>ENA-OWZU01000015-OWZU01000015.1-human-gut-metagenome-genome-assembly--contig:-NODE-15-length-69148-cov-19.418610_pt1 | contig 69148 bp, 65 predicted proteins | sample MGYA00249263_ERZ652121 | MGnify/ENA primary metagenome ERZ652121 (study PRJEB26925, sample SAMN05827113) | human gut metagenome | biome: ENVO:2100002; feature: ENVO:00000062; material: ENVO:00002003... | reverse complement strand
CTCAGCGAATACTTACTATGTGGCAGAAAACTGCTATATCGCACAACCTTTGAAGTTTGCCATTGCCGTTGACTTAAAAAAGAAAGTCTCCATGAAGGATATCGCCAAAAGTTACTCAGTTTCCTCAAAAACGGTTGAAAGGGTATTAGATTCGTTCTTTGAAGAACCACGTTTAAAACCAAATTACCTGCCCAAACATTTACTGATTGATGAATTTAAAGGGACCAGTGATTGTGAAGGTGCCATGTGCTTTATTATCAGTGATGCCGATACTGGTAAGATAGTTGATATTCTTGATGATCGCCGAAACTTTAAACTGCAGGCGTATTTCATGCATTTTAGTTTTGAAGCTAGAAAGCGAGTCACGCATATAGTTATGGACATGAATGCCGCCTACGGCGCTATCACTAAGATTATTTTCCCGAAAGCACAAGTATCGATTGATCGTTTTCATGTGATCCAACAATTGACGAGAGCTATCAATAAACAAAGGATTCAAGCAATGAATCAATTAAAGAAAAGTAATCCACAGGCTATGAAAGACTATCGTAAATTGAAGAAATATTGGCGGACTATACTCAAGAAAAACGCGAAGATTAATTACACGTCCTTCAAGCAATACCCACTATTCCAAAGGAAATACATGACTGAATCAGAGGTTTTAGATTACTTATTATCAGTGAATAGCCAGTTGAGGGAAAGCTATGAAGTCTATCAAGATTTATTAACTGCTTTTGATGCCAAGGATTTCAAAACCTTCTTTGAAATAATCAATGACTTGCCAGCTACATTAGACACTGGATTTAAGAAAGCAATCCTCTATCTGAACAAGCATAAAAAAGCAATCATCAACTCCCTTAAATTTCCTTACTCTAACGGGAAATTAGAGGGGAAGAATAATTTAATCAAGGTCATCAAACGAATTGCTTTTGGCTTTAGGACGTTCCGTAATCTTCGTAAACGTGTCATGATTCAACAGAATCTTTGCGAAATTATTTAATAACACAAAAAAGGAAATGCCGAAGCACTTCCCATAGGTGATTTAACTAAAACAACACTATTTGACTTAGAACCTGTTTTTTTAATTGTGATGTGCATTTTGTACTACTCGACGCTTCATTCTGGAAGTTAATGGTGTCATTGCTTCTTTTACTGCACAATATTTATCCACCATTGTTACGATATAGCCTTCTTTGTAGCGCGGTGGAGCAATTGTTGCTCCCCACATATGTTTAATAATAATGTCTTTTTCAAGTGGAGAGAGAGTCGTAATTTTTTCTGCATTTTTCACAGCAATCCGCGGATGCATATACGCATGACTTCCTCCGTCAAACTTCGTTGTACGCCAATCATAATAAAACAAATCATGGAGTAATCCTGCGCGCGCTGTTGCCCGTGCATCGCCATGAACTTTTTTTGCGATTAAGTAACTACGATAAGAGACACTAATTGAATGCTCTAACCGTGTGGAATGAAGATGTTGAACGAATTCTGATAATCGTTGTACTTCTTCCGTTTCAAGCAAATCACCTACATAAGACATGTACTCCGTATCCTCTTGCCATTTTTCTGTCATAAATTCGAACGCCACCTCTAAGTTTTTGTACAATTGTACCTTTTTCAGTGTAGCACGATTTATTTGACGACTCTAGCGATATTCTTACAAAATTGCAAGACTTAACGATTTCTTAGGAAAAATGATACATGAGAATGCCAGCCGCAATCCCGACGTTTAATGACTCAGCTTTGCCGTAAATGGGAATATAAAGATTGGCATCGGTCTGAGCTAGAATTTCTTTTGCGACTCCTTGGCCTTCGTTTCCCATAATCAGCGCTACCTGATCTGTCTTTTCAACAGTATCATACGCTACCGCCTGCTCATTTAGCTCTGATCCATATACAGGGATGCCCGCTTCTTTGAATACTTGACAGATGTCTTGAATGGTGCCATTTTGAATTTCGATATGAAAATGGCTACCTTGCATGCTACGCAACGTCTTTAAATTATAAATATCTGCTGTCCCCTCGCCAAGAAAAACGCCTGTAAAACCGGCAGCATCAGCTGTACGGATCATTGTCCCTACATTCCCAGGGTCTTGGACGTTATCAAGGAGTAACCATTTCCCTTTCACACGCATCTCTTTCACACGTGGTAACGCAACTACAGCCATAATTCCTTGTGGCGTTGGCTGTTCAGAGATGGCTGCCATCACTTCTTCGGACACATACGTCACATCAAGCACTTTCTCTTCAATCCATGCGGCCCACTCTTTGGCACCTCGCGGACTGATGAGAATATCCACGACTTCTGCTTGTGAGTTAACTGCCTCTTCTACCAAATGAAATCCTTCCAAAAGATAGCGTTGTTGATCCTGACGTCCTTTTTTGCGGTGTAGTTTTTTTAATTCTTTTACATAGGTATTTTTTGTCGACTGTATTTCCATTATTCTCCCACCTCATAGGCATTATACCATGAAACAAGTGATTCAAATATGCTAATATAAGAGATGAAAGGGGCTGGACAAGATGCGTAAAGTACGAATACATGTCGCTGGACGCGTGCAAGGCGTTGGCTTTCGCTATATGACAAAGATGGTGGCAGATCAATTGCAAATCGGTGGCAGCGTGAAGAATGAATCGGATGGTTCGGTTACTATTTTAGCGACAGGTGAAGAACAAGCAATGGCAACCTTTATTCAAAAAGTAAAGCACTCGCCCTCACCTGCAGGACGTGTGACTCAATTTGAATTAACTGAGGAAAATGAGCTACCTGACTATTCCTCATTTCAAGTCGTCTATGAATACTAGATTGTTTGCATTTTTCTTCAAATTCATGAATCATAATTGAAAAAGCAGTCCAAGTCTAGTATAGTTGGTTTTGTGTAAATTTTGAAGTAAAGGAAGAAATAAATGAAAAATAAAAAAAATTGGCTTATGGGTAGTGGGCTCTTTGCCTTAGTATTCTTTTTATCAGGGTGTGTGAAGACGATTGCCGGACCGAACAACACGCGCGTTCCTGACCCGGATGGTTTTATTTACAAAACTTTAGTCGTTCCTCTTGGTGACTTCTTGACCTATTTAGCAACCAATTTCAACTGGGGCTTTGGTTGGGCGATTATCATTGTAACTATCGTCGTACGAATTATCTTGTTGCCAATGGGAATTAGCCAGTCTAAAAAAGCAATGGTTCAATCAGAAAAAATGCAATACTTAAAACCACAAATGGATATTGCTCAAGCAAACTTAAAACAAGCAACGACACGGGAAGAACAATTAAAAGCACAAACAGAAATGCAAAAAATCTATAAAGAAAATAATGTCAACATGTTAGGCGGAATTGGTTGTCTACCCTTACTAATTCAAATGCCCATCTTCTCTGCTTTGTACTTCACTGTAAGTTACACGCAAGGGATTAACACGGCGACCTTTATGGGTGTCAATCTTGGAAAAGCCAATTTGATTTTCGTGGCATTAGCTGGACTTTCTTATGTCGGACAAAGTTACCTCTCACTCATTGGTATTCCTGAAGAGCAAAAGAAGACCATGCGGAGTATGATGATTGTCTCTCCATTGATGATTGTCTTTATGTCGTTAAAAGCACCAGCCGGAGTAACGCTGTACTGGGTAATTGGTGGGATATTTAGTTGTTTCCAAACGTTTATTACCAATGTCCTAATGAAACCAAGAATCAAAAAACAAATTGAAGAAGAAATGCGATTAAATCCACCGAAAACAGTTGTGACACCAATCGTTAAAGATGTGACACCGACTGCACAAACAAAAAAAGCAACAAAAAATAACCCAACTAAAGGTCGGAATGCTGGGAAACAAAGAAAATAATAGGCTGAGTTAAAATTTTCCAGCCACAAGTAAAAAGACCCAAAAGTCCAGATGGATTTTTGGGTCTTTTTATCGTGTTAGTCGGAATTTCACAACTTGTCATTTATATCACGATCACTTTTATTCAGCCAACTCGTTTATAGCCTAGCTTCTTTTTCAAATTTGATTAAGATGCCATTTGGATCTAGAATCCATAAGCTTCCTTGTTCATCTTTTTCAAATGGTACTTTTTGCTCTGCCCAGTGGCTTTCAATGCGAGCGAGCTCTTCATCTTGAGTCACATAGAAAGAATAATAGGCCAATCCTAAATCATGTTTAGTCATAGCCGGTACATTTCTACCCATCCAGATATTTGAGCCAATATGGTGGTGATAGTTTCCTGTTGCAAAGAATTTTGCTTGGTTGCCGTAATTATTTTTTAATGATAAGCCTAGGATATCTGTATAGAAGTCTTCTGTCTTTTGCAGATCAGCGATTTTCAAATGAACATGTCCCACTTTTGTTCCGCTTGGAAAGCCATTCCATTTTTGCGTCGCTTCATTGACAACGCCTTGTGCATCCATCTCTTCAGTCACACCGATAATTTCACCGTCTTCACGAATGTCCCATTGATCGACTGGTTTGTCGCGGTACACTTCAATACCATTTCCTTCTGGATCACTCAGATACAATGCTTCACTATAGCCATGGTCGCTTGCTCCGACTAACGGCGCATCAATCGAGAGATAATGAATCAAGGCGTCACCTAAAGCTTGACGACTAGGTAAAAGAAACGCGACATGATAGAGTCCAGTTCTTCTTGATAATGGTAATGGATTTTCCACTTTAGTCAAAATCAATAATGGCACGCCATCTTCTGTCCCAAAAGAAACAGCATCATCTTTTTTACTTAAAACTCTTAATCCAATCACTTCTGTATAAAAAGCAGTTTGTTTTTCTAAGTCAGCTACTTTTAATGTTACTAATCCGGTATGTGTTGTTTCTGCTAATTGAAATTCTGGTACTCTTACTGTCATTTGATTTTCCTCTTTTCGTTTGATTGATAAAATTCTTTGGCATCGTTGATTGCTTTATAATGAATGCCATGGCCAACTGGGTATTCATTATATGAGACTGTTTCTAGTTTTAGCTTGGCAAACTTGGCATATGATTGACCAATTTCTCTAGGGAACAGCTGGTCCGTTAAGCCTTGTGAAATGAATACTGCTGTTTTCGATTTTTCATCAGTAATTGTTTCATCGGCTAGCTTTTGGTAAAAGGCAGGCATCCGTGCACTAAATAAAAATACTTGACTTAGCCAATTCGGATAGAGATAGGTTAACCCTAAACCAAGCATTGCCCCTTGACTGAAGCCAAGAAACATAAGCGGATTATTCGTTAAGTTCTCTTCTTTTACTTTCGTTTCGATAAAATCATGTACAGCATGAATGACTGGTTCGATGACTTCTATTTCTGACTTTTCTCTAAAATCAGGTACGAAAAATGCAAAGCCTGGTCCAAAAGATAAATCAGCTTGAATATTTAATTGAATCGCATTGTTATCAATTTTTGTTGCGACTGGTGGTAAGTCTTCATAGTTAGATCCCATACCGTGAGCAGTCACGATAATCGGCGTTTGTTCATTATAATTTTCTGGATAAGACCATTTTGATAGGTACATCTGTTGTCCTCCCTTTCCTTTCAACAACATCAGTATACACACTTACTAATTGTAAGTAAATGGATTTGCTCAAATAAAATAGCCATATTTCGGAGTGTTCCACTGAAGTAACAACTCGCTGAACTATGGCTAAACATACACTTACTGAATCAATTCAAAAATATTTTTCCCCTTGGAGTAACTCGCTTTTACCGGCTTCATACGCACGATAAATTCCGCTGAACAAGATGCATCGACTAAAAAAAACGTCGCATCCATCCCTGCTTTTAACCAAGGCTGCATCTTCTCATCTATAGGCTGAGGAAATCAATTACAAGGAATCAGTCAATTCTCTTTGGCCTTTTTTGCCGAAGATTTCGCAATAATGGTTTAATTTCTCCAAAATATTTCCTGTACCAAACGGAGACCAAGAATCATAGACATTGTCGCAACCAAGACGGACGCCCACACCAGCTGCCTGTAGTTCGACAAGCGGTGGGACAATCCCATTAAAGCGTAGTTGCAGTGTCACTCTAAAATGAGTATAGTTGAACCCAAGAGGTGAGTAAATGATACAAGCATATGTAAATATTTTCATTATTTTTTCGTTAATGTTTTTGGGGTATTTTTTATCTTTTAAACAATGGTTTAGCAATCGTTCAGCCGATGTTTTTTCAAAAATTTTATTAAACTTATCTTTGCCATTTAGTATGTTTCTAAATATTACAGCAAACTTTAATAAGAGTGAATTTTTGTCGCTCTTTAGTGGCATGATCATCCCTTTAGTCTCAATGACGATAACCTACTTGACTAGTTTGGCTTATCGTTCCTTGATGAACGTCGAACAAACCCGCCGAGGAACGTTTACGACCATGTTTACGTGCTCAAATACGATTTTTATTGGACTACCGATAAACCTTGCCATTTTTGGCGAAAAAGCGGTACCTTACGTATTGCTTTACTACATTGTCAATACATCTATTTTTTGGACAATCGGTATCTATGAAATCGCCAAAGACAACTCCCAACTTCATGAAACGACCATGACTTTTCATCCGCTCGTTGCGCTGAAAAAAATTTTTTCTCCGGCTTTAATTGGATTTATGATTGGTTTGGCGTGGATGTTTACTGGTGTGAAAGTTCCTTCATTTCTCCAACAATTCGGAAATTATTTAGCCGATCTGACTACGCCATTGTCGATGTTTACGATTGGGATTATGGTTTACTTTAATGGCATTAAAAATTTGAAGTTAAATCGTGATATCGCTGGCGTTCTACTTGGTCGCTATCTCTTATCACCCTTAATTGTTTGGTTGTTAGGCTTTATCTTTCCTGTATCATCCTTGATGTTAGCCGTATTTATGGTTCAGTCAGCTATGCCTGTCCAAAACTCTGTGCCTGTTTTAGCGCGCGCGTACAAAGCTGATCAGGAATTTGCAGCATCAAGTATGGGTTATTCCGTATTGATCTACTTATTGTATATCCCTCTATTGCTAAAAATTATCTATGCCTTATAAAAAAAAGCGACTGCATGCCAGTGTCGCTAAGAGCCTGAATCAAGCTCTTAGCAACATATAGACAGCAGTCTCTTTTTTATTTTGTAACTAGCTGATCCAGACTTGCAATCGCCAGAACCATTTTTGAAATTTTTGCTAATAAGGCTAAGCGGTTTGCTCGGATCGATGCATCATCTACCATGACCATCGTTTGATCGAAGTATGCTTCAATCGCCGGGCGGAGTGCAACTAGCGCTTGGTAGTTTTCTGCCATTGTATTTGTAGCAAAATTCGCTTCAACTTCCGTGACCGCTTCGAACAATGCTTTTTCAGCTTCATTTTCAAAAAGATCTGGTTGAATGTCTGAATTTTTCGTTTCTTGTTTTTTCGCTAAGTTCATCACACGCGTCAAAGCTTCCATTGACGGCTTAAACTCTTGATCGGCTAAATGTTGGGACACTAATTCTGCAGCTTGGAACAATCGACTCACATCTTTTTGTTCTGATGCTAAGACGGCTTCAATGACATCATGACGAATATTCCGGGTCGCTAAACGCTGACGCAGACGTGCTTTTAAGAAGTCACTGACCAAGTTGTTTTCATCAGATAGCGCAATGCCATATGTTGCTTGATCTTCATTGATTTTTTCTTGTATCGCCCGTTGTAATTTTTCAAATGGGAAATGCCATTGTTTCGCTTCGATAATGCGAATGATACCATATGTTTGACGACGCAAAGCATACGGATCATTTGACCCACTAGGAACCATACCAGCAGCAAAGAAGGTCAAGACACTATCGACTTTATCGGCAATAGCTAAGACTGAACCCACGACTGATTCAGGTAATTCACCTTCACTAGCAATCGGTAAATAATGTTCACGTATAGCTGCTGCCACACTCGCTTTTTCTCCTTGTAATAGTGCATACTTTTCACCCATAATGCCTTGCAGCTCAGGAAATTCGTCGACCATGTTTGTTACGAGGTCAAATTTGTAAATTTCACTTGCACGCTGTAAATCAGTCAATTCAGCGGATGATAGACCAACAGTCTCACCAATAATTTGTGCAATGACGCCTACACGAGTCATTTTTTCATAAATTGACCCAATTTTTTCATGGAAGGCAACATGTTTTAATTTTTCAACACATGCAGCGATGGTTAGTTTTTGGTCCTCTTGATAGAAAAACTCAGCATCTTCTAGACGAGCTGTCAGTACCTTTTCATTCCCTTTAATGACATTTTCAATGGCAACATCATTTCCATTTCTGACAGAGATAAAATGAGGGAGTAATTGTCCATCTTCCGTCCGAACATCAAAATAGCGTTGGTGCTCTTTCATTGATGTAACAAGGACTTCTTCAGGGATTTCCAAATATTGTTTGGCAAAATTACCGACAAACGCAGTCGGATACTCGACTAAATTCGTCACCTCTTCTAACAAATCTTCATCTAAGAAAACTTGCCACTTATTTTTTTCAGCAATTGCTGAAATTTGATTGACTATAAGCTGTTGTCTCTCTGCTGAATCAGCAATAACACTTTGCTCTGCTAATGTCTCGACATAGTCATGCGCCCTCTTAAATGTGACTTCATGTCCTAAGAATCGATGGCCTCTTGAATGACGATCAGTTTTCACATCTAAAATTTCAAATGGAATGACTTCTTCGCCAAACAAAGCCACTACCCAATGAATCGGACGAATGTATTCAAAATCATATTTGTTCCAGTGCATAGTAACAGGGAAGGTTAAACTTGTAATGACTTCTTTTAATCCGGTCAAGACATCAATCGTCTGTTTACCTGTCGTTTTCTTTGTTGCATAGACGTACTCAACGCCATTTAATTCTTTAAAGGTGATATCATCCGTTGTTAGTCCTTGTCCGCGCACAAATCCTTGGGCGGCTTTTGACCAATTTCCTTCTGCATCTAGAGCAATTTTTTTAGCAGGTCCTTTGATTTCTTCTTCAATATCGGCTTGACGCTCAGGAACAGCTTCGATAAGGACAGCTAGGCGACGTGGTGTTGAGTAAGCACGAATATTATCATACGATAAGTGTTGTTCTTCAAAAAAAGTTGCTACCTTTGCTTCTAATTGATTCATACTGGGAACAACGACATGAGCCGGCATTTCTTCTAAACCAATCTCAATTAATACATCTTTCGCCATCTTATTCACCCTCCTTTAAAAGTTTCGCAGCTTCCTCACGACTCAATAACGGATAGCCCAGTCTTGCACGTTCGGCAACGAAAATTTTGGCTACTTCACGAGCCATATTACGGATTCTAGCTAGATATCCCGCACGTTCAGTCACAGATACAGCTCCTCTAGCATCTAGTAAGTTAAAATTGTGGCTACATTTTAAAATATAATCATAAGCTGGATGAACTAATTTCTCTGCAATGCACCGTTTTGCTTCTTTTTCAAAATTATTAAAATTGTTAAGCAATAACTCTTGGTCACTAAGTTCGAAAGAATACTTTGAATGCTCAAATTCTGGTTGATTAAAAATTTCGCCATACTTCACGCCATCTGTCCATTCCAAATCATAAACACTTTCAACTTCTTGGATATATGAAGCCAAACGTTCTAGACCATATGTAATTTCAGAAGTGACTGGATGGCATTGTAAGCCACCTACTTGTTGGAAGTACGTAAATTGCGTGATTTCCATCCCGTCCAACCAAACTTCCCAACCTAAGCCTGCACAGCCCATTGATGGATTTTCCCAGTTGTCTTCAACAAAACGGATATCGTGTTCAAGAGGATTAATCCCAAGTAGTTGCAGACTTTCTAAATACAACTCTTGAATATTTTCTGGTGAGGGTTTCATAACTACTTGAAATTGATGGTGTTGATACAAACGATTGGGATTTTCACCATAGCGGCCATCATCCGGTCTTCTTGATGGTTCGACATAGGCTGCATTCCATGGCTCTGGGCCAATTGCTCGTAAGAAGGTGTACGGACTCATCGTACCGGCACCTTTTTCTGTATCATAGGCTTGCATCAGCATACAGCCATTGTCTGACCAAAATTTTTGTAGCGTTAAAATCATTTCTTGAACAGTTAACTTTTTCGCCATAGTATTCTCTCCTTTACATTAAAAAACGCCCCTATATCTGTACAAAGACAGATATAGGGACGAGTACGCTCGCGGTTCCACCCTACTTCCGTAAAGCCATTCTTTACGGCACTTTCATACTTGTGCTCCCATTGCCCCTAGAAACATATCAACTATCTGCTCTCACCAACTCAGACTCGCTATCAGTATCAATTCTTTCTTTTGATGTTCATCACACACTATTTAGTTCTTAACAATGACATCATAGCGATGTTTCGATTGTTTGTCAATATACGAATCGAAAAGGCTATTGCTCGTCACGCTTTACTATTTGTTGCCAGGACTTCATTTGATCAATGAAGCTTTTGCTCTTCAGATGAATCCCTACAAATTCCTCATACAATTCATCTAAAACAGTACGAATTACTTGCTTAGTCTCGGTACTCACTTGAATGGTATCAATCTTTTGATAGTCGATTTGATGGAACAGGCGTAAAAAATGGATTGCCTTTGGATCAGCATGGTATCGTCGCTCATCCAACGACCAATGCCGTTCACAAAGCACACCACTGTATTTACTTGAAAAATCAAATTTCCCATGCGTTTCACCACAGATTGCACAGTGCTGCCATTCAAATTGTACACCAAACCGTTGCAAGACTTGAACCTCAAAAATATTAGTTATAATCTCAGCATCTTTGCCTTCATCAATGAAGTGCAATGCTTCTTTTAAAAATTGGTAGAGATGTGGATCGTATACTCGATCCTCAATCGCTGCATCAGCCAAATTTAAAAGATACGTCGCATACCCTGCAAGAAAGATATCTTCTTGTAGGTGGCGAAACGGATGAATATGTTTCGCCGCATGTAAAAACGAAAGTCCTTGCTCAGAAAACTGGCCAATATACGTCGCTTCGGTAAATGGCATGATGGCTGGCTGCAGGGGATTATTTTTCCGATGCGCACCCCGCACATAAAACATTTGCTTGCCTGCCGACTCTGTAAAAATTTTGACCAATTTATCTTTTTCCTTATGGTTCTTTGCAAAGAGGATTAACCCTTTTGATTCAACAATTGCCATAACTAACCCTCACTACTTGCCTTATCCTACTCTTACTCCATTTCACGATAGCCGTAATCAGTCAGATAGCGTTCTTTTTCGCGCCAGTCCTTTTGCACCTTCACCCAGAGTTCTAAGAATACTTTATTCCCTAACAAATGCTCAATATCTAGCCGTGCTTTGGTGCCAATCAATTTCAACATCTTGCCGCCTTTACCGATGATGATGCCTTTTTGGCTATCACGTTCCACGATGATCGTTGCCTGAATGGCGATTTTTTCATTTTCGTTTTTCTTCATTGAATCCACAACAACGGCAACGGAATGGGGCACTTCATCACGGGTGAATTGCAATACTTTTTCGCGAATTAATTCTGATACGATAAAATATTCTGGATGATCCGTCACTTGATCTTCTGGGAAATACTGCGGTCCTTCTTCAAGTTCTTTTTCGATGGTTGTCATCAAAGTTGGAAAATTATTTCCTTCAGTAGCCGAGATTGGCACAACCTCTGCAAAATCCATTTGTTGAGAGTAATCCGCAATCACTTCAAGTAAGGCATCCGGATGCACTTTATCCAATTTGTTGACAACTAGGAAGACTGGCACAGATTGTTTTTTTAGGCGTTCGATAATAAGATCATCGCCTTTTCCGCGCTTTTGATCGGCACTAATCATAAACAAAATCACATCAACTTCATTTAAGGCACTAAAAGCTGACTCGACCATGAAATCACCCAAACGAGATTTTGGTTTATGAATTCCTGGTGTATCAATAAAGACGATTTGGGCATCTTTTGTCGTATAGACACCTTGTATTTTGTTTCGTGTTGTTTGTGCTTTGTCGCTCATAATTGCAATTTTTTGGCCAACGATACGATTTAATAATGTTGATTTACCGACATTCGGGCGACCGACAAGTGCGACAAATCCTGATTTATGTTCTGTCATAAGCTCTCCTTTAAGTAAAAAAATAGGTGTACCATTTTGGGAAGAAAAATCAATGCGCCAATCACTACAGCAAAACAAGCTGTCAATAAAACAGCACCTGCAGCAACGTCTTTAATTTTTTTTCCGAGTGGATCAAAGTGATAGTCTGTCACCATATCGACAATATTTTCAAAGGTGGTATTGAGCATCTCTGCAAATAAAACCAAAAAGATACTCGTTAATAACCACAACCATTCAGACAGATTAAGTGAAAATATGAAACCAAGCACAATGACTAAAAAGCTCACTCTGACGTGTTTTCGAAAATTTCGTTCATCATAATAGACGGTTTTCCAGCCAGTAATTGCAAAATCCAATGACTGAATAAACGATTTATTTTTTTCAACTTGTTTTTTATCTTTTGAGTCCATAGGCATCTAAAATTTCCTTCTGTAATCCAAACATTACCTTCTCATCCTCAGGTGTCATATGGTCATAGCCATTTAGGTGCAAGAAACCATGCAGTGCAAGAAAGCCTAACTCACGATCGACCGAATGGCCATATTCTTCGGCTTGCTCATTTGCTCGTTCAACTGAAATCATTAAATCGCCAAGATTACGAGGAAATTGACTATCGTCAAATTCTTCATCAAAAATAATTGGCAACTCGTCCTCTCCCTCTTCTTCTAGCGCAAAGCTGATAACATCAGTCGGCATATCTTTATTGCGATAGACACGGTTGATTTCTTGTATTTCGTTATTATCCATGAATGTAATGGACATTTCCGTATCTTCTGGTAAATCCAGATGGCTAGCTGCATATTGCAAAAGATCATCGATTTCTTGCATTTTTTTAGCCGTCACACGTTCATTTTCATCGATAAATGCTATTTCCATTCCCTATTCCTCTCTTTTCTCTTGTTCTTCTTTCATTTGCTCTGCTTCTGATTTCATTTTTGGATACTTGATTCTTGAATGGAACGTCGAACACAAGCCATTAATCAATGATTTTTCAATAATGCGTATCTCATTTAATGTCAAGCCCGACTCATCCAACTGACCATCTAATATACGGTCTTTGATTAAATTTGAGACAAACGTTTTAATTTTTTCATTACTAGGTTGATCCATTGCTCTAACGGCAGCTTCACAACTATCAGCAATGCTAACAATCCCCGCTTCTTTTGTCTGTGGCTTAGGTCCTGGATAGCGATAATCCGATTCTTTGACTGAATCGTTGCGTTCTTTTGCTTTAACGTAGAAAAAGCGCATCAACGTTGTTCCATGATGTTGGCGACAAATATCTATGACCATTTGGGGCATTTTTTCAGCTTCTAACACCTTGGCTCCATCGATCACGTGGCCAAAAATAATATCTCGGCTATCTTCGGGTAAAAGAAAATTATGAGGATTTTCAGCACCAGCGGGTAGATTTTCTACGAAGAAATTCGCATGCTTTAATTTCCCAATATCATGATAGTAACATGCCACGCGTGTCAAAAGAGAATTGCCACCGATATCAGCTACTGCATTGGCACTCAGATTGGCTACCATCATACTATGATGATACGTACCTGGAGCTTCTTCTAATAGTCGTTTAAGCATGGGATGATTGGGATTGCTTAGTTCATTTAAAACAATCACACTGTCATCAGTCACGAGTAGTTCAATATATTGGTGTAGTCCTACCGTTAAAAGAAGCGACAATAGACTACCTGCTAATCCACAGACAAGTGCAATCCATGTTTGCCCACTGGTAAAACTCATCCCTTGGAACAGAATAAGCGTGACATTCATCAATAAAGGGAATACAACCAACCACATCAACGCATTAAATCCTTGGTTAGAAATACGTTGTTGTCGGACAATAGTCCCCATAATACCAGAAAAAAGATATGAAATCAGTAAGAAGACCAATACATTCAATCCTACATCTGCATCCGTATTACTAAATATAAACAATGCAAAGACCACCTGGAAGAGTGCAGCTAACAAACCAGAACGGCGATTCATAAAGAAGTTTAGCACAAGTGGCGCAAATGCTGCTGGATAAAAGAGTGGTAAGTGAGGTGCTGCGTTTGTTTGGAACAATTGGAAAAATTTCATAATCAATAAACTGACAATCATCATTGAAGCATAAAAGAGATAACACTTTAACCGTTTAGATTGTTCTTCCATTTGGTGAACAAAAAAGGCCAACATGCCAATCTGCAATAAAATCGTAAAAAAAAGTGAAAGTAACGGATAATAATTTACTGACTGATTGGTCAAACCTAATATTCGCAGCTTTTCAATCGCTGTACTGTCAATTTGAGATCCTTCACGAACAATGATTTCGCCTTGATAGATCATGACAGGTTGTACGGAAGCTTTGGCTTCATTTTGAAGTTCAGTCGTTTTCTTTTCATTCAAAAAAGTATTGGCAACGATACCTTTCGATAATAAATATCGCACAGCTTCTGCTTGGCTCGTCGATACATCGCTCGCTTCTAAGGCACTTTCTGCCTTTTGACGAACACTTGTGACATCACTCTCTTTAATTTGAGCTTTCATTTGATCATCAACTAGATTCAGGGTAACTTGTTCTACTTTCGTAATTTCTGTGGTCGAAAGTGAAAACATCGTTGTCAAAAAGTTTGTTGTCAAATCTTGATAAAAATCCAAATCATCTGTATCAACAGTCTCAAATTGTTTTTTTAATTGACTAATTAATTTTTCTGTCGTCGGCTTGGAGACTGTCGACTTATCTTTTGCAGCTTGGGTATTTTTTTGATAAGTTTCATCTGCACTTGTTTTAACTTTTAAGATTAAGGTAAACAGATTAGCCAAAAGATCATGTTGCCTTGTTGCCAGATCAGATTGGTACGTATATTCCGGCGAAACTGCTTCAGCAGCTAATTTTCTTTTTTGTTCAGTAGCCGTCGAATTTTCGATCGTTTTATTTGCCCTTATATTGGTCTCTGCAACTTGCCCTTCTTTGTAGCTATTTGCAGTAGGCTTGATACTTGGGTAGAGGATCGCGAGCGTTAGAACGAAAAAGACGATTAGAATGATTGGTACAAGAAACTTTCCAAAGCGCTCGTTCATTTTTTCTAGCGATTGATTTAGCATGACTGCTTCCTCCTATTCTTGTTCCAGTTGTTCCGTTGTTTCATTTTCATATGCTCGAATAATTTCTGCTACCACTGGATGACGCACAACATCTGCTGCATCAAAGTGAACAAAGTCAATTTGCTTAATACCTTGCAATGTTTGTTGTGCATGAATTAAGCCACTCGTTACTCCTCGTGGCAAGTCAATTTGGCTAGCATCACCATTAACAATCATCTTTGAATGAAATCCTAACCGTGTCAAAAACATTTTCATCTGAGCAATTGTCGTATTTTGGGCCTCATCTAAAATTACAAAGGCATTCTCTAGTGTCCGTCCACGCATATAGGCAAGAGGGGCAATTTCGATTATGCCGCGCTCCATCAGGCGATTGGTATGATCGATACCGAACACTTGGTAGAGTGCATCATACACGGGACGAAGATATGGATCGACCTTCTCTTTTAAATCGCCGGGTAAAAAGCCTAATTTTTCACCAGCTTCTACAGCTGGTCGTGTGAGGATAATTTTTTCGACTTGACCTTTTTTTAAAGCCGCAATAGCTAAGACAACAGCCAAGAATGTTTTCCCAGTCCCAGCTGGTCCAATTCCAAAGACAACATCATGCCGGCGAACAGCGGTAATATAATGTGATTGACCAATTGTCTTTGGTCGGATCGCTTTTCCGGCGCGATCTTTCATAATCTCTTCTTCGTACATCGCTAGAAAGGAAGGTAACTTCCCTTGATTCATAAAATTTAATGCGCTAACGACATCTGCTGTATTAATGTTAATTCCTCGATTGATTAGTGTTAAAAGGACTTGGAAGACTTGTTCTGCATTTGCTACATCGTGTTCGGTACCGATTATTTGAACAATTTCCCCACGAGCACGAATCTGTGTATTGGTATTTTCTTCAACTAACTTCACATGTTTGTCATGCGTGCCAACTAACAATGCAAAATCATCAGTCGACTGTAAATGAATTTCTCTTGAGTATTGGTTATCTTGCAAAAAAAAATCGCTCCTTTGGTTCTAAATTTATTCAGTATCATCATACCATATCTTGTTTCAAAAGAGATTACTTTTCCTATCAACTAACCGCACCTACATGAAAAAGCCGCAGAACAAATGTCTGCGGCGTGTCATATTACTTGTCTAAACGTTCTTTCACAACGACATTTACTTGATTCCCATCAGCTTTGCCTTTAACTTGTGGCATAACTACTCCCATCACTTTACCAAATTCTTTGACGGAACTGGCGCCTGTTTTTTCGATAGCTTGTGCGACAATGCTGTGAATCTCTTCAAGAGTCAATTGCTCTGGAAGATACTGTTCAACAATCGTAATTTCACTTTTTACTTTTTCAACAAGATCTTCTCTGCCTGCTTTTTCAAATTCAGTTAATGAGTCCCGACGTTGTTTCATTTCTCTTGCAAGAATTGTCAACTCTTCCTCATCATTCAAATCGCGGCCAATCTTGATTTTTTCATTCTGTAGTGATGCTTTCAACATGCGAATGACGGTTAATGTCTCTTTGTCCTTCGCCTTCATCGCCGTTTTCATGTCATCATTCAACGTATTTAGTAGTGACACACTACCAACTCCAGTTCTTTCGCAGCAAACTTAGAATTTTTTACGTTTTCTAGCTGCTTCAGATTTTTTCTTACGTTTCACACTTGGTTTTTCATAGAATTCACGTTTGCGAGATTCTTGTAAAGTACCTGCTTTTGACACGGAACGTTTGAAGCGACGAAGAGCATCGTCAAGAGATTCATTTTTGCGAACCACTGTTTTTGACATATAAATTCCCTCCCTCCGAGCTTAAAAAGTAACCGTTTTTGTTATTGAAATAGTTTCAATAACGCACACTGTCCTTAAAAAATTATAACGAAAGACTATTTTTCTGTCAAGTTGTTCTTTGGTATTGTTTTCAATAAAACATGAATTTTATTAAATGGTGTTATCTTTGGTGCTTATTGACACTCTTCGCAACGCCCATAGATTTCAAAACGATGCCCTTCGATCTTGCAACCAGCTAATTGCTCTTCAAATATATCCATTGGGCACGCATCTAATTCTTTGGTCTTGCCACAGACGGAACAAATAAAATGGTGATGATGTTCGCCAATACCATGATGTTGGCAATGAAAACGAAATTGCATTTCACCATTTAAATCTGTCTTCTCTAGAATACCTAAATCAGAAAAATCATGTAAATTGCGATAAATTGTATCGTAGCTATAGCCAGGAAATTGCTCACTCATTTCGTCATAAACTTTTCTAGCAGGTAGGTAGCGATTTTTTTGCGCCAAATAAAAAAGTAGCGCCTCTCTTTTTTTAGTATACTTATAGCCTTTTTCTTTTAAAATATGCCATGCGTGTTCGATGGCTGGTATCTGTTTTTCCATAAATTAACCTCTGTATTTTCTAAATCATAATGCTTACGTTTCACAAATTTAAAGCTATGGTATAATAGATGGAAAAAGAATGCAAGTGAGGCGATTTTATGGAAAACAAAGAAACAATTAATCTCTTCGTCATTTCTGATTCTGCAGGTGAAACAGCAACAAAACTAGCACAAGCTACAATGGCGCAATTTCCATCAGTGAATTTTTGTTTGTATCGAAGAACTTTTATCCGTTCTAGAGAGGCACTCATTAAAACATTAGCCGATGCAAAAGAAGTCAATGGTATCATCCTTCATACGTTGATTAGCGAAAATTTAGTCGAGCTGACCAATGACTTTTGTGAGCAAAGTGGTTTGTATAATATTGATGTCTTAACGCCTACTGTAGACGAAGTGACTCGTCGAACAGGGATCCTCCCAAGTCGGGAACCAGGCGCACTTCATCATCTAAATGAAAACTATTTCCGCCGAATCAAGGCGATGGAATTTGCAGTTAAATATGATGACGGCAAAGATCCTCGCGGCTTTCTCGAAGCTGACATTATCTTATTAGGTGTCTCTCGCACATCAAAGACACCATTGAGTCTTTTTTTAGCTAATAAGAATTTAAAAGTAGCAAACTTACCGATTGTTCCTCAAGCTCATATCCCGAAACAAATTTGGGAAGTCGATCCTAAAAAAATTGTCGGCTTGACCAATGATCCGGATATGTTAAATTCGATTCGTAAAGAACGAATGATCAGCTATGGCTTAAATCCTGACTCAGCATATGCCAATATTGACAAAATCCGTGAAGAATTGGCATTTGCTAATGAGCTTTATCAAAAAATTGGGTGTGTGATAATCAACGTCGCCACTCTATCGATTGAAGAAACAGCCTCAATGATTCTAAATGCCTTAAAACTTGAAGATCATAGTTATTATATTTCTGATAATGATGATGCTGTCCACCCTTTCTAAGAAAATTAAAAAGGCGATTTTGCTCCGTTAAACACATTTCTGTTTAACAGCGCAAGATCGTCTTTATTTACCTTACATGAACCCCTATCCGGTCAATCGATAATGGTGCAATTTCAGCAGCATCAGAAGCCGAATCTTGTAACTTTTTGACAATCGTATCCCTCTTATCAAGCGGCGTCAAGATTAAGACGGTTGGTCCTGCACCACTCAAAAAACAGGCATAGGCTCCTAAAGCTAAGCAGCTATCTTTCACTGATTGTAAATGTGGAACCAATGAATTGCGATACGGTTCATGCCAACGATCCGCAGACATCATCTCACCAGCAACTGCTAAATCTCCTTGAATAATTGCCGCAATCATGACATTGGCGATCGCACTTGCTTCGACCGCTTCTTTAAATGCAAATGTCTGTGGCAAGACATTGCGGCTAGTTTTGGTTAGCAGTTCAACCTTTGGAATGTAGGCAATCACGCCACAGTCAGGAAACTGGTGCTTCACAGAAACGACCGTTCGTTCACTCCGCTTTGGAAAGTAAGTCGAAACCACAAAATCACCAAATATAGCCGGAGCGACGTTATCCGGATGTCCTTCGATTGCCGTTGCCAATTCTAATTTTTTTTGAGGAGTAAGATTTAGATTTCCTAGCTGATTGGCAAGCTCAATTCCGGCGACAATCACCGATGAACTACTCCCCAACCCTCTCGCTAACGGAATCTCTGATTGCATCACAAGTCGATGTGGTGCGATTGCAGGACAAATACTTAATGCTGTTGTTAGTAACAAGTTGGTTTCGTCTGTGGGTACTTCAGCTCCTAGCTGATGGTCAATGAACCAACTGTCTTGTTGCTCTTTTACTTCAATCGTCAAATAACGAGCGACCGCGATACCACAAGAATCAAACCCAGGACCTAAATTGGCACTCGTCGCAGGAACACGAATTATCAAAGTTGTTACCCTCTTTCTTAAGCTAGTCTACAAACGGTAAGGCGCCCAAAACTGAGCCCATTTTATTTAAACTTTCTAGTAAGTCATGAAGTTGTTCACTAGTTAATGGATTCGTCACGAGCCACTCATATGCATCATCTGCTATGCTCATATGATGAATGGACTGAATATCTGCGAGTTGATCATTGGTGAATTTTTGAGAAGCATTGGCTTTCTTCATGACAATCCCCATTTTTTCTGCAGGTGACTCAGCTAAAAAGGTAAACTCTAGGTTTTCAAAAAATACAGGAGCAAATTGATTGCTTGTCCCTAGTTCTTTCTTTTCAATTAGGGCTTGAATATCTGCTAAGACACTCGTAGCTGTCGGAGCTGCTCCCGCTCCAGGTCCACTAAGGAAAGATTGCCCAATCTGCGTACTATTGACTTGTAAAGCGTTGGTCTCATTGTCAATCAAAGCTAAAGATGTTTGATCTGAAACCAAGGCAGGAGCTACTCGTAAACTAAGCTCATTACCTATTGCTTTTACTTCACCTAATAATTTGATTTTATAGCCAAATTGCTTGGCTACTGCTAACTGAGCGGGGTGAATGGCCGTAATTCCATCGATTTGAACGTCTTCCATCTTAGGATAAACATGGTAAGCAAGTTGGGCTAGAATCATTACTTTATAGGCGGCATCGATTCCTTCTACATCGTTTGTAGGATCAGATTCGGCAAAACCTAATTCTTGTGCTAAAGTCAACGCTTCCTCATAACTTAAAGATTCATTCAACATTTTAGTCAAGATGAAGTTCGTCGTCCCATTTAAAATTCCGCGAATGCTAGTGATTGTATCCAGAGAAAATTGTGTCTTCAATGGATTGACAATTGGGATTCCCCCTGCCACGCTGGCCTCGTACCCAATCGTCACGCCATGTTGATTGGCAAGTGGTAATAGCTCATGAGCATATTGAGCCATCACATCTTTATTCGCTGTCACCACGTGTTTTTTTGCTTTTAGGGCACGAACAATGTATTCTTTTGCCGGTGACACGCGACCGATTAATTCAACGACAACATCGATTGAGTCATCAGACAAAATATCATCATATGAATCCGTCAGTTGAAACTGATAGTTTTTTGCTAACTTTTTCTTATCTTCTTCTAAGATGGAACGAACTAGTCCATAGACGATTTCCACTTGGACACCGGTCCTTTGATAAAGGTATTCAGAATTTTTCGTGACCAATTCAACCACTTTACTACCGACAGATCCGAGACCAAGCATTGCGATGCGTAACTTCTTGCCTTCCATATTAGCTCCTAACTGAAAGTCATCTTGATAACTTTCATCATTTTCTCATAATTTCACTTAGCATACCAAACTCTTCAAAAAAAAACTAGGAATTTTTATAAAATTCCCAGTTTTCTTTACTCTATCAGTTGTGGCGCACATGATCGAATGTCTTCGTCAAGATTGCCAAAACATGACCATCATCAAGACTATATAAGATTGTTTTACCTTCACGACGATTTTTTACAATTTGATTCTCACGTAACAGTTTTAATTGATGGGATACGGCAGATTGCTCCATTGCCAAGTGAGTGGCAATGGCTGTCACATTTAACTCGCCATCTTCCAATAATAATAAAATTTTGAGTCTAGTCACATCGCTTAATAGTTTGTAGATTTGACTGACACGTTCGAATTCTTTGTCGGATACTTCTTTCATTTCGTTCTCCTTATCACTTTTTGTCAACGTGATATAGATTATACCTTTAAGCGTTTGTTATTTCATTAATTGCGTCTTCTAAGCTAGCTACTTTTTCTTCAGCTTCCGCTTGTGAGGATGCTTTCACACCAATATAGAACTTAATTTTTGGTTCTGTACCAGAAGGACGTACAGCAATCCAACTACCATCTGCTAAGATATATTTCAATACATTAGAAGGTGGTGTTGTCATTTTTTCAGTGCTATTGGTTTGGTGATTTACTTTTGTTAATTCTTTAAAGTCTTCGGTAACTTCTACTGTAGCACCGGCAAATTCACTTGGTGCTTCGTTACGGAAACGAGTCATCAACGCAGCAATTTTACTTGCCCCCTCTTGCCCGCTCATCGTTACAGAAATTGTTTTTTCTTTGTAGTAACCATATGTTTCAAAAATTTCTTGTAATGCATCATACAATGTTTTATCCGCTTTTTTGTAATATGCTGCTACTTCTGCTAATAAGACCAAAGCTTGAATGGCATCTTTGTCACGAACAAAAGATTTCACCAGGTAGCCATAGCTTTCTTCAAACCCAAACATAAAAGTATGCGAATGGTCTTCTTCAAATTGTTGAATTTTTTCTGCAATAAATTTAAAACCAGTCAAGACGTTCAGCATCTCAACGCCATAGTGATTCGCAATAGCAGTCGGTAATTCACTAGATACGATCGATTTAATAACCACTGCATCTTCTGGCAATGTGTTGGCTTGCTTATGAGCTTCTAAAATATAATGGATGAAAATGGCACCGATTTGGTTTCCGGTTAGTACTTGGTAGTCACCATTTGGCATACGGACTGCAGCTCCTAGACGGTCAGCGTCGGGGTCAGTCGCGATTAATACATCTGCATTTTCTTCTTTTCCTAATTTCATGGCGTATTCAAATGCCCCAGCCTCTTCTGGATTAGGAGATTTTACTGTTGAAAAGTCTGGATCAGGGATACCTTGATGGGGTTCAATCACAAATTTTTCAAAGCCAGCTTGTTTTAATGCTTTTTCTCCTAGCATTCTACCTGTACCATGTAGTGGTGTGTAGACAAGCTTTAAGTCTTTGCCCATTTCTTTTACTAATTCAGAATTTATCGTTACTTTTTTAACTTGTTCTAAGTATGCTTGGTCGACTTGTTCACCAATGATTTGAATCAAACCACTCGTTTCCACTTCTTCTTCCGATAAGATTGGAATTTCTAATGGGTTTTCGATACCACGAACAAATGTTGTCAAAGCATCTGCATCTTGCGGTGGCATTTGACCGCCATCTTCACCGTATACTTTGTAGCCATTGTAAGCAGCTGGATTGTGAGAAGCTGTAATCATAATACCAGCAAATGCCTTTAACTCTCTTACAGCAAATGAAAGCTCCGGTGTTGGTCTTAGTGATTCAAAGACATACGAAGGAATATCATGTTGGGCTAACGTGCGTGCCGCTTCCATGGCAAATGCTTCTGAAAAATGACGCGAATCATAAGCAATCGCAACACCTCTTTTTTTCGTTTCTGCATCTTGTGTGTCGATAAATAATGCCAAACCTTCTGTTGCTTGTCTGACAGTATAGATATTCATTCGATTAATACCAGGACCTAATATCCCACGCATCCCAGCCGTACCAAATTCAAGCGGCGCATAAAACGCATCTTCTAAAGCTTCAGGATCAGTCGCTAGCTCTTCCAATTGTTTTTTTAAGGTGGGTTCTAATGTTGCTTCGTTATTCCATTGTTGATAGACATCTTGCCAAGTCATATAAAACACCCTTTCTCATTTAATCATGCTTATTATACCACTGATTTTCATTCCGTCCTATAAAAAAACGACTGTCACTTATGACAGCCGCGTGATACTATTTTTGCATATCTTTTAACGTTTCGATATACGAGAAAACGTTTTGACCAGCAATACTTCCTTCACCAACAGCTGTAGTAATTTGTCGTAAGTTCTTCTCGCGAACATCGCCAACCGCGAAGACACCAGGAATGCTTGTTTCCATCTCTTCATTTGTAGGAATCCAGCCATTTTCATTTAATATACCCGCTGATTGAAATGGCTCTGTTAATGGATCTAGGCCAACATAGATAAATACACCGCCAGCAGCTACTGAAGATTCTTCACCCGTTTGAACATTTTTAATTTTCACTGATTCTACGACACGATCGTTACCAGTAATTTCTTCGACAACGGAATCCCAAATAAAGGAAATTTTTTCATTGGCAAAGGCCCGATCTTGAATAATTTTTTGTGCTCGTAGTTGATCACGGCGATGAATAATTACCACTTCTGATGCAAACTGAGTTAAATATAGAGCTTCTTCTACAGCAGAGTCTCCACCACCAACAACAACTAATTTTCGCTCGCGGAAAAAGGCACCATCACAAACGGCACAATAAGAAACGCCACGACCAGCATACTCGTCTTCACCTGGTATGCCTAATTTACGATGGTCACAACCAGTCGCAATGATGACTGTTTTTGCTTGGTACGTCTGGTCATCGGTCACGACTTCTTTATAAGAGCCACAATCCTTGATTTCTTTTACGATACCGTATGCATTTTCTACGCCAAACTTAGTCGCATTCTCATACATTTTATATGCCAACTCAGGCCCTAAGATTGAATCAAATCCTGGATAGTTTTCTACTTCTGCTGTGTTATTCATTTGGCCACCGGGTGCGCCACGTTCAATCATCACTACTGTTAAATTGGCACGAGCGGCATATAGTGCGGCTGTCATTCCCGCAGGCCCCGCTCCAATTATAATTACATCGTTCATCTTTGTACCCTCCAAATTGATTTCTGTTTCCAACTTTACTTATTTAAAGTAAAATTTACAACTAATCTGCTTAAATATACTAACATTTCTTTCATAATTATTGACTTTGCTTTTCAGTCAGGTAAAATTTCCTAGACGTTATAATTATTAAACTATAAGAGAGGTTTTTACTTTTGACAAGAGCAAAATTAGTCACGCCTTCTGACAAAGAGTTACTTTTTTTAAGTTGGCCTATTTTTATTGAATTTTTCTTGCGCGTTGTTATCGGCAATATTAACGTCTGGATGATTTCACATTACTCTGAACCTGCTGTCGCTTCGATTGGTGCAGCGAATCAACTACTGAATTTATCGATTTTTGTATATGGCTTTGTCACAGTCGGGACCCAAATTTTGATTGCACAGTACTTAGGTGCCAAAAAAATAGCGTCCGTCAAACAAGTCATCAACACTTCATTGTTCGGTGCGCTAGGGATTGGCTTTTTGATTAGCCTTGTTTTCATTCTCTTCTCATCTCAGCTTTTGCAGTTTATGAATCTTGAACCTGAATTGATTACAATTGGCAAAAGTTATTTACAAATTTTTGGTGGTAGCTTGTTTGTCTCAGCTGTCTCAGCTGTCATCATCGCCATCTTACGTACGCACGGCTATACTCAGCCTGCCCTACTTGTACCAATGGTCGCAAGTATTCTTGCTGTCATAGGAAACTATGTAGCGCTATATAGTCCCTTTGGCTTACCGAATTTCGGCGTAAGCGGACTTGCATGGTCCAGTGTGATTGGTAATACAATCGGCCTGATTATTGCCTTCTCATTACTAAAGAAACACATTCGCTTTTCCATTCGTGACCTCTCCCTCAAAGATTTTTCAGGAGCGAGAATCAAGCAAATATTAACATACGGTCTCCCTTCTTCTGGTGAGTCCTTATCCTATCAAGGAGCACAAGTAGTCGTGACGATGATTGTCGCTTCACTAGGTGCCAGTGTCTTAATTGCAAAATCATACATTACAGCAATCTCCCAATTTGTCTATCTAATTGCAGCAGCAATTAGTCAAGGGAATCAGATAATGATAGGTCGCAGCGTTGGCGCAGGAGAATTTCAGCGTGCGTACAAGCGTGGCATGCGTTCGACTGTCATTGGTGTATTGGCTTCGATTATGATTTGTGTATTGACCTATGTCTTTATCGAACCAATCATGGGAATCTTCACCACCAATCCTGAAGTTATTGCCATCTCAAAAGAAGTCTTCTTAGTCGAGATTATTTTAGAAGCAGTTCGCTCAGTCAATATGATTCTGGTCGGTTCTTTAAATGCTAGCGGCGATGTGAAGTTTCCATTAATCTGTAGTTTAATCGTTCTGTGGCTAATCAGCTTGCCATTTTCATATCTTTTGGCAATTCGTTTTGGCTTTGGATTAGTCGGTGTGTGGATTGCGTATGCGATTGATGAATTTCTAAGGAGTTGTCTGATGATTAATCGTTGGCGGTCTGGTGTCTGGAAGTCCAAGGCCGTCGTGACTGCTGAGGAAAAACCCATTGTCGATTTGTCTTAATCGCGGTATGATTGACAAAAAGGAGGCGCTGATTATGTCGATTTATCAATTTCAAGTTCGTCTAGCTTCTGGCAAAGAGTATTCTTTAGAAAAGTATCAAGGCAAAGTACTACTGATTGTCAATACGGCCTCAAAATGTGGCTTGCGCGGTCAATTCAAGGAACTGGAAGCATTGTATCAACAATACAAAGACGATGGATTCGTCGTGCTGGGCTTTCCTTCCAATCAATTTCACCAAGAACTGACTGATGGCCAACAAGCAAAAGAAAGCTGTCAATTAAACTATGGTGTCACGTTTCCCATCCATGAACTAATAGCTGTCAACGGCCCTGACACTAATCCACTCTTTACGTATCTAAAGGAGCAGCAACCAGGTGTTTTAACCAAAGACATCAAATGGAACTTCACGAAATTTTTAGTTGATAAGACCGGCACTGTTGTTAACCGTTACGGTCCGAAGACTTCACCACTTGAAGCAAAACCAATGATTGAAAAACTATTACATGACTAAAATGATATACATTGAAGACTGTAGCTATACACAAAAAGACCATAAAATTCAGAAGTTGTTTCTCAATCTTTTGAATTTCATGGTCTTTTTTTCTGATCCTTATAGAATACTCTCTGTAAGGAATAAGTGATAGTTAGATTTCTTCGCTTTGCAGTCGGTACATGTCCGCATATAAGCCATCTTGAGCAAGTAGCGTCTCATGCGTCCCTTGTTCGACGATGATGCCTTTATCTAATACTAGAATCATATTAGCATCTTTAATTGTTGATAGGCGGTGCGCAATGGCGATCGTTGTCCGATTCTTTCGCATATTCTCTAGGCCTTCTTGAATAGCTGATTCGGTCTCTGTGTCAATATTGGCTGTCGCTTCATCTAAAATTAAAATCTTGGGATTCGTGACAATCGTGCGGGCAAATGAAAGTAATTGCCTTTGACCACTCGAGTAACTGGCCCCGCGTTCGATTACTTTGGCCTGATAAGATCCCGGTAGCTTTTCAATAAATTGATCTGCTTGAACAAAACGAGCAGCCTCTTGGACTTGTTCTTGCGTGATGGAAGAATCTCGAAGGCGAATATTATCGGTAATATCTCCATAAAATAAAAACGCATCTTGTAAGACCAAGCCAATTTTTTTGCGTAATTCCTCGATTGGATAGCAACGAATGTCTTTGTCATCGAGTAAAATTTGGCCAGATTCAATTTCATAGAAACGCATCAAACTATTAATAATGGAACTCTTGCCACTACCAGTGTGACCGACAAACGCCATTGTTTCTCCGGGATTGACAACAAACGAAATATTCTTTAAGACTGGTTGCCCTGGGTTATAAGCAAACGTGACATCTCGAAACTCAACTTTTCCGTCGACTATCGAATCAGTGGCATCTTCAAATGCAGCTGGAGCCAATTCTTGATGATCCATAATTTTTAGGATGCGGCTACTGGCAACAATCCCATCAGTAAAGACACTTAATGAATCCATCATTTGCGTCATTGGATTGAAAAAACTCGAAACATACGTAACAAACGCATAAATTAGACCCACTTCTACCAAATGGTGCGTAGCGTTGATTCCGAAAAGTGACAACGAAGCAGCCACTGCTAGAGCATACAAAAGATTGATGATTGGCGCTAATAGTAATGAGTTCGTACGAATCATCGCATACCGACTTGCTAGATACTCATTATTGGTTTCGTCAAACTCTTGGTTTAGCCGTGCTTCTTGGTGAAATTGTTGAATAATCGCCATACCGGAAATCGATTCATTTAGCTTTGTATTTAAATCACTCAGTCGTTCCCGCATTTGTCGATAGATACGTGAACTGTACTTTTGATAATACCCAATGATAAACAACAAAATCGGTAAAAATACGAGCATCGCAAGCCCAATTTTGATATTGATTTGTATCATGGCAATAAATGAGGAAACAACTGCAAAGATACCTGTGATGACCGTCATAAAGACATACCAAAATTCATTCAAGGTTTCCGTATCATTTGATACCCGTGAGACAATCGAGCCAGCCGGTGTTTGATCAAAATAGCGCATCCCTAACGTATGGATTTTTTTGAAAAGCTCTATACGAATATGATTCAATGTACGGGTAGAAGCATTCGCATACATATAACTTTGAAAAAATAGCATACACGCTTTAACGATTGTCCCAAAAAGATACAATAAGCCAAAACCAAAGATAACTTGACCGGTAGCAGAAAAAGAAGTCAGATAGTTGTCTATCAAATATTGGAGGACTTTTGGTAATAAAATGTTCACAATAGAGACTCCTAAAGCCAAGCCAATCGCCACAAAAAAAGATCGTCGATAAGGCTTAGCATATGGCAACATACGCCGAATAATGGTCACTTGTTCTTTAAGCGTCAATTCTTTTGACCATTCGCTTTTTTGCATTATTGTTCACCTCGCTCTATTTTTGCTTCTAATTGTTGCTTGCTCCACATTTGTGCATACCATCCGTGATTCGCTAATAATTGACTATGTGTCCCTCGTTCAACAATCGTACCTTGATCCATGACAATAATCTCATCTGCATGCATTACACTGCTTAATCTGTGAGCAGTGATAATGGTCGTTTGTCGCTTCGTGCGTGCTTGAAGATGCTGCAAAATGGCTTCTTCCGTTTTCGCATCTACAGCTGACAAAGCGTCATCTAATATCAACAATTCTGGTTTTGTGATTAATGAACGCGCGATGGAAATTCGCTGTTTTTGCCCACCTGACAGCGAGACGCCTCGTTCACCAACCAAGGTATCATACCCTTGCACAAATGCCTGAATGTCTTCATGTATTGCGGCGAGTTTTGCGACTTCTTCGACCATCGTTTGCGTAGATTTGGGCGCAGCAAACCGAATGTTGTCCCGAATGGTCATCGAAAATAAAAAGTGATCTTGTGGCACATAGCCAATCGCTGCTAATAAAGCCTGCAGTCGGTAGGCTTTAATATCATGCTCACCAAACAAAATGGACCCTTGATAGTCATCGTATTCACGTAAAAAAAGTTTTAAGAGCGTGGTTTTACCAGCACCCGTCTTACCCACAATCCCCAGCGTCTTACCTTCATCCAATTTCAGGGCGATATCCTTTAATACAACTTGGTCTGGGTAGTCTGGGTAAGCAAATGACTTGATATCTACCACGATATCCCCTTTGGCACGAGTCGCTATGCCATATTCCTCTTCAATGATATGGGTTTCTTCTGCTAGTAGTTCTTCAATTCGATCGTAGCTAGCATTCCCTCTCTCCAGGACGTTAAATAAGCGACCAATCGCAAACATCGGCCATACGAGCATACCAATGTAACTAATAAAGGAGACCAACTGCCCGACCGAAATCGTATGAGCCATGACATAGCGCCCACCTAACCAAATCGTCAGGACGTAAGAAATTCCGATAATAGCTGTAATACATGGATCAAACAACGCGTCATACCGATTCACTCTGCGATTTTTTTGAACCACTCGTTGGATTTTCTCTTCAAAGTCAGCGATATCCTCTTCTTCTTGACCAAACGTTTTAATGACTTTCATGCCCGTGATACTTTCTTGCGTTTTATCATTAATATCTGAAAACGCCGCCTGAGCATCGCGAAAAGCGACATGAATTTTTGATCCCAACACGCGCGAAGTCACTGCCAAAAGTGGCAGTGGAATCATCGCTAATATCGTTAAGCGCCAGTCAACAAATAAAACCATTGCAACAATGGTCGATATCCCTGTGATTAATGAATCAGCAAATGTCAGTATCCCCGCTCCAGCAACATTTTGCACAGCGCTGACATCATTGGTCGCATGAGCCATCAAGTCTCCTGTTCGATGGGTTTGGAAGAAAAGATGATCCATTTTTGTAAAATGGTGAAACAGTTGACTCCTTAAAGACCGTTCTAACTTAGCGGCACTGCCCCAAATATTTGTGCGCCAAATAAAACGGAACCCGTATTGTGTGAACGCAGCTAGTATGAGCACACCAATCCAAATCAATAACGTTTGCCTTGTTAATCGTTTCTGATCAATTTCATCAATGATCAAACCAATTATTTTGGGTGGTAATACTTGGACGATTGCGACCACAACCAAAGAGAAAACGCCGATTGCATAATGTTTTTTCTCTTGTTTAAAAAACCAACCTAACTTTTTAAAAATTGACACTGTGCGTCTCCCTTCTTGCAAAACATTTTTACAACAAAATAACCAAACAAGATAGAACGCCGAAACATTCTATCTTGTTTGGGTTATGTCGCATGTTCACTTCAAATAGTCATAGCGACTTAGTTTTGATTTTTCATTTGTTGCATCATTTGACGGATTTTCTTTTCAGATGGTTTTTGACCCATTGACATCATCATTGAACGCAGCATATCCTCATTGACAGGAGGATTTTTCTTTAAGTAATCTTTCATATATTTACGTGCATAAAAGAACCCACCAATTGCTCCGACAGCCAATGCAATAATAGCGACGATTACATACATCATAGTGACTCGAACTCCTTTCTAAACAATCTCTTCCCACCCATTCTACTAGAAGTGTCGTCAAAAAAAAAGACAAATGGCAAAATTTTAAAGAAGAGACTTCTTGCATTTTGCCATTTAATCTTAATTTAAAGCGACGTCTCGTTTCGTAAACAACCAATTGGTGATGAAATAAATGATTGCACTAATTACCAAAATTCCAATTCCCATCTGCCAATAGGTCAAAAGATACATATCAGATGCACTCGTCCATGATTTTGTTCCTCCAAGCATTTGAATAAAATCAAGAATGAGCTCGCGAATATTTAAGAGATTGAATGGATTCCAGCGTAACCAAGAATGCTTTGCCATAATAATAAATAAGAGAGCATTCATCATCGACGAGCCAAAAAGAACACCAATACCTAGCCCGACCGCTAGTGCCTGTGACCGTATCACCGCTGAAATAAATAAAGTAATCGATACATAAAAAACCAACATTAACAAATTGGTTGCGCCATATAAAAGAGCAACTTCAATCGCATTCCACCCTCCAAAGCTTGTCATGCTAGCAGTATAAGAGCCTTGTTTTAAGAAAATAATACTCGCAAAAAAACTACTAATTCCTAAAATGATCGTACCTACTAGGCCATATGCCATACATACAAGCCATTTAGAGAACAAAATCTGACTTCTTGTAAACGGTCGAATGAGTAAAAATTTGATCGTGCCCTTTGAAAATTCTTCTGCCACAGTAGATGCCGCCAGAATGACAATGACTAAATTTAAAAAGGAGCTAACCCCAGATAGTTCTGCAAAACTTTGCGGTCCGTCAACTGAAGCTTGAGCAAGCTTCATCAGATAGGTAATGCCAAATGTAGCGACAATTAAAAATAGAAACAAAAAAATGGTTGATTTTTTCTTGGCTAATTTAAGCCATTCATTTACTAGTAATGAGCCCATTATAATCCCCCCTCTTTTGTCCAATCCAAAAAGACCTCTTCTAGTGAAGCTACTTTTGGATAATAGGCAGAAATAGCTAAATCGTTTTCGACCAAGTCTTTCAGTAGAGAGACGCGAATGTCTTGCTCCAAAGTCACCCAAATTTGCTTACTGTGTTGTTCAGCGGCTACTCCTTCTTGTCGCAAAAAGCGAATGACTTCTTCCGTTTTTTGCGACTCAATAATCATAGTTAGCTGTTGATTTTTTAACTCATTCATCGACACTTGGTGTGTGACTTTGCCGTTTTGGACAATAACCAACTCATCGGCAACTAGTTCAATATCACTGAGTTGATGACTAGAGAGAATGACCGATAACCCTTTGTTCTTTAAGTCACGAATCATTTCTCGAAATTCCTTCATCCCCATCGGATCCAAGCCATTCATCGGCTCATCCAATACAAGGAGTGAGGGTTGATGGATCAGCGCTTGTGCGACACCCAATCTTTGGCGCATCCCTAATGAATACGTCTTTACTTTTTTTCCAATATGATCTTCTAAATGAACTTGTTTGATAATGGCTAAAATTTCTTCAGGCATGACTTTCTTTTTGGACATGCGTGCATATTGCATTAAATTGTCCATGCCGCTCATATAATTATAAAATTCAGGATTTTCCACAATCGCTCCGACTTCGGCAATAGCTTGGCGGTAAGTTTTTTTCAATGAATGATTGGCGATGATAATTTCACCTTGTGACAGACGCATCAAACCGACAATCATCCGAATAAGAGTAGTTTTGCCAGCTCCATTTGGTCCGAGTAATCCGACAATCTTTCCCTTTGGTACATGGAAACTTACTTCATCAATAATGATTTTTGAGCCAATTTTCTTTTGGACATTTTGCACTTCTAGGATGTTTTCCATAGACTCCCCACTTTCTTTCTATTTAAGCGTATCAAACCAATAAAAAAAAGCAAGTGCTATTGCACAAGCTTTCAATATTGTTCGTTTGCGAGAATTTTTTCTAAGAGTTGTGGATCAAACTCTTTTTTCTTTAACATCGCAATTTCGTATTTATACGGCGGCTTTTTATCTTTTTTATCTTCTCCTACAAAAGGCGTTTCTAAAATTTTTGGCAACTCGGCTAATTTCGGATGATGGACAACTTTGCACAGCGCGTCAAAGCCAATCGTACCAAAGCCAATGTTGGCGTGACGATCTTTATGTGATCCTTGAGGGTTCTTTGAATCGTTGACGTGAATTACTTTCAACCGATCTAAGCCAATAATTTTATCGAACTCTTCTAGGACGCCATCGAAATCCTCACGAATATTGTACCCTGCGTCATGTGTATGACAAGTGTCGAGGGTAACTGACAACTTTTCATTTAAAGTCACACCGTCGATAATCGTTGCTAATTCTTCAAAGGTTCTTCCCAATTCGGTGCCCTTACCAGCCATCGTTTCCAACGCAATCTGAGGTACTTGGTCTTTTTCAAGTACTTCATTTAGTCCTTTGATAATTTGTGTCAAGCCAGCGTCGACGCCAGCACCGACATGCGCACCTGGGTGTAAGGTAATTTGTTTGGCACCTAATGCCGTTGCGCGCACAATTTCTTCTCTTAAAAAATTAACGGCAAAGCCAAAGTTTTGCGGTTTCGTTGTATTGCCTAAATTAATAATATACGGTGCATGAACAACGATATTACTTAAGCCGTGTTCGGCCATGTAAGCTTTCCCTGCCTCAATATTTAATTCTTCAATTGGTTTTCTCCGTGTATTTTGCGGCGCTCCGGTGTAAATCATAAACGTAGATTCACCATAACTTGCCGCATCTTCTGCTGATTGCAATAACATTTTCTTTCCACTCATGGATACATGCGACCCAATTAACATCGTTTTCCTCCATTCTAAAAAAAACGAGCAAAGAAAATAATCATTCTCTTTTACTCGTCTCCATTGTTCTCAGACCATTCTTAGGCAAAAGTAAATAAGAAATATTTCTTTTTCCCTCTACGAATAATCGTGTGTTTCCCAGATAATTTGTCTTCCTCACGTAACTCGTAATCCACTGATTGAATGCGGTCACCATTGACATAGATAGCCCCATTTTGCAAATCTTCGCGTGCTTGTCGACGAGAAGAAACAATTTTTGATGCAACTAATAAATCCAATAGTTGTGAACCATCTTCGGTCGTGATTTCATAACTTGGCACACCTTTAAACCCTTGTGAGATTTCTTCACTTGATAATGTTTTTAGTTCTCCACTAAATAGCGCTTGTGAGATATGAACTGCTTGACGATATTTTTCTTCTCCATGAACCAAAGTTGTTACTTCTTTGGCAAGAGCTTTTTGCGCTACACGCGATTCAGGTGCAGCGGTAAATTCTTGTTCAATAGCCGTAATTTCAGTTAAAGATAAAAACGTAAAGTATTTCAAGAATTTGATGACATCGCGGTCATCAGTATTGATCCAAAATTGGTAGAATTCATAAGGCGTCGTCTTTTCTGGATCTAGCCAAACTGCATTTCCTTCAGTTTTACCAAATTTTGTGCCATCTGCTTTGGTAATTAGTGGCATCGTCAAACCAAAACCTTGGACTTCTTTCTCACGACGCAACAATTCAATCCCTGAAGTAATATTTCCCCATTGATCGCTACCACCTAATTGCAATAAACAGCCATGGTTTTCATAAAGTTTTAAGAAATCGTACGCTTGTAGTAATTGGTAGGCAAACTCAGTGTAAGAAATACCACTTTCAATTCGTCGTTTGACACTTTCTTTACTCATCATATAATTAATCGTAAAGTTTTTACCGACATCACGAAGAAAATCAATCAACGAAATTGATCCAAGCCAGTCATAGTTATTCGCAAGGACAGCCGGAGCCTTTTCATCATCAAAATCAATAAAGCGAGACAATTGATCTTTGATGCTTTGGGACCACTCTTGGACAATCGATAATGTATTCAATTGACGCTCTTGATCTTTAAAAGAGGGATCACCAATCATCCCAGTTCCGCCACCGACTAATGCGATTGGCACGTGTCCTTGAAGTTGAAAACGGCGTAACATAAGAATTGGTAACAAGTGTCCAATATGCAAACTATCTGCAGTCGGATCAAATCCTACATATAATTTCACGGACTCTTCATTTAATTGTTTTTCTAATGCTGCTTCATCTGTCGTTTGGAAAACCAAACCACGATCTTTTAGTTCTTGAAAAAAATCAGAACTCATGTTCATTCCTCCCAAATACATACTCATTACACATATTAACTGATAATTTAGCCGTTGCAAAGAGTTTTAAGCAGATTTTTCAATTTGCTTGAAACACTCTACCTATTCTTTCTCTCATTTTTTTGTTATAATTGGACAGAATAAATTGAAACTGAGGTGACTTTTTTGGCCCAGAAACCTAAAAAAAACAACAAATCGCAATCAGCAACACACGGCGTTCTCTTTTATACGAACGTGGTCGTCCGTGTTCTCCAATCACTCTTTTTGGTTATTGTTAGCCTGATTGTCTTAGCAGGCGCATTTGGCCTTGGTATCGGCACTGGTTATTTTGCCTACTTAGTAGAAGATACCGAGTTACCTTCTAAAGAGACGATGAATCAGGAGCTTGGGAATCTTTCCCAGACTTCCCTTTTAACCTATGCCGATGATACAGCAATCGCTACCGTCAATTCAGACTTACAGCGAAAAACAGTGGCATCCGATCAAATCTCTGATCTATTAAAGAAAGCAATTGTCTCTACTGAAGATGAAAACTTCTATGAACATCAAGGTTACGTTCCAAAAGCCGTTATTCGAGCACTTGTATCAGAAGTTACCGGCATTGGTAGCAGTGGTGGATCGACTTTAACGCAGCAACTTGTAAAGCAACAAATGCTGACAGATGAGACAACCTTTAAGCGCAAGGCCAATGAAATTATTTTGGCTCACTTAGTTGACAAGAATTTTTCCAAAGATGAAATTCTTACCATGTATCTAAATGTCTCCCCTTTTGGAAGAAACAATAAAGGAGAAAACATCGCCGGCGTGCAAGAAGCGGCCAAAGGAATTTTTGGTGTGGATGCGAGTAAATTGAACCTTGCACAGGCTGCATTTATTGCGGGACTCCCACAAAGTCCTATCAGTTATAGCCCATATAATAGTGATGGCTCCATTAAAGACGATTTATCGTTAGGATTAAAACGCAAAGATTTTGTTCTTTTTAGTATGTATCGTAACAATGCGATTACCAAAAAAGAATACGAAGAAGCCAGGGCATATGATCTTAAAAGTGATTTCTTACCTCAAGCAGCAGCAAATACAAATGAGCAAAGCTTTTTGTATTATGCCGTAATGGATGAAGCAAAATCTGTCTTGGGTAAACAATTAGCCGAAGAAGCCAAAATTAGTGAAAAAGAATATGCCAAAGATGAAGTAAAAGAAGCTTATGAAACATTAGCAGAGCAAAAAATCATTAATGGCGGTTACACCATTCACTCTACAATTGATAAAACCATCTATCAAGCGATGCAAGATGCAGCAGCCACTTATGGGTATCAATTGGATGATGGCAATGGAACAGTCGAAGTCGGAAATGTATTAATGAATAATCAAACTGGTCGCATCATTGGCTTTGTCGGAGGACGAGATTTTTCAACCAATCAGTTCAACCACGCTTTCTCAGCTGAGCGTCAAGCCGGATCAGCGATTAAGCCGGCACTCGTATACGCACCGGCGATAGATTTAGGCTTGATTGGTACCGAGACACGGGTATCAAACTACGCGACAACTTGGGGCGGCACAAGTAGTGACAGTGATGAACAGGTCGTCAATGCTACTCAATACAATATGAATACCTTCCAGACTGTTCGGGAAGCAATTTCTTGGTCAAACAATATTCCTGCTTATCAAATTTATCAAAACACCTTAAATAAAGAAGGCTCCACAAGCTACGTCTATGATAATTATTTAGCCAAAATGAATTATCCAGATGTTGATCAGTGGACCTATCCATCGGCACCATTAGGAGTAGTCGACTTAACTGTCCTTGAGCAAACAAGTGGCTTCCAGACCCTTGCCAACGGTGGTGTATATCAAGATGCTTATATGATCTCATCGATTACCGATTCAAGTGGGCATACCATTTATGAACACGAAGAAGATCCAGTGCAAGTATACTCAAAAGCAACTGCATCAATCATGAATGATTTGATGCGTAGCGTGCTTACAAGTAATATTACATCAAAATATAAACCATTATTAACTGCTTTGAATAGCACGTTAGGAAATGCGGATTGGGTAGGAAAAACTGGTACGACCAATGACTACAAGGACTCTTGGTTAGTCGTATCGACACCATCTATAACGTTAAGTAGCTGGACTGGCCATGACGATGGAACAGCGTCTGATGAAGGTGCTAGCTTACGTCAGGCTACGTATATGGCGAATCTTGCAAATGCCATCTATCAATCATCACCTGATACGATTGGGTTCACGAAGAAATTCACACTTGATTCATCTGTGAAAAAAGAAAAAGTCAATACGTTTACAGGTGAAAAGAATGTCAAAACAGTGACATTTAATGGCACGACGTATACCCTACCTACTGCTACAACAACTTCCTATTGGGCGAAATCAGCTGTTAGTGATTCTCAATTTAAGTTTGGTATTGGCGGTACGGATAGTAATTATCTGAGCGCTTGGCAAAAAGGGGCCACATCAACGAAAAAGTAGCTCGAACTAATATAGAATGAAATGATCAGCTATAAGAAAAAAACCATACAATCCAGAAGTGATTTCTCACCTTTTTAGATTGTATGGCTTTTTGTTGAAGTAGCAAATTCTAGCCGCTTTTTGATACGAATTTAGTAGTTCAAAATAAGTTTAGTTATTTTGATGAACCTTTTGTAATAATACTATATGGTAAAGTAATCGTTTTTTGTTCGATTTCTTCTTTATTCATCATCTTTGTTAAAAGTCGCATGGATACAGCACCTAAGTCATACAGTGGTTGACTCACGCTTGACAGTCTCGGACGAGAGACATCTGTCAGTAAAGAGTTATTGCTTGTGATAATTTCAAATTCGTCTGGTACTGTAATGCCACGGTCAATTAAACCATCTAATAAACCAATCGCTAATTCATCATCCGTCACATAGGCTGCAGTGGCCCCACTATTTAGCACTCGATCGACTAAATCTAACCCATTTTTGAAGCTATATGGCGCTTCGAAGATTAAGCCTTCATTGTATTCAATACCTGAGTCTTTCAAGGCAGATTTGTACCCATTTAAGCGATTTTGACCGTTAATTGGATCAATTAACGCACCACTGATAAACGCAATCTTCTTATTGTCATTGTTTGCCAAAGTCGCAACTGCATCATGAGTGGCTGAAGTATAGTCAATATTGACACTACCTACTTGCTCATCAGGATCAATCGAACCTGCTAGGACAACTGGTGTTTTCGAACGAGAAAATTCGCCACGAATTTCATCCGTAATACGGTGACCCATAAAGATGATTCCGTCCACTTGCTTAGCTAATAAATTATTTAATACATTGACTTCTTTTATGCTATCGCCATCTGAGTTTGCTAAAATAATATTGTATTTGTACATTGTTGCGACATCGTCAATCCCACGTGCTAAAGAAGCAAAGAACATGTTGCTTACATCTGGGATAATTACTCCGACTGTCGTTGTTTTTTTACTAGCCAATCCTCGTGCGACTGCATTCGGTCGATAATCTAAGCGATCGATTACATCCAATACTTTTTTTCGTGTTACTGGTTTAACATTAGGGTTGCCATTTACAACGCGAGAGACTGTAGCCATAGAGACATTGGCTTCTCTGGCAACGTCATAAATAGTAATTGTTTGCTTTTCCATCATTATTGCTCCATTCTGCTTTTTTTCAGAAAATCTTATTTACATTTCTAAATAAGAATAGCAAATATAGCTTTAATATGCAACCGTTTTAATTCTAGCTTCCATGAAACAATTTGTTTGCTCTCAATTTGAATTAAATATAAGAAGTGATAAAATAAAGTGATTTCTAAGAAAGAAGGACTGAACATGAATCGTACAAAGCTTACTGAATTACAATCCTATTTACAAGCAAACAGCATTAGTGCTGCTTATCTATCAAACCCTACAACCATCGCCTATCTGAGCGGCTTTGAAAGCGACCCGCATGAACGAATTTTAGGCTTATTTATCTCGGCCACTACTGATCCTTTTTTATTTACACCTGCTCTGGATGCTGAACCAGCTAAAAATAGTTCTTGGCAATATGATGTAATCGGCTACTTGGATAATGAAAATCCTTATGAAAAAATTAAGAAAGAATTGCTACATCGCTATCCTTCACTTGATTCAATCGGTTTAGAAAAAGGATCGCTTTCTTTAGATCGTTATGAAATTCTGACTGATTTGTTTCCAAACGTTTCTTTTTCAGCTAATTTAACACCAGTTATTGAAACGATGCAACTCAAAAAGACAGCCGACGAAATCACTACGCTACTTGAGGCAGGTCATTGGGCTGATGTTGCCTTTGAAATTGGCTTTTCCGCAGTTAAGGCAGGCGTTTCTGAACAAGAAATCGTAGCTGAAATTGAATACCAATTAAAGCGTCGTGGCGTTTCTCAAATGTCATTTGATACGTTGGTCTTAGCAGGAACAAATGCTGCAAACCCTCACGGAACGCCTGGAGCCAATCAGGTCAAAGAAAATGAACTTGTTCTATTTGATCTAGGGGTTGTCTGGAAAGGATATTGCTCTGATGCAACTAGAACCGTGTCATTTGGTGAACCAACCTCCTTACAACAAGAAGTATACAATGTAGTTTTAAATGCCCAGCTCGCTGCGCAAAAAGCCGTGAAGCCTGGCGTGACTGCCGAGTATCTTGATCGTGTCGCCCGTGAGGTAATTTCAGAAGCCGGCTATGGAGAATACTTTACCCACCGTTTGGGGCATGGATTGGGCATGTCTGTTCATGAGTATCCTTCATTAGTTGCGGGAAATGACTTAATAATTGAAGAAGGCATGTGTTTTTCATTGGAACCTGGCATCTATATTCCTGGCAAAGTAGGTGTCCGAATCGAGGACTGTGTTCATGTCACCTCAGATGGCTGCGAACCTTTTACCAAAACTTCCAAAAAACTACTTACGTTACATTAAACCGATCAGCGTTAAGCAAAAAGACCAGAAAATCCGAAAGTTAGCTTCAAACTTTTGGATTTTCTGGGCTTTTTTACTCTTTGTTGACTTCTTCTTTAATTTCTTGTTTTAAGAGATCCGCAATTTCTTGACCCTCTTTTTTGGTTTCTTCTGCAGTCACTTTGGCATCTTGCTTCATTCCTGCTGCTTTGTCTGCTACGTCGTCTTTATTTTTTGCTAAGTCTGCTTTACTTGCATCTATAGTAGACTGTGCTTGTGAACTTACTTCTTCTTTAGCGTCAACTACTGCATCTTTAACGTCAGCTTGGGCATCTTTCACTTCAATAATAATATCTTCCGTTTGATCTGCCACTTCTGCTTTGCCTTCTGCGACTTTATCGGTTATTTTATTTGTCGCTTTTTTCATGCGATTCGCCAAATCGTCGGCTTGTTGCTTTAACGTATCGACAAGGTCCGCTGAATTCTCTTGAATATCGTTCACTGAACCTAATGATTTGTCTTTGATTGTACCGGCTAAATCATCGGCTTGTTGCGCAAATTGATTGGCTTTTTCTTTTGCTAGGTTGGCAAAATCAACGCCGCGATCTTTGGCAATATCTGAATAGTCCGATGCGACATCTAATAAGTCATCGACTTGCTTCGCTAATTTTCCACGTAATTCTTTTCCTGATTCGGGTGCTAATAATAACGCGGTGACAGCAGCTGCTGTTCCACCAATGACTGCACCTAATATGAAACCACCTGTTTTACCCATGTCTATTTCCTCCTTAATAGTTCATTATGCTTTTGTTGTTTCACTTTCTGTTGATGATTTGCGTTTTGAGAAGTATTTAGAGGCTGCCTGCCCCACTTTACCGGCCACTGTTGCTTTTGCCGTCGTTCTACCTAAAGAGCCGACACGCGTCACCAAATTGCGGCTAGATTGATTCAAATCAGATACTGAAGTCCCTAAGTCAGCGACTGCTGTAAAAAGAGGATCAATGGTTGACACTTTTTCATTGACGTCCAGTAACAACGCATTGCTCTTTACTAGTAAGCCTTCGACCTCTTTTGAGAGAATATCTGCATCTTTTGTAATAATGGTAATTGTTTCATTTGCCGTTTCAACAGTCCGGTTCACTTGATCCATTGTTTTTGATACTTTTAAAAGCACCTTAACTAAAAATAAAACCAATACTGCAAACGCGATTGCTGCAATCATCGCAGCAAGTCCACCAATTGACATACTAACGCTCCTTCCAAACTTACTCTTTTTATAAGCATAGCATTTCCCAAATCATTCGACAAATATTTTCTATTTCACCAATCATCTTTCACTCGATAACACAACAATCATTTTTACAAAAAAACACCCGACATTTTTTTCAATGTAAGGTGTTTAACATTTATTCGTTATCCTCAGAAGAAGTTATTGGTTGATCTTCTGCGCTTAATTCTTTTCCTAACTCAATGATGAACGAGCGTAGTTTTTCTTTTACTTCTGGATGAATTAAGCCGTATTCAATACTTGTTTTCATAAAGCCAAATTTATCACCCACATCGTAACGCTTGCCTTTGAATTCACGGGCAAATACTCGTTGGGTCTGATTCAAGGTATCAATGGCATCCGTTAGTTGAATTTCATTGCCTGCACCAGGTTTTTGATTTTCTAAAACATCAAAAATTTCAGGTGTTAACAAATAACGACCGATGATTGCTAGATCACTCGGTGCTTGATCAGGCTCTGGCTTTTCAACAAAATTTTTCACATTGTATAGTCCTGGATTCACTTGTTCTCCGGGATTAATAATGCCATATTTTGAAGTGTCTTTATGCGGAATTTCCATCACCGCGATCGTTGAAGCGTGAGTAGCATCGTAATCATTAATCAATTGTTGGGTTAATGGAATGGTATCGTCCATTAAGTCATCGCCTAACATAACAATAAAAGGTTCATTACCGACAAATGCTTTGGCTTGTAATACGGCATGGCCTAATCCTAATGGGTGCGATTGACGAATAAAATGAAGATTGACATCAGTGGTTTCTTCTACTAATTTTAGTAAATCTTCTTTGCCTTTCTCTTTCAAATTCATTTCTAACTCAAGATTCGCATCAAAATGATCCTCAATCGGGCGTTTGCCTTTGCCTGTGACAATTAAAATATCTTCGATGCCTGACTTTAATGCTTCTTCAACAATAAATTGAATCGTTGGTTTATCGACAATTGGTAACATTTCCTTTGCCATTGCTTTGGTAGCTGGTAAAAATCGTGTACCTAACCCAGCTGCTGGAATAACTGCTTTCTTTACTTTCATTTTGTCTACTCCTTTGTCATTCGATTGAAAATTCATTTTCGATTTTTCCGTCACGTAACATAATATCACGTGCAGCTTGTTGGATATCTTTTCCTTCATAGAGCACTTGATAAATACTTTCTGTGATAGGCATTTCTACTTTTAGCATATCCGCTAATTCTTTGGCCGCCTTTGTAGTGGAGACACCTTCGACTACCATTCCCATGTTGGCCAAGACTTCATCCAATGTATGACCTTTACCTAAAAGGTTTCCTGCACGCCAATTACGCGAATGAACACTTGTACAGGTAACAATCAAATCACCAACACCACTCAGACCAATAAAAGTTAACGGATTGGCGCCCATTGCGACACCTAAACGACTAATTTCCGCTAAACCGCGAGTCATGATGGCTGCTTTGGCATCATCACCAAAGCCCAGTCCAGCCAAAGCACCGGCCCCAATTGCAATGATGTTTTTCAACGCTGCTCCAGTCTCAACACCAATGACATCGGTATTGGTATAAATTCGGAAATAATCATTCATAAACAGTGACTGCACATATAATGCGCCTGTTTGCTCCGCACTTGCTGCCGTAATCGTCGTAATATCATGCACAGATACTTCTTCAGCGTGACTTGGTCCTGATAAGACAACAATTTCTGCACGATTTTTTGGTGAAATTTCTTCGTCCAAAATTTCTGAGATGCGCTTATGGCTCCCTTGTTCAAGTCCTTTCGATGCATGGACAATGTGGGGTTGGTTTTGAATCAATTGATTGACTTCTTTTGCCACAGAGCGAATGGCCTTGGTCGGCAAAACAAATAAAATAGCATCCGCTCTATCAATGGCACATTCCAAAGAAAATCCCCCCCGAATGGACGGTGCCATCTGAAGATTTGGTAAGTAATGAGCATTGGTATGTCGTTCATTGATTTCTGCAATTTGCTCTGGTTTATTCCCCCAGATAGTTACCTCATGACCATTTTCAGCTAAGACCTGTGCTAAGGCTGTGCCCCATGAACCAGGTCCTAAGACTGCAATACGTTGTTTTTCCAATGTTTTCCCTCTTTCTATACTAACCACTCATCCGGTCCATAACTGCGAAGATATGGTTTTAATGTTGTTTTTTTTCTTCTCCAGATGAAAACGATGATTGCTCCAATAAATAAAAGCAGTGACAATAATTGTGAAACTCGGATATCACCATACAAATACAGACTATCTGTTCTCATACCTTCAATAAACATCCGACCGAAGCTATACCAAATCACATAACTAATCGCTACTTCACCTTGTTTAAGTAAACCGGTTTTTTTACGTAAAAATATCAGAACAAAAAAGCCGATGAATGTCCATAATGACTCATATAAAAAGGTCGGTTGACGGTAAGCTCCGTCAATATACATGTTTTCAATAATAAAATTAGGAATATGAATCGATTGTAGAAAGTCTAAGGTCGTCTTGCCACCATATGCTTCGTGATTCATAAAATTCCCCCAGCGTCCGATTGATTGAGCAATCATGACACTTGGTGCTGCAATATCTAAAAAAGTCCACAAAGGAATCACTTGTCGGTAACAAAAATAAACCAACCATAAAAAACCAGCAATTAACCCTCCATAGATTGCTAGACCACCAGAACGAATATTAAATACTTGGATCGGATCTTGTAAATATGGCTGTAGGTCAAATAAAATATAATACAAGCGGGCACCAATAAACGCTAGTGGCAAGCCCAGTAACATAAAATCGGAAACGTCGTCTCGTCTCATTCCCACTCGTTGTGCTTCACGCGAGCTCAAAAAAATAGCCAAAATAACTCCGGAAACAATGATGATCGCATACCAATAAACTGATAAGCCAAAAAGCTCAAATGCGACTCGGTTTACATATGACAACATTTCACGTCTCTCCCTTTAATTGCTAGAGTTTTCTTCAATCAAACGACTCAAGCGTTCTTCAAATGCTTTCGTTGCATCATACCCCATGGATCGTGCACGGTAATTCATCGCCGCAACTTCAATGATAATTGCCACGTTTCGACCTGTTTTAACAGGAATTTTGATTTGAGGAACATCAACTGAACCAATATTGACAGTTTCATCAGAAGTTCCCAGGCGATCATATTTTTTATCTTTCGCCCAATTTTCCAAATATACGACTAATTGGACTTGCATAGAACCACGAACTGCACTCGCACCAAAAAGATTCATGACATCAATAATACCAATCCCACGAATTTCAATTAAGTGCTCCAAAATTTTTGGTGGTTCCCCGACTAAGTTTAAATCGTCTTTTTTATATACATCGACGCGATCATCGGCAATCAACCGATGGCCACGCTTAATTAGTTCAAGTGCCGTTTCACTCTTACCAATCCCGCTGTCTCCTTGAATCAAAACACCTAGCCCATATACATCTACCAATACACCATGCACACTGGTACGAGTCGCTAATTGCTCATCTAGGTAGCTAGATATTTCACCTAGTAATCTTGAAGTCGATGCTTTCGACCGTAAGATGGCAATTTGATGCTCTTGACAAGCTTGAATCATTTCTTCAGGTACGGGTAAATTTCTTGAAACAATAAAGCCAGGTGTCTCATCAGAACACAACCGGCGCAAAATCATCAGACGCTCTTCTGGCATCATACGTTGGGCAAAGGTAATCTCTTTGTTCCCGAATAATTGTAGGCGATCATTTGAATAATACGAAAAATAACCAGTTAATTCTAATCCAGGTCTTGAAATATCACTAGTAAACACGGAACGGTCCATTGCTTCGTCATTTCCAGTAACAATTTCCAAGTTTAATGCTTGTGTTAATTCACTTAGTTTCACAGACTCTGTCATTCCTAACCCTCTTTTCTTTTGACATGTTCGTATTTATTTTATCATTACAATCTTTAAATTCCTATATTCTTATCAATTATTTGTCATTTTATGCTATCATTTTACCTATAAAGGAGGCGTCAAACACTATGAATTTTTCAGAATACAATTACCAAAGACCAGACTATGAACAATACAAAACAAACTACTTAGCTGGCGTGCAAACACTCAAAGAAGCTACGACTTTAGAGGAAGCTTCAAACGCACTAGATACTTTAAATACATTTAGAGGTACGATAGATACGGCTGCCAATTTGGCGAGTATCCGCTATTCAATCGATACCAATGATTCTTTCTACCAAGCGGAAGATGATTTCTGGAATGAATACACACCTCATTTTGAATCATTGGATTTTCAATTTTATCAAGCATTGCTCTCTTCTCCTCTTTTGCCTGAACTAAAAGAGAAATATCCTGAGACGCTCTTTTTGTTTGCAGAGAGTCGCGTAAAAATCTTTGATGAATCCGTCATTCCATTTAAGCAAAAGGAAAACCAACTGTCTTCAGAATACGCCAAATTAATTGCTTCTGCCCAAATTGAGTTTGAGGGAAATATATACACATTGCCACAAATGGCTCCCTTCGCACAGTCAAAAGAACGAGAAGTCCGTAAACAAGCACAAACCAAAATTTCAGCATTTTATCGTGACAACGAAGCAGAAATTGATCGCATTTATGATGAGATGGTACATGTCCGGACAAAAATTGCCCATACATTAGGCTTTAAGAATTACGTAGAGTTTGCCGATGTCATGATGAATCGTTGGGACTATGATCGTGCGATGATCGAAACGTATCGCCATGAGATTTTGACAAAAGTGGTCCCTGTGACTCAGAAATTATACGCGAGACAAGCACAAAGAAACCAACTTGACCATCTACAATTTTATGATTTAAGCTTAGATTTCCCAAGTGGGAACGCTACTCCTAAAGGTACACCGGATGAATTAGTCGCTCACGCGCAAAAAATGTACCATGAACTTTCACCTGAGACCGGTGAATTCTTTGACTTTATGGTAAATCATGGGTTATTAGACTTATTAAGCAAACGCGGCAAACAATCTGGTGGATATTGTACATTTATCCAGGACTATCAATCACCATTTATCTTTGCTAATTTTAATGGCACGTCACATGATGTTGATGTTTTGACGCACGAAGCCGGTCATGCCTTCCAATGTTTTGAATCACGATGGATCAAAGAACCAGAAATCGTATTCCCTAATTATGAATCATGTGAGATTCATTCGATGTCGATGGAATTCATCGCTTGGCCTTGGATGGGTGGCTTCTTTAAAGAAGATACAGATAAATATAAATTTGCTCACTTGGCAAGTGCATTGCAATTCTTACCATATGGTGTGTTAGTCGATCACTTCCAACAAGAAGTCTATAGCCACCCAGAATGGCACGCAGCTGATCGCAAAAACTGCTGGCGTGAACTAGAAAAACAATATTGTCCTGAACGAGATTACAGTGAATTAAGTGATTTGGATCGTGGAACGTATTGGTATCGTCAAGGACATATCTTTAACTCTCCATTTTATTATATCGATTATACATTGGCGCAAGTATGTGCTTTCCAATTTTGGAAAAAATTCCATGTTGACCAAGAAGATACTGCGTGGAATGATTATCTTGCTATTTGTAAAGTCGGCGGTACCCAAACATTTCTTGAGATTTTGGCTACTGGTAAGTTGCAATCGCCGTTTGAAAAAGGTGCCCTTGATCAAACAATTCTCGCAGTGGAAAACTACTTAAGTGGAGTATCTGAAGAGACATTAGTCTAGAGACATCATTCTGTCCCGTTACATTAGAACAACATAAAATTAATTACTATAAAAAAACCAGGAAATCCAAAAAAGTTTGAGATACAACTTTCGGATTTCCTGGTCTTTTTTGTAGCTGAACAATTCTGATTCAGCTTTTTAGGGGAATGGTTTATTTAGTTAGTTTTTCTAAATGATGCTCTGTCACAATCATATTGATAACAGACATTACTACTGAAATCAAGATAGACGCGCCGAATGAAGAAAAGCCAAAACGACTATCACCCATTACACTCGCAGTCATCTGTAGCATCGCAGCATTCACAACAAAGGTAAACAAACCGAGAGTTAACAATGTCAGAGGAAAGGCAAGAATCGATAGTATTGGACGGATGAATCCGTTTAATATCGATAAAATAAAGCTTGCCACCAATGCCGTCATGATGCTTTCAACGTGAATCATTTGCGGCAACAACACGGATAAAGAAATGAATGTTAACATATTCATAACCAGTCGTTGCAAATAAGTCACTAGAAATCACTCCAATCATCATCTTCTTCTACTTTTTCAGCTGTTTTCCGTTTTGCTCTTCTAGTCGGATCATTTTTTTGATAGTACTCATTGTCATGTCCGTAGCCACCAGCTCGCGTATGATTACTAGGCATCACTAAAGCTAGACAGACATAAATGAGAAATGCCGGAAACAAGCGAGAGAAGACTGCAAGAAGCACGAAAACCACACGTACAATGGTTGGATCGATATTGAAAAATTCTGCAATTCCTCCTAATACACCTGAGATGACTTTATTATCAGAGGATTTCACTAATCTTTTTTTCATATCTTTCACCTTTCTTTTGCTTATAATGATTGGGTATCTTTTAGATAGATTGTTCCTGTTGTTGTGCCTAAATCAATCGTAGCCATCTCTTCATTTACTCGTTCAAAATCTAGTAATTGATTCATTTTTTCTTTCTTCTCACGAATCACTTCGTAGTGGGTCAGGCGACTTTGAATAGAGCCCATGCTTGTTTTGGCTGTACCATTTAATCCGATAGTCACGGGCACAGCTAATTTAATATTGCCATTGACTGAAGTTGCCTTTAATTGACGTAAGCTCTCTTTTGAAAATGAGCATTTAATATCGCCGTTCACTAATGAAATAGCAGCTGTTTCTGGTGTTGTCGTGATGGAAATGCCACCATTGACTGACTCGATCACCATATCGCGAACTGTTCCAGATTGCACATTCATTTCACCATTAACTCCTTCGATTTCAAGCATTGTTGCCGAGAGTCCTTGCAAGTTAATGTTGCCATTAGTCGATTTAAAATAGACATCTTTGGCTTCTAAATCTTTAATATCAAGTTCACCATTTAACGTTTTGATTGATACATGATCATACGTCTTTGCTGGTAAGTAGATGACCAAATCCGCTCGAATGCGTTTGTTCGGAATTTGGATACTGATTCGTTCTTCATCGACTGACACCTGACTGCGATTGGCAAAGACTTCTTCTGGATCTTCACCTGTTAGTTTTCCATATAATTTAATCGCAGCTTCAATCTTGACAGTATCATCAAGTGATTGTTTTACTTCAATCTTCCCATTAGCTACTTTCATGTCGATCAGAGTCGCTTCTGAGGCTGGAAATTCATAGGTTTTTTCGAATTTCGTTGCTGCCACTCCAGGAACTTTGACGTGAATATTTTTCCACTCAACATTTTCGCCAATCGTATCCGTCAATGTTTGGATAGTTTTGATAAATGTTTTGCCTAATTTCGACCCATTTTTTAGCAGTTTGTCGCTGACTTGATTCAATGTCTCGTTAGCTTGATTTAATTTTTCATTGGCTTGTTCACGCCAATCATCTGGAATATCAAACTTTTGGCTTACTTTTTCTTTGGTTTGTTTCCATTGTTGTTTCCGAATCGATTTGACTTGATTTTCAACCGCTTCTTTTTCTGCTTTTAGCTCTTCAGCAGCTTCTGTCAAGTCTTTGCTTTCTTGCTCTAGCGCTTGCCGTTGTCTTTGCTCATCTGCGGTTAATTCACCAAGTTCTTCTTTGGTATTTAGTTGCATCAATTGCTCCGCTACCTCAGCTTGTTCCTTAGCTACTCCGTCTAATTCAACAGAAAGCTCATCTAGTTCTGCCGATGCTTGCGTTGCTTTTTGTGCCAAAGATTCTAAAATGGCCTCCAAGTTTTCTTCGTCTTCCATTTCCAACTCTTCAATTGTCTTATCTGCTATTTTATCACTTGCATTGTTGTTTGCTTTAACTTCTTCTGCAGCCCTTTTGATTTGTGAAGCATCTTTTTCTTTTGCGATACTTTCAAGTAAATCTAAGGCTTCTTCCGTCGAGAGTACACCTTTTTTGACTAAATCTAAAATACGTTCTCTTTCATTCATGGAAATGCCTCCTATCAATTTGTATATCTTTCTTACATCCTTATTATGCCAAGTAAGAAGACAATTGACATAGGTCTTAAGTACCAACTTATAAAAGAGAGTGGGTCAATTTCTTATCTACAGACAAAAGACCATCAAATCCGGCAGTTATTTCTCAAACTTTTGGATTTATGGTCTTATTTTTTCTGCCTCACCATTTAAAGTGGACTTATTAGCAACTATCATCCAAAATCATTAACTCACGATTTCGGCTAGTTTCTTTTCGACGATTTCTTTGATGCTTGTCACTACTTGTTGAATTGTCATACCTGTTGTATCAAGTAATTCAGCGTCAGCTGCTTTTTTCAAGGGCGAAATCTTTCTTGTTGAGTCCAATAAGTCTCGGTGTTCGATTTCTTCTTTTAATGTTTGAAAGTCTGTCATGATGCCTTTGCTTTGGTTTTCTTTGTATCTTCGCTCGGCTCGTTCAACGACACTTGCTACTAAAAATATTTTGACCTCAGCATTCGGTAAGACTGCTGTCCCGATGTCACGTCCATCCATGACAACGCCGCTTGCTTTTGCAATTTCTTGTTGTTTTTTTACGAGCTCCCGTCGCACCGCTTCATGAGCAGAGACTTCGGAAACATTATTGGTCACTTCGGGTTGGCGAATGTCTTCTGTGACATTGTTGTCATTAATAAAGACCAATTGACCTTGGTCGGTCTGCTTGAATGAAATGGCATTTTCATGAATCAGTTGAACCAATGCATCTTCATCAGTGAACGCTACCCCTGCCTTAATAGCCATCAAAGTGACACTACGATACATCGCACCTGTATCTGTATAAATAAATCCATAATCATTTGCTAAAATTTTAGCAACGGTACTCTTACCTGAAGAGGCCGGACCATCAATTGCTATATTAATTTTTTTCAAGCTTTAATCACCTTTCTTTGCCATTAAAAAAAACCGCGAGTGGCGGTTTTTATTTGATTTTTACTTCTTGACCTGGTGAAAAGAAATAATTTTGTAATGTCATACCGTTTAATTCCAATAATTTATCGACCGAAATGCCAGCACGTGCCGCAATTTGATTCGGTCCTTCACCTGATAATACTGTAATCGTATCTCCACTAGCTTCCGACGTGCTACTTGATGTATCTTGACTTTCGCTAGTCGTACTTGAAGATGCAGAATCAGTCGATGAACTTGCAGCTGTTGATGATTCAATTGTCTCAGAAGCTGAAGATGAAGTCGATGCAGATGTGGTCGTTGCTGTCACCGAAGTCTGCGTTGTTTGACTTGATGCTGTTGAGCTGATAGCAGAGGCTGCTTCATTCTTTTGTTGGACTATCCAAATCCCAACGACTGTTGGTATCGCTACACACAGAAACAGAATAAATAAAACCACAGAAAGAAATAACGTATTCCCTCTTTTTTGTCGATGTTGAGAAGAGCGAGAATAAGACTCTGATGACTCGGAGTCATAAATGGGTTGATCCCAAGGTTCTTTTGAATTGAGATTGTCTTTTTGATTACGGTTGCTTCGTTTGTTCAATTTGATTCCCTCCTGCTAAGCTTTCCGAATCATTATACCATAGGGAAAGTAGGAGTGGAAAAGAAAATCGTACCAATTATTATTCTTTAAAAATTTTTTCTAAAATTTTTTGCCAACTTTCCTCAGACTTGGCTTTTCTTCGTTGGCGGTTCGTGCCAAGGAGTATTTGGGCACCATCCAAATCACAACAAACTTCTGGCTTCTCACTCATCGTTTCACCAAAATAGCGAAGCAAATAACGTCGCCGACACTTTTTTTCTTCCAGATAGTCAAGCATGTCCAGTAGTTTTTTCTTTTTCTCGAATTGATGCGCTTCAACTGTGTGTTGAGCTTGACTGATTTTCTTTGCTTCGTTTGTCATATCATCATTGTCTACTCTTTTTTGCCAGTCATTTTTAGCCTGTTCTTGGAAATAATAGTGAATGCGTTCGTCCCCTTCTTCATATAGAAGAATAGCAAAACTCTCTTGCCCATCACGCCCCGCTCTGCCCATTTCTTGCACATAATTTTCCACACTATCTGGTAAATCATAATGAATGACGTAGCGGATATCCGGTTTGTCAATCCCCATACCAAAAGCATTGGTAGCAATCAATACTTGTAAGTGATTTTCTTTAAATTGCCTTTGCAATAGACTTCTTTCACCCGTGTTGAGTCCTCCGTGATAGTAGCCAATGCGAAATTGCTTGGCAAATTGAGCATATAGTTCCTCCACTTTTTTTCTAGTGGAGCAATAAATAATCGCTGGTTGATCAATTTTTGCCAATAAATCCGCTAAGTCCGCCATTTTATTTTCACTTTTTTTGACGAATAGAGAAATATTCGGACGATCAATTGAAAAGACATATTCATTGGCGTTTTTTGTCAAAAGCACCTGCTTAATATCCGCTCGCACTTTCGATGTAGCAGTAGCCGTCAGTGCAAGCGTCAGTGGATTGCCTAAATCCTTTTTCACATCGCCTAATAAACGATACTCTGGACGAAAATCAAACCCCCACTGGGAAATACAGTGCGCCTCGTCGACGACAAACAACGCAATTTTTTGTCTTTTGAGATGAGTGACTATCGTTTTATTTTGAATCATCTCTGGACTCAAAAACAAAAACTTGATCATTGGCAATCGCCGAATAAACTCATTTCTTTCTTCCGGCAAGGAATTACTATTGATACATACGACTCGCGTCTCGCCGAGTTCTAGCAGGCGATTCACCTGATCTTCCATCAAAGAAATCAATGGTGAAACAACAATTACCAGTCCGTCCTTTAGATACCCTGTCAGCTGGTAGCACAAACTTTTTCCAGTCCCTGTTGGCAGTTGTGCTAGTGTATCATGGCCTGCCAAAAGTGATTCGATACATTCTTGTTGACCAGGGCGAAATGCCGTTAAGCCAAATAAACGCTGCAATTCATTGGTTAGCTCCATGCTCATGCTTCCTTTTTATTTGATATAAGCGAAAGGATAGAAAATCAATCCGTTCTCTTTGATTCACTTCTTTATAATTTTGTAGCCAAACGGACAACGGTAGTGGGTCTAGCTGAGACGCTACTTTTGAAAAATCAAAGGAATCAAATGGAAAATTTGGGTCATTGACAGCCCATTCTATTAGGTGATCACGCACCGTACTTTCCTTTAAATGCCGTCTTGCGGCAATTTCTTGAACATTAGCCCCAGCAAGAAACAATTCTCTAGTGAGGAGTAAGCTCTGATTCAAGCCCATGCGATACCAATCTTTAAGTAACTCATGGATGAGTGAATCGGGTCTTTGCAAAAAGTACTGATAAAACTGATGTGTAGCATTTGCTTGTAGCAGTCTTTTCGTAAGAGTGTCTAGGTCATCATCCAGTATCTGATAAAATGTTTCTCCTATTTGTTTATTACCAGTGAGTGTCCGCGCGAGTAGATTCGCCTCGGAATCTGAGAAATGTTGAAAAGCTTCCTGTAATTCAACGTATACTTCTTCTTTCGCTTGACCGACTCGTGATGCAAGTATCTTTTGTACTTCATAACTATAGAATGAGCCGTTCTCTAGTGACCGGTGCTCTCCATTCGTTGTCACCTGTTGCACAAAAAACTGCATCAAGCGCCAGCCGACACCGTCAACTTTGCCGAACCGATAAAAATTTATATGGCCCGGCAATACAAAATCCGCTCGGTTTTCATTCATTTGACCCGTCAATGAAATATGTCCATCTTCTAGCTCCACTTTGCCACGTTTTGCTAACTTCTGACACGTGTGATACCATGATTCTTCTTCTAGTTGCGTCAAACAACCAAAATATGCGAGTAAATCATGGAAAAACGCATAGCAAATCGTTGATGAAGTCCGCTTGCCAATCAAAATTTGGTAGAGTGTCGATAGTTTCAGCTTGTCCTTTTCTCGTAATATCGCTAAAATAAGTTGTTCCATTAAATCACCTCAAGAAAGTAGGTCTATTTATGTCTTCACTAACTTGTTCTTTAGTGAAAGAACGATGCATCGCTTGTGGGTTATGTGCTGTCTATGCTCCTGAAATTTTTGACTATGATGAAGAAGGCATTGTCTTATTCACACAAGAACCAACATCAACTCATCAATATATCGCCAACGATCAGTATGATGCTACTCTGAAAGCTTATCAAAAATGCCCAGTTCGTGCAATTCTCATTGAAAAAGAATAACTATCTATCACTAATTACGCAAAAAAGGAAGTGTGACAAACGTCCGTCACACTTCCTTTTAACATTTTATAATGATTGATGTCTAATTGTTCCCACTTGTTTTTTTGAAAGCCAAGGTAATAACTTCGCATACAATACGACAAAGACGAAGCTGACTAGCGCACTTTTAATGAGATTGAATGGTAATACGCCAATCACCACATATTTGGCTAGTGACATCCCCAAGAACTGATTGGCATTCATGCCGAAAAACGCAAGATAAATTGGTGTAATGACAAAATAATTGGCAATACTCATAAAGATGCTCATAACCAAAATTCCTGTCAAGATTCCTATTGATTGATTGACTACTCGTTTGGCTTTCACCTGACTACCCTTTTGGAAAAAATAAAAAATGGGTAATGCAAAACTAGTCGTCGCCATAAAACTTGCTACATCTCCAACCAAGTTTGCCGGATCACCGACACCTGTCGTAAGCAAGTGTAGTACCGAGCGAATCAATGCAGTAACAATACCAGCTAGTGGGCCGTAAAGAAACATACTTAGTAATACAGGAATGTCACTAAAATCCACCTTCATAAAAGAAAAAGCTGGAATAATTGGAAAACCGACATACTGTAAAATTAACCCCATTGCTGCAAATAACGAAACTGCCACCATTTTTTGTACCTTGTTGTTCTTCATAAAAAAATCCTCCTAATAGTTAGGAAACATCTTCAAGCCATTTGTTCACTCCAAAATAAAAAATACCCTATTTTTCCCAGGGAAAAATAGGGTATTTACTTTGTCATTTTGAACAAAACAAATACGCCCTATCTTCTTTATCCAGACTTTACTGTCGGTATCGGAATTACACCGATTCGGCTATATGATTGCTCATATAGTTCGTGGACTATCACCACCGGTCGGGAATTTCACCCTGCCCCTGAAGACGAACCTTTAATTTTTTATAAATTCATTATACTCTTGATTTTAAATTTTACAACTTATTACTCTTATTTAGAGAAAAATTGATTGATTTCTTTTTTTAGTAGTGGTCGGTATTCACCAGGCTTCAAATTACCAAGGGTTAGATTACCGTACTGTTCACGTTTTAACTTTTGAACGGGTAATCCGACTGCCTCTAACATATTTTTTACTTGGTGGTTCTTTCCTTCGTGAATGGTCAATTGAACAATGCTTGTTTCCGCACGTGTATCTGTAGAAAGAATGTCATATTTGGCAGGAGCATATTTTTCGCCTTTGTACTTCAGCCCTCTTGTCAACGGTTTTAGAGCATGAGGAAGGGCAACACCTTTTACCTTGGCTACATATTTTTTCTCGATTTCATTTTTTGGATGGGTCAATAATTGCGAAAATTCACCATCATTGGTCAATAACAATAAACCAGATGTATTGTAATCCAGTCTGCCAATGGGGTAAATTCTCTCTGATACCTCAGTAAAAAAGTCTGTCACAACTTTTCTTTTTTTGTCATCTGATACAGCTGAAATGACCCCTCTTGGTTTATAAAAAAGATAGTAGACACTGCCTTCTTGACTAATTGGCACATTGTCGACTTCGATGGTATCTTTGCTTGATACTTTTGTTCCTAATTCGTTTACAACAACCCCGTTCACTTTGACACGTCCATCTAAAATATAAACTTCTGCTTTTCTACGCGAGGTAATCCCTGCTTGGGCAATTACTTTTTGCAATCGATCCATTTCTATTCTCCTTCGTCTAATTCCTCATCTACTATTCCATCAAATAAATCAAATGTACTATCATCTGCTAAATCAGCCGACATTTGCTCTAAATCAGGGAGTTCGGTTAAATTTTTTATACCAAAATAATTCATGAAATACTCCGTCGTGCCATATAAAATTGCCCGACCAGGTCCATCAGCTCTTCCCATTTCTTGGATAAACTGTAACGCAATCAGCTTTTGAATTGAACCAGTTGTCTTTACCCCTCTAATTGTCTCAATTTCCGTACGGGTAACGGGTTGCTTATAGGCAATAATAGCCAATGTTTCAAGCGCAGCCTGTGACAATTTTGCAGATAGTGGTGACTGCGCATATTCCTTTAGTAAGGGACTCAATTCTTTTTTTGTTGATAGGACAAATTGATTGCCCAATTCCAAAATAATATAAGGGGAGTGACTGTCTTCTTCAAATTGCTGATTTAACAATTGAATGGCTGCAAATACATCTGCTGTGGGTTCTTTTAGCACATAGCTTAACTCGTCCAACCCTATTCCTTCTTGACCTGCAATGAACAATAATGCTTCTAACTCACGATAAGACCTCATTTGTACCTTCTCCTGCAAAAATCATAATTTGTTCGTAGCTGTTTTCCTGAACTACTTTAATTTTTTTGTATTTCAATAATTCTAATAATGCCATAAACGTGGTGACAATTTCCTCTTTGCTTCCTGTATCAAACAATGAATCAAAAGGACAGCCTTGCTTATCCGTTAACAATTGAACACGCGTTTCAATTGTTTTAATGCACTCTTCAATTGTTACTTTATCATTGGAAATACTAGCCTCAAACTTGGCACGCTTTTTCCTTTTTTCAAGTAATTGATGAAATGCTAAAAATAAATCAATGGTATTGACTTGATTGTCTGGTAGTTCTTGATTGACTTCTTTATACTCATCCATATCTAGCGGTTCTTTGCTGAAAAAAAGCTGGCGTTGATCTGCATAGTCGGATAATTGATGGGCAGCCGCTTTGTACTTTTTGTACTCAACCAGTTGAGCTACCAACAAATCTCTAGGATCTTCTTCAAAGAAATCATCGAAAAGCTCCTCTTCCTCCTCCATTGTCGGTAGAAGCATTTGGCTTTTTATCGACATCAAGGTCGCAGCCATCACCAAATACTCGCCCGCTACTTCAAGCTGCAAGTCCTTCATTGCATGGATATAGCTCATATACTGTTCAGTAATTTCTGAAATGGGAATATCATAAATATCCAGTTCATATTGCTGAATTAGATGCAACAAAAGGTCAAGCGGCCCTTCAAATACAGCTAGCTTCAAATTCATTTCCTTCATCCATTAACTCCTAATTCTATGCTCTTGGGAAATATTGCTTGTAGACATCTGTCATACGTTTCTTTGTAATATGCGTATAGATTTGCGTTGTTGAAATATCTGCATGACCTAATAACTCTTGAACCGTACGCAAATCTGCACCATTTTCTAATAAGTGTGTCGCAAAACTATGGCGCAACGTATGTGGGGTCACCGTCTTATGGATGCCAGCTGCTCGCACAATTTCTTTTAGGTTTTTCCAAATTCCTTGTCTGGTCAATTTTTTCCCATGACTATTTACAAACAAGGCCGTTTCATTCGGTTGTTTGCTAACAAGTATTGGTCGCGCATCACTTAAATAGACCTCTAGCCAATGAATCGCCATATCTCCTAAGGGAACGATACGCTCTTTGTCTCCTTTACCGATTGTCTGTAATAAGGCCATATTGAGATGAATATCACTTAACTGCAACTGAATTAATTCGCTCACTCGCAGTCCAGTCGCATACATGACCTCAAGAATCGCTCGATCCCGAATCCCTAATATTTTTCGGGTGTCAGGTGTATCGATCAGGCGTTCCACTTCTTTTAAGCTTAACGTATCTGGCAATTTTTGTACTTTTTTGGGCGTATCAATGTGTTGCATTGGATCATGATCGGTATGCCTTTCTTGCCTTAAAAATTGATGGAAGCGGCGTAAGCTAGAAATCATACGAGTAATCGTAGCGGTCGATTTATTTTCCTTTTTTAATTGCTCCAAAAAAGCCAAAATAGTATAGCGGTCAATTTGCTGCCAACTAGTAATTTGTTTTGTTTGCACAAACGTATAATATTGTTTTAAATCTCTTTCATAACTTGAACGAGTATTGAGAGATAGGCCTCGCTCAATCGTCAAAAAATGCAAGTAGTCTTCTATCTGTTCGTACATTTCTACTCACCTCTACATTCACTGTCTAATAGTAACAAATTTCCAGCTAAATAGATAGTTCTGAACCCATTACCTGACTCTAATCCTCAATAAAAAAACTTTCTAAATGAGAACATTTCTGTTTTCACTTAGAAAGCAACGTATCTTTGTTAGCTTGCATTTTTTCTTGGCAAGAATGACAAATTCCATGAAACGTCAAGCGATGATCTTTGACCAAAAATTGATACCTACGCTCAACGACTTCTTCTACCTCGCCTAATAAGTCTTCTTCAATTTCCTCGATATTGCCACATTCAAGACAAAGCAAATGATGATGGAAGTGTTTTGCTCCCTCTTTCCTTAAATCATAACGAGCCACACCATCATTAAAACTGACTTTGTTGACAACGTTTAGTTCGGTAAGAATTTCAAGCGTTCGATACACTGTGGCCAAGCCTATTTCTGGGCTTTTCTTTTTTACAAAGAAATAAATCTCCTCTGCAGATAGATGTTCTTTTTCATTTTCTAACAAAACTAATACAGTTGCTTCCCGCTGTGGGGTTAGCTTAAAACCAGAATCATGCAATTGTTGTTTTGTTTTTTTTAATGCTGCCACAGTATTCATGAAAAAACCTACCTTGATTACAATTATTTTAATTTAGCACCTAATTATTAGAACTAAATCTAAAGTTATTATAATTTATCATCCAATATTATTCAAGCATTCTCAATTAGATTTTTTAATTAGTGTCGTATACCCATCTTTTTGTTCAATCATTCTCAGTTTCATCAAATGCCCTAGTGCGCGTTTGAACTGACCTTTACTGATGCCAAAGAGTTGCTTAATATCTTCTGGTGAAGACTTGTCAGTATATGGCATTTTATGCTCGCTGGCTCTTTCTAAATAGGCAATCAACATTAATGCATCATCCGAGATCGCTTCATGAGCTCTCGGTTTTAATGAAACATTCAAAATTCCATCTGGACGTACACCAATCACTCGACCATGGACGATTTCACCCAGTCGCGGCTCTTGAAACCGTTCACTCGGATGAATAAAGGCTAAATGTTGATCATCGGTGATTAAGAAGCTACCTGCTAACTTTAACCGATAGATGGTGCCAGTAATATTTTTATTTTTTTCTTCAATTGTCGCTTTTTTCGCCATCGCTTGAAATAATTTTTCGTCAGCAATTCCCGCCCAAATACGATTTTTTTCATCCGTGCGTAATTCAACCATTAAGCGATCACCTTTTTTAGGCCAAAGCTCTCTCATCAGCGGGAGCTCGTCAAGTGACACGGCAATATCTTTATCTGGTAAACCAATATCCACAAAGACACCTAAGTCTCTGCGAACTTCTTTGACTTCTGCCCAGCCAAATCGGCCTTTGCCAATTAAAGGCACTGTTGTTGTCATGCAATAGTCTTGGTTTTGGTTTTGGTAACCAAAACCTTCCACTAATTCCCCTAATTTATGTTCCCCTTCACTTTTTGGCAAACGAAAGGTCACACCATTTTTTTGAACATAGTATGCACGCTCATTTTCGTCAATAATCATGCCACTAAATACTGTAGCTACTAACTCACTCATAGTTTTCTCCTTTTAAGACTAGCTAACGGTTTAATTTGATCCATTGCCTTTAAAATAGCCTGTTTTTGCATTGATTGTTGCGATATACATAGGTAACGCCTTGGCACTAATCGTTTTCATTAGTGATGATTCATTATTCATGGCGTATAGGTTGTAATACCCTTCGCCGTTTTCAATTCGAACTCGTTCCAAATAAAAACCATTTTGAACAATATACCCTTTTGCAATAGCACGATTAATGGCGAAATCATACATCCCAGCTCCCCAATTCCAGGCAGAGCTAGAAGAATTAGCCAAATCACTTTTACGAGAATCAATAATCGGGCGATTTTCTTTATTGGTCGCGGTATTTGTACTTAAGATCTGCGTTGATTCACTATAGGTTGTATTGGCAGCTATTTTAGCTAGTAAAGTGGCTTGTGTTTGAGCGGCTTGCTCCTCTGCTGCTTTTTGTTTGGCTGCTTGCTCTTGAGCGGCTTGCTCAGCAGCAACCTTTTCACGGGCAGTTTTCTCAGCTGCAGCTCGTTTCGTTAGCGCAGTTTGCACGGGTGTAATTTGGGTTTGTAGCTTCGCCTTTAGGTCCTCATCATACAACGTTGTTAGTTGTTTTTTGACATCGTCATAGCTTGTTTGGTTGACCGTAGCTGCTACTGTCCCATTGGATAACTGATCGGTTAAGTGAGTGACATTTGCCATGACTGATTTCGCATTTGCGATCTCTTTTTCAGCGACTGTAACGGCTTTATTGTATGTCTCTTCAAAAGTAGAGTTCCCAGTTAATTTTGAAAATGTAGCGGTATCTACATTTTTTACATGTGCATCTGTCTGAATTTCGCCATTAACCAATATAGGGCTCGTAAATTTTTCATTCAAAGCTTCGACTTGTGTTAATTTTTCTTGCGCATCTGCTAGCACTTGTTTGATATCCTTATAGCCTGCTACTTTTTTTAGTAAACTTAATCGATTGTCTAAATTGGAAATTTGAGTGGCAGTGGTGGTATCTTTTAGAAATTGTTGTTGATCATCAGTAAATAATTCAGTAACCTCAGAGGCAATACTAGCTAATTGAGCCTTCTCTTTGGCTTCTTGCTCCCTCTCTGCTTGCGCGACTGCTTGAACATGGTTGTAATACGCTCCACCAGTAATTCCAACTGCTAAGACTGCTGCCAAAGCATACCATTTACGCTTTGGATGTTTTTTCTTTTGCAGTGATTGGCGCGTTCTTTCTGTCTCCGGTTCACTAACTTGATGCTCTGCAATCGGCTGCTCGTTTTTAGCTACAGCAGTTTGATTGACTACCGTTTCTTCAACCGTTGATTCAGCGGGTGCCTCCAATTCGGCTGTCTCAGCAGCTTCCACTTGCTGAGAATCGCTCTCTACCTCAACAGTTGGTAATGTTGGCTCACTAGCATCTTCGTTTGTTGTTTCTTCATCTGCTTCTTCATCTGGTTCCACAATAGTTTCTTCAGCTTGCAGTTCCTCTTGGTGCTCTTCAGCATCTTCGTTTGACATAATGATAGCGTCTTTTGGATCATCATCCAATGAAGTAGGTGAATCTGTCACTTTTTCTGCGGTTTCTTTTTCCTTGACTAGCTCTTCAATTTTCTTTAAGGCCTCGACTTGAGTCCCTTCCTTATGGCCACGTAAATAGGTCGCTAGAATCGGGTTATCTTCAAATAATTTTTCAACTGACTCCTCCATTGAATCTGAAGCTTGTTCGTCCATTGCATCAGTATGACTGGAATCTGTAAATTTATCTAATTGCTCCATCACCTCGCCAAGCGAAAGGTCTTTTAAATCAGACCAGTTGATATCATCATTTTGCTTTTCTGATTGATAGTCGGGCGATTTAGCAGTATCATTCTTTTTTTCTTGTTTCTCTTTTTCTTCCTTTGGGTAGTTACTCATAACTCTTTGGACCACTCCTTTAGCAAACTACTAATAATCCTATCATACACTAAAAAACAGGGCAGTAAAAGATGGGCTTTTCACCAATTTTGATTGTGTTACATTTTTTACTTTAAAACCATATCATGTGACATCAATCGTTTTGTCCGGATAATTTGATAAAATGGTCAGAGTAGTTTCTAAGACAAAAAGACCAGTAAATCCAAAAGTTTGAGAAACAACTTCTGGATTTTCTGATCTTTTGCGTTTAGCTGAGTCTGTCTTAGCTTCTTTACAAACTATTCAAGAAAATCTTTTAATTGTTTTGAACGAGAAGGATGGCGTAATTTTCTTAGTGCTTTGGCTTCGATTTGTCGAATCCGTTCTCTTGTTACACCAAATACTTTTCCAACTTCTTCTAACGTTCTTGTCCGGCCATCGTCAATACCAAAACGTAGTCGTAACACATTTTCTTCGCGATCTGTTAGTGTATCCAACACATCTTCTAATTGTTCTTTTAGTAATTCATAAGCAGCGTGTTCTGCTGGACTAGTTGCATCTTGGTCTTCAATGAAATCCCCTAGATGTGAATCATCCTCTTCACCAATCGGCGTTTCAAGTGACACAGGCTCTTGTGCTATCTTTAGAATTTCTCTTACTTTTTCTGTAGATAAATCCATTTCTGCGCCGATTTCTTCCGGTGTTGGTTCTCTACCTAAATCTTGCAATAATTGTCTTTGAATACGGATTAATTTATTAATAGTTTCTACCATATGGACTGGGATTCTGATAGTGCGAGCTTGGTCGGCAATCGCACGAGTGATGGCTTGACGAATCCACCAAGTAGCATAAGTTGAGAATTTGAATCCTTTACGGTAATCAAACTTTTCAACAGCTTTCATTAGACCCATATTTCCTTCTTGTATCAAGTCTAAAAATTGCATACCACGACCAACATAGCGTTTGGCGATACTTACAACCAAACGTAAATTGGCTTCTGCCAATCGTTGCTTTGCTTCTTGATCGCCTTCTTCAATTTTTAGGGCTAGTTCTACTTCTTCTGCGGCAGTTAGAAGTGGCACACGACCAATTTCTTTTAAGTACATCCGAACAGGATCATTTATCTTCACGCCAGTTGGAGCCGATAAATCTTCTTGTTGGACAGTTTTTTCTTGTTTGCTTGCATTTTTCAAGCTGTGAACAGATGGTTCGCCATTTTCATCAACAACACTAATTCCAGCATCTTCAATTTTTTGAATCAATTGATCCATTTGATCTGCATCTAAATTATGAGGTGTTGCTAGTTGATTGGTCAATTGATCATAGACAACTTGCCCATTTGGCTTGTTTTTGCGAATAAATTCTTTTACTGCTTGTTCATACGTTGCGTTTGTTTCTTTTGTCATGAAAGATGCCCCCTTCGGTGCTTGCTTAATCTACGTTCTTTAATCTACGGGTGAGATCAATAATCTCCATTGCTAGTGTTACTTGCAATTGTGCATCACTTACGTTTGATGCGTGTCGTAACTCTTGTTGCTTTTGATTGATTTGTTGCTGATATGCAGCCATTTTAAGCTGCCTCATCAAATCATGAAATTCTTGTTCGGAACCTTCTTCTGAAAGATTGGCTGAGCCAATGGCAATCATCAATGTTTTTAACGAATCTTTTTGCAAAAAATCTAAAAATTTTGCAAAATCAAACGTCTCATTTACATCTAAATAAGTATCTAAAAGAACAAAAAGTTCTTGATAGTGATCCTCAGGAAATACACCGTCTTGTTGTTTAAACTTGGTGCGATACAAACTGTCATTTGTCATCCGAAATAATAGTAGCTCTTCGGCTTTTTGTAATTGCGTTTTCCGTTGCTGAATAGATCTTTGCGAAGGAACTGACTGTGCACCAGTATGACTTTGTGGTGCCATTTTTTTTCGGCTTTCTCGTTTGACTACTTGCAATTGTTGGACTAGGGTCGCACGTTGAATGTCAAACTGGTTAGCAATTTTGGTCAGATAGCCATCTTGCTCTAAAATTGAATCGACATACGTAAGCTCTTTTAAAAGCTGCTCCAAATAGGACAATTTTTCCTGTTCATTCTCCAAATGAAATTGTGTTGCGAGGTAATCCATCGTGAATAGAAAAGGCGTCAGTTGCTGATGCTTCATTGCTTGTACAAATGAATCGCCGCCATATTTACGAATATACTCATCTGGATCTAGCTTTTCAGGAAGTAGTAGAGTGGTTAGCTTTAGCCGGCTATGCTCTCTTAATAACTGAACCCCTCGCATAGTTGCATTTTGACCAGCCTGATCGCCATCGTAGCAAAAGATAAGTTGCGCTGCGAGTTGCTCCATTTGACGGATCTGTTGTTCGGTGAGACTGGTTCCCATGGACGCTACGCCGTTTGTAACCCCAGCTTGCCAAGCTGCAATCACGTCCATAAATCCTTCAAACAATACGATCGTATTTTCTTTTCGAATGGTTGCCTTCGCTTTGTCTAAATTAAAGAGGACATCTCTTTTGTTAAAAATCGATGTTTCAGGAGAATTTAAATACTTTGGCTGATCGGAGATCTCTTCATTTTCAAATTCAAACCACCTTCCCGAAAAGGCAATCGTCTTACCTTGTGGGTTTCGGATTGGAAACATAATACGCTGATAAAATCGATCGATTAAAGAGTGATCATCTTTTTCTACAAAAAGACCAGAATTGGGAAAAGCATCAGGCGCTAACGATTCATTTCGAAAAATGCGCTCCAAAAATGTTCGTTGTGGTGGCGCAAAACCGATTTGAAACTCTTGAATTAATTCATCCGTCAGCCCTCTTTGATGCAAATAGTCTAATGGTTGCTGCCCCACTTCAGTATTCACCAAAATATGATGATAAAACTGCATTGCTTTATCATGTAGTACCAGTAAGGGTGACGATTCAACTGTACTTGGCTGCGATACGCGTAAAGCATGGTCGATGGGAATTTGTTCAAGATCAGCTACTTTTAAAACGGCTTCAGCAAAAGAAAGATGATCAATTTCTTCGATAAAGCGAAAAACATTGCCTCCTTTTCCGCAACCAAAACAATGAAAAATTTGCTTGTCTTCTGCAACACTAAAAGAAGGCGTTTTTTCATTATGAAATGGACATAGACCTAGGTAATTTTTACCTGCTTTTTTTAGCTGGACATATTGACCAATAATTTCAACAATATTGGCTTGCTCCCTGATAGAATCAACGACAGTCGAAGGTATCTTCGCCAAAAAAATCACCTCCATCCAACTCGAAATACATAGAAAAACTTCGGTAAAAAATCGCACTAATCAAATTAGCGCGATTTATCGTTTGTTTTTTTTACTCTTTCTATCATAACATATTTTTTACAAGTGGCAAGTTTTTTTGCTTAATGTCTTCTTATTTATAGGTTTCTTCCAAATGACTCATCCAACTTCCTAATAGACAACCTAAAAGAAACAACACAAAGCAACTTAGATAGCCTAGTGCACTCATTCCGGCGTAGTTCGTAGGAATAATCATAACCGTAGATGCAAAAACAATTCCTAAAATAAAATGAAACAGCTGGGCGTATGCTTTACTAAAAATATAATCCATCACTTTTGACAATGCTAAAACAGTTACCAAGCCACCTACAGCGATAGGCAAAATAACGCCCAGATTGACCGTCTTAATTCCATCGGACATTGCTTTGTACATCCCCATATAAACTAAAAAATTGGAAGGACTTAGACCTGGAACAATCATCCCCAATCCAATTAAGGCACCGGCGATCACCCATGTAAAGGTATTTTGCTCCACAGTTCCAAAAAGTGCGGCTCCTTTCCATAAAAACAACCAACCGACAAAAAACGTTACCGCAAAAATAATTAATTCGCGGTTCGTTCGTCCTTTCTTGCCTGCTTCCTTCCATAAAGAAGGAACAGTTCCAACAATACAGCCGACGAAAAACCATAAAATAATTGTTTCATAATTTCCTAGTAAAAAACTTACCGCAAAAGACAAAACAAAAACACCCGCAATCCCACCAAGACCAACTGGTAAGAAGTAGCGAACATTCTCTTTGAAGTCTCGTGTAATGTGCGCTAAGAAAGAAATAATGCGTTCATAAATGCCAAAAATAGCTGCGAGTGCCCCGCCGCTCACACCTGGTAGAATAAATCCTGATCCGATAAACATCCCCTTGATAAATCGTAACACCCAATCGTTCTTATGGTTTTGCTCTTTCATAATTTCCCCCTAACAAGATTTAAAAAAAGATAGTCGTCCATTGTATTTTATAAAGATTCCATTGGACTAAATCTGCATAAAACATATTACCACCATTATGATATAAATAGCCACCGTTGTAAATAAAGGATCGCCAAGCGTAATAGCGATACTTCGTCTGTTCTTCATTACCCAATTTTGGTGAAAGAACATCTCTTGAATACATTTCAGCTAACTCAACCGTCGTTTTCCCACCATTTTCTTTCACATAGGAAATGTAATCCAATCCAAAATTATAGGCTTGAACAGCCGTCCAAATATCGACATCTGCTTCTTTGGCCTGTTTGATTGCTTTGGCTAAAAAAAGTACACCTTGTTTGATACTTTGTTCTGAGGCAGTAATTGTTCCTGCTGTATTCGTCAGACTTTCAGAACTCTGCATCGGATCATTGCCAAGACCTTTTGACTCCGTATAAATAATACTGAGCGCCAGATCCCGGTATTCTGAAATACCATGTGCTTTAGTCTCTGTCGTCACCAATTCATCAAAAGTATGAACTTGTTTTAAAATTTTATAGTTTCGATAACCAATTGCACTGACACTAATCACCAAGAGGAAAAGAATACCTCGGACAATAAATTGTTTGCTTTTTTTCTTCAAAACACTGTACCAACCTTTTTTGTTTCGCTATACACTTTTTATAGGGTACCTTGCAATAAGAGCTCTGTCTATCATTTCTCTCCTTTCACTTATAATCTTTATAAAAAAATAAAGCCTTATACCATATCTTACGATAATGTTCGCCACTCATGCTGTTATTCCTCGGAAAAAATCGCTATACTAAACGTATCCTCAATTTAGATAATCGTATTTTAGTAAAAGGAAGTTTTATTATGGAGCATGGCATAGTCAAGTCAATCATTCTATCAGATAAAAGTGTATTAGCCTATGAAATTTTCGGAACCGGCTTCCCCTTTGTCTTACTACATGGAAACGGCAATGATCGTACCTATTTTGCCAAGCAAATTCCTTTTTTTGCCAAGCAATTTAAGGTCATTGTCGTAGATAGCCGCGGTCATGGGAAGTCGACAGGTGAACTGAGTCAACTCTCTTATCAATTGATGGCAAACGATTTATATGAATTATTTCAAGCAGAACATTTGAAACAGGCCTATATCTTAGGATTTAGTGATGGAGCGAATGTCGCCATGGCTTTTAGCGCGAGTTACCCAAATAAAGTCACCAAGCTTGTTTTAAATGCCGGTAATTATTCGGTTTCCGGTGTCAAACTAGGTGTTCGAATTTTGACGGACATGCAGTACGCCTTGGTCAAATTTCTGGGACTTTTTTCATCCCATTTCAAAAAAAGAAAACATATCGTTCACTTGATGGTAGCCCCAACCGGCCTATCGAAAGAGATGCTAAAAAAAATTACTGCCAATACACTAGTAATCGTCGGCAAAAAAGATATTATCAAAATTGAGCACTCAATGGCTATCGCCTCAACGATACCAAAGGCGACCTTTGTGCTCATTCCAAATCAAGGGCACTTATTAGCAAAGAAATTACCAAATGTTTTTAATGAAGAAGTTTTGCACTTTTTAGTGGGGGGAGAATCATCTTGAAAAAAGCAATACAAGTGATAAACAAGCATGCCAAATTTTTAAAAGGAATGTTTATTTTAATTGTATCGGTCCTCGTTGTGGCGCAGTTATTGTCTATTTTTAACAGTCTGTCTATCGATAAATTCCAATCCATTCTCGATAATGTAAGTTGGTGGAAATTTGTTATTATTTTGCTCGTCGGATTGCTTTCGATTGTACCGATGACTGGCTATGATTTTACTTTGAAAAAAATGGTCCAACTTGACTATTCAAAACGCTATATTTTCGAAGCGAGTTGGATTATTAATACCATTAATAATTTAGCCGGTTTTGGAGGATTGGTGAGCGTTGGTTTACGGAATGAATTCTTCCGTAAAGGAGCAAAAGATCAACGAATTATTGGGGCATTAACAAAAATATTAGTATTTGTACTATCTGGTCTATCCATTTATAGTTTATTTTTCTTCGTGTTGACACAATTTTTTGCCCTTTCTGACTATGTCAAACAGTACTGGATTTGGTTATTGGGCGCAGGACTTTATTTCCCGATTGTCTTTTTAATTGCACGTAGGAAAAAAGACGGTCTATTAACAGGACTATCTTTAGAAAATCGGTGGCGTTTAATCGGAACCTCTTTCTTTGAATGGACAGGGATGATTGTGACCTTCTCGGTTATTGGTTATTTTTTGGATAGTCCAATACCTTTAAATGATTCCATTCCGTTATTTATTGCAGCAACTGTAATTGGGATTGTGTCCATGATTCCAGGCGGACTAGGTAGCTTTGATGTTATGATCATTCTTGGCTTTTCTTCAATGGGGTTACCTCGTGAGACTGTTGTGCTTTGGTTGCTTTTGTATCGGGTCGCTTATTATTTCTTGCCATTTTTATTAGGTGCCTTACTCTTTTCTAAGCACTTATTTACTAAACTTGATGAAAAATATAACAGTGTTCCTTCTCAATTAGCTGTAGAACTGTTTCATAAATTAATTGTCGGACTGCTTTACTTCTCTGGTATGTTAATGATTTTAGTCGCGACCATTCCAGAGGCATTTACCACCAACAAATGGTTGGAACATTTGAATCCTTTCCGTCTCCATATCATCGCTCAATTCCCAAGTATCTTATTAGGCTTTTCACTCTTAATCATGGGCCGTGGGATGGCTGCAAGAGTCAAGAGAGCCTATTGGCCGACGATTATTCTTTTAGTTGTGACAATTTTTTATGCCTTCATAACTGACTTTAGTCTCTTTACTGTTAGCTACTTTGTTTTACTTCTCATTTTGGTCATTGTTTCTAAATCTGAGCTGTATCGTGAGCAATTGGTGTATTCATGGGAGTGGTTGACTATGGACGGGTTAATCTATGGTATTTTGACCGTTCTATATCTGATTATTGGCTTTTATAATTTACCTAGTTTTTCCAATCATTTCCAGCGTCATCATATATTAAGACCCGGCTCATTTTTACTCTTCCCTTCTGAAAAAGCTTGGTTTTCAGGATTTATTGCCATTATGGTTGTAATTGCCTTCCTATCGTTGTTCACGCGCTATTTAAGAGGAGAGAAGAAAAAAGTCGGTACTGCATTAAATGAAGCTGTAGCAAGTCAAATTTTAACTACATATGGTGGCAATATAGATAGTGAATTAATCTTTTTACGAGACAAAGAAATGTATACTTACTACAAAGACGATGAGCCGACAGTCTTTCTGCAATTTCGTACGATAAATAATAAATGTATCGTAATGGGCAATCCATCTGGGAAAAAAGACGACTTCACTGCCGCTCTGAAGGCCTTCATATTTGATTGCGATGTGTTAGGATATTTACCTGTGTTTTACGAAGTTAGCGAAAAGACAGTCCTCACTATGCACGAATTTGGTTACGATTTTATCAAAATGGGCGAAGAAGCCTTGGTTGATTTGCAAAGTTTTTCTCTCGCAGGTAAGAAACAACGAGGTGCTCGTTCCTTAATGAATCGTTTGACCAAAGAGGGGTACGCGTTCGAAGTGGTTCAACCACCTTTTTCTGCTGAGAACATGCAAGCCCTTAAAGCAATTTCAGATAGCTGGCTTGAAGGGCGCAAAGAAAAAGGATTCTCTTTAGGATTTTTTGATGAAGCCTATTTGCAACGAAATCCAATTGCCTTAGTCAAAAATCAAGCGGGAGAGATTGTGTCCTTTGCAAATATTATTCCAACATATACAAAAGAAAGTGCCACCATCGATTTGATGCGTCACCATAAGGAGAATGCCCCTGCTGGCAGCATGGATTTTCTATTTATCCATCTATTTGAGTATTTAAAAGAAGAAGACATTCAGTATTTTAACTTAGGTATGGCGCCCTTATCCAATGTCGGCAAATACCGTAGTAGCTTTATTCAAGAGCGCATAGCAGCGTTCGTCTACGTATTTGGTTCTGAATTGTATTCATTCCAAGGACTACGAGAATACAAGTCAAAATATGCCAGTTTATGGAATCCTAGATATACATTGTATTCAAGAGATAGTTGGATTTTGTATGTGATTATTGCCTTATTAATCGTCGACAATCAAAAAAACGATGACTCCTTAAAAAAATAATTAACTAGTCGTAAAAAGGGCTCTTTGTCAAATGATGTTGGTGAAGAGAAATCTTAGAATTATTGGAGATCAAGAGGATTATTTCCTCTTGATCCTTTTTAGTTTAAAAGCAATGCACTACCGTGACGAATCATGATACGCAACTTGAAATTATAAAAGCTACGAAAGCCATAGGCATTTCGTTTTAACACTTTGATATGGTTGTTTAGGCATTCTAGCGGCCCATTTGAATAACGTTGTTTTAAAGCATTCTTGATTTGTGGAAGAAATTTCTGGAATGTTCTTAAGGTTGTCCGATACCCATCGGGAAGTACGTCGTTGTTGGTAAGCAGTTCTTCAAACGATGCGTGGTCTCGCTTCCTTACAGCATAAAGAAAGTCTTGGTATAACTGATAGCCCGTACGCAAAGCAGGACATCCCTTCAGTAGGCGATCGACAATCTCGGTTTCTGTTAAATGTGTTTTGAAGCCAGACCGCCAAAGGTGCCGAGTATAATCAAGCTTACTTTCGTCTTTTTGAAGGAGTTTCCAGTATCTTTTTAGTTGTTTGCCCAGCTGGTATAGTTTTTGTTCTTTGCTCTTTAACAGGTGGTTCGTTTCTTTGATTCGATGATTGCGAAAAGTACGACTGATATGCTGGACAATGTGAAACCGATCAATGATCAGCTGAGCGTTTGGAAACATCTTTTTAACTAACG
>ENA-OWZU01000014-OWZU01000014.1-human-gut-metagenome-genome-assembly--contig:-NODE-14-length-71667-cov-17.538499_pt1 | contig 71667 bp, 62 predicted proteins | sample MGYA00249263_ERZ652121 | MGnify/ENA primary metagenome ERZ652121 (study PRJEB26925, sample SAMN05827113) | human gut metagenome | biome: ENVO:2100002; feature: ENVO:00000062; material: ENVO:00002003... | reverse complement strand
CCTTGTCTCTTAGGATTAGTTTGAGAAGAAGTCGACAGTACATTTAGAAGCACCTACATTCCTCAAAGCATCGTTAGATTAATGATGACAGACCGAATGAAGATACGTGCGACGGGGGCGAGGCGAATGGCTGAGCGGTATCGATACGCGGGTTCAACGGTATCACATTGGCCACATAGATTTTTAACTTACATTTCTACCCGCCCTTTTCGTAGAGTCTCCGATACGTGCTTAGCGCACCCTCGGCGCGTCCGGCAGGCTTTGCGAAATGGGATCCAGGAGACTTCGGCGCAGCATCATCTTGCGGAATGCTTCTAATGAGCCTCCCATCCTTCAAAAATAGAATCTCATCGCACAGCCTATCGACCGAATCCAAGATGTGGGATGACATGATGATGCACGTACCAGAATCGGCCAGCTTCCTGAGAATCTCGGAATGCAAGTCCACCCTGCTGGGGTCGAGCGCGTTCATGGGCTCATCTAATAGAAGGTACCGCGCGCCCGTCGCATACGCAATCGCCAGGGTAAGCTGCTGCTTCATGCCCTGGCTCAGAGTGCGGATCCTCATCTTCGCGAACTCGCCTATCTGCGTTTGTTCCACTATCTCTTCGATATCGCGAGCATGCGGCCACATATCGCAAACCATCTTGAGGTGATCTTCCGCACGCAATCCGGGATACAGCAGCGTCCCCTCACCAGGTGCATAGAAGATCATAGAACGGACCTCTCTCGCACCCGTACCCTGCACCTCATCCAGAACGATGCTCCCGTCCACGCGAGGACCCGGCAAACCTGCCATCGCACGCAGCAACGTCGTCTTTCCATGCCCGTTCGGAGCGACGAGACCGTAGACCGTACCCGGGGCAAACTCAGCGTTCACCGAATCTACGAGCACCTTCTTTCCATAAGAGATCGTCAGCGTTTGAAGGTCAATCATCGAGATCATCCCCTTTCGATCTTTGGAACACTCAGGCGCACCATCAACGGAGATACGGCGCCCAAGACCACCAGCAGAGCGCCCGATGCGCCGACGACCTCTCCAAAAGGCATCGCGTTCGTCCCTCGCCCAAGGAACCCAATCGTCCCCACCTGGGAAGCGGGATCAAACGAGGCGAATGGAGCCAGCAGCGCGACGCCCATGCCCACGCTTTCAACATGAGCGCTCAACGAACCCAACACCAAGAGAACCGCGCAAACCATTCCGGTGACAACGGGGTTGCGGCTAATCGCTGCTGTCAACGCAGCGACGACGGAAATCACGCCGTATGCCATGACCAGCAACGGAATACTGCACAACACCGCCTCCCCCACCATGGACGTTGTCGAAGCTCCCGCCCGAATGAGAGCGACGGGATACTCCGATCCACCCGCACCGTTCTTAATCACGGACACAACGACAGCGGGAACCATCGACACCAAAAGCAGCACCAAGCCAAGCAGGAGAGCCAGCGCAACAGCCGTCAGAAAACGCACATGCGCTGTTGCGGGGATCTGGAGAACCAGAAGGGAACGACACTGCAGGTGGGTGCACGCGAGCGATGTGACAACCACGGGCAACAGCAAAAATAAGGAGGGAAGCGCTGCCTGGAGATACGAAAGGAGGATTAATGGGGGCATCTTCGTACTTAACTCGTAAACCTTGGGGTCCGGCAAGCTCGCGATCGACTCAAGCAGAAGGGCGCGCGCCTCCGCACGAGAAGGAGTCTCCGGCTCGATTCCGATCGATTGCAGGAGAGTCGCATCTGCCGCGCCCAGCTCACCTCGAGCGCGCTCGTACGTCGCAAGGCTTCGAAACCCCTCCGCAGGCATAGGCGCGTACACGAAACCCGAAAGAGCATCCCGCATGTCTTCCAGGGCCGCTTTGCCCTCGACGTCCATATTCGCAGCGTTCTGCTCTAGATACCGATCTATTGAACGGAGCTCCCCATCCCTATACCGAACAGCGGAAACGTTATCAGCGTCAGGAAACATCTCGACCAGAGCCGGGGCCAGCATCGTCGTCGACATTGCAATCGCGCATACGGCGAGGGTAGGAGAACGCAGGAGCAGTTTCCCCATCGTTCTTACGTATGCAACGGCGGAGGCACAAGCGCTCGAACGAGTTGCCGTTCTCGATGCAGTGAAGGAACCTCTCTCAAGACAAATCGGGGATATCGGGCACGCGCAGCCGCTCTTTCCAGCAACGCAAAGCAGGCTAATTGCCAGCACCTCGATCCCGATTGCGCATACGAGGGCAATCGCGCCACGCTCGAAGCAAAGTCCAGGCAGATTCACTATCTGCGTTGTCGGGTACGGGCTATAGGCGCCGACGGTCAACTCAGTGTTCGCATACGTAAGGGGATTCAACAGGGCGAACTCACGTAAAGCGATGGATCTTCCGTAATACCCGGGAACCATCGTCACCCCCATCAGGGCACATACGAACACGATTCCAAGCGTAGGGTTATTGGCAATCTTCACGGCAAGGTGAACGACAAGCGAGATGAACGCTGCCACCAAGAATTGCAAGATGGCCGTCTGCGCGAACACCAGCCAAGCCGGTTTGATAACCGGAGTCGCATATTGAATGTAGCCTATCGGATAGAACGGCGAGCCCGGGCCATTCTTCACAAGCGCGGCGATTATCCCTGGAAGATTGATGGCGAGGACGGCAAGCATTGCAAAAACACTCGCCCATACGCTCGATGCAACAAGTCTACCCAGCTCGCCCATCGGTGCCTGGATGATGAGCTTTTCACGTTTGTTAAGACGCGCGGCAAGGAACGAGACGGCAACGGCCGTTGCGACCCATAGCAAGTACTCCTTCGATCCGTCATAATAGGTGTACTCTCCATCCGATATCTGCAGAAACGGAAGTAGGGGAGAGAGCGGTGCCAAGATAAGACGTCCCGCGGCAAGAGGGTACAGAAGCGCGGGCATGCTTGATGAAGAGGTATAGACACCGTCCTCCCCCGCATTCACAAGCGCATCCGCATAGGATGCTGACAATTCCTACTCAACACGGGTTATTCCCGACTCGAGGTATTCGACCCGTCCGTCGATGCCAGCCGCGCTCCTGAAGACGGGCAGAGCACAAAGAACCATCAACGCAACAACGACAACACAGAGCGACCTGGAGGAGAGAAGCGACCTAAAGATCGCCTTCGAGATTTTGAGCATATTCATCGCCAACCTTAACCTCATCCAGTCGGAACAGAGGGGCCGAACAAAATGCTCGGCCCTTATTACTTGCCGGCAAAGTCAATTTAACATAAACTGTTAAAAAGTAACCTGAGTTTTTTAAATTCTTCGGAGGTTATTATGAGTTCCGACAATCGCACTCCCCGGCTTCATTCCTTCCGCATCGCATGTGCGATAGCCTCTGCGACCCTTTGCGCCACCGCCATCGCACAAGTGGCGTTCTCCTTAAAGCCAGCAATCGAAGTGCTCGACAACCCTGTAATTGCAGACTCCCCCGCGTATCCAGCCCTTGCGATCTCGACATTGGTCCCTGCCGTCATCGGTATCGCTACGACCATCCTCAGCGCCGTTCTCGTGTGGACGATCAAGAGCGGAGACCCCTTCAAGAAAGGGTCTGCGACATGCTTGAAGGTGCTCGGCATTCTCTTCGTTGTTCAAGCTGCCACCAGCCTCTACGCCGGCTCACTCAAAACCTCCGTTTCGATGTTTGGCGGCGAGGGGGCCGTCGGCGCCCAAGAGATCGCTTCATCATTCGATTGGACCTCTCTGGTTCTCGGCATCGTCCTGTTCATGCTTTCCCAGCTCTTCTTGTACGCCCGAGAGCTGTACCTCGACTCCGACGAGATTGCGTAAGGAAACGCCATGCCCGTAATTGTTCGCCTCGACAAGATCATGGCCGAGCGAAAGATTTCCTCGAACGAACTTGCCGAAAGGATTGGAACCACGCCCGTGAACCTGTCCCGTATTAAAAAGGGGCATATTCGCGGCATTCGCTTCAACACACTCGAGCAGCTATGCCTCGCCCTTCGTTGCCAACCCGGAGACCTTCTCGAAGTCATGAGCGAAGAGGATGCCCGAAAGGAGTTCGGACTCGATTGGTCCGCCGAGGATTAGAGGGCGGTCGTACTCGCCCTGCACACGGGGATGCGAATCGGCGAGGTCTGCGGCCTTCGGTGGTGCGATGTGGATTTCGAGACGGGCCTGATCTCGATCGGACACTCGGTGGCGTACGCGAAGGGAATGGGTTCGTTCATCAAGGACACCAAGACCCATGACGCCAGGGGTATCCCCATCGACCCGGTCGGCCTACTCCCCTTCCTGAAGGAGACCCACGAGATCGACTGCGGAAAGCTGCGCTTGCGCGGCCTTACCGGGGCGGTCGAGATCGGGGACTGCTACATCCTGTCGGAGCCGGGCGCGACCTTCGCGACGACAAGCTATATCCGCAGGGCGTTCAAGACGTTCTCGGAGACCAACGGCCTCATGGGCACCAACGACGAGCTGATCACGTTCCACGGCCTTCGCCACACGTTCGCAACGCAGTGGATCCGCCAAGGCGGCGATATCAAGGCGCTCCAATCGATCCTCGGCCACAAGGACGCCATGGCGACGCTCAACGTCTACGCCGACATCGAGCCCATCTCCAAAATCCATAACATGCTGCACGCCACGCCGTGCCTTTGGCGCGGGCACCTCGGGCCGAGGGTCGATCCGGGTCCCATGTTCCAACAGAGGATCCAGGAGTCCATCGAGACGCTCCAGGCGTTCGGCTACGGCATCACCGAGCCGGACGACCGAAATATCGCCATACGCGCCGTGAAGACGAACAGTTGGCTCTAGCTCACCGAGTACGCGGCAGTGCTGGGCCCATCCCAACTGAGGTCACGGTGGTCCGATAGGGGCGCCGCCCGCGGCATGCGCCGCGGAGCGGTATCCCCTACCGAAGGGCGGGGATGCCCTCCGCTTCCAGTTCGGAATCAGCCGTCGGAGGCGTTCGGCTGACTGCGGGAACGGCCTGTCCGCTCAATGTGTTCGGCTGAGATCGGAAATCAACCCAACACGAGCCGGACACGCGCCAGACGGCTCTTCCCCGTACGGCCTTCCCCCTTACGCTCATGTTGCAGGCATGTAACGCCGCAGCGAGCGCGCCTTTTTTGCGCCAGACAGGTACAATGATGAACACTGTACCGTAGCGGAGCGCCCCGCGCGCGCCGCAACCACGCGAAAGGGTTTCCCATGGCCGAGATCTCGTCCTCCCGCATCGTCATCACCGTCCTTGGCAAGAACCGCCCCGGCATCGTCGCCGGCGTCACCCGCGTTTTGGGCGAGGCCAATGTCGACATCCGCGACATCACGCAGTCCATTATCGAGGACATCTTCACCATGACCATGCTGGCCGACACCGCCGAGTCCAAGCTCAACTTCGCCGAGCTGCAGAAGGCGCTGGCCGAGGCCGGCGAGCTTTCGGGCGTCAACGTGTCCATCCAGCGCGAGGACGTCTTTAACTTTATGTACCGCCTGTAGCGAACAGGCCGTACGGGAACAGGCCGGCGCATCTGCACCCAAGCACGCCGCCCCCCATACGGCCCCGAGAGGAGCGCGCATGGCTTACGACGCCAAGAAAATCTACTACCGCTTCGATGACCATCTGAGCCGCCTGGTCTTGGATTATGAGGCGAGCCGCCAGATTTCGCCCGAAAGCGAAAACCTCTACCACGGCCTGCCGACTGATCCGTACGACGAGGGTCTGTTCGTCGAGCATAACGTCAAGCGCGGCCTGCGCAATGCCGACGGCTCGGGCGTGGTCGCGGGCCTTACCCGTATCTCGGACGTGCACGGCTACAACAAGGTCGACGGCAAAGTCGTGCCCGACCAGGGCAAGCTCACGCTGCGCGGCTATAGCATCGAGGATCTGGTCAACAATGCCCAGTCCGAGAATCGCTATGGCTACGAAGAAGTCGCCTATCTGCTTATCACGGGCTCGCTGCCCAACAAAGAGGAGCTCGACGGTTTTTGCGAGCGCTTGGGCGCCTTTAGGCATCTGAGCGACGAATACGTCAAAGAGTTCCCCATGACCACGGTGTCGTCGAGCATCATGAATGTGCTCCAGCGCGCCGTGTTGCTGCTTTACGCCTTCGACGCCGAGCCCGACGCGATTACGCCCGAGCATGAGATCGACGTCGCCATTTCCATGCTCGCACGTCTCCCGCGCATCGCCGCCTTCGCACACATGGCCTCGGTCGCCAAGCTTCGCGGCTCCGAGGTTCACGTGCCGCACCCCACGCCCGGTCTCTCCACCGCCGAGACCATCCTACAGGTCTTGCGCGGTGGCATGGCGTTCACCCGCGACGAAGCCATGCTGCTCGACGTGATGCTCATGCTGCATGCCGAGCACGGCGGCGGCAACAACTCCACCTTCGCTTGCCGCGTGCTGTCGTCTTCGGCCACCGACCCGTATTCCGCCTACGCCGCGGCTATCGGCTCGCTCAAGGGCCCGCGCCACGGCGGTGCCAACGCCAAGGTCGTGTCCATGCACGAGGACATCCGCGCGCATGTCTCCAACTGGGAGGACGAGGACGAGGTCGCAGCCTACCTGGGCAAGATCCTCGACAAGCAGGCCTTCGACGGCACGGGCCTCATCTACGGTATGGGCCACGCCGTCTATACGCTCAGCGACCCGCGCGCCGAGGTCTGCCGCCGTTACGCGCGCACGCTTGCCGCCAAGAAGGACCTGGGCGATGAGTTCGCGCTCATCGAGCGCATCGAGCGCCTGGCACCCCAGGTCATGCGCGACCACGGCATGACCAAGCCCATCTGCGCCAACATCGACCTGTACACGGGCTTTATCTACAAGATGCTCGGCGTGCCCGAGACGCTCTTTACGCCGCTGTTCGCCGTCGCCCGCATGGCCGGTTGGTCGGCGCACCGCATGGAAGAGCTCTTCTGCGCGCACCGCATCATCCGTCCCGCGTATCGCCCGGTTATCGAGCCGTTGGAGTACAAGCCGCTCGCTGACCGCTAGGACGCGGACCGTTATAGAACTCGAGCGTGGCCAGGGCATCGCCGCCCTCGGCCACGCTTTTTATGCCAGCAGAAAGGGCTGCATCAAATGATTGTGTTTTCCGATATGGATGGAACGCTGCTGACGAGTGATAAGCAGATGAGCGACGCCACCTGGGCGATGCTCGACGAGCTTGCGCGCCGCGGTATTGAGTTTGTGCCCTGCACAGGCCGTCCACTGTCAGGCGTCTTTGAGCCCATCCTCGCCCATCCCGCCGTACACTACGCGGTCTGCGCCAATGGTGCCAGCGTCTGGCAGCTCGACGACGATACGCCCACCGATGCCTCACGTGCTACGCGCATTTTGAGCCGACCGCTCGACCGCGCCATCGCCCACCACGTCCATAGCATTGCCACCGGCCATGACGTCACCTTCGATATCTTCGCGGACGGGCAGTGTTTCCTCCCCCGCTCGCTCTACACGCGCCTGGACGAATTCTGCGGCGGCGATCCTCACATCGCGGCTTCGCTCAAGCGCACACGAACACCGATCGACATGGATATCGACAGCAAGATCGACGAGGTCGAGACGCTCGAACGCATCGCCATGTACTGGCACGACCCCACCGATCGCGACGCCATCGCGGCGGCGCTCGACACGCTCGGAGGCATTGAGGTCACGCGTTCGTACGCCATGAATATCGAGGTTATGGGCGAAGGCGCCACCAAGGGAACGGCCCTCACGTGGCTGTGTGAGCATCTGGGCGAGCGTCTCGCCGACGCCTGGGCGTTCGGCGACAACATCAACGACATCCCCATGCTGCAGGCAGCGGGCCATGGCATGGCCATGATCAACGCCGAGCCCGAAGATCGCGAGGCCGCCGACGCCATCACCGAATACGACAACGACCACGACGGCGTCGCCCGCACCATCATGGCCGCCCTCGCCTAGTCATTGGTCAGTCATTGGGGACGTTCTTAAACGACTAGTCACTGGGGACACTCTTCGCAAAAAGCTGCAAGGACTGTCCCCCACTGTCGGCAGAAAAGGAACGTCCCCATCTGCCGGATTAAGCGAGGCTCTCCAGCACACGACGGAGTTCTTGCTGGACAGCGTGATCGCGGTTGCAACCCACGACGCGATCGGCCACCGCCTTGAGCGCGGGGCGCGCGTTTTCCATCGCACAACCCGTGCCGACAAAGCGAATGATCTCGTAGTCGTTCATCGAGTCGCCAAACGCCATGACCTCGTCGCGTCCAATGCCGTAATGCTCCGCGAGCTGCGCGATGCCCGAGGCCTTCGACACACCGGGCTGCATGGCATCGATCCAGGCATTACCCGAGGGAGCAAAAGTAAAGAGCTGACCAAGTTCGCGCTGTAGCACGTACGCACTGTCCATAACCGCACTGTCGTCGCAAAAGATACTCGCTTTGATGATATTTACGCTGGGATCGGGCAGCTCCCAAATACGCTCGGCATTGGGAAGGTCCTTATCGACCTCACGCACGAACTTGCACTCGTCATCGAGCAGGAAGGACTTGGTTCGGTCAAAGAGCGCAAGATGCAGATTGGGAAACGTCCTGACGGCTTGGGCGAGCCTTCGAATCGCCAGGTGGGAATACACCTCACGGTCTACCATCTTACCGTCGGCGTAGACTTGGGCGCCGTTAGCGGCGACAAAGTCCATCTTGTCGCGAACGGGCGCAAAGAACTCGCACAGGCGATCGTAGCGACGACCTGACGATGCGGCGAAATGCACGCCATGCTCGTGTAGCGCCAGAATCAGTTCGTAGGTCTCGGGAGGCACCTGGCCGTTTTCGTCAAGCAGCGTGCCATCCATATCGGATGCAATCAGTTTAAACATAGAAAAGCTCCCTTCGGGCTTGATGGAATCGGACGTATATCCAAAATCACCGTACCCAAAGGGAGCTCAAATAAGACTCCGCGGACGCAAACGTTACAAGGACCTAGCAAATAGCTCACGCGCGCCAGAGGCCCCACGGTCGCGACGCCAGGCAGCCCGCCAAAGAGTGTCCCTAGCGACTAATCGTTTAAGAACGTCCCCGATGACTAGTCGGCGTAGGTGAAGGTCGTGACGTCGAACATGCCCTCGGGGCGGATGCGGAGCGTCGGGATGACCGGCAGGGGCAGGAAAATGATGCCCATGATGGGGTCGAGCGGCGGCTCGATACCCATGGCGCGCGCCTTGACCATAAAGTCGTCGTGCTGCGCGGCGACATCCTCGGCCGTGCCCTCGCTCATAAGGCCACCGAGCGCCAGCGGAATGCGCGCCACGACCTCGCCGTTGCGCACCAGCGCGTGGCCGCCCTGGCCCACGGCCTCAACGGCAGCCATCATATCCGCCGCATTGTCGCCCACCACGCACACGTTGTGCGAGTCGTGGCCAATCGTGGAGGCAATGGCGCCACCCGTGATGGTAAAGCCGCGCACCCAGCCGCGACCGATATGCTTGCCAACCAAGCCCAGACCCGCGGGGCCGTCACCGTCGGCGCCCTCGGCCTGCAGTGACACGCCGCGGCCATGGCGCTCAATCAGCATAATGCGACGCAAGTCCTCGTCAGTCTCGGGACGAACCATACCCGTGATGGCCTTACCCGGCACCACGTCAATCACGGCCTCGCCCGGCTTAAAGGCATAGTCAAACACGTCGAGCGAAAGCTTCGGCAGCTTAACGGAGGCGCGCAGCTCATCGGCAAGGGCCGCAACCTCGGCCATCTCGGGTGCAGTCTCGCCCACAAAGGCGCCGTCCTGCGCCACCAGAGTACCGGCGGCATAAACACGATGCGGAGCCGTGGCAAACGTCAGATCATCGAGTAACAGCAGGTCGGCACGCTTGCCCGGGGCAATTGCGCCGCGGAGCTCGTGCGGGTCGCGGCAGCCGTGGTCCAAGCCAAATGCCTCAGCCGTGGAGAGGGACGCCATGGAGATAGCGACCACCGGGTCGATACCGGCCTCGATGGCCACGCGGCAGGCATTGTCGATCATGCCGGTCGAAAGAGCATCGGAGGGAGCGCGGTCATCGGTCGCAAAGCAGCAGCGGCGGGCGCGGGCAGGGTTTTCCAGCAGCATCGGAGACAAATTGGCCAGGTCGTGGCTGCACGTGCCCTCACGCAGCATCACATACATGCCGCGGGACAGCTTGTCGAGTGCTTCCTCGGGAATCGTCGACTCGTGGTCGGCGATAATGCCCGCCGCGGCATAGGCGTTGAGGTCCTTACCGGCAACGAGCGGCGCGTGGCCGTCAACCTGCTTGGACGGCGTCTGGTTGGCAGCATCGATGCGAGCACAGGTCTCGGGGTCGGCCATAAAGACGCCCGGCAGGTTCATCATCTCGCCGAGGCCAAAAACGTCGCCCGGATGCTCAGCAAAAAACACCTGCATATCGGCAGCCGAAATAACGGCACCGGCTTGCTCGTCGGGCAGCGCGGGCACGCACGAGGGCATCATGTACTTGATGGAGATGGGTGCGCGGCGGCCGTCCTCAATCATAAAGCGCAAGCCGTCGAGACCGGCAACATTGGCGATCTCGTGGCTGTCGGCAATGGCGGTGGTAGTACCGCGCGTCGCCGCCATGCGCGCATATTCGGCGGGGCGGATGTTCGAGGACTCAATGTGCAGATGTCCGTCGATAAAGCCGGGGGCGAGATAGCGACCCTGGCAGTCGATAACCTCGGCAGCCTCATAGGTACCGGCGGCATCGTCGCGACCGTCGTAGAGCACGCCGACGATCACACCGTCCTTGACGGCAACGCTACCGGGCGCCACACGCTGGCCGTACACATCGACGATCTGCGCGTTGGCAAACAGCGTGTCGACGGGCACGCGACCCTCGGCGGCCTCGATCACAGACCTCATGACCTCAACGGACATACATACTCCTTTAACCGTAGAAAACAGCTGCGGAGCGGACAGACCTTCACCGCAGCAAGCCAATAGCCATTGTATGCCCAAAAGAAAGTCCCGCTAACACCCCTTCCGCTTAACGGCACCGCCAAATGATCCCTCCGTCCCCAAGGGATCGTCGTAACCAAAAAGGCCGCAGTCGGGATTCCCGGCTGCGGCCTTATTGCACTTGTGAGGTCAACTCGCTCGTTAGACCAACTTAAAGCCCTTGCGCTTGCCCACGGAGAGGGTATCGCCCAGCTTGAGGGCGCTCGGATCGATGTTGTAGCTCTTGGGAGCCACGGCCTTGCCGTTGATTTTGACGCCGCCGCCGTCGATATCGCGGCGGGCCTGGCCGGCGCTGGCCGAAAGACCCAGGTCCTTGAGCAGGCCGGCGAGGTAAATCTGGCCCTCGTCATTGACAGTCAGCTCGGCATGCTTCTCGGGGAAGTCGGCGAGCTGGCCCTCCTTGAACACGCGGTCGAACTCGGCCTGAGCCTCGTCGCCGGCGCCGGCACCGTGGTAGGTGTCGCACAGGTCGCGGCCCAGAGCGCGCTTGAGCTCGTAGGGGTCGGCGGAGCCATCGGCCAGGGCGGCGTCGATCTTGTCGACCTCGGCAGGGGTGAGCGAGCTGGCCAGACGATAGTACTTGCCGATCATCTCGTCGGGGATGGACATGGTCTTGCCGAACATGTCCTTGGGAGCGTCGGTCAGGCCGATGTAGTTACCATAGGACTTGGACATCTTGCGCACGCCGTCGGTGCCCTCGAGCAGCGGCATGGTGAGCGCAATCTGCGGCTCCATACCCATCTTCTCCATGAGCTCGCGGCCGGCGAGCAGGTTGAAGAGCTGATCGGTGCCGCCCATCTCCACGTCGGCCTTGATCTGCACAGAGTCGAAAGCCTGCATCACGGGATACAGGAACTCATGCAGGGCGATCGGCGTCTGAGACTGGTAGCGCTTGGTAAAGTCGTCGCGCTCAAGAATGCGGGCAACGGTGAACTTGGAGCACACCTGCAGCAGGCCGGCCAGATCCATCGAAAGGATCCAGTCGCCGTTGTGCACGATGGTGGTCTTCTCGGGGTCCAGGATCTTCATGGCCTGGCTCACGTAGGTCTCGGCGTTGGCCTCGATCTGCTCCTGCGAAAGCTGCGGACGCGTGGAGTTCTTGCCCGAGGGATCGCCGATCAGCGCGGTGCCGTTGCCGATGATGAGGGTGACGTTGTGGCCCAGGTCCTGGAACTGGCGCATCTTGCGCAGCGGCACGGCATGGCCCAGGTGCAGGTCGGGGCTGGTGGGGTCGACGCCGAGCTTGATGTTGAGGGGCTCGCCCTTCTCAAGCTTCTTGCGAAGGTCGGCCTCGGGAACGATCTGCGCGGCGCCCGAGGTGATGATACGCATTTGCTCGTCAACAGACAGCATTGGGTATCCTCCTTTTGCTATAGCACCCTCACCGGATACGGCGGTGCTGGAAGTCCATAAACTCTCATATGATAACAAACTGACGCGACGCGGCACCTACGACAGGAAAATCCTCGTCCTGCCGCATGCGTCAATGGCAACTGGCAAACGTGTACCGTCACGCTCGACCAAATAGCGCGTCTGCCGACGACGCGAGCAGTCACGGCAATGGACCGAGCCCGTTGCCTGTGTGGCACAAGGCCCCTCGGCGGTGAGCAGGCAATGCTCACACGCCATGAGCTCGGGATGGCCGGCGTCGACAGGTCCCAAGACACCGGGGCAAGCGGCAAGCTCGGCAACGCGCTCAGCGTCGTTGGCGAGCAACTCGGCTGGCACATACACACGGCCCGCACCAAGCCCACGCAGCCAGACAAGCGTGGCCCGGTTGGCGCAAAACACTGGCGCCGCCACATCAAACGCCACGCCCAACTCACGCGCCATCGCAGCCTGTCCCAAATTGCGGCAGACCACACGCCCGGCACGCTGCATCAGCGAGCGGGTCCGCTCGACGTCGCCCCCGCGACAGACCTCATCGAGCACCACGGTCGCATCGGACAGGTCGAGCTCGTCACACGGGTCGGCATCCATCAGCTCCCAGGCAAAGAACATACGAGCCAAAGCCCCCTGCTCCGCCGACTCCGCCAGTCCCGCCGCCGGCACATCGTCAGCGACAACGGAGCCCTCAAACGGCAGCACCTCAACGGCACGCGCAACGGGCGCAATCGCATCCGCCTCGGCCCGCATGCGCTCCAACACCGCCGCCGTCTGATCCAACACGCCGGCGCTGCGAATCAGGTACACCTCGCAGCCCGCGTCCACCTTACGCTTGCAATGCACGACGACGCGCTTCCCCGCTGCGGCATCCACCGGGCAGGGCACCTGCGGCCAGCGCTTGGGCACATCGGGGCGCGCGTCGACACCCGGATAGAACCGAATCTCGAGCGTGTCACCCGCCGCCACGGCGGCGTCGAGCTCAACGGTCACCTCTTCGTGGCCCACAGCGACCAAACGCCCCACGCGCACGCCCTGGTTAATTGCGCGCTCAAAGCTCATCAGCTCGGCACCCGAACGCCCTCGCAGGTACGCATCGGTAAACCCACGGTTAAACGACCTTCCCAGCTCGCGCTCAAGCTCCTCCACGGCACCGGGGTCCCACGCGCCGTCGCACAGCATATCGAGTGCCCGGCGCCACACCCGCACCACGTTGAATACGTAATCGGGGTTCTTCATGCGCCCCTCGATCTTGAGCGACGCCACGCCGGCATCTACAAGCTCGGGCAGATGTGCAATGCCCAGATAGTCGCGCGGGCACAGCAGGCGATCTCCCTCGACGGCGACAACGCTCTGCCCCGCCTCGTCCACTAGGTCGTACGTCAGACGGCACGGCTGCGTGCAGTCGCCGCGCATCGCCGACCGTCCGCGCCGCAGGGCCGAAAACTCGCACGCACCCGAATAGCCAATGCATATGGCGCCATGGCAGAACACCTCGATGGGCACACCGGTAGCGCAGAGCGTCGCAATCTCTGCCACGGTCAGCTCGCGCGCCGTCGTCACGCGCTCGACCCCCAGCTCGTCAGCCGCCAAACGCACGGCGCCCTTGCTATGGACGCCCGCTTGGGTGGACAGATGAATCTCGACCCCCGGAATTGCCGCATGCAGCGCGCAGGCCAACCCGGCATCGGCCACAATCAGAGCATCGGCGCCCAGCTCCAGTGCATGAGCTCCCAGCGCCACCGCATCGGACAGCTCATCGTCGAACACGAACACGTTGAGCGTCACGTACACGCGCACGCCATGGGCATGCGCCACGGCGCAGCCGCGCGCAAACTCGTCATCCGTAAAGCCATGCGCGCTCACGCGGGCGTTAAAGCCGCCCAACCCCGCATAGATGGCATCGGCACCCGCGGCGATGGCCGCAAGCATCTGGTCGAGCCCGCCCGCCGGCGCCAGCAGCTCGGGCAGCGCCGCACCGGCAGCATCCAATCCAGTCTCGTATTGTCCGCTCGGCCCCATCGCCCGAATCGCCATCGGCAAACTCCTTACCAAGGTATGCATTCACTCTGAAAAATGCCGTCTTCCAGCATACACGAGGCCTCGCGCGCCCCGTTTGGTTTATCGTGTAATAACTTATGTTCATCCTGCCTCGACGGCACATCTACCGTCCGGCACGACATACCTGGAGGTCAATATATGGGTCCTCGCCAACGACAGGGACGCAGCCGTTCAAAGACGCATGCCCTGCCCATAATCCTGCTCTCGTTTTTGGGCTTTCTGCTTATCGCGGGCGTGGCATTTGGCATCGGCATGGTCGGCAACGTCAACCGCTGGCTGTCCGATCTGCCCGACTACACCGACGCCAACGCGTATCTGGTGAGCGAGCCCACCGAGATCGTCGACTGCAACGGCAACAAGATCGCAAGCTTCTACACGCAAAACCGCAAGTCCATCACCAAGGACGAGGTCTCCCCCTACGTGCTGCAGGGCACCGTTGACGTCGAGGACGAGCGCTTCTACGAGCACGGCGGTATCGACCTGTGGGGTATCGCGCGTGCCGCGGTGGCAACCCTCGGCGGCGGGCACGAAGGCGCCTCGACTATCACCCAGCAGCTGGTGCGCAACACCATCCTGCAGGAGGAGCAGTTCGATTCGACCATCGAGCGTAAGGTGCGCGAGGCCTACATCGCCGTAAAGATGGAGGACATGTACTCCAAAGACGAGATCCTCATGATGTACCTCAACACCATCTATTACGGCCACGGCGCCTACGGCATCGAGGCCGCAGCCGAGACCTACCTGTCCAAGAGCGCCGCCGACCTCACCCTGAGCGAAGCCGCACTGTTGATCGGCCTTCCCAACTCGCCTTCGCAGTACGACCCCACGGTCAATCCCGATCTGGCACTGTCTCGCCGCAACAAGGTCCTCGACAACATGTTGCGCCTGGGCCACATCACGCAGGAGGAGCACGATGCCGCACAGGCCGAGCCCATCGCCCTCAACGTGACCGAGATTTCGGGCAGCGGCGTCGACGTATACTCGCAGCGCTACTTTGTCGCCTATGTCAAGCAGCTGCTGGAGCAGGAGTTCTCGACCGACGTGCTCTTTAAGGGCGGCCTGACCGTCAAGACCACCATCGACCCCACGATGCAGCAGGTGGCAGAGAATGCCGTCCGCGAGCAGCTCGACACACTCTCACTCGACGGCCTGGACATGGGCATGGTCGTCGTCGACCCCAAGACCGGCTACATCAAGTGCATGGTGGGCGGCTACGACTACAACGCCGACGAGAACCACGTAAACCATGCCACGGCCAAGCGTCCCGTCGGCTCCACCTTCAAGGCCTTTACACTGGCAACTGCCATCCAAAACGGCATGAACCCCAACGTCACCCTCAACTGCAACTCGCCGCTCAAGGCCAAGGGCACCACGACCGAGGTCCAAAACTACGCCAACCATAGCTATGGCAACATCACGCTTAAGCAGGCGACGGCATACTCCTCCAACACCGGCTACATCCAGGTGGCGGAAGCCGTCGGCAACAGCAAGATCATCTCGCTCGTCAAAAAGCTCGGCATCGACCCCGCCAAGGACAACATCGAGGACGTTCCCGTCATGACGCTCGGCACCGGTTCGATCTCGCCGCTCGAGATGGCCGCCGCCTACGCGACGTTTGCCAACGGCGGCTACTATCGCCAGCCGATCGCCATCACCGAGATTGACTCTCGTACCGGTTCGGTGCTGTACCAGCACACCGACAATCCCTCACAGGTGCTTACCGAGGGCGAGGCCGCCGCGGTCACCGATGTTCTGTCCGGCGTCATGCAGGGCGGCGGTACGGGTGCTGCTGGCGCCCTGAGCGTCAACCAGCCCTATGCCGGCAAGACGGGCACCACCGACAACACCACCAACCTGTGGTTCTGCGGCTATACCCCGCAGCTGGCGTGCGCCCTGTGGACCGGCTATTCCGCGGGCGAGATCCCCATCCAAAAATACGGCACGGACCTGCTGGGCGACAGCACCAACCTGCCTGTCTTTAAGCGATTTATGAACACCGTTCTGACCGGTACCGAGCGTGAGGAGTTTGCGACCGGAACGGCGCCCACCTACAAGAACAACAGCGTCTGGAAGTTCTACGGCACCAACAACACCAAGAAGACGGAGAACGACGACAAGGACGAAAACGAGGACGAAGAGGAAACCACCACGACGACTACCACGACGACCACAACCACCGAGACCACGGGCGGCGGCACCACCGGCGGCACCGGTACGACCGGTGGCTCGACGGGCGGCTCCACTGGTGGTTCGACCGGCGGCGATGGCGGCACGCCTACGCCTACGCCTACGCCTACGCCTACGCCTACGCCTACGCCTACGCCCACTCCCGACCCCTCGCCCACGCCTGACGATACGGTCGGCTAGAAATCATCCGGCCATAAGCAACAAGGCCCCCGAGCAGCCTATTGAACTGCTCGGGGGCCTTTTAGTTTGAAGCGACCTGGTGGGCGGTCTTTATACCGGCAAACAAAAAGGGGGTACCGACCAACGTCGATACCCCTTACAAGCCACGATGTCAGCGCGCACAGTGCCGAGCGCACGACCCGCACGCCTACTTGCGAGAATTGCTCAGCTTATTGATCAGCGCCTCGAGACGCTCGCCGTCCTCGGCCGTCTGGGCAATAACCAAAATCGTATCGTTGCCGGCAAGCGAGCCAAGCACATCGGGCAACTCTGCCGCATCAACGGCGGCGGCGATGCCGGAAGCCGTGCCAGGCTGAGCCTTGATCATGACCAGATTATCGGTGCGCAGAACGCCCGTAACGAGCTCGGAAACCATACGCTGCAGGTGCAGGTCCTCTGCCAGAACATAGATGCCCTCAGGGAGCTTACGCAGCCCCATATCGGCAATATCGCGAGAGACAGTCGCCTGCGTGCAATCAAAGCCCATAGCACGGAGCTCATCGACCAGCACGCGCTGCGTGCGGACGTCCTTATTGCGCACAATATCTCTAATGGCATCCTGGCGCCCATTGCGTTTTTTAGCCATACAAACCCTCTCTCCAAAAGATGGCGGAGACAATCAATCAGTGATTGAATAGTTTAACGCTATTTGAAGGCTTTTGTGTATAAGAACGCATTTCGAAACAATTCTATGCAAGTTTGTTTCGTAATGAGCCGTTTAGGCGGTTTTTGCGCCCGTCCGGTTAAGAAAAGCTGCCAGATGCGTACACATCACGCAGCGCGCGGGCTTGGCGCTGGCAATCGGCCCAAACAACAGACCGAGTCCCCGATGGTTGTCCTTGAGCGCGGCGACCATCTGACGGGTTCGAGGCGCATCGAGCATATCACGCATGCGGGCGGAACGCTCGATTGACGACAACCCATGCGGGCTCAGGCACAAATTCTCGATGCAGGCGACCAGTCCGGCAAAGTAGAACTTTTGGCTTGCCAGCTTGAGCCGACCACCGCTATCTGCTTCCGAGAGTGAGTCCGCAAGCTCGTCGAGCGCTCGGGTGTCATCGGATACCTTGGCATACATGGTGGGATCAAAGGCATCTGTAAGCTTAGGTGCCGCCGCGTGGAAACAAGCATCGCCGCAGCCGGAGACGCACTGCGCCCGCGAGAGCGCGCACGCCATAAACCCAACTGTGCGAAACACCTTGTCGCACAAAAGGCATGCCTCAAACAGCGAGCGGCTGTACATCACGCCAGAGGTCTGAGCGACTAGGCCGCCTAAAATCAACTGGGACAGCCCGGTCACCATCGAAGACTTGTCTTCAATGACAATAGGGGCAACATCCAAGACGCGCGAATGGCGCTCTCGATGTGCATCATAGCGGTCGAGCGACACCGTGGGGAACACTATGTCTGCCGCAGTATCGCACGCGATATCGACCATCTTGGAAAGGGACTGCGGAGCTAACCACTCATCGGCGTTCATAGCGATGATTTGAGAGCCACGCGAGGCAGCAAAACCGGCACGAAGACAAGCGCCGCGCTTCGCGTCCTCGACGTCAATCAAATCAATATGGATGTCCCTGTCGGCAGCAACTTGAAGCGAATGGCGCACACCGGGCGCAGCATCGCGGCAGACAACGACAATCTGCAAATCGTAGAGGTCTTGGTTCTGGATACTCTCGAGCGCACGCATCGCATAGCTGGGCGAACCTTCTACCACAAGAATCACCGAAAGTCGCGGATGCGAGCCACGTCGAACCAAGTTATCCGTCCTCTCGACAGCAGTGAATCAAACTGTCGTTCATGGTACACCCGGGCTATAAAAGCAACGAGCCGCCTAACATGTTGCACGCCAAGAACAGATGTTGCACACGTGCAGCTCACACATAGTATGTACCAGGCACGGACGCGACGAGCACTGCCCTAGTCGAGCACAACGAGCTCGGCGGGATCGTAATCGACGCCCATAAACGTAAGGCCGCAGGCAGGCGCCGTGGGACCCGCAGCGGTACGGTCGCAAGCATCGATGACCTCGCGCATCCACTCGGGTTCACGGCGATGCATGCCAATCTCGACAAGCGTGCCCACGATCGTGCGGACCATCGAATGCAGAAACGCATTGCCCTCGATGGTAAACGTCAGGATGTCCTCGCCAAACGCAACCTCATGGCCAAACTCGGCACGCATCACGCAGCGATGCGTGGGCTTGCCAACGGCCGAGGCAACCTTGCAAAAGCTCTTAAAGTCCTGCTCACCCAAAAGCGCGGGACAGGCCGCAGACATGGCCTCGACGTCCAAGGGATAGCGATGCCACCACACGGCACCCCGTGAGAGCACGGGACGCGCGTCGCGATCGGCAATACGGTACGTATATGTACGTGAACGCGCATCAAAGCGTGCAGAAAAGCCTTTACGGGCCTTGTAGACCTCGTTTATGGCGATATCTTTGGGTAGCAGGGCATCCATAGCCCGCAGCCACCTACGGCGCGTACAAGCGAGCTCAGCGTCCGTTACGGGCACGCTGATGTACTGAGCCACGGCATGTACGCCGGCATCGGTACGCCCCGCGCACGTCAGGACAATCGGACGGCGCAGGAGCGTCTCGATAGCGCGGCGCAGCTCGCCCGCAACCGTCGTCTGACCGGGCTGCTCGGCAAAGCCGCTGTAGGACGAGCCATCATAGGCCACGCGAAATACGAGCGTGGCGTCAAGCTCGGGGGTCGAATTGAAATCAGACGGCGCAGTCATGGGCGCTCCCAACAAACAAGTAACGGTATCGCGACAAAAAAAGAGGGGTACGCGAACGTACCCCTCGAATATAGCCTATGCAGACGGAATGTCTACTCAGCGGTCTCCTCAGCAGGAGCCTCCTCGACAGCCTCGACCTTCTTGGGAGCAGCGGCCTTCTTGGGGGCCGGAGCAGCCTTCTTGGCCTTAGGCGTGCAAGGCTCGGTGACGAGCTCCATGATAACGATGGGAGCGTTGTCGCCCTTGCGGTTGCCGAGCTTCATGATGCGGGTATAACCGCCGTTGCGGTCCTGCCACATGCCCTGAGCAGCCTTGTCGAAGATCTCGGCAACGAGCTGCTTATCGCCGAGCTTGGCGATAGCCAGACGACGAGAGTGCAGGTCGCCCTTCTTGGCCCAGGTGATGATCGGATCGACGACCGAACGCAGCGCCTTAGCGCGGGTCTCGGTGGTCTTGATGCGGTCGTTCTCGAAGAGGGCCTTAGCAAGGCTCTTCTTCATGGCCTTGGTGTGGCTCGCATCGGTGCCGAGCTTCAGGCCCTTCTTAACGTTGTGACGCATGGTCTAGTTTCTCCTCAAATATGCGAAGCATTAAGCCTTCAGGCTCAGGCCCATGGACTCAAGCTTGTCCTTCACTTCCTCGATCGACTTAACACCGAAGTTACGGATGTTGAGCAGATCATTCTCCGAGAACTCAACGAGCTGACGGACCGAGTGAATGCTGGCGCGCTTAAGGCAGTTGTAGGAACGGACGGAAAGGTCCAGATCCTCGATCTGCTTGTCCAGCTCGGCGTTGTCGTTGGTGACCTCGGGAGCGAAGATCGAAGCCTCCTCCTCGACCTCGGGGGTCTCGGCAAGGTTCATAAAGGCGGCCATATGCTGGTTAATGATATTGGCAGCCTGGACCACGGCGTCGCGCGGGGCGATGGAGCCGTTGGTCTCGATCTCGAGGACAAGGCGGTCGTAGTCGGTGTGCTGACCGACACGGCAAGCCTCAACGAGCTTGGCGCAACGGGAAACCGGCGAGTACAGCGAGTCGACGTGGATCACACCGATGGGATCGTTGTCGCGCTTGTTGGCCTCGCCAGAAACATAGCCGCGGCCATAGCCGATGCGCATGCTCATGGTGAGATGGCCACCCTCGGTGAGCGTAGCGATGTGCTGCTCGGGGTTGACCAGCTCAAACTCGGACGGAATAAAGAAGTCCGCACCGGTGACCTCGCAGGGGCCGTCAACCGAGATGGTGGCGGTCGCCTCGTCGGTCGTGCCGAGAGCCCTGAAGACAAGACCCTTGACATTCAGGACGATGTCGGTGACATCCTCGACCATGTTAGGGATGGTCATGAACTCGTGCTGCGCACCATCGATCTGAATAGCCTCGACGGCGGCACCCTCGAGCGAGGACAGAAGAACGCGACGAAGGGAGTTACCCAGCGTATCGCCGTAGCCACGCTCGAGCGGCTCGACGGAGACACGAGCAGACGTCTCGTTGATCTCTTCGACCTGAACCTGAGGCCTAATGAATTCTGACATGTATTACCTCCAGCCTCAGCAGCCCGGATGGACTACTTAGAGTAGAGCTCGACGATGAGCTGCTCGTTGATATCACCGCTGATCTGCTCACGCGTCGGCAGAGCGAGCACGTTACCAGACAGCTTCTCGATATCGACCTCGAGCCAGCCAGGGACCTCAAAGCGCTCGGAGGAAATCAGAGCCTCCTTGATGGGGAGGAGGTCACGGAACTTCTCGCCGACAGCGACGACGTCGCCGGCCTTGACGCGGTAGGACGGGATGTCCACGCGCTTGCCGTTCACGGTGAAGTGACCGTGACGGACGGACTGACGAGCCTCTTTGCGGGTGCGGGCGAAGCCAAGACGGAAGACAACGTTGTCGAGGCGAGACTCAAGAATGATCATGAGGTTCTCACCGGTGACGCCGTTCATCTTACGGGCCTTGTTGAAGTAGCCGTGGAACTGCTTCTCCAGAACGCCATAGATGAACTTGACCTTCTGCTTCTCGCGCAGCTGCATGCCGTACTCAGATTCCTTGCGACGGCGCTTGGGCTGACGGATAGATTCCTTCTTGCTGCTGTAACCGAGCTCAGCGGGATCGATCCCGAGCTGACGGCAGCGCTTAAGAACAGGAGTCCTGTCGATTGCCATATTGATACGATCCTTTCAGTTACACGCGGCGACGCTTCTTGGGGCGGCAGCCGTTGTGCGGAATGGGGGTCTTGTCCTGGATGCTCGAGACCTCGAGGCCAGCAGCCTGGAGGGAGCGGATGGCGGTCTCACGACCGGAGCCGGGGCCCTTGACGAAGACGGAAACCTTCTTCATACCGTGCTCCATGGCCTGCTTGGCAGCAGCCTCGGCAGCCATCTGGGCAGCGAACGGCGTGGACTTACGGGAGCCCTTGAAGCCCACCTGGCCAGCCGACTTCCAGGAAATGACGTTGCCCTGGGGATCGGTGATCGAAACGATCGTGTTGTTGAACGTAGAACGAATGTGAGCCTGGCCCACGGAAATGTTCTTACGGTCCGCGCGCTTCAGACGGGCAGCGCGAACGTTCTTCTTAGCAGTAGCCATCTATCTAGCGCTCCTTATTTCTTCTTCTTAGCACCGATCTGACGCTTCGGGCCCTTGCGGGTACGAGCGTTAGTGTGGGTGCGCTGGCCGCGGACCGGGAGGCCCTTGCGGTGACGAAGGCCGCGGTTGCAGCCGATGTCCATAAGGCGCTTGACGTTCTGGTTGCGCTCACGGCGGAGGTCGCCCTCAACCATGATCTGGTTCTTATCGATATAATCGCGGATGGCGTTAACCTCATCCTCGGTGAGGTCCTTAACGCGCGTATCCACGTTAACGTTGCACTCGACGCAAATCTTCGTCGCAGTGGTGCGGCCGATGCCGTAAATGTAGGTCAGACCGATCTCAACGCGCTTCTCACGCGGGAGGTCGACACCATTAATACGGGCCAACGTAGTCTCCTCTCTTAACCCTGACGCTGCTTATGACGGGGGTTCTCGCAAATGACGAGGACCTTGCCATGGCGCCTAATGATTTTGCACTTATCGCACATCTTCTTGACCGAAGGACGTACCTTCATCGTTCTTCCTTTCGGTAGCGCTCAAACTACTTCCCTACTATCTACTCGCCCAGCCGCAGGCGTTTAAAACTATGGCTGGTCTTCACACGCAATCCGACCGTAGGTTGAGCTAAGCCTGCAGTCGGAAATGGAGTGCGTGTATGCGTGCCGCTATTTGTAGCGATAGGTGATGCGGCCGCGGGTCAGGTCGTACGGGGAAAGCTCCACGACAACCCTGTCACCGGGGAGAATACGGATGTAATTCATTCGGATCTTGCCAGAAATGTTGCACAGAACCGAATGACCGTTCTCGAGCTCGACCTTAAACATGGCATTGGGCAGCGGTTCCTTTACCGTACCCTCGAGCTCAATTGCGTCTTCCTTCTTCACAAGCAATCATCTTTCTCTAGAAAACGACAGCGATTGAGTATTCTACAACACGTATGCACGCATCGTGATAACTTCGTAATGGCTCCACAACTAAGTGGAACTTGTTACATTTCTCCGCCTTGGAGCGAACACCAAGCACCTTGGGCATCCGTGGTGAGAATCACCGGACCGTCATTGGTAATGGCGACGGTGTTCTCGTAGTGCGCGGCGGGCAGGTGGTCGTTGGTCGTAACAATCCAACCGTCGGAGCCCGTGCTCACATGGTTGGAACCCATCGTAACCATCGGCTCGATGGCAATGACCATGCCGGCCTGGAGGCGAACGCCCCTCCCCTTCTTTCCATAGTTAGGAACATTGGGGTCCTCGTGCATCACGCGGCCAATGCCATGGCCCACATAATCACGAAGCACGCCGTAACCGTGAGACTCGGCGAGAGACTGAACGGCATAACCGACGTCCCCGATATGGTTACCGGGAACAGCCTGCTCGATGGCAGCCTTAAGGCAATCACGCGTGACCTCGCACAAAGCCTTGGCTTCGGGCGTGGGGGTGCCGACGAAAAACGTCCATGCGTTATCGCCGACCCAACCGTCGACAACGGCTCCCGTATCGATGGAGATGATATCGCCATCGCGCAGGATCATGTCGGGATTGGGAATACCGTGGACCACGGCATCGTTGATCGATGCGCAAATGGTCCCCGGGAACCCGCCGTAACCCTTAAAGGCAGGGGTGCCGCCATGCATGCGGATAATCTGCTCCGCGAGCTGATCGAGCTCAAAAGTCGAAACGCCGGGGCGCACCATGGCTCCAACGTGGCGGAGCGCCATCTTAGATAGCGCTCCTGCCTTCTTCATCTGCTCGATTTGCGTTGCAGACTTAATCTTGATCATAGACCGAGAGCCTCTTTGACATCCCCGTACACGGTCTCGCGAGCCTGGTCACCGTTGACCGACTTGAGCAGACCCTGGCCACGATAGTAGTCGACGAGCGGGCTCGTGGACTTCTCGTAGACGTCGAGACGGTTCTTGATGGTCTCGGGCTTGTCGTCGTCGCGCTGATACATCTCGCCGCCACACTTGGGGCAGGTAGCATCGGCAGCGGTGCCGGTGTAACCGCATGCGCGGCAGGTGCGACGCGAAGACAGACGATCGATAATGACCTCGGGGGCCACATCGACCAGAAGGGCGCAGTCGATCTCGCGACCCATGGCGGAGAGCTCGGAATCGAGCGTCACAGCCTGGGCGGTGTTGCGCGGGAAGCCGTCGAGGATGAAGCCCTGCTGGGCGTCATCGGCGGCAAGGCGCTCCTTGACAAGGTCGATCACGAGCTGGTCGGGAACGAGCTCGCCAGCGTCCATGTACTTCTTAGCCTGAATACCAAGCTCGGTGCCACCCTTGACGGCAGCACGCAGCAGGTCGCCCGTGGAAATGTGGGCGACGCCAAACTCGGCGACGAGCTCCTGTGCGACGGTGCCCTTACCGGCACCCGGAGCTCCGAGCAATACGAGGTTCATGAGCAATCCTCCTCTAGCCTATTTAAAGAATCCATCGTAATCATACATCTTGATCTGGCCTTCGAGCTTATCGACCGTGTCGAGCACGACGCCGACCATGATGAGGATGGACGTGCCGCCAAATGCCTGGATCAGATGGTTACCCGTGAAGGAGAAGATGATCGAAGGCACGATGGCGATGAGCGCCAAAAAGACAGCGCTGGGAAGCGTGATCTTGTTGAGCGCGTTCTTGATGTAGGCCGCGGTAGCCCTACCCGGACGCACGCCCGGAATAAAGCCGCCCTGCTTCTTAAGGTTATCGGCCGTGTCATCGGGGTTGAACACCATGGAGGTGTAGAAGTACGCGAAGAACACGATGAGGACAACGTTAAGCACCCAGTTGAGCCAACCGGTCGAAAGCGCGGAGGCAACTGCCTGAATCCAGCCGATGCCGGGGAAGAACACGGCAATCTGAGCCGGGAAGTACAGCAGCGCCGAAGCGAAGATGATCGGCACGACACCCGCGGTGTTGACCTTGATGGGCAGGTAGGTGGTCTGGCCACCCATCATGCGACGGCCCACGACGCGCTTAGCGTAGGAGACCGGGATGCGGCGCTGGCCGCGCTCAAGGAAAACAATCAGCGGGATAACCAGCAGGATGATGGCGCAGATGATCACCATGGTGATGATGCCACCGGCATTGCCCTCGGTGCTGGAGAAGATAGCCTGCGGCAGACCGGCCATGATGTTCGCGAAGATGATCAGCGACATGCCATTGCCGATACCGCGCTGGGTGATGAGCTCACCAATCCACATGATCAGCATGGCGCCCGCGGTGAGCGTACCGACGATCATGAGGTCGAAGATGATCTCGGGAGCGCCGGCGCCATTGAAGCTGATGCCGAAGCTCTTAAAGAGGAAGAGGTAACCCACGGAGTTGAGGATTGCCAGAGCCAGGGTGAGGTAACGCGAATACTGCGTAATCTTGGTCTGACCGACCTCGCCCTCGCGGGCAAGCTCATGCAGGGAAGGCACGACGGCCTGGAGCATCTGGAGGATGATCGAGCTGGTGATGTAAGGCATGATGCCCAGCGAAAACACCGACACATAGCTCAACGCGCCGCCAGAGAAAAGATTCAGGAGGGCCATAGCACCTGCGGCGACCGAATTGTTATCGGTCGAGAAAAGGCCCAGCATCCCCTGGAAGGGAATGCCGGGCACAGGAACGTGCGCACCAATGCGGTACACGACGAGCATAGCTATGGTAAAAAGAATCTTTTCGCGCAATTCTTTGATGCGGAAAGCATTCTTAAGACCATTTAGCACGGCAGCTCGACCTTTCCGCCGGCGGCCTCGATCTTGGCCTGCGCAGAAGCGCTGACCTTGTCGACCTTGACCGTGAACTTCTTGGTGAGCTCACCATTGCCGAGCACCTTGACGGGCTCGAACTCGCTCTTGGTGATGCGAGCGGCCTTAAGAGCGGCACCGTCGATCACAGCGCCGTCCTCGAACTTGCGCTCGAGACGCTCAACGTTAACAGCGGTGTACTCGATACGACGGGGGTTGCGGAAGCCCGGAAGCTTGGGCAGGCGCATAGCCAGCGGAGTCTGGCCACCCTCGAAGCCGGCACCCTTGGTGCCACCAGAGCGGGAACCCTGGCCCTTCTGGCCGCGGCCAGAAGTGGTGCCGTGACCCGAAGAATTGCCACGGCCGACGCGCTTGCGATTCTTGGTGGAACCGGGCGCGGGAGTAAGATCGTGAAGCTGCATTTGCTACTCCTCTACAATCTCGACAAGGTGCTTGACCTTGAAGATCATGCCGCGGACGGACTCGTTGTCAGCAATCTCGCGAACCTCGCGGATCCTGTGGAGACCGAGGGCACGGACAGTACGGACCTGGTCCTGCTTGCAACCGTTGGTGCTGCGGACCTGCTTGATCTTGATGGTGTCAGCCATGCTTAGTTCTCCTTACCGACGAACATCTCGGAGACCGTCAGGCCACGGCGAGCCGCGACGTCCTCAGGGCTGGAGAGCTCCTTGAGGCCCTCGACGGCAGCCTTGATGATGTTGAGGCCGTTGTCGGTACCGAGGGACTTGGACAGGACGTTCTTGATGCCAGCAAGCTCAAAGAGGGGACGCACAGCGCCGCCGGCGATAACGCCGGTACCCTCGACAGCGGGCTTAATGATGATGCGGCCGGCACCAAAGTGGCCGAGAACCTCGTGCGGGATGGTGCCCTGCTCGGTCACCGGCACGTGGAACATGTTCTTCTTGGCATCGAGAGATGCCTTGGAGATGGCCATGGGCACCTCAGCGGACTTGCCCATGCCAACGCCGACGTTGCCCTTGCCGTCGCCAACGACGACGAGAGCGACGAGACTCATGCGACGACCACCCTTGACGGTCTTCGACACGCGGTTGATGTAAACGACGCGCTCCTCGAACTCGGAGGCCTCGCGCTGCTGCTTCTGATTACGAGCCATGTGCTACATACCTCCTAGAACTCGAGACCGGCGGCACGAGCACCGTCGGCGAGGGCCTTGACGCGGCCATGGTAGATACGGCCACCGCGATCGAAGGCGACCTTGGTGATGCCGGCCTCGATGGCGCGCTTGCCAACGAGCTGACCGACCTTCTCCGCAGCCTCCTTGTTCGAGGTGTGGGTGCCCTTGAACTCGGCCTCGAGGGTCGAGGCGGAGACGAGCGTCAGGCTGGAGCCCTTGCTGTCGTCGATGATCTGGGCATAGATGTTGGCGTTAGTACGGGTCACGCGAAGACGCGGACGCTCGGAGGTACCCGAGACCTTGCCGCGAACACGACGCTGACGACGCTTGAGGCCTTCCAGCTTCGCCTTATGCTTGTTCATACGTAAACTCCTAAAAAGGTTGATCTTGCCAGCACCTGACGGGGTGCTGGTCTTATGCGAGTGAGTCGGTTACGACTACTTGGCGGCCTTACCCAGCTTGCGGCGGATGTGCTCGCCAACGTAGTGGATACCCTTGCCCTTGTAAGGCTCGGGAGGACGATGGCCGCGGATCTCAGCGGCGATCTGACCGACCTGCTGCTTGTTGATACCCTTGACGTTCACGTGGGTGTTGTCGGGAACCTCGAAGGTGATGCCCTCGGGAGCCTCGACGATCACGGGGTGCGAGAAGCCCAGGGAGAACTCGAGGTTCTTACCCTTCTGCTGCACGCGGTAACCGACGCCGGCGAGCTCGAGCTTCTTCTCGAAGCCCTCGGAAACGCCGACAACCATGTTGTGGATGAGGGCGCGGGTGAGGCCGTGGCGGGCACGGGTCTCACGCTCGTCGTCGGGACGGGAAACGGTGAGGACGTTGTCCTCGACGTTGATAGCGAGCTTCTCAAAGACATCGAGCTCGAGCTGGCCCTTGGGGCCCTTGACGACAACGTTGTTGCCGTTGACTGCCACTTCGACTCCGGCGGGAATCTGGACAGGCTTATTACCGATACGAGACACGGTGATCTCCTTTCCTTCTACCTACCGAGCGAATTACCAGACGTAAGCGATGATCTCGCCGCCGACGTTGTGCTTGCGAGCATCGCGGTCGGTCATGACGCCATGGCTGGTGGAAATAATGGCGGTACCAAGGCCACCGCGGACGCGGGGCATGTCGGCAACGCCGGTGTACTTACGCAGGCCCGGCTTGGAAATGCGGCGGATGCCGTTGATGACCTTAGCCTTCTTGGGACCATACTTAAGCGTGATGTGCAGAGTCTTCTGGGGAACGGTGTCCTCGACATCGTAGCCCTCGATGTAGCCCTCCTCGTGCAGAACACGAGCGATCTCGACGAGCTTCTTGCTGCTCGGCATGGAGACCGTGGCCTTGTTCACAGAGTTAGCGTTACGGATGCGCGTAAGCATATCTGCGATCGGGTCTGTAAGGTTCATACAGATTCTCCTTCGTTCTTGATGAACACGTGCTCTTGGTTCTTCGCCGCCCTTAACGGCAAAGCCTAACTAGCGCGTTTTCCCTGTTCCAAACGGATGCTTGAAACGCTGGTGGTGACTTACCAGCTGGCCTTCTTAACGCCGGGAAGCTCGCCCTTGAGTGCAAGCTCACGGAAGCAGACACGGCACAGGCCGAACTTGCGGTACACAGAGTGCGGACGGCCGCAGCGCTGGCAGCGCGTGTACTCACGAGTAGAGAACTTCTGCTTGCGATTGCACTTGACGATCATCGATGTCTTAGCCACTTATATCCTCCTCACATAGAGTATTGTTCGCCCCAAGCGCCGCTCCCTTGTGGAAACGGCGCTTTTAGGGCAGGTGAACCTATTTCTTGAACGGGAAACCGAAGGCGTCCAGAAGGGCCTTGGCCTCCTCATCGGTGTTGGCGGTGGTCACGAAAGTGATGTCCATACCACGCTGGTGATCGACGGAATCGAAGTCGATCTCGGGGAAGATGAGCTGCTCGGTGACGCCCATGGAGAAGTTACCACGGCCGTCGAAGCTCTTGGCGGAGATGCCGCGGAAGTCGCGGATACGGGGGATCGCGACGGAGGTCAGACGATCGAAGAACTCCCACATACGGTCGCCACGCAGGGTAACCTTGCAGCCGATCGGCATACCAGCGCGCAGGCGGAAGGTAGCGATGGACTTGCGGGCACGGGTGATCATCGGCTGCTGGCCGGTGATGGCGCGCAGGTCGCGCACGGCACCGTCGATGGCCTTGGAATCGGTAGCGGCCTCGCCGACACCCATGTTCACGACGATCTTCTCAAACTTGGGGATCATCATGACGTTCTCGTACTGGAACTTGTCCTGAAGCTGCTGCTTGACCTCGTTGTTGTACTTGGTCTTCAGACGCGGCACATACTTCTCTTCTGCCATTGTTCACTCCTTCTTGGGGTTTTAAGCACGGGGCGTGGCCACGATGGGTTGTCCTCGTGCCTCCTGGCTGCATCCGCGCCGCTCATGGCATTTTGCGGTTTGGACTCGACACAGCAGGAGCCGACAAAACAATCGGTACTATACGCGCATCGGGAGCGTATTTCCAGAAAAACCTCGTCTGCCTGCACAACTCCACAACTCCCCCGCACAAATGGCTCCCAAAAAGCAGTTGCGGTGAAATAGGGACTGTTTGGCGGCCTAACAGGCTTAAACAGTCCGTATTTCACCGCAACTTATTGGTGGGGATCCGATTAGCGCTTGCGGGGGACGAGTTTGGTGCGGCGCAGGTGGATCATCTCGGCGGCGATGGAGATGGCGATCTCCTCGGGGTCCTCGGCCTGAATGGCAACGCCGATCGGAAGGTGCAGCTCGTCGATCTGGTCCTGCGTAAAACCTTCCTGCTCCAGGCGGGCGCGCACAAAGGCCGTCTTGCGGCGCGAACCCAGACAGCCCAGATAGGCAGGCTTGGCACGCATGGCCTGAATCACCACGTCGATATCGGACTTGTGACCCGCCGTGGCGATGACCACCAAGTCGCGCGGACCGATGGGACACAGCTCGCTCAGGTTCTTGTAATCGACCAGGCGACGATCGTAGACACCGGGCACCCATTCGGGCGTCAACGTGCCGGGGCGGTCATCGCAGGCCACGACGGCAAAGCCCGCCGCCGTGAGCACGCGCGCCGTCGCGGCGCCCACGTGTCCGCAGCCAAAGATGTAGGTCAGGCCCTCGGGGCAGAGCGTCTCGATGTGCGCCGCGGGAATCTCAGAGGCAGCGTTGGTGTAGGTGACGTTACTCCCCTCCTCCACCAGTGAAAGCCCGGGGCAGCCCGCAATGGTATGGCGCGATGCCTCGCCATGGTACTCGGCCACATCGCCCTCGAGCGCGCTCGCGATAAACGGCTCAAAGTCGATGACGAAGTCGCCGATGCGCCGATAGACCAAGACGTCGGCAATTTCCTGGAACAACGGTGCCTGGGTCGCATCCAGATGCAGATAGCACAGGCAAATAGCTCCGCCGCAGATCATGCCGGTATCGGAGTTCTCGCCGCCCATGGTGTAGCGGACCAGACGCGACTGTCCCGCGCTCAGGAGTTCGCGCGCCTCATCCAGCGCAAAGAGCTCAATCTTGCCGCCGCCGATAGTGCCCGCCTGGCTGCCATCGGCAAAGACGGCCATCCATGCGCCCACACCGCGCGGTGACGACCCCGCCGTGCCGGCCACGACCACGAGCTCGCACGTCTTACCAGCCTTCAGAGCGTCAAGCGCAGCATTCACCACATCGAGCTTTTCCATTGCAATTTCCTATCCCTGGAATACACCGGTGAGCATGGCGAGCGCCTCGAGTACGCCGCCGCCGACCGACGTCGCCTTGTCCGAAATGTAGTTGATATAGCTGGCATCGCCGCGCGGGTCGACATCGGCGCATTTAAAGCCCTCGGTCACCTGCACGCCGTTCGCCAAAAGCCCGCGCAGACAGCCATCGATCTGCGTGCACATGGGCGAATCGCCCGCGTAGCCAATCACGTCTCCGGCGCTCACGATGTCGCCGATCGCGCGGTCGGACCGAAACACGCCGGCGGCGGGGCTGTGGATAACGCGCTCCTTGCCATAGCCGGCGATGACACCCGGCACGCCCGTATTGGGCTGGGGCGAGCCCTGGGTGATGGCGCGGCCGAGAAAATGACCGCGCATGGTCTCGACCACGGCATCGCAATCGACCGGCGCGGTGAAGCCCGGTCCCACGGCAATAACGACAGGCGCCATATCGCGCGTGGTGCCCAAGTTGCGCTTGGCCAGAATCGCGTCGACCACGGCAGCGGGTTTCAGTTCGTCGAGCATCTTGGCCTGGGGGTCTACCACGACGGCGACGTCTCCGGCCTCGGTAATTGTAAGCGCCTCTGCCGGCGTCTGCGCCAAGCGAGCGCGAATGCCCTCGACCTGGACCTCGCCCAGGCGAATAGCCTCGCAAAAACTGATTGTGCGGCGGATGCACGTGGGAACCGCGATATCGGCCATAACGACCGACACGCCGGCGCGCACCAAGCGAGCGGCGACACCCGTGGCGATATCGCCGGCGCCGCGAACATAAACGAGCATTCCCGGGGCACCTCCCTGTGCTACGGTTTGAGCAGAGCAAAAGCGGTTCGACCGCTACTCTGATGATTATTTATTATCACAGTATTATACGGCGGTGAACAGATGGAAACGGTTAGCGGCAATCTTGCCTCGGCACTCAGGATCGAGCCGGGCATTACCGCGATTATCGGCAGCGGCGGCAAGTCGACGTTGCTCAAAACGCTGGGTCTTGAGCTCATGCGCGCTGGCGGCCGCGTGCTCCTCTGCACCACCACGCATATGCTTCCCGTTGCCGGCGTGCCATGGGACGGGTCAAATCGTCGCCTGGACGCCACGCCTTGGAAGCCGGGCGCCTCGCATGTCCCCGGTTGCACCTGCGAGGCATGCGCGGGCATGAGCCGCGGAAGTATCTGCCAGGCAGGCGTCTTGGACCCGGAGACAGGCAAGCTCTCCGCCCCCGCCGAGCCACTCGGCGGGCTGGCACAGCGCTTTGACTATGTGTTGGCCGAGGCGGACGGCAGCAAGCGGCTCCCGCTCAAGGCGCACGCCGCCTGGGAGCCGGTGATTCCCTCTGGCACGGCCAACATCGTCTGGATCGTCGGCGCCTCAGGGCTCGGCAAGCCCATCAACGAAGCCGTCCACCACCCCGAGCTCTTTTGCGAGCGTTGCGGCTGCGAGCTCACCGACATCGCCACGCCCGAGCGCGTCGCCCAGGTGCTCAATGCCGAGATGCAAGAGATGAAGCTCAGCACCGCACGCGTCATGCTCAACCAAGCCGACACACTTGCCGACTCAACGATAGCCGACCGCTTCGAGGCAGCTCTCGACCGCCCCGTCGTCGCCAGCAGCCTCAAGTAGCCGGCCCCATCTCCTCAGTTGCGGTGAAATACGGACTGTTTGGCCGCCCGACGGCCTCAAACAGTCCGTATTTCACCGCAACTGAGGAGGGGACACGGCATCTTTGCTGCTAGCGGGGCACGTAGCGGCCGGGTTGGGCTCCGGTGGGCTCGCCATCGCGCGCCACCAGCACGCCGTTCACAAACACGGCCTTGGCGCGGCCATGTGCCTCAAAGCCCTCGAGCGGCGTGTAGTCCACGGCCTGATGCTGTGTCGCGGCGCTGATTGTCCAGCGCGCTTTGGGATCCCACACGCACACATCGGCATCGGCGCCCTCGGCAAGACAGCCCTTGCGCGGGTACATGCCAAACACGCGCGCCGGGTTCTCGCTCATCAAGCGGCACAGATCCTCGGGTCCCAGCTGTCCCTCAAAGCTCGTGGCAATCGCGACGGGACGATGCTCCACGCCGGGCCCGCCGTTGGGAATCGCGCGGAAATCGTCGCGGCCGCGGTCCTTTTGCCCGTGCAGGTTAAAGCTGCAATGATCGGTTGCAATAGTATCGATCTCGCCGGCCACAAGCGCCTCGCGCAACGCGGCACGGTCACCCGCATGGCGCAGCGGCGGGCTCATCACATACTTGGCGCCCGCAAAGCCGTCCTCGCCCTGCTCCAGATAGCAGGTGTCGTCGAGCATCAGATACTGAGGGCAGGTCTCGACATAGATATTCTTCTGCCCGCGCGCCTTGGCCGCACGAATGGCCTCGAGCCCCAGCTTGGTCGAAAGGTGCACCACGTTGACCGGAGCGTCCCCGGCCAAGTGCGCCAGATACAGCAGGCGGCTCACGGCCTCGGCCTCACACACGTCCGGACGGCTGAGCGCATGCCCCTCGGGTCCATGAATCCCCTGCTCGTACACGCGCTTCTGAAGTTCATTCACCAGCGTGCCGTTCTCGCAATGCACGCACAGGATACCGCCCAGGTGCTTGAGCTCCTCCAGCACCTCGAGTGTCTCGGCATCGTCCAAGCGCAGGTGGTCGTAGGCAAAGTAGGTCTTAAACGACGAAACGCCCGCCTCGCGCATAGCCGCGAGATCGGCGCGGTTGCGCTCATTCCACTCGGCGAGTGCCATATGAAAAGCGTAGTTTGCCGTGCAGGTGCCGTCGGCGCGGTGGTGCCACTCGGCAAGGGCATCGGGCATGGTCACGCCGCGGTCGGCCGTGGCGTAGTCCACGATGGTCGTCGTACCGCCGCAGGCAGCCGCACGCGTGCCGGTTTCAAAGCTATCGGCTGTCCAATCCATGCCAGTCCAGCACTGCATGTGCGTGTGGCCGTCGATAAAGCCGGGAAACACCCAGCAGCCCGCGGCGTCCTCGACGGTATCGCCCTCGGCCGGTTCAATCGCCGCGGCAATCCGCACAATCTTGTCGCCCTCCATGGCAAGATCGGCGCGGCGAAGCCCCTGGGGCGTCACGAGCGCGCCGTTTTTGATGATGATCATGTTGCTCCTTATTGATTAATACAGTTGGCCACGCGATCAAAATACGAGCAGGCCGCGATATGCTCCGTTATGCGTCGCTGTCCCTCTGCGGTATCGACATCCCACAGCTCGTAGGCACGCGCCTCGACCAGCACCACGTCGGTACGCTCCTTGAGGATCGAACCGCCGCCGTCCTTGCCCTCAAGACACATGAGTGCATCGAACAGTTCCGCCGGAAAGAGCACCGGGCTCGAAGGCTCACCGTTGCACGCAAGACGCACCGGATGTTTGCGGCCACGCTCGTCAAATGCACGAACCATAGCCTCAAAAGAATCCGAACTCACGAGCGGCTGGTCGCCCGGCAAAAAGAGGCAACCTTTCCAGTTGCGTTCGACTCCCCACGAAAGGCCCGCACGGACGCTATCGCTGCGCAGCTCACCATCGTGCAGCACACACGGGCAATGCTTATCCTCGCAAATCTGAGCGACCTCAGGCCAACGCGTCGAAACCACGACGTCAAAGCCCCGGGGAACCGAATCGATGGTCCGGGCAATCAGCGGCTCGCCATAGATATCGGCGAGCATCTTGTTAGAGCCAAACCGCTTGCCCTCGCCCGAGGCCATAATCACGCAACCAAGTTTCATGGTGACACCTCCCCTGAAACCATCGTACCCATAACTCGCGCCGCGGGCATCCACATCGAAAGCGCTTATCCCGCACGCCCGCGATGCAAAAAAAGGGGGCACCCCGCCGGTTGGCAGAGCGCCCCCTTTACATGGCTTACCTCAGCCCGGCTTTAGGCCTGGAGCCAACGGGCGGTGTTGCGCTCGTCGAGGGCCTTGAGGGTAGCGGCGGGATCGGCAACCTTCTGCAGGAACATCATGGCAGCGATGGCGTACGGCTTGTAGCTGGCCTCCTTGTACATGCCCACGCGGTGCATGTCGAAGACGTCGGCGTTGACCTCGCCGTGCTCGCAGGAGACACCGGAAATATCGGCGGGCAGCGGATGCATAAAGATGGTGTCCTGGCCGTTGGCAGTCTTCTCCATGAGCTCGGTCGTGGAGCACCAATCCTGATGCGTAGCGTTCTGAGCGAGCAGCTCCTTCTCGAGCGCAGCGATGCCGGCGTCGTCGCCCTCGGCGTACAGGTTGGTACGCTTCTCCATGGCGGCAAACGGAGCCCAGCTCTTGGGGATCACGATGTCGGCGCCCTCGAAGGCCTCGGCCATGGTGCTGACCTGCTTAAAGGTGGTGCCGGACTCGGCGGCATAGCCCTTGGCGCGCTCGACGACCTCGGGCATGAGATCGTAGCCCTCGGGGTGAGCCAGGGTGACGTCCATGCCAAAGCGGGGCAGCAGGCTGATCAGCGACTGCGGGCAGGACAGCGGCTTGCCGTAAGAGGGCGAATAGGCCCAGGTGACGGCAACCTTCTTGCCCTTGAGGTTCTCGAGGCCGCCAAACTCGTTGATGAGGTAGAGCATGTCAGCAGAGGACTGCGTGGGATGGTCGGAATCGGACTGCAGGGAGATGAGCGTGGGACGGTGATCCAGAACGCCGTCCTCGTAAGCCTGCTGGACAGACTCGGAGACCTCGGCCATGTAGGCGTCGCCCTTGCCGATGTACATGTCGTCGCGGATGCCGATGACGTCGGCCATGAAGGAAATCATGGTAGCGGTCTCACGGACGGTCTCGCCGTGAGCGATCTGGGACTTCTTCTCGTCCAGGTCCTGCAGCTCAAGGCCGAGCAGGTTGGCAGCCTTAGAGAAGGAGAAGCGCGTACGGGTGGAGTTGTCGCGGAACAGGGAGACGGCCAGGCCGGAGTCGAAGATCTTGGACGAAACGTTGTTCTCACGCAGCTCGCGCAGGGCGTCGGCGACGATGTAGAGCGCCTTGAGCTCATCGGTGGTCTTGTCCCAGGTGTGCAGGAAGTCGCTGCCGTACATACCCTTAAAATCGAGGCCGTTCAGCTGCTCGACGAGCTCGGTAAACTTGGCGTCCATGTAAATGTCCTTTCTAAAGGTGAAACGATCGCAATGAGTAGATGCGCTCCGGCATGCGCGTGTGGCTAGAACATGCAGAGCGCTATGACGAGGACCCGCCACCGTCGAGGAAGCATGGGAGATAACGACCGCGGGCCCCAAGTCAACAGGAGGCGCCGGGGGCATAAACTGCCCCCGGCTCAACAAGATCGAGGAATGGGACTAGTCGATCTTGTTGTTGGTCAGACCGGCGCGGAACACGGTGGCATCGCCATCGGCCTGGCTCGGATCGTAGAGGTTCAGGGCAGCCACATACATTGCGGCAGCGGTGACCAGGTCATCCTTGTAGGTGACCTCGTTGGGAGCGTGAGCCTGAGACTCGGCACCCGGGCCAAAGCCCACGCAGGGGATGCCGTAGCGGCCCTGGATGGAGACGCAGTTCGTGGAGAAGGTCCACTTGTCGCACAGCGGACGACCGGTGCGCTTGTCCATGCTGGGCTCACAGCCGATGCGCTCGTCACCAAACATGGCCTTGTGGGCGTCGACGAGGGCCTTGACGTGCGGAGCGGCCTCCTTGTTGATCCACGTGGGGAAGTAAGCCTCGGTCTCGTAGACCTCGCCGGTCCAGGACGGACGGTCGTACATGTACATGGAGACCTTCACGTCGTCGCCGTACTTCTTGGCGGCCGGCAGGTTGCGGATCTCGTCCAGGCAGGACTCCCAGGTCTCGCCGGCGGTCATGCGACGGTCGATGGAGATGGCGCAGGAGTCAGCGACAGCGCAGCGGCTGGGGCTGGTGTAGAAGATCTGGCTGACGGTGCAGGTGCCGCGGCCCAGGAAGCGGGCATCCTCGAAGTGCTCGGGATTGTACTTGGGGTCGAGCATCTTGACGAGACCCTTGATGTCGGTCGACTCGTCGCAGCCGTTGTTGTTGAGGGCGCGGACGTCGGCGATGATGTCGGCCATCTTGTAGATGGCGTTGTCGCCGCGGTCGGGAGCGGAGCCGTGGCAGGAGGTACCGTGAACGTCGACGCGGATCTCCATACGGCCGCGGTGACCGCGATAGATGCCGCCGTCGGTGGGCTCGGTGGAAATGACGAACTCGGGCTTAATGCCGTCCTTGTTGTAGATGTACTGCCAGCACATGCCGTCGCAGTCCTCTTCCTGGACGGTGCCGACGACCATGATCTTGTAGCCCTCGGGGATGAGGCCCATGTCCTTCATCATCTTGGCAGCGTAGGTAGCAGAAGCCATGCCGCCCTCCTGGTCGGAGCCGCCGCGGCCGTAGATGATCTCGTCGGTCTCGTAGCCCTCGTAGGGATCGGCATCCCAGTTCTCGATGTTGCCGATGCCGACGGTGTCGATATGAGAGTCGATGGCGATGATCTTGTCGCCCTCGCCCATAAAGCCCATGACATTGCCCAGGCCGTCGACCTTGACCTCGTCATAACCAAGGCTCTCCATCTCGGCCTTGATGCAAGCGACAACCTCACCCTCCTCGCAGGACTCAGAGGGATGGCTGATCATAGCGCGCAGGAAGCGAGTCATATCAGCACGATGAGACTCCGCAGCAGCCTTGATAGCGTCGAAATCGAGTTCTTTAGCCATTGTTCATAACCTTTCAAACGAAGGAATCTACCTGTGAGGTGGCGGAGCGATACCTATTTACTCCGCCCCAACGATTAGCAAGTGGGATATTCGCCTTCCCAAACAATGCGGCGATACTGGTCGGGATCGGTGTCGCCCTCGGTGGAGAAGCAGAGCACGGAGCTCGTCTTGTCCAGGCCGATGAGTTCCTTGAGCTCGGCGTACTCGGGATCGAGCATGAGGGTCTCGACCAGGCCGGTGGTCACAGCGCCGGACTCGCCGGAGATGACGCGCGGGTCGCCCTTCTCGGGAGCGCCCAGGGTGCGCATGCCGCGAGCGGTGACCCAGTCGGGGCAGGACACGAAGGCGGTGGCATGGTTGCGCAGGATATCCCAGCCCAGGATGTTGGGCTCGCCGCAGCACAGACCGGCCATGATGGAGGGCATGTCACCGTCCACGATACGCGGATCGCCGTCGCCGGCGGCAGCGCCCTTGTACAGGCAGGCGGCCGGAGCGCACTCGACCACGACGAAGGTGGGCGGGTTATCGGGATACAGGTTGGTGAAGTAGCCCACCACGGCGCCGGCGAGCGAACCCACGCCAGCCTGGACAAACACGTGCGTCGGGCGGTTGATGGCCATCTCGCGCAGCTGCTCGGCAGCCTCGGAAGCCATGGTGCCGTAGCCCTCCATGATCCAAGACGGGATCTTCTCGTAGCCCTCCCAGGCGGTGTCCTGAACGATGACGCCGCGCTCGCAGGCGTCGGCCTCGGCGGCGGCCATGCGCACGCACTCGTCGTAGTTGACCTCTTCGATGGTCACCGTTGCGCCCTCGGCGGCGATGTTATCGAAGCGGGGCTTGGTGGAACCCTTGGGCATGTGAACGACGGCCTTCTGGCCCAGCTTGTTGGCAGCCCATGCCACGCCGCGGCCATGATTGCCGTCGGTAGCGGTAAAGAAGGTGGCCTGGCCAAAGTCCTTGGCAAGCTGATCGGAGGTCAGGTAATCGAAGGTGCACTCGGCAACGTCCTTGCCGATCTCGTCGGCAATGTAGTTGGCCATGGCAAACGATCCGCCCAGAACCTTAAAGGCGTTGAGGCCAAAGCGATAGCTCTCGTCCTTAACGCACAGGTTGGACAGACCCAAGCGCGCAGCCTGACCGTCCAGGCGGGCAAGCGGGGTGACGGTATATTGAGGGAACGACTGGTGGAAGGCGCGGGCCTTCTTCACGTGGTCGAGGCTCATGATTCCCAAGTGCTTGTCATCGCTCTTGGGCATCGTGTTGCCCGCCCACTGGATCTTATCGACCATACGGTGAACTCCTTAAGTCCTCTCTTGCCGGCCCCCGCATACGCGTTTCAGCCCGATCCCATTCACACGGCTGAACTTTTATGTGGATGCCAAACAAAAAGTTTGTTAGTAATGTTCTATCACACTTTTTGATTGGCATACCTAACGAATTGTTTGTTGCCGTAATCGGTACTTTTTCGCCGCCGAACGGTCATGAATTGCCTTGTTGATGGATTTGTTTGCGGTCAAGTGTGGTTTATGGCAAAGTGTGCCCAAACTAATTTTTAGGAAGGCACCCATGACCCCCGCACAGATTGAGTTTTACAAGCGCCTCGCACACGGCCTGGCGCTCCAATTTGGCCCCAACTGCGAAGTCGTCGTCCACGATCTGGAGACCGAGGACGTGGACCACTCCATCGTAGTGATCGAAAACGGTCACGTCAGCGGGCGCAAACTGGGTGACGGCCCCAGCCATATTGTGTTTGAGTCCATGCACGAGGGCAGCACCGACGTACACGACCGCGAGCCGTACCTCACTAAAACCACCGATGGCAAGCTGCTCAAGTCCTCGACCATCTTTATCCGCAACGACGAAGGCAAGCCCGTCGGCATTTTGGGCATCAACTTTGACATTACGCTTATGAAGGCTTTTGAGCGCTCGCTCGACGCTTTCACCGGCACCGGCGGCACGGGCTATACCGAGCCCGAGCCCATTACCAAGAACATCGGCGACCTGCTCGAGGACCTGCTGCACGAGTGCGAGCAGTTTGTGGGCAAGCCCGCGGCACTCATGACCAAAGACGAGCGCATTCGTGCCATTGGCTACCTCGACCGTCGCGGTGCCTTCCTCATTTCCAAGTCGAGCGAGCGCGCCTGCGAGTTCTTTGGCATCTCCAAGTACAGCTTCTATAGCTACCTCAATGAGGCCAAGGCGGCGGCCGGCGACAAGTAGGCACTCGCCTGGATTGCCCCTCCCCTTTTGGGCGCGAGTTCTGGAAAGCACGAATCCAAGACCGAGCAGCTTGGGAAGTTCCATATAATCGATGTCATTAGTATTTCGAAAGGATGGAACAGAATGGCGTTGAGCAAGGCATCATGCACCGGTCGCGGATTGATTCCGGCAATTGGTGGACATGTGCACCGCATGTTCGATGAGAGTGAAGACGACCTGTTTTCGCTGAGCCTTGACGATGTGATGGATGATCGCCCGTGGACCGCCGACGAACTCATGGGCGGCGGCGCTCGCCCGTCAAGCCCCAATCCCGCACTTGCGCCCAAGTCCGCACCTGCGCCGACTCCTGCGCAGTCGCCTGTTTCGACGCCCGCGCCTACGCCCGCACCCACTTCGGCGCCCACGCCCGCTCCCCGCCCCGCAAGCGACCCGTCCGAGACGGCGGCATTTCTCGCTGCAGCGACGCAGGGCAAATCGGCCGACAGCACCGTTATGTACAGCGCCCAGCAGCTGCCTGTTCCTGCGGCACGCAAGCCTCCGGTCGCAAGGCTCGATGAGCCCGTTGCCCATCAGGTTGCCTACGATTCCTGGGCTGCAGCCGATCTGGATGAGACCTCTACCGGCATGCCGGCGCTCGACGTTCCAGTTAACCCGCTTTTTGCCGCCAACACGAGCGCCGCAGACTATGAGGGCGGTGCGGCATATTCCGATTATTCCGATGGCTATGCTGGCACCGGTCGCATCGAGACCGAGGATTATGGCACCGCATCGAGCGATTATCTCAACGATCCGTACGCTGCCACGCCTGCACCGGAATATGACCCGGAGGCCGCGTCCGCACCGGCGTACACCAAAAGCACGGGCGAAGAGCGCTTCGCCGATTATTACGCCGAGGAAAAGGCGCTGCGTTTCTCGGAATTTCCGCAGGCAGTCAAGGTTGCCTTTATCGCCATTATCATTGCCCTGCTCGGTGTCATTGCGTTTGAGGGATTCCAGCTGTTCCGCGGCCCCACCCAAGCGGAGTCGGAGACCCAGCAAAAAGAGGACGATAACCAGTACCTGGACATCAACACCCTCAAGGGCGACCCCAACGACGAGGACGACGAGTAGCGAGGGCTGAAGGCGGCCGCAGGATCCCGCATCCAGCATCGGCTTCTAAGTGCTGTTTTGTCATCCAACTACACTTTTCCGAAGTTTTAAGGTGCCTATTTCGACACTTTTCCGTACTTTTACACGGCTGATTTCGACACTTTTCCGGATGAAAGCCGAATAATCACTTGGGAAACCAACGCCATCCGCGCGTCATTTCGCGGATGGCGCTTGATTTCTGTCCGTACACGTTGATAGACTCCATCTTGCCCGCAAGGAGCGGGCGCGTTTTATCCAGAGTCGGGGTAGAGAGTTGGCTCCACGATCCCGACGCCAACCGGCCAAGAGGCACGGTGGCCCTGCCAACATCGATGAAAGGAGTCCGTATGGACAATTTCTCCGTGCGCAGTGAGCGCAACTTCCACAACCTGGCAGCCAAGCCAAAACGAATGCATCTTCTGGACGAGCCGAGCGGCTATGCCTCGGCCATGGTCAAGAACAGCCTCTCCCACCAGATGCGCTTCACGGTACAGAAGCTCGAGGAAGAGTTCTGCGCTGCTGGCAATCCACATGTGCTACAGATTAAGTTGTTCGGAGACGATTTGCGTGAGCCGTCTAGCTGGAAGCTCTTTGCCGACGGCGCGTGCGTCGCAAGCGGCTCGGGCGACTTTGCCCGCGAGTGCTTCTGCGAGGGAGCTGAGGTGTTTCTGGACCTGTGTCGCGACGCCGTACGCACGGCCGAGCTGCACCAGTGGAGTCAGAGGGAGTACGAGCTGTTGAGCGCCGCGCGTGGGGTTGCGGGGATGTAGGCAGACGCAGGCGGCGTGCAGCCGTTGCACGCCGCCGCTCAGGCCACGCGATGTCAAAAGACTGACACTTGTGTATGCCTTTTGACAGTCCGAAAGCGCTAGCGAAGTTCATTGATGCCGCGGCTAGATGCGCAGCAGTAAAGAGATGCTGAATACAAATCGCACCCATCTCCAATGGATCCAACACGTCAAAATAAGCACAGATACCCGAGCGCTTATGCTACATGGAAGCACAGAGAGGCCCGCGTTCCGAACCACCACAGCTCGGAACGCGGGCCCCAGCAACTAATTCTTTTCGGATAATCCCAATCCAGTAATCTCCTGATAGCGCCGCTTCAACGTATACGCATCGGGAAGCCTAGAGATCCTCTGATGAATCAACTCATTAAAATCCGCCAGATTTCCGATTACGACATCGATGCCGCCAGCAGCGTTGAGCAAATCGACGTACGTCATAAAGCGAAACTCGAACGGAATGCCCTCGATTTCCTTTGTGCATCCATCATGAAAGTCAATCAGTCTCGAAACGTCATGGGCAACGTACGTGACTCTAACGGTCATGTCGTAGGGTTCGTTGCGCAACTTCGCCTCGTGCTCGTGGTAGCGCACAGTTTCATGCAGGGAGTTAATGTGCGCCTGAATGTACTCATCCCGCAGACCGCCACCGTGTGCCTCATAGGCCTCGATATGTGCACGATTTGAAAGGTCCAAGTATTCAACATCGCCATATTTGCGCCCCGAAGCGTTCGTCTCGTTCACGGAAGAGCCGAGACCCCTTGCGAACCAGCCCTCTTCCGGATGAATGCAGCGGGTAAGGAAATCTACCAGCCTCTGATCGAGAACGCCCTTGGTTAAACTGTTTGAGATCCCCACGCGCTTGACAAAAGCCTTGATGGAATCGACGCCGATCGGCTCCAAAGGCGTCTTCGTTTGACGAGAATCGGCAATGAGAATCAAATAACAACGAATAATGTGAGCAACGCGTCTTCTCGTCGTGTAGGGCAACTCTGCCAGAATGCTAAAGACATCGGCAAGCAGAATCGAGCCGTTCCCAGTCTGCCGGGAGAGTTTCGTTTCGGCCCATGCTTCGTCAAGTGAATAGACGGACTTGGCGTTGTTGAGGTATGGATTCTCCTGAGTGGGATGATACATGGAGTTCCAAAGCGCCTTTACATTGCTCGAACGGGGCGTGCATTCGTAAATCGCCCTGCCGGGGAATCTGTCAACCATCTCAAGCGTAAGCAACTCAAAGTAGAGCATAAACTGGTACGGCTCAAAAGGAATGAGGCCCAAGTCGATAACATCGTCGGCAAGCGTATCGCATCTCGAGAACGATCCGAGAAGGCCTCGGAAAGTTTCTCCAGCGACGTCAGGTTCGATATCACCAAACAGGGCGGCGACGTCTGAAACGTCAGTTTCATGTATTCCGGCTATCCTCTCAGAGCCGAAGGGCGGGTCAATACCGATAGAACTGATTACAGCATTGATGGCGTCGAAAGTTGCGGCAGGAACGTTAAGAATGCCTCTAATCCTATCGAGACCGAGGTGTTGCTCCACGACAAGGGTACGAATGAGCGGAGCACAGCCAATCAAAGCGATTGCATGACTCCTTGCCATGAACTGCTTCTCCTCGAGTTTTTCTTCGAGCTTGAAGTAGCCGTTCGCGAGCTCTTCCATTCCATGGTCGACGCCAACCGCGGCGCTAATGACGTCCTTCAATTCCTTTGAGGGACTATCGTAGTTCTCAAGCCAAAAGCTCCACATCTCGCCGAAGCGATCGGAGATCTCTTCGGCGGGAATCCTGGATTCCTCAGGGCCGTTCTCGTAATAGTCCGCAACCTGAATCGCGGCGCTTTCCATCGAGTTCGGATCTATAGGCAGGGACGCCGCCAGAAGCGCTTCGCATATTTCAGAAATGTTTGCACTGCTACTCATTTACACGCTCCCATAAAGGTTGAGGCTCATAAGCGATAAGGCCATCAAGATCGTCGCTTACCGCACTGAAGGTTAATCCGCAGGCACAAAGCACTTGAGAAAGCTCAGAGACAGTTATGCGCTTGGAGCCGCTTTCCAGTTTCGAAATCGACGCTTGCTGGCATCCCGTTGCCTCAGCGAGCGCCGCCTGTGACATCCCGGAGCGTCTCCGCCATTTAGCGATAAGTCTCCCGAGAGAAAGATTGAAGTCTTCCATAAACGCCCCCTTCCGGCAGCAACCCATGCTTGTATATGATATCATCTCATGAGCTCATTCCATATTGGAATGAGCTCTACTATTCAGGAGGATTGCTTTAATGAAGCGTTTCGTCAGCCTTTATTCGGGAGCGGGCGGTCTCGACCTCGGCTTCATCGCCGCCGGGTTCACCCCCGTATTTGCGAACGATATCAACCCGGACGCCATGAAAACCTACGCTGCCGCGATGGACGCGATCTCGAAGAAGACCGGCAAAACACTGAGCCACAGGATAGTCACGGGAGATATTAGGGAAGTTGAGGAACTGCCCGGAAGGGGTTCGGCGGAGCTAGTCATTGGAGGACCGCCCTGTCAGGGCTTCTCGGTCGCGGGGAAGATGGACCCGAACGACCCCCGCTCGCGTCACGTCTTCGACTTCCTCGGCATGGTCGAGAGGGTCCAGCCCCAAGCGTTCGTGATGGAGAACGTCAAGGCACTCGCCAAGAACAAACGCTGGGCTGGAACTATTGCCGACATCCGCAAGAAGGCGGAAGAGATTGGCTACAAAACCAACCTTGAGGTGCTGAACAGTGCCAATTACGGCGTCCCGCAGACCAGAGAGCGCATGTTCCTTGTCGGGATCAAGGACCCCTGCATCGAGTACAACTACCCGCAGCCGACAGTCAAGGAATGGGTGGGTGTGGCCGACGCCCTGCGCGGGCTGCCTCCTCTCGGCGAGCCGGGCAATGATCAGACTTGCAAGGCGAAGGTAACTACGGCAAAAAGCCCCGTGCTCCGCCCGTCGCCGTTTGCAGGCATGCTGTTCAACGGCCAAGGCCGCCCGATGGACATGGACAAGCCCGCGCCGACGCTTCCCGCCTCAATGGGCGGGAACAGAACGCCGATTGTCGATCAAGAGACGCTCGAAACCGGAGCGACCCAATGGGTCGAGAAATACCACGAAGAGCTTCAGAAAGGCGGGAAAGTAGCCGATAGCGTTCCTCCTCGCCTTCGCCGCATCTCGGTCCAGGAAGCCGCCACCATACAGACCTTCCCGAGGGATATGCCTTGGTATGGTTCGCAATGCTCCCGCTATCGGCAAATTGGAAACGCCGTTCCTCCCAAGATGGCCTTTGCGGTTGCGCAATCTGTCGCAGAAGCCCTTGGCATGGATATAGACGCAAACCCCTCTCTGCTTGACGAGCTAGGTTAGACAATAAGGGCCCGCAATGTGGCTACCGCCCCAAAACTTTGCCGAGGGTTTCATCCAAGCTCTCCCGCTCGAGGTCTGCAAGGTCCAGTCGATAACTCAAATCGCGAATGCGATCCGGAACGTCCTTGAGAAAGTTGTTAGTCCTGGCAGAATAGCATCGTATATCACGAACAAGATAAGCAGTTTTTAGCCCCTTTTCATCTGCCCTGAGAAGCTGCTACAGGTTTATGAAGCCGGTCGTTCAACAACATGTCCCGCAAAAGAGCATACGGCCTTTAATTTGCATCAGATTCTAAACGTCACGCATGAGAAATCAGCGAGGCCCCAAGTTAAAGCGAGAGCCGAACTCACTCACGGCACGCTACAGCCGTGAACCCTCCAAGCCAGCCAGCCGTTCAGATGTTCCAAATGATATACAGCTTGAAACCTGGCGACTTGAATCGAAGGTCATTCCTGGGACTATCGGTAGGCAGCCTATCTGCATGCGTTGATCTATCAAATTGGCCTTGATGCCAAGGTATATCCAACACTCGACCACCGTTCTCAGCACATCTCCTTACCTCCCCTCCAACTTCAGCTGCAGCAGCAGATCACTCAGCTCAGGACACTTGCTGGAAAGGCGTGTTTGAACGCACTCGCCCATCCCCCATCGCTGGCGGATCTCCTGGGCGTGCGGACTCACGTGATAGTCCCCGTTCATCACTTGTTTGAGTAGTTTGGCGGTCACGCGGGCATCGGCTAGGGCACTGTGGGCGTGGCACGTCGACTCGTCGAACTCGATGTCAAACCACGTTGCCGCGTCACCCAAAGAGACGCACCCGTGGCTGCCCACGTCCATGATCGAGGTATAAAACGCCCGCAGGTCGGCCCAGTCCGTAGGAAAGCCAGCAAGGCTGACGTGCTTCGTCCACTAATCGTCCTCGAACCGCCACTAGTCCGTCCCGTCCCAGCAGGCCGCTCAACGGTGAGATAATGCCCACGACTATCAACGTAAGCAAGGAGCACGCTATGGCAGACAACGAGACCAAACCCTCGGCGGATGACGGCCGAGAGGAACTCGTGGCAAAACAACTCGCATCCACCAAAATCCACCTCGCGCTCACTCAGGAGCGGGCGGACGTCTCCGGCGCCATCAAGCTCCCGCTCGAACGAGTCCCCCAGCTCGGCATAGCGCTCGCCTCACTCCCCTCGACATTCCGCACCGTCACCAATACGGTGAGTGTGCCTATGCTGCTCCGGCCAACCGACAAGTTTGGCAATCCGCTTGACCCATCGATACTTCAATCGTTCAAGGACGGCAGCGGCCTCATGGGGTCCTACCGCGATGCGGCCAAGGGTTTCGGGCAGGCGCGCCTCCACGTAGTCGAGGGCGACATCGCCACAAGCGTCACGCAGGTGCCTTACGATCCAACGTCGTTGTTCATGGCAGCCGCAATCGCGCAGATAAACCAAAAGCTCGACTCCATCCAGGAGTCCGTCGACGAAATGTTCGAGTACATGCGTCAGCGCGACAAGGCCAACATGCGTGGCGATCTCAAGACGCTCGCAGATATCCTCAACGGTTACAGCTTCAACTGCGGCGACGCCACCTACATGGCCAACGCCCATATGAAGGTGCTCGACATCGAGCACGCGTCCACGCGTGACATGGAACTCTTCCGCTCGCAGGCGCAGGCGGACCTGAAAAAGAAAGGGTTCATCGAGGTGCGAGACGACGTGAAAAGGCGTCTCGACCAGGTTCTCGACTATCTCAAGGACTACCAGCTCGCCACCTATATCCACGCGTTCTCGCTGTTCCTCGAGCCCATGCTCACCCAGAACTTCGAGCCCGCAAAGCTCGCAGACACTGCCGCAAAAATCGAAGCGGACTCGCTTGCGTACCGCGAGCTCTACACCGAGTGTTACGACGCACTCGAGGCAAGCGCTGCCGACACTATCGACGTGGCACTTCTGGGCGGCATCGCGTCCGCTGGCAAGATGCTCGGTCGCGTCATCGCGGCGACGCCCATCGGCGAGTTCACGCCCATAGACGAGGCGCTTGAGGGTGCAGGAGAGGACATCGGCAGGTTCAACGACGAGCAATCCGAGAAACTCATTGAGAAGCTCCACCAGGCAAAGACGCCCGACGTCGCGCCGTTCAGGCAGAGCATAATGGAGATCGACACCCTCTACAACCGCCCCACGCAAATCGCCGTGGACGCCGAGAACGTCTACATCCTGCCTGCCGAGCAGCAGGAAGAGTAGCGATACACGACAGGCACGCGCCACGCAGACAGCTAACGCCCCCTATCTCCCCTCCGCCTTCAGCTTCAGCAGCAGATCGCTCAGCTCGGGGCACTTGCTGGAAAGGCGTGTCTGGGCTCGCTCGCCCATCCCCCACCGCTGGCGGACTTCCTGGGCACGCGGGCTCACGTGGTAGTTCCCGTCCATCATCTGCTTGAGCAGCTTGGCGGTCACACGTGCATCGGCTAGGGCACTATGGGCGTGACCCGTCGACTCGTCGAACTCGATGCCAAACCACGTTGCCGCGTCACTCAAAGAGACGCACCCGTGGCTGCCCACATCCATGATCGAGGTGTAAAACGCCTGCAAGTCGACCCAATCCGTAGGAAATGTGGAAAGGTCGATGTGCTTTGCCTGGCACTCGGTCAAAAGCTGTCGACGATCCGCCCCGCTCCAGCAAACCACCTGGGCGGAGTAGCGACCGATCCAATCGCTGAGCCTTTTGATCACCATGTAGAGCGGATCGGCCATCGCGGTGTCCACGGCCGATATCCCCGTAAGCTCGCGGACGGGGAACGCAACGCCTTCGGTAAATTCTGTCTGCACAAACTGCGAGAACTCGCCCATAACGTTGCCGTGGTAATCGAGCTTGACGGCGCCGACCTCGATAATCTCATTGCGCAGTCCACGGCGCTGGCGCTGCTTTGGCACCGGCGCAAACTCAAAGTCCAGCACAATCTGGCGCGCAAAGTTCGTCGTATCGATAGCCGAGATACACGGCGTCTTTTCAGCTGACACGGTTAGGGCCTTTCTCCGTCAACTGCCGCTCGTTACATAGGCGGCTACATTGCCGTAAGGATAGGAACCCGTGCGGACATGAAATCGCACAGCACGGCTTTCCGGCATCCTTGCGTAAAGCCACACTTTGAGAGAATCATGTCACTGTTATTAACGAACATATATTCGTATTTATAGCAGTACTTTGATAGAATTGCAGTTGTTGACAGCAGTTCCATGTGCCGGGCAGCGCCCTCCATGCGACGGGAGGTGATGCCCATGACCGATCTAACTGATTTCGTGAAGCTCCTGACCGCTTTGGTCTCGCTCCTCACGGCGCTTATCGGACTTACCGAGGCACTCAAGCAGCGTACGAAGCAGAAAAAGAGGGGCCGACGCCACTAAGGCATTGACCCCTTAATCGAAGTAACGGCGCTGCCCAGCATTCCACCACTTGGGCTGCCGTCGACTTTATTTTACCCACGGGCGCCAGGTTTAACAAATGGAATTTCGGTTACGAAGTCCGGGGCTCGCCCGGGCTCGCCCCTCTACTCCAGCCACCATTCCACATCCACGGAGCACTCGACCTCGATAGGCTCTGGCTCCAGCACCGTCACCTTGGAATCAGCCGATCCCGCAGGAGCTCCGAGCGCAAAATCGGCCGCACTTGCATAGCAAAGCCGATCCATGCTGCCAAGCTGACTGTTGTAGGAGATATGCTTGACGCCATCCAGCTTAGAACCCGATGCCGCCGCAAGCGCCTGCGCATTGTTGCGGGCTCGCTTGACGACGCGGGCGATGAGGGCATCCTCGGCAGCACGCCGGTCGGCTAGATCAAAACCTACGCTCATGTCGGCGCGCGAACCGCAGGTGTTAAGAGCCGTCCATATAGCGGCGACATCGACGGCGTCAATCGACGCGGCGATTGTGCCGTAGGCATGGTAGCTATAGCCAGTGATCGTCGCCTTTCTGCGTGTCGTTCGCGCGTAGCAGGCGTAACCGCGACACGTTAGCTCGTCATCCAAACCAAAGGGCACCAATGCCGCAGCGACCTTAACGCGATCGGCGTTGTAGTCGTTCAGGCACGCCTCCTTGGTATCGAAGCTTCCCCCAAAGCAGATGCTAAACACGACGCGATCGGGCATCACCTCGTCCTCGATCTCGGCGCCAACGCTCACGAACCCAGTTTTATCCATCGACATGGCATCCGTCCTTTCCACGAATGGCTACGTTGCGGTAAGCGTAGCCGCCCGTGCGGACGCAAAAGCGGGATGCAGTGCCATGCACCAGGCACGCGCCACGCAGACAGCCCCAAAAGAGTCGCCCGCCTATTCGAATGTGTGAAAAAGATTTAGGCCCGGTGACTTGAATCAGCGGTCATCCCGGGCCCATCAGAGCTCGTAGAGCTCTTGGTTGCTTTGGTCTCGCTCTTCACGGCGCTTATCGAACTATCCGAGGCACTCAAGCAGCATTCGAAGCATAACAAGTCGCTGCCATTAAGGCACTGACCTCTTGACCAAGCAACGGCGCTGCCCAGCTCTTCACTATTTGGGCTGCCGTCGACTTTATTCTATCCGCGAGCATCTGGTTTACCAAATGGATTTTCGGTAATGAAGGCCCGGCGCCCCGCAAAACCACTATGCCCCAAGTGCCGCCATGGGAATCACCGCCACGCCGTCGTCGCGCGCGTAGGCAATGCTCCCCTTTCCAACCACGACCGCCAAAAACGCCGGCGCGGCATTCTAAGACGCGCTTTCCACTTGAAGCCATGTCGATTCTGGGACACAGTTTCCGCTTGAAGCCCATTCGGAAAGCACGTCCCATTCCGAGGCTTGAATCCGGGACGCAGTTTCCACTTGAGCTCCTGACGGGAAAGCACGTCCCACTCTGAAGCTCGATTCCGGGATACAGCTTCCGCCAGAGACCTCAGCCGGAAACGGCATCCCACTCTGGAGTCAGAATCCGGGACACAGCTTCCGCATGCGACCTCGTTGGGAAAGTTCATCCCGTTCTGAGCGCTCATTCCGGGATGCAATTTCCGCTTGAGAGCCGATTCGGAAACGGCATCCCGCTCTGAGGCCGAAATCTGGGACGCGCTTTCCGCCGGCATTCCACCGACAGCCAACACGACAAAAGAAGGGGCCCCGTTCCAGCCATTCGAGGACAGGCTTTACCCCCGAGCAGCGTTATCCCGCTCACACATCTCGGCAAACGAGATCAGCTTGACGTCCCCCCTACTCTCCGCGGCATCCCGACATCCCTGCGTAAAGCCGCTTTTTGAGAAAAGCGCATAGCTTTTTCGTTGCCGTCTAAAGAGCTCGCTTCGGTGCACGAGCTTTTGCAGCACGTCTTCGCCCACCGGTTCATTGCGCCATTTGCACTCCGCAAACAGCGCAGTGCCCTCGCCATCGTCAACAATCAAGTCGATTTCTTCCTGCGTATGCGTGCGATTATCCGTCCCCCACCAGCGCCCGACACTCGCCGGAACCACATCGAGCTGGCCCGCGCGTGCGAGTTCGTACACGTATTGCCTGCATATAAGCTCAAAGACCGTGCCCATGTAATCCGATACGTGCGGTTCAATGCGCTTATACGCCATCGCAGCCATATCGTTTTGAATCAGCCCGATGTTCTGCGGAACAAACTTGTACCAGAACCTAAACATCTGATCGCTCAGCAGATACACGGCTCGCTTATTGCTCGTCTCGTTTAGGGGCAGCTCGCGCTCGACAATCCCAAGCGACGCCAGCTTATCCACATAGCTCTTTACGTTGCTCGCAGGGATTCCCGTAGAGCTCGCAATCTCCGAGATCCTCGAGCGCCCCTGAGCAATTGCTTGCACGATCGCATCATATTGCTCGGGATTGCGGCACTCTTGCAATAGCAGGTTACTCGGCTCCTCAAAGAGATAGCCCGTAGGAGTAAGAAAAAGACGTTTGATGTTGTCCTTGAGCGGTGCGGCAGGATCGACTTTCTCGATATATGCAGGAATGCCGCCCGTCATGCCATAGCAAACCGCAGCATCTTCGCGACTCATGCTCTGCCACAGGCCGAGGGTCGTCGTAAAATCGAGCGGCATGATCTTAAACTGGGCCGTACGCCTACCGTATAGTGGACTCTCGTAGCCCAACACCTGCTCTTCCATGAACGAAAGCGACGACCCGCACAGGATAAGCATGAGCCTAGTCTCTTTGTACAAGTGATCGATCTTGTCTTGCAGCAACGAGCTGATCTCGGGATTCGATTGGGCGAGATAGGGATACTCGTCAATCACGACAATCAAACGTTCCGTGCGAGCCATGGTGGCCAATGCATCGAACGCCTCGTCAAAGCTACGAAACGACACGCCTGCAGCACCAACAGAGCCCGCAAGTATCGCCTGGCTAAAGCCATGCAGGTTTGCCTCTGCATTGGTACGACGAGCTTGAAAGTAAATAGCCTTCTTGCCTTGGATGAACTCTGTGATAAGGCGCGTTTTACCCACACGACGGCGACCGTAAATCACAGGCATTTCAAAGGAGCCCGTGCCATACAGTCGATTGAGCTCGGACATTTCCGCTGTTCTTCCGATAAACATAGGCCATCCTTCCTTTACATTATAGCTAGCTATATTATATCTTCCTATAATATAGCTAGCTATAACGTGATTCGACAAGCGGCGCGAAAAGGGGCGATACACCGCCGCACGTGGACCGTCCCGGAAAATGCATCCCGTTCTGGAGCCAAAAACTGGGCCGTAGTTTCCGCTTGAAGGGCGATCCGGAAAGCGCGCCCCATTCTGCGGCTCGATTCCGGGACGCAGTTTCCGCTTGAGGCCCGATCCGGAAACGGCATCCCACTCCGAGGCCGAAATCTGGGACGCAGTTTCCGGTTGAGGGGCGTTCCGGAAAACGCGTCCCATTCCGAACGTCAATTCCGGGACATAGTTTCCGCCGACACAGACGACGACCTGCAGCCCTTATCACATGCCTTCAAATATGCGATCCAGAAACACAAAACAGCAGATAGAATGCTCTTTTTCAAAAAGTACACGTCTCGAAACTTACCCAGTCTTCATAACTCGCTACCGTTCAAGGTCGCCGATTACCGCCCACCGATTCGGATGTAAAAATGTCGCCGAAAACAGGCCATCTATCTGCATGGTTAGATTTTGGTCAGCTTTTGGTCAGCTGAGTGGCAAGTTCCAGCTGATACGTTTTTGCTACCCAAAAGGAGGCGGTAGCTCATGACCCATTACAATGACCAACTCATCGACCAGCTGCTCACTCAAGCCGAACAAGAGGGGCGCTGTCTGATTCCCCCGAGCACGGCGATCCGAAAAGCGCTCCTTCGGCGCACCGGCGGCACGGTTGTCTCGCCCATGTCGGGGTTGTTTGCGCGAAAAACGCGCTGGGATGAACTCAACCGAGCGCAACGCCATTGCGAGATTATCCGCGCCCTTGCGATCATCCATCCCGATTGGACGTTCTGCTCGTTTTCGGCAGCTTGCCTGCTGGGGCTCGAGGCCTCGTGGCGGCACCTGAATGTTGTGCATGTCTGCAGCTCGACAAAGCCGTCGGCTCGTCCGGGCGCACATATTCAGCGGCACCAGATTGAGCCGGCCGGAGCAATACGCAGAGCCGGCATATCGGTAACGCCGCCCAACCAAACGGCCACAGATTGCCTGCTGCAAACTGGTTTTGCCGACGGCATGCCCATTGCCGACTCGGCGATCTCAAAGCTCGGCCTAACGCGAGAGCAGCTGATGGGAGCAGTCGAAAAACGAGCGGGCGCTCGCAACGGTCGCGCGGTGCGCACTGCGCTCACCACGCTCCAATATGCTGACGCGCGTGCCGAGAGCGGTGGGGAATCGGTCGCTCGAGCCGTCATGATCGAAACGGGCTTTGCACCCGACCAGCTCCAATATAAGCTGACGGACCCCTTCGATTCGACCGAGACCATGCGAACGGACTTTGCCTGGAAGCGCCAGGCGCGGGAGCTCACATTGGGAGAACTCGACGGGTTCGTCAAGTATACCGACCAGGCCATACTAGCCGGGCGCACCACCGCCGAAGTACTCGTTGCCGAACGACAGCGCGAGGCGCATCTATCGCTCTACGGTCACCCTCTGCTGCGCTTTACCATGAACGAGGTCCGCTCGGCAGGAATGCTCGCCAAAAAGCTGCAGACGGCAGGCATCCGGCAGACCGCGCTGCCAACATGGCTCAACGAGGTTGACCTGTAGGAGCTGCTAGGCCACGCATCGCCGGATCGCACCCCCCCTATTTGGGCCGCGTTTTCCCAACGACCACGCCAACGGAAAGCGCGTCCTAGCCTGGACGCTCAAAACGGGATGCACTTTCCGGATGGCGGGCCTAGCGGAAAGCGTGTCCCGGAATCAGGTCTCGGAACGGGTCGTGCTTTCCGGTTGAGTCCTTCAGCGGAAACCGCATCCCGGAATAAACACTCAAACTGGGATGCGCTTTCCAAACGACCGGCCAGCGGAAAACGCATCCCATTCTGAGGCATGATTCCGGGACGCAGTTTCCGCATGCGGCCCCGTTGGGAAAGTTCATCCCGTTCCGAAGCTGGATTCCGGGACACAGTTTCCGCATGCGGAGGCGCTCCAAACAAAAGGCCCCGGCTCGCGATGGAGCTGGGGCCAAAGGCGCAGCGTATGTAGTTGATGCTCAGTGCGAACAGCCCGTCAACAATGGCCGTCCGCACCCTACCCTACCCGCGGTGACGGGCGCGGCTGTAGGGCGTATCCACCATGGGCAGATTTGGACGCAGCTTGCCGTCAAACGCGCGGTAGGCGTTCTGCACGGCGGGCGCCGTGGGAATCGTTGCGATCTCGCCGATGCCCTTGCCGCCATATGCCACAGGCAGCAGCTCGTCCTTCTCCACGTAGATGGCGTGGATATCCGGAATCTCGGGCGCACGGAACAGCCCGAGCGTACCGTACCTTGCCTGGGGCACGCAGTCCTTGAGCGGCCAATCCTCGGTAAGCGCATAGCCCATACCCATGAGCACGCCGCCTTCGATCTGACCCTGGATGGAGATGGGGTTGACCACCTTGCCGGAATCGTGCGCGGCATAGACCTCGCTCACGCGGCCGTCGTCGTCCAGAATGACCACATGCGTGGCAAAGCCGTAGCAGATGTGGCTCTTGGGATTGGGAACGTCGGCGCCCAGCTTGTCGGTCGGCTCCAGATACACGTAGCCAAACTCGCATCCCTCGAGCGCCTTGATGGCGGTCGCGGGATCCTGAGGATGCATGCCCTGGCCGGCGACGAGTTCCTGCGTGCGCAGCTGATAGGCGCGACCGTCGTCGTACTCAATCTTGACGCCGTCGCCATGCGCGCTCACGGGAGCATCGGGTGCGGGCTTGCCGGCCTCGATGCCAACCATGGCATCGCGCAACAGGAAGGCGGCACCGCGCACGGCCTCGCCGGTCACGACCGTCTGACGCGAGCCGGACGTGGTGCCGGAGTCGGGAGCGTTCTCGGTGGAGCACTCGCCGTTGGCAATGCAGCGAAGCGGCAGGCCGCAGGCCTCGGCAACGTCCTGCAAAAAGACGGTGTTGCAGCCCTGACCGATGTCGGACGTGGCGGCATAGACCACGGCGCGGCCATCCTCGATGCGGATCTTGCAGCGACCGGCATCGGGCAGGCCCACGCCCACGCCGGCGTTCTTCATGGCGCAGGCGATGCCGGCGTGTCCGGGATGCGCGTAGTAGGCATCCTTGACCTCGAGCAGCGTCTCCTTCAGCGCCGTGGAGCAGTCGGCAATCTGGCCGTTGGGCAGAACCTCGCCCGGCTCGATGGCATTACGGTAGCGAATCTCCCACGGATCTAGGCCGACCTTCTCGGCCAGCAGGTCGATCAGGCTCTCGAGTGCAAACTCGGACTGGCAAACGCCAAAGCCTCGGTACGCACCGGCGGGCGGGTTGTTGGTGTAGTAACCAAAGCCGCGAATGTCGGTGTTCTGGTACTTGTAAGGGCCAACAGCATGCGTGCAGGCGCGCTCGAGCACCGGGCCACACAGCGACGCATAGGCGCCGGTGTCAAAGTTGATCTCGCAGTCCAAACCGGTAAAGTTGCCCTCGGCGTCGCAGCCCAGCGTAAAGGTACCATCCATGGCGTGGCGCTTGGGATGGAACGCAAGTGACTCGGCGCGTGTGAGCTTGCACTTCACAGGACGCTGGAGCTTATAGGCTGCAAGCGCAGCCAGGTGCTGGACCGAAACGTCCTCCTTGCCGCCAAAGCCGCCGCCCACGAGCATGGTCTCGACGACCACGCGCTCGGGCTCGCTATCCCAGCCAAACATATGGGCGCACTCTTTGCGCGTATCGTAGGCGCCCTGGTCAGTCGACTGCACCTTGACGCCGTTCTTATACGGGAAGGCAACGGCGCACTCGGGCTCCAAGAAGGCATGCTCGGTAAAGGGCGTGGTAAAGCGCTGCGTCACGGTGAACGCGCTTTCGGCCAGCGCCTTGGCGGCGTCGCCGCGCATCACGTGACGGCTCTGACACACGTTGTCCTTGAGCTCCACCGTGTTGCCAAAGGCAAAGAAGCTGTCGTGCAGGCGCGGGGCATCGGCGGCCCTGGCCTCGGCGATGTTGCGCACGGGCTCCAGAGGCTCGTAATCGATCTTGACGAGCTTCTTGGCCTTCTCGAGCGTCGCCTCGTCCTCGGCAACCACCAGCACGATGGCGTCACCCACGCAGCGGGTGATATCGCCCTGGGCGATCATGACGTCCCAGTCCTGGATAAGGTGGCCGACTTGGTTGACCGGCACGTCCTCGGCGCGCAGAATACCCACCACGCCGGGCAGGGCCTCGGCCTTGGAGGTATCGATGGAGAGCACACGGGCGCGCGGATACTTGGAGCGCACGGCGCTGGCATAGGTCAGGCCCGGCTGATCGAGCTCGTCGATGTCGTCGGGATACTTGCCCTCGCCGAGCACCTTCTTGCGCACGTCAATACGGAAGGCGCGCTTGCCCACGCCGTAGTCATCGCCGCGCTCCAGGTCCTCGTCGATCTGCTTTTCGCCGCGGAGCACCGCAGCGGCCAGCGAGATGCCCTCGATAATCTTTTTGTAGCCGGTGCAGCGACAGACGTTACCGCGAATGGCGTACTTGATCTGCTCCTCAGTGGGCTCGGGGTCCTCGGCGATGAGCGCCGCACCCGCCATGACCATGCCGGGAATGCAAAAACCGCACTGCACGGCGCCCACGGCGCCAAAGGCGTACACAAAGGCCTCGCGCACGTCCTCGGGCAGGCCCTCGACGGTCACGATGTTGCGGCCGGCGGCAAGAGCGGTGGTCAGCACGCACGCCTTGACGGCCGCACCGTCCACATGGATGGTGCAGGTGCCGCAGGCGCCCTCGGAGCAGCCGTCCTTGGCGGAGTGAATGTGCAGGTCGTCGCGCAGATAGCGCAGCAGTGGTTTATTCTCCGTCGTCGTGTGCTCGACACCGTTAACGGTAAAAGTGAATTCCTGTGCCATGGTGATTCCCTTCTACACGCCGGCGGCGATGCCGGTGCGGTCGTGGATGGCGCCATGCGGGCAGACGACGGCGCACATGCCGCACGACAGGCAGTCCACGCCGTCGATATGGGCGCAGTTGTCCTCGATGCGGATAGCGCCGGCAGGGCACTTTTTGGCGCACATACCGCAACCGATGCAGCTCGTGTCGCAGACCTTGCGCGCAATGGCACCCTTATCGGTGTTGTTGCAGCGCACCAGAATGTTCTGGTAGCCGGGGACGAAGGCAATCACGCGCTGCGGGCACGCCATGCCGCACAGGCCACAGCCCGTGCACTTGGAGCGGTCCACGCGGGCGATGCCATCGACCAGCGCAATGGCGCCGTGGGGGCAGGCCGCGACGCAGGCGCCACAGCCAATGCAGCCTTCGCTGCAGCGGGCGTCGCCGCCTGCGGAGGCGCAACCACTTCCGCAGGCAACGTAGGCCACGTTATGTTGAATGGATTTGGCCATAAGAGACTCGCCTATTTCTTAAGAAGGTACGAATAGTTGTCGCGCACAGCCCTGATGGTCAGGCGGACGGCCTCGGGAAGGCCGGTGTTGACGGCATCGACCGAGACGGTGCGGACCGTGCCGGCGACGCGGACCTTAAAGTGGTCCTCGTCCACAGCCAGGAAGCCCTCGTTCTCGGAGTTCTCCATGTCCTGCTCGCTCCAGAACAGGGTGAGCTTGTCCTTGTAGGGACGACCCTCCTGGTAAGGGCAGAACACGGCGCAGTTGCCGCACTCATTGCACATGCCGTCGACATGGACGACCTGATGCTTGGCCAGGCCCGGCACCTTAATTGCCACGTTGGCGCGGTTGGGGCACACGTCGCAGCAGACCTCGCACACCGAGCCGCAGCCCAGGCAGCGGGTCTTGGTGCAGTTGCGCTTGTCGCGGCACAGCGACCCCTTGCGCTCGTAGCAAGTGTCCTCGCGGCCGGCCTGCTCGTTGCAGTCGGCGTACTTGTTAAAGTCCACGTCGGCGATGGCACGGGCGACCTCGGCGGCATCGGCGATAGCCTCGACCACGGTGGCAGGACCGCGGCGGCAGTCGCCCGCAGCCCAGACGCCCTCGACGCCGGTGGAGGTAGCGGCAAGGCGGCCGCGACGGTCGTGCTCGACGCCCGCGGCATCGTACAGGCTGGCGTCGATGCCCTCGCCCACGGCGCAGATCACCGTGGTGGCGGGAAGCTCAACAGTCTCGCCCGTGGCGACGGGGCTGCGGCGGCCGCTTGCATCCGGCTCGCCAAGCTCCATAACATCGCAGGTCAGCACGGCGCCGTTGAGTGCCTTAGGTGCCAGCAGCTCGCAGAACTCAACGCCGTCGGCAAGAGCAAGATCGAGCTCTTCCTCATCGGCGGGCATCTGCTTCTTGGTGCGGCGGTAGACCAGGCGCACGTTCTTCACGCCGGCCAGGCGCTTGGCCACGCGGGCCGCGTCCATGGCGGTGTTGCCGGCGCCAATGACCACGACGTCCTCGCCCAGCTCGAGCTTCTCGCCCTTCTTGGCGGCCTCGAGGAACTCCAGCACGTCGAGCTCGGCACCCTCGCCCAGGCCCGCAGAGCCGGGCATCCAGGCACCGGTGGCCACGACCACGTCGGTAAAGCCCTGAGCCTTGAGCTCGTCGATGGAATCCACGCGAGCGTTGAGCTGCACCTTGGCGCCAAAGGCTAGGCAGAGCTCGGCATCGTGGGAGATATCGTCGCTCGCGATACGGAACTCGGGAATCACGTGACGGACCACGCCGCCGAGAGAGTCGCGGGCCTCGAAGATGGTGACGGGCACGCCGGCACGCGTCAGGAAGAACGCCGTCGCCAGGCCGGCCGGGCCGCCGCCGATAACGGCAACGTTGCGCTCGCCGTCGTTGGCGATGGCCTGGGCGCGCAGCTTGGGCAGCACGGCGGTCATGGCCTCGCGGGCGGCCTTGAGCTTGCTGGCGCGAATCTGGGCGCCCTCGGGCTCGTAGAACGCACGCTCGCAGGCACGGCCGCAGGGATGCGGGCAGATGGTGCCGGTAATGAACGGCAGGGCGTTGCGCTCGATGATGATGTTGAGTGCGTCCTCGTAGCGGCCCTCGTCAACGGCCGCCAGGTAGGCGGGAATATCCTGCTGGATGGGGCAGCTCGTGCGGCACGGCGTGGTAAAGCAATCGGAAAGAGGGCTCTTGCCGGCGACCTTGCGGTCGGGCAGCGGACGCAGCGGCTTCTTGTAGAGCGGGTTGGTGAGTGAGTCGGTCTGGATCGCAGTCACAGCCTCGAGAGAGACACCCGCGAACGGCTTGCCATCCAGGTCGGTAAACTCGCCGGCCATCTGGCTAAAGCGCTCGTAGCCACCGGGCTTGAGCACGTCGGTCGCCAGGGTGACGGGCCAAATGCCGGCATCGTACAGGGCGCGGATGTTGTAGACCGTAGCACCGCCGGAGTAGCTGATGCGCAGCTTGCCATCGAACTGCTCGGTAATGCGACGGGCAGCCTCGATGGTCAGCGAGAACAGCGAACGGCCGGACATGTACATCTCGGTGGAAGGCAGCTCGTTCCTCGTCACGTCGACGGGGAAGGTGTTGGTGAGCTTGACGCCAAACTCCAGGCCGCGCTCGGCGCACAGGGCAATCAGGCGCTCGAACATGGGCACGGCGTCGGCCCACTGCAGGTCCTCGCGGAAGTGCGTATCGTCGAAGACGATGTAGTCAAAGCCCAGCTCGTTGAGGCGCTGACGTGCAAACTCATAGCCCAGCAGCGTGGGGTTGCACTTGATGTAGGTGTTGAGGCCCTTCTCGGTGATGAGGTAGGTCGCGATGCGCTCGATCTCGGCGGGCGGGCAGCCGTGCAGGGTAGACTCGGTGATGGAGTTGGAGACGCGTGCCGGGATGGACTCGACAAACGCGGCGTCGACATGCTCAAACTTGTCCAGGTTGGCGAGCGCCCATGCGCGGCACTCGTTCCAGACGTCGGAGCCGCTGGCGTCCTTCATGCCCTCGATGTAGGCGTCGACCTTGGGGCTCTTGATGCCCTCCAGGTCATAACCCACGGACATGTTGAAAACAAAGCCGTCCGGACTGCCCAGGCCGTACTCGCGAGCGATCAGGTGGCAGGCAAACCATGCCTTCACGTACTCGGCAAAAGCCTGCGGAACCTCGAGCTCGGTCGACCACTCGCAGTTGTAGCACTCGTCCTGCGCCACAATGCAGGGCTTGTTGACACACTTGGAGAGCTCCTCGCCGTCCATAACCTGAACGGTCTTGAGCTCAAAGAAGCGGGAACCGGCCACGTAGGATGCCACGATGTTCTGGGCCAACTGCGTATTGGGACCGGCGGCCGGGCCAAACGGAGTCTCGATGCGCTCGTCAAAAATGGGAAGCGCGCCCTCCTGGTTGGTCGTGACCATCTTGCGCACGCCAAAGACGGCGCCCTGAGTCTTGTGCTCCTCGATGATCCAGTTCATCAGCTGCGAAAACGGGATCGGCCTCATGATGTCGCTCATAATGAGTTCCTCTCTGTAACGCCCGGCGAGACCGCGCGGCGGGCGCAAATACGGTGTAGCGCTAGCACAGCGCCGGCGACCCCGCGGAGGCCGCCTGTGCGCGCGCCGGATGTGGCGAAACATCCGACGCGCGCGAATCTACTTGTGAATTAGTAGGTGCGATCGTTGAGCGTGCTCCAGAGCTTCTTGGACTCGACCATGGTCCACGCGTTGATCTTGTCCTCATCAATGCCAACGAACTCGCGATCCTTGTACAGGACGCGGCCGTTGATGATGGTGGTGCGGCAGTTTTTGCCCATCATGCCAAAGAGCATGTGGCCGTCGATGTTCTCCTCGCTCAGCGGCGTAAAGGGCTTGTAGTCCATGACGATGACGTCGGCGGCAGCGCCGGCCTCGAGCACACCGAGCTTGCGATCGAAGTACTTGCTCGCCATCTTGGCGTTGTTCTCGAACAGCATGGTCATGGCCTCGCACCAGCCCACGTTGGGCATGGCGGCGTTGTGACGCTGAATGATCAGGAAGACCTTAAGGCTCTCGAGCATATCGTGGGTGTAGGCGTCGGTGCCCATGCACACGGGAATGCCGCGGCGGAAGAACTCGAGCACGGGGGCGCAGCCCACGGCGTTGCCCATATTGGATTCGGGGTTGTTGACCAGCCAGGTGCCGGACTCCTTGACGATATCCATCTCGGCAGGCGTCACGTGGATGCAGTGGCCCAGCATGGTGTCGGGACCCAGCAGGTTGTGCTGCAGCAGGCGCTCGACCGGGCTGATGCCACCGCGGTTGAGGCGGGAATCCCACACGTCGTTCATGCCCTCGCACACATGGATGTGGAAGCCGGTCAGGCCGTTGTTGGCCTCGGCCATCTTGTCCATAGTCTCATCCGAAAGCGTAAAGGTGGCGTGACCGCCAAACATGGCGGCAATCATGTGGTTGTCGTTATCGCGACGCTCCTTGGCGGCCCACTGGGCAAATTCGGCGTTCTCGGCAATGGCTTGGTCGCATTTTTCCTGGCCACGGCGATCGGAGACCTCGTAGCACAGGCACGAACGCATGCCCAGCTCCTGAGCTGCGTCCTTAATGGTAAAGAGGCTTCCCGGGATCTCGCAGAAGCTCGCATGGTGATCGAAGATCGTGGTGACGCCATCGCGGATGGAGTCAAGAATCGTGGCATAGGCGCTGGCCTTGGTGCCGTCGAGCGTCAGGTTGTCGTCGATCTTCCACCACTGCTGCTCAAGATTCTCCAGGAAGTTGGTGGGGTTGCAGCCCTTAATGGCAAGGCCGCGGGCCAGACCCGAGTAGATGTGAGTGTGGCAGTTGATGAGTCCAGGCATGATGAGGTTGCCCTGGGCATCGACGTACTCGGCATCCGGGTACTTGGCCTTGAGCTCGCGCTCGGGGCCCACTTCGACGATCGTATCTCCGTCAATGGCGACCGCACCGTTTGGAATGAACGGGGTCTGAGCGTTGCGGGTAAAGACGGAACCGTTAGCGACCAGAAGCATGGATGCTCCCTTCAACATCAGAGGCGGGGTTTGACACCTCTGACATGGCGGAGTGCGAAGCGCCGGCCTACACCGGAAACGGGCCCTCTCCCGTCAACGCTTCACCAAAGGGACAAACCCTTTGAAGTGCGGCTTGGCGCCGCATGGCGTCGGCGGACGAGGCGATGCGTCCGCCGACGAATAGCACCAAATTGGTTACTTCTTGCTCTCGGGCAAGACCAGATCCACGGCAGCGTCCTTGGCAGCATCGATGTGCTGAGCCACGACCGGCGTCTGCGGAAGGATCAGGTTAAGGACAATGGCCATGATGGCGGTGGGGGTTACGGCATTGGAGCCGATGACGGTGGACACCCAGGCGGGCATACCCTCGCCGGCAAGGCAACCGCTGGCCATCCAGATACCCAGGCCAAAGACGACGGAGGTGCCGACGATGGTGGTAGTGCGCTGCGTGAGGCCCTCGCGGGTGAACATGCGCACGCCGTTCATGGTGATGGTGCCAAAGACGCCGACGGTCGCGCCGCCGATGACGGGCTGCGGGATAGCGGAAAGGACGGCAGAGAGCTGCGGGAACAGACCGGCGATGGCAAAGACGGCCGCAATGATCACAAAGACCCACTTGTTGACGACTTTGTTGGAGCAGATGATGCCCACGTTCTGGCCAAGGGCGCTGGTGGGAAGACCGCCCAGCAGGCCGCCGACCATAGAGGTGAGGCCCTGGGACACGATAGCGCCGGAGAGCTCGCGCTCGGTGGGCATACGGTCGATGGAGCCCAGGCAGGCGGCGGAGACGTCACCGATAACCTGGATAGCAACCATGGGGAACACGACGGCGAGGGTAATGCAGACCTCGGGATCAAACTCGAGCGCGTAGGGCATGAGCTTGGGAAGGGCGAAGACCTGAGCGGTGGCGACGCTGGAGAAGTCGATCATGCCAAAGGGGATCGAAACGATCATGCCGACGATCATGCCAAAGAACACGGATCCCAGCTTGAGCGTGCCCTTGCCAAAGTTGGCGAGCGCGAAGACGACGGCGAAGGTGATAAGAGCGACGCACCATGCCTGCGGGGTGCCCCACAGCGGTGTACCCATACCGCCGGCCATATACTTGACGGCCGTGGGATACAGCGAAACGCCGATGGAGAAGATGACCGTACCGGTCACGACGGGCGGGAACAGCCACTTGATCTTGCTGTAGGCCAGACCAAAGAGGACCGCGACGGCACCGCCGACGATCTCGCCACCCAGCAGCGCGCCAAAGCTAAAGCCCGAGGCACCCATGGCCTGCAGGGCCGGCAGGAACGCGAACGAAACGCCCATGACGATGGGCAGGCCGCCGCCGATGCGACGGAAGGGAGCGAAGGCCTGAAGGGCCGTGTCGATCGCCGAAAGAATGAGCGCGACCTGGATGATGTCGGTACTCTGCTGGCTATTAAAGCCGTAGACGCCGGCCATGATGACCGCCGGGGTAATGATGCCGGCAAACGATGCCAGTACGTGCTGAAGGGCACACGGGATCATTTCCTTAACGGGAGGCATGCCTTCGCGAGTGAACAGGGCTTCAGTGCCGTTCGTAACCGTCTCCTGGGTCATTTGACCACCAATCCTCGAAGTAGTTGTTTTCGCATCTAACGCTCTATTGTGACGCAGTGCGGGGTTGAGGTTGTGCCTTCATTGCATATCGTATTAAAGATGATTCTCATTCTCAATAATAATTTTTTGTTATCAGACTATTCTTCAGCTGAAATAACGCATTTCCGCAGGTCAGGAAAGTGTCTGGTCAAAATAACATCTAACTTTCTTTTTGGTCAACCGTTTACCGCTAAATTCCTACCGTTCGTCTGCATTACGCAATGTACCTGCGGATATACGAGATGATGGGCAGCGTGTTACCATGAGAAAAAATTGTTATGAACATTTCCGATTTCACCCAAAGGAGTTGCCCGTGAACGAGACCGTACGTCGCTTTTTGCCGATGGTCGATTTTCTGGAGCAGATACTCGGCAAAAACAGCGAGATCGTGCTGCACGATTTCTCGGATCCCGACCACGCCATCGTCGATATTCGCAACGGCATCGTGAGCGGCCGCAAGGTCGGCGGTCCCGCCACCGATCTGGCACTCAAGATCATGCACGACGCCAAGTATCGCGACCTGCCGTTTATTACGGGCTACGAGGGGCGCGGTGCCGGCGGCAAGACGTTGGAGTCAGCGACGTACTTTATCCGCGAGAATGACGAGATCGTCGGTATGCTCTGCGTCAACACCGACCTCTCGACCGTGCGCTCCATCAACGCCATGGCGCAGCAGCTCATGGCGTGCTTCGACGCGGCGCCGACGCGCACGGAGCCCGCCCCTATCGAGGTCGAAAGGCTTTCGGAGTCTACACAGGAGCTCATCGACCGCAGCATTGCCGAGTTGCTGAGCGCGCGTGGGCTGGATGTAGCGTCGCTTGGTCAGAGCGACCGCGTGGACGTCATTCGCCACCTCAACGGCAACGGGGTGTTCATGCTCAAGGGCGCTGTGGCCTGCGCCGCCACCGCGCTGGGCATCTCGGAGCCCAGCGTCTACCGCTACCTGCAAAAAGTTCGCAAGGAAGGCTAACGAGCAAAATGGAGCGCGGCTCCACAAGCGATCCATCACTTGACAAAAGACCCTGCAGCTCGCACGCGCTGCAGGGTCTTTTTGCATGTCATGTTTAGTTGTTGCCAACGCCTTAGAGAGCGGCGACGACCTCGATCTCGACCAGACCGCCAGCCGGAAGGGCGGCAACCTGGAAAGCGCTGCGCGCGGGGAACGGAGCCTCGAACTTGGAGGCGTAGATCTCGTTCACGGCAGCGAAGTCGGCAATGTCGGCCAGGTAGACCGTGGTCTTGACGACATCGGCAAACGTAGCGCCGGCGGCAGTCAGCAGGGCCTCGACGTTAGCAAGGGACTGCTTGGCCTGGGCCTCGACGCCCTCGGGCATCTTGCCAGTTGTGGGGTCGATGCCCAGCTGGCCGGACAGGAACACCATGTTGCCGGTCTGGATACCGGGGGAATACGGTCCGATGGCTGCGGGTGCGTTATCGGAAGACACGACGGTCTTGCTCATGTTTATCTCCTTACGGTTAACTAGAAAGCGTGAGCGCGGCGTTCGCACCGGGAGGCACAGTTCGGTCTGAACACCGCGCTTGATTGGGATAGTAATCAAGGTTTCCGTGCGATGCAAGAATATTATCAATTTGCGAGAATATTTTATCGCCCAACGGTTTCCCCGAACCGCTGAACGGTTCTTCACGGGGTCAGCCAGCCCAAGCTGCTGAAGACTTTATCCCGCTTGGAGCACGGGCATCGCCTGCCGCAACGGCACCACTATACTTTTGAATATCTGAGCATTTTGAAAGGCAGGATATGACCGCAACCGCCAGTCGAACCACCAACCGCAGACCCGAGCTTTTGGCGCCCGCCGGAGGGCCCGAGCCCTTTGCCGCCGCACTCGCCGCGGGGGCAGACGCCATCTATTGCGGCATGGGCAGCTTCAACGCCCGCCGCAAGGCCACCAACTTTACCGACGAGGCCTTTGAGCAAGCCTGCCGCGCCGCACATCTAGCCGGGTCGCGCGTCTACGTCACGGTCAACATCGTCATCAAGCAGTCCGAGATGGGCGATGCGCTGCAACTCATCCATCGCTGCTCCACGCTGGGCGCCGACGCCTTCATCATCCAGGACTGGGGTCTGTTCTTTGAGGTCAAGCGCACGATGCCCGGCATCGAGACACATATCTCGACCCAGGCGAACATCCATGACGACCGCGGAACCCTTTGGTGCCGCGAGCAGGGCGCCGACCGCGTGACCCTCTCGCGCGAGCTCTCCATCGACGAGATCGCCGCCATCCACGACGCCGCGCCCGACGTTGACCTGGAGGTCTTTAGCCACGGTGCCATCTGCTTTTGCTACTCGGGCCTATGCCTGCTCTCGAGCTTTGCCATGGCGGGCCGCTCGGCCAACCGCGGCATGTGCGCTCAGCCCTGTCGCTTGCCTTACGAGCTGATCGACGAGAACGGCCGCTCGCTCTCCCCTGCCGGTCGCGAGCGCGCGCTATGCCCGCGCGATACCAATACCTCGCAGCTCGTTCGTCGTCTGTATGACGCCGGCGCCGCATCGCTCAAGCTCGAGGGCCGCATGAAGGCCCCCGATTACGTGTATTCCATCGTCGATGTGTATCGTCACCAGATTGATGACATGCTGGCCGATGTTTCGACCTCCAAGGATGAGGATGCCGCCCGCCAGCGACAGCTCAAGCGCTGCTTTAACCGCGACTTTACGCACGCCTACCAGGATGGCACCTCGGGCGACGAGATGATGAGCTACGAGCGCTCCAACAACCGCGGCCAGATTGTGGGCACGGTGCTGGGCAGCCGTCTGGCCAACCGCGATGTACGCGGACTCAAGCCCGACGACCGCCGTCGCCGCGCCGCCATCGCCCGCACTGAGCTGTTTGAGCCCGTGGGCAAGGGCGACCTGCTGGAGCTTCGTCACGATAACGAGTTTGACCAGTTCCTGACCACCATTGCCGCCGATGATGCCGCCGCGGGCGACATCATCGAGTGCCGCGTGCCCCGCAGCATGCCCGAGGGCTGCCGCGTGCGCGTGATTCGAAGCCAGGGCGCCATTGACGCCGCCGGCGCCGCGCTCAAGCGCGATGTGCTGCGCCGCCGCGCCGTAGACGTGTCCGTTGTGGCACGTCTGGGCGAGCCGTTTACTGTCACACTCACCTGCTGTGACAACCCCATGCTCACCGCCACCGCCACGGGCTTCATCGTCGAGGCCGCCAAGACCCGCGCCGTCGAGGCATCCGATCTGGTTGAGCATGTGGGCCGCATGGGCTCCTCTCCCTTTGAGGCCGCGAGCTTTGACGTGGCCCTCGACGCCGGCTGCGGTATGGGCTTTTCCGCCGTGCACAAGGTGCGCGCCGCCGCTTGTAAGGCGCTGGAGGAGGTCATTCTGGCGCCGTACGAGGAGCGCGCAAAAACGCTCGAGTTGCCGGTGCTCGACAAATGTACGCGCCCCATGCCCAAGCACTACCGCGACGAGCCGCAGATCTGCGCCACCGTCACCTCGCTCGAGGCCGCCGAGGCAGCCCGCGCGGAGGGTGCAACACGCATCTATATGACCACCGACGCGCTCGAGGCTGTCGGACTCTCCCCTGCCGATGCATTTGAGCAGGGTATCGTGCCCGTACTCGACGAGGTCTGCCGCGCCGTCGACCACGAGCGCGTCGATCCTTGGATCAATGCCGGAGCCACCGTCGCCGTCGGCAATATCTCCGAGCTCGCCGTAGCCGCTCATGCCGGCGCCACGGCCGAGATTCGCTCTTGCCTGCCGGTGCATAACACGCCCTGCATGGAGGCGCTTGCCGAGCGCGGAGCCGGTGCGTTTTGGCTCTCGCCCGAGATCACGCTCGACGAGATTGTCTCGCTCGGCGCCGCCGCGCCCGCGACTCTGGGCATCACCGTCTTTGGCCGCCCGCGCGTCATGACAAGCGAGCATTGCATTCTGCAGGTTGCCAACGGCTGCATCCACGATTGCGCCAACTGCCGCCTGCGTGCCCGCAAGCTCTCGCTCAAGAATATCGACGGCAAGGTCATGCCCGTACGCACCGACATCCATGGCCGCTCTCGCTTGTACGATGCTTACCCCATCGACCTCACGCCGCAGTTACCGCAGTTGCTCGACGCCGGCGTCCGTCGTCTTATGGTCGACGGAACCCTGCTCGAGGCCGATGAGATTGGCCGTGCCGTCGCTCGCGTCCGTCGCGCCGTCGAGGCGGCTCAAGCCGGCCGCAAGCCCGCCGCCCGCCTGCGCGGCGCCACCTCGGGCTGCATGTTTGTGGGAATTAGCTAACCGAAAGGCTTACACGTGAACGAAGAACCTCAAGTCCTCTACTGCGACGCCTGGCTCATGGCCATCGATAAGCCTGCCGGCATGATCGTCCACGGTGACGGCACCGGCGAGCGCACGCTTACCGACTACGCCAGCGATCTGCTGCTGGCCATGGGCGACGGCTTTGCCGCGACTGACATGCAGCCGCTCAACCGTCTGGACCGCAACACCACCGGCGTGGTGCTGTTTTCGCTCGACAAACAGACGCAGCCCGCTTTTGACCAGATGGTCATCGACCACGCGTTCGAAAAGCACTATCTGGCGCTCGCCGAGGGCAAGATCGACTGGAACGAAAAGCTCATCGACAAGCCCATCGCCCGCGACCGTCACGACAGCCGCAAGATGCGCGTCGGCGCCAGCGGCAAGCCGTCTCAGACGCGCGTCAAGGTGCTCAAGCGTCTTAAGAGTCGCCGTGGCCTGCCCACGCGCTCGTATATCGATGTCGAGTTGCTCACCGGCCGCAAGCACCAAATCCGCGTGCATCTGGCGAGCGAGCGTCATCCCCTGGTTGGCGACGACCTGTACGGAACGCCGCGCCCCTACGGCCTGATGCTCCACGCCCACAGCGTGTCCTTCACGCATCCCGTAACCGGCGAGCATATCTATATCGAAGCCCCCTGCCCCTGGGAGCCCTAAACCACCACAATGGGGACAGGCGCCTTCGCGGTGGTTTTGGCCTTAGCCCGTCCCCTGCTGTTAGACCGTGATGACGTTGTCCATTGCCCGGTACTTGGCGGGGACCTCGCCTGCGGTAATAATCGTTGCGTCGCGGAAGTCCGCGAACTTGATGGGCGCCACCATGCCAAATTTACTGGCGTCCGAGATTACGAAGCGCTTGGCCGTATGGCGCATCGAGATACGCTTTACTTGCGCCTCCTCGATATCTGGCGCCGTGAAGCCCTGCTCGGCGGCAATGCCGTTAGAGCCCCAAAAGCCACAGTTGAAGTTGTAGCGGTCTAAGGTTGCCAAGGCATCGGGGCCAACGAGCGCCTCGGTCTCGGGTTTGAGCTCGCCGCCCAGCACCACGGTACGCATGCCGCGCAAAGCAAGGCGCTGAGCATGGAGCACGGAATCGGTCACATAGGTGACATCTTCAAGGTGTGGAAGATGCTCGATGAGCCTGAGCGTCGTCGAGCCCGAGTCGATGTATACAAAGCTCTCAGGCTCCACAAGCGCCGCCGCACGGGCGCAGATACGCTCCTTGTCATCGTTATGGAGGTCGCTGCGCTCATTAAGCGTTAGGTCGCGCGTCACGTGCGCGCGCTCAAGACTCGTCGCCCCACCGTGGACCTTGGCGATGCGGTGCGCTCGGTCAAGCGTCTGCAGGTCGCGCCGAATGGTAGACGCCGTCACGCCCAGGGCCTCAGCAAGCTCCGGCACGGTAACCGAGCCGGCTCGCTGCACCATCGACACGATCGCGTTGAGCCTATCTTCCGCAAGCATCGCTTACTCCTCCTCGGGGTACACAACTCCCCAGTCGGCGCGGAGCTTGGTCATAAGCTCCATAACATCAGAAGCATAGCCCAGAAGCTCACGCTTCGAATCATCGCCGGCAACGGCCTTCTCAAGATCGGCCATCTCGTAGCACAGAGCGTATGCCTCGGTGCCAGCGTGAACCTCCTCACGGTGACCGTCTGCAGTCCACACGATGGTCGCATGATCGGCACGCGGATAATCGTTGACCTCGATATAGCACTTGTCGAAGCTAATGACCGAGCGCTTGGGCTGCTTGGAGTGGAGCGTAAGGCTCACCACGCCCAGCTGCTGTTCGGCGTTACGGCAGACAATGCCGCCCGCAACGTCGACACCGGTCTCACAGGTGTTGCCCAGCGAGACAACCTCAGCGGGCTGGCTCGCCATAAAGAGGCGCATAACGGAGAGCGCATACACACCAATGTCGAGCATGGCGCCACCGGCAAGGCTACGGTTGTAGAAGCGGTTGGTCAGATCGCCGTACTCCTTATAGCTGCCAAAGTTGAGCTGAGCGAGATTCATGCGGCCGAACTCGCCGACATCCATGCGACGACGCAGCTCCTGATACAAGGGCATGTGAAGCACCGTGGTGGCGTCCATAAGGACCACGTTGTGCTCGTCGGCAATGGCGCGGGCCTCGTCAAGCTCGGCGGAATTGAGGGTAATGGCCTTCTCGCAGAGCACGTGCTTGCCAGCTGCCAGAGCGGCTCGCAGATAGGTGATATGCGTGTTGTGCGGCGTGGTGATATAGACTGCGTCAATGCTCGGATCGGCGTAGAGATCCTCGACCGTGTCATAGACCTTCTCAACGCCATACTGCTCTGCAAAAGCCTGAGCCTTGGACAGTGTGCGGTTGACAACGCCCGCAAGCTTGCGGCCGGCAAGAGCGAGAGACTGGGCCATCTGGTTGGCGATAACACCGCAACCGATCACGGCCCAGCGGAGCTCGGGGGCCGTAAAAATATCGTTGGGGAATCGCTTGTCCTGGACCGAGGCAAATGCCGCCTTAGCGGCTGCTTCGGCGTCGAGCGGAGCCTGTTTGGAATCTGCCATGATGTGCCTCCTAAGTCATCGGAAGTCCTTCATTTCTAACAACTCTATATTCGCACAATTGCGCGCGTATCTGCTCGTGTTTGCGTGTTTATTTTCTTATCGGTCATTATTTAGCCATAGTTGGCAAATGTTTGCGCGGTTATGCGCATTATCGCGCAAGGCTATGCGCGTAAATGCGCATGCGACGATCTTTATGAAACATAAAAGGGCGGAACACCATAGCCATAAAAGACAGAGTAGGCCGTATTACTCCACCCCTCTGGGGGCATCAGACATCAAAGGACCGTCCCAAACTGCCGGCACATAGAGACTGTCCCCCAACGACTGGTCATTTAAGTCTGTCCCCAATGAGTATGGGCATTTCCACGGCACTCATTTAGGCTTATAGGACAAAATGTGTGTCCCGATAGAACACCCGTTTCCATCCATTAATCCAGCCAGAACGGGTACGGGCCCCTGTGGTGGAGGTCCTCCCACACGGCCCTGTCGCCCCACTCCGGCCCTCCGTCCTCGCGCGACGGCGAGGCGGAGTAGACGCTGAACAGGAAGTCGATGTCCGCGTCGGTCGGCATCGCGGCGAGCTTCTCGCGCGCCGTCCTCGCGTCCCCCGAGTGCGCGTGGCACCACCAGAACTCCGCCTTCACGCGCTTGACCGACGTCAGCCCCCGGTGGTTGCGCAGGACGGCCCTCAGCTGCGAGTTCACCCCTCCCTCGATCATGTTGTTGGTCGACGGCAGCGGGCCGGCCTTGGCCAGGGCGGGGTCGAGGTGGGTGAACGGCGTCCCCGCCGACACCAGCGACGACGGCGACGAGCGCGCCCGCCTCAGCCTCTCGTGGGTGCAGGCCCTCCCGCCGTCCACCACGGTCCCGTCCTCCAGGAAGTCGGCCCAGAACCCGCACCAGTCGAGGTAGCGCTCGACCCAGAGCTCGGCCTGGTGCAGCGTCTCGATGCCCATGAGGTCGCGCGCGATGAGGTAGAGCTCGCGCCCCGCCTGGAGCTTCGGCCGCGTCGTCGTGTAGCGCTTGACCTGCGAGAAGGCGTGGAAGGCGCACCTCTGGACCCTGGTGCGCGGCCAGGTCTCGCGCACGGCCTTGGCGAACCCGCTCCCGCCGTCGGTGACGACCACCTCGGGCCCCGGGATCGGCGACATGAGGGCCGACCACGCCCTCGAGTTCTCCGACCTCGCCATGTACCAGGAGACCACCCTCTCGCCGCTGCAGCATATGAGCACCACGAGGTCGCGCGCGACCCAGATCCCGTCGACGTGGAGCACGCGGTGCAGCTCGCCGTCGGGGACGGGCATGGGCCAGACCTCCCAGAACTCGGCCGTCCTGCGCCTGAAGGACCGTCCGCCGCCCGGCATCGCCGCCTGCGAGTCCTTGGAGAGGAGCCACCCGAGGAACTCGTCCAGCCTCGCCGCCGTGTCGTCGTACCTCACCGTCGTCGACGCGCCGCAGGCCGTGCACCTCCACCGCCGGGACCCCGATGAGGTCCTGCCGTTGCGCTTGGTCCGACCGCCGCAGTAGGGGCAATAAACGGCCTTCATGGGCACCTCTTCCGAAAGGGTATTTAACGGTTCCGGAAAAGGTTATCTACCTGCGGGAACGACAGGCAACCGGACACACATTCTGTCCGAGCGGTTAAAAGCGGGCACGGAATTTAAACGGCTGAAAAAGGGGCATCGACCTGCGCCGATGCCCCAAAGTAGACACACATTTTGTCCTATAAGCCTCATTTAAGTCTGTCCCCAATGAGTAGGGATAGAAAAAGGCCCGGGTGCCGTGGCATCCGGGCCTTTGCTAGCAACTTGATGTTGCAGGCAGCTTAGAACTTGTGGC
>ENA-OWZU01000008-OWZU01000008.1-human-gut-metagenome-genome-assembly--contig:-NODE-8-length-82240-cov-21.597542_pt1 | contig 82240 bp, 74 predicted proteins | sample MGYA00249263_ERZ652121 | MGnify/ENA primary metagenome ERZ652121 (study PRJEB26925, sample SAMN05827113) | human gut metagenome | biome: ENVO:2100002; feature: ENVO:00000062; material: ENVO:00002003... | reverse complement strand
TCAGGACTTGGGAGCTAGACATTGATGGCTGAACTTATAATCCCCTAGTCTACAAGAAAACCAGAAAAACTAAAAGTTGTTTCGACACCTTTTAGTTTTTCTGGCTTTTTGTTTGTAGCTAATTTTGTCACAGCTTCATCTATTCACTTTTCCCAAATAGTCGTTTAAAAAAGCTCGCTTTTGGTTGTCTAGGTTCTTCTTTGATGGCCACTTCATTAGCGACTGCTGCTTCAAATTGTTTTGCGTCTTGTAATAGCAGGTGATTTAATTCAATCAGGCCTTTTAAACTAGCTTCAAGACGACGACCTTCCCCTGTCTCCAACGATTGCCCCTGTTGCACTACAAGTCGCAGGGAATGCTGCTGCGCTTGTAATAAGGCGACTGTGTCTTCATCTACAGGAGTATCGGCAAATTTCCCAGGTGCGTCATCTGCTAGTATCTCGACCGCTTCCGTGTAATCTCTCAATTCAAATACAAACCGTTGTAGTTGCTCTTGCTTCATCAAATATGGGTTTTGACTATAGATTTCTTGCAGTTGTTTCAGCCGTTGATTCAAAGTTAAGCTAACCAAAATTGGTGATTCTTCTGTCATTCTAATACTCCTCTCTGTCAATATTTTTATCATAACCCAATTCAATCAGAAGGTCTATTTGAAAAAAACACTGCAAAAGCTCGCTCTCTCGCTTGCTTTTACAGTGTTCGGATTACAATCATTAGCCTTCGTATGCGTCTAAGATAATTTGTTTCAACTCAGAAATAAGTGGTTCTTTTGGATTTGCTGTTGTACATTGATCTTCATACGCTAATTCCGCCATACGGTCAACGGTGTTATCCAAAATTTCTTGTGTAACACCTTGAGCCTTTAAGTTCATATCAATACCGACATTGACACCCAAATCATAGACTGCTTGAGCCAAAGCTTCTACTAACTCTTTAGTCGTTTTTCCTTTTAGACCTAAGAAGCGTGCAATGTCCGCATAATCAGTATCCGCACGGAAGTAGTCATATTTAGGGAACATCGCATGTTTTTGTGGGTCTTTTGCATTGTATCGAATAACGTGTGGCAATAAGATTGCATTGGTACGACCATGAGGAATACCATATTCTCCACCAATTTTGTGCGCAATCGAGTGAGAAATTCCTAAGAAGGCATTGGCAAAGGCCATCCCAGCCATCGTTGATGCGTTATGCATTTTTTCGCGAGCTTCCATATCGGCTGTATGTGTTGATTTTTCTAAATAATCAAAGACAAGTCGGATTGCTTGTAAGCTTAAGCCACGTGTATAGTCTGACGCCATTACTGAAACATATGATTCAATCGCGTGCGTCAAGACATCCATACCTGTATCTGCTGTCACTGACGCCGGTACTGACAAGACAAATTGCGGATCAACGATTGCAACGTCTGGTGTTAATGCGTAGTCAGCTAATGGATATTTCACGTGTGTTTCACTATCTGTAATTACTGCAAATGGTGTTACTTCAGAACCAGTTCCTGATGTTGTAGGAATGCAGACAAATTGTGTTGTTTCAGGTTTGTCAATTTTGTATGTCCGTTTACGGATATCTAAGAATTTTTGTTTTGCTCCGAAGAATGATGTATCTGGGTGTTCGTAAAACATCCACATGCCTTTTGCTGCATCCATCGCAGAGCCACCACCAAGAGCGATTACAGTATCTGGTTTAAAGTCGACCATCATTTTTGTTCCAGCATAGACTGTATTGGTTGATGGATTTGGTTCAACGTCTGAGAACACTTCAATTTTTACATTATTTGAACGACGAGCCAATACTTCACGAACCGTATCTGCATAGCCAAATTGCACCATACCAGGGTCACAGACAATCATCACGCGTTCAACATTTTCCATTTTTTCTAAATACAACAATGAATTTTTTTCAAAATAAATTTTTGAAGGTAATTTGAACCATTGCATATTATTTCTCCGTTTCGCTACTGTTTTGACATTAATTAAGTTTACTGCAGACACATTCCGTGAAACTGAATTCTTACCATATGATCCACATCCTAGCGTCAATGATGGAATCATTTCATTGTAGATATTTCCGATTCCGCCTTCAGCAGATGGTGTATTAACTAATATACGACAAGCTTTCATTCGTAAGCCAAATTTGACTTGTAGCTCTTCATTTTCTGTATGAATAACAGCTGTATGTCCGAGTCCACCAAGGTCTAGCATCCCTTCGCATAGTTCAAAGCCATGCTCAGTTGAATTAGCTTTGATCATCGCTAGTACTGGTGATAATTTTTCACGAGACAATGGATAATCAGGACCAACACCTGCTAATTCAGCAATCAATAATTTCGTTCCTTTTGGTACGTCAATACCAGCTAAGCTCGCAATCTCTTCAGCTGAATGGCCAACGATTGCGGGATTGACTGCGTATTTCCCTTCATTCATTACTGCATCTTCTAATTTTTGTAACTCTTCTTTTTTCACAAAATAGACTTGATGTGCTTGGAATTCTGCTTTGACTGCGGCATAGACTTCTTTGTCGACAATCACTGCTTGTTCAGATGCACAAATCATTCCATTGTCAAATGTTTTCGATACAATCAAATCATTGACTGCTCGTTTTAATTTTGCTGTTTTTTCGATGTATGATGGTACATTTCCTGGTCCAACACCTAATGCCGGTTTTCCTGTTGAATACGCTGATTTCACCATGCCCGATCCACCAGTCGCTAATACAATGGCGATGCCTGGATGATTCATCAAGCCTTGCGTTGCTTCAATCGATGGGTATTCAATCCATTGTACACAATGCTCTGGCGCACCTGCTGCAATCGCTGCATCGCGCACGATTCGCGCTGCTTCAGCGGAACATTTTTGAGCGCTTGGATGAAAAGCAAAGACGATAGGATTACGAGTCTTTAAAGCAATCATCGCTTTAAAAATCGTAGTAGATGTTGGGTTAGTCGTTGGTGTTACCCCACAAACGACCCCGACTGGCTCTGCAATTTCGATAAGACCTTTTTGTTTGTCTTCATTGATAACGCCGACTGTTTTGTCATGCTTAATAGAATGCCAAATATACTCTGATGCATACATGTTTTTGATTGCTTTGTCTTCATAAATGCCGCGGCCAGTTTCTTCGACTGCTAATTTTGCTAAATACATGTGTTTATCTAAGGCAGCCATTGCCATTTCATGCACAATGTGGTCAACTTTTTCTTGATCAAAATCAGCCATTGCTTTTAGTGCTTCATTACCTTGTGCAGCTAATTTATCAATCATTACTGATACATCAATCGCTCCTGTTGTCTTTTCTACTTTTGTTTTTGCCATAATTCGTTCCTCCTAATCCTCTTAAACATTGTTAATATATTCACAAATAGAGTGTACAACAGATACCAGTAGTTGTAAAGAGTTTATTGTGATGTTTTTCACTTTATTTTTTGCAAAAAAAAATTAGCCGCTGAGGACTAATCTTCTTTCGTTGTTGGTTCAACTGTTGGTTCTGTTTCTTCTACAGGAGCGTCTACCACTGGCGCCTCTTGTGTAACGATTGGTTCTTCTGTTGTTGGAGGCGTCACTGTACGAATCGCTGCTCGTTCAAACTCTAAATAAACGCCTTCGCAATCCAATGTAACAGTTTTTTTGTCATCATCTACTTCATAGATCACTCCATGCAAGCCACCAATCGTGATGACTTTACTGCCCGGTTGCATAGAATTTAATGTTTCTTCTCGTTGCTGTTGTTGTTTCTTTTGTGAACGTTGGAAAAAGAACATCATTCCCGCAAAAAAAACAACCATAATAACTACTTGTAACATCTCTTCACCTCATTTTTTTATCTCTTTCTACTTTATCACATACGTTTCAAGAAACTCTAGCTTTTTAGAAGTTTTTCGCATTTTCTTTATTAAATCCATACTCTTCAAAGAAATGTTGCCGGAATTCCAATAAATTATCGTCCATAATTGCTTGACGGACTTGGCGCATAAGATTTAACAAGAAGTACAAATTGTGATAAGAGGTCAATCGCATACCAAATGTTTCATCACATTTGATTAAATGACGGACATACGCACGACTATAATTTTTACAAGTATAGCAATCACAATTTTCATCAATTGGTCGGAAGTCGCGTGCATATTGTGCATTTTTGACAACCAGACGTCCTTTCGAGGTCATACATGTTCCATTCCGAGCGATACGAGTCGGCAAGACGCAATCAAACATATCCACGCCACGAATGACGCCATCAATTAAGGAGTCAGCGGCACCCACACCCATCAAATAGCGCGGCTTGTCTTCTGGGATCAAAGGCGTAGTAAATTCTAGCACACGATTCATTTCTGATTTTGGTTCTCCTACTGATAAGCCACCGATTGAATAACCTGGAAAATCCATACTTATCAAATCCTTGGCGCTTTGTCTGCGTAGTTCCTCAAAACCTGCTCCTTGAATAATACCAAATAGGCCTTGGCGATCGGGATGAAAGTGTGCTTCAAGCCCTCGGGCAGCCCAACGAGACGTACGCTCAACGGATTTTTTGACATAGTCATAGCTTTCATCAAATGGCGGACATTCATCAAAGCTCATCATAATGTCAGAGCCTAGCTTATTTTGAATGTTGATGGCTTTCTCTGGAGACAAGAAGAGCTTTGAGCCATTCAAATGATTTCTAAAATGAACGCCCTCTTCTTCAATATTACGCATATCAGCAAGAGAAAAGACTTGAAATCCTCCTGAATCAGTCAAAATAGGCTGATCCCAATTCATAAACTTGTGCAGTCCGCCTGCCTCTTCGACAATGTCTTCTCCCGGACGTAACCATAAATGATAGGTATTGCTTAAAATAACACCTGCACCCATCTGTTTTAATTCTTCAGGCGCAATTGTTTTAACAGTAGCAAGTGTCCCTACTGGCATAAACATTGGTGTCGGAAACGTACCGTGTGGTGTAATCAGCTCACCGAGGCGCGCACCGGTGTGTTTTTCTTTTTTTATTAATCGATAACGAATGGCTGGTTGCGACATTCATTTCCCTACTTTCTATTCTTTTTACGTATACAATTCATCATACGTTTTCTAACGATCATTTGCAAGTCACAGTTTCCTCCCAACAACTTTGTAAGTTGTATTCAGGCCTTAATTTGCTATACTTAATGGTAATAGGAGGAAAGTTATGAAATCAAATCGCGAAATCAAAAAACAGGCCAAGGAACTGTTGGCCGGACGCTGGGGAAGTGCTATTTTATTAAATCTTGTCCCCACCTTGTTAGTTATTGTAGTCTTTGTTTTGATCGGTATCCCTAGTATCTGGGCTTTATCGTCCATAACTCAGGATACAAGCACCACTATATTAACGAACGTCAGCAGTGACAATGATCCAAATTATATGGTCACACTAGGTGCCAATATTATCGGGACATTATTTAGCACCGCCATTACGTGGACATTTTTAGACTTATTGCGTGGAACAAAGCAAAAAATCAATCCACTTTCGGATGCCTTTCGTGCATTTCAATCACCATTTTTATTGGCTGTCGTTATTATCTGTATTCTAATCAGTATTTTCCAATCACTCTGGTTCCTTTTATTTGTTATTCCTGGAATTATTAAAGGGTATTCGTATTCACAATCGTATACCATTTTTTATGACACGTATCAACACACCGGTGAAAAGATGGGCTATTTGGATAGTATCACGGCAAGTCGTCGACTAATGAACGGCTACAAAATGCAATTATTTTTATTAGATTTAAGCTTTATCGGCTGGCATATTTTGTGCCTATTCACGGCAGGAATCGGCTATTTATGGTTAACACCGTATATTGCAGCTAGCCATACCGCATTTTATGATAGCTTACCAAAAGAAGAAGCACTGGTTTTCTAATGTCAAAAATAGAGTCGAGCAATAGGATCGGAATGTTCGAACAGTGATTTGTAAGAAGAAACGAATACATTTTGAAAAAGAGCAAAAAGAACCAGAACGTCCAGAAGTTTGAGTAACAACTTCTGGACGTTCTGGTCTTTTTGCTTGTAGCTGACTCTCTCGCCGGTTTATTCTTCTTCGTCTGATAAACGGTGGAATTTAATTAATTCATTAATGGCAACCGGAATTATCGATAGTGCAATCGCCAATAACCAATGATTAAAGCTGATTCGTACTAAGCTAAATAATTCTTGCGTAATTGGTAGAATCGCGATAACAGTCGTAATGACAATGGCCAAAATAGCCATTTCAAAGAGTGATTTGTTTGATTCAAGTTTTACTTTAAAGATAGAACGATCACTTCGAACATTAAAGACGTGGATAATCGATGAATATGCCAATACTAAAAAGGCAACTGTTTGACCGACTTCATGGCTTGCCTCTACCCAGGGACTAATTGAATTCACAAATGTTCCTAAGTAATACCCAATCAAGGTAACTACCGTAAAGATTGACGCGTTCACGCCAATTTTTTGCCAGAGCCCACGTGAAAAGATGCTCTCGCTTGGTGCAATCGGATCTTCATTCATGATTCCTTTTTCAGTTGGTTCTTTTCCTAATGCAAAACCTGGCAAGCCATCCGCTACGACATTGACAAATAGCAATTGCACCGCGGTAAATGGTGCACCCCAGCCAAATAGCATCGCTAACAACACAATAAAAATCTCAGAAATGTTACAGCTCAAAAGGAAATTGACTGCCTTACGAATATTTTGATAGACGGTACGCCCTTGTGCAATGGCATCGACAATCGTAGCAAAATTGTCATCAGTCAAGACCATATCCGCTGCCCCTTTGGCAACATCAGTCCCGGTAATTCCCATCGCACACCCAACTTCACTGGCTTTTAATGCCGGGGCATCGTTTACTCCGTCACCGGTCATGGCGACTGTCGCACCTGTCCGTTGCCACGCTTTGACAATTCTGATTTTATCTTCAGGTGTCACGCGCGCATAGACTGATAGTTGTTTGACTTTTGCATCTAGTTCTTCTTCAGACAATTCACGTAGCTGTGCGCCGGTCATTGCTTCACTGGCTTTTGATAAAATACCTAGCTCTTTGGCAATTGCGCTTGCTGTTACAACGTGGTCACCAGTAATCATGACTGTCTTTATCCCTGCACGCTTGGCACGTGCAATCGCCCCTTTACTTTCCGGACGTGGTGGATCAATCATACCGACCAAGCCTAAGAGATGTAGATCTTTTTCCAGAAATGCTGATGTCAGCTCAGTCGGCTCTTCATCAAATGTCCGGAAGCCGACTGCAATAACGCGTAAGGCTTTTTTCCCAAAGCGATCATTGACGACAGCGGCTTGCTCCACATCACCATAGCGGAAGCGTGGCATCAAGACATCAAAGGCGCCTTTGGTCACAGATAGATACTTCTTGCCATGCTTATGAATCGTTGTCATCATTTTCCGCTCTGAATCAAACGGAAGCTCTCCAATTCGGACATAGGACTCATCTAATTCTTTTTTAGTATGGTAATTTTCTTCTAATGAACGAACAATGGCTACCTCGGTCGGGTTCCCTTTGTAGCTTTTTTCATCGCCCGGCTCGATAATAACATCTGTACATAGTGACGCAAGCTTCAACACTTCGATGGCTTCTTCTGTCATCGCATCTTCCGCATCTACGACCTCATCACCATGGCGCCAAATACGACGGACAGTCATTTTATTTTGCGTTAATGTCCCGGTCTTGTCTGAACAAATCACACTCGCTGATCCTAGTGTCTCTACAGCAGGCAAGCGACGAATGATTGCATGTTTTTTGGCCATTTTTTGGACACCAAAAGCCAATGCTAGTGTAACAATTACCATTAGTGTTTCCGGAACTGCGGCTACTGCTAGTGATACAGCAGTCATAAATAGTTCTAAGACTGGTTCTTCTTGTAAATAACCAATCAAAAAGACAATCGCAGCGGCACCAATTGCAACAAAACTAATTCGTTTGCCTAATTGATTTAATCTTTTTTGCAAAGGTGTAGCGGTTTGCTTCGTGTCATTTAAGAGACTTGCTACTTTCCCCATCTCAGTCTGCATGCCTGTCGCCGTCACGATCGCTCTTGCACGACCATTAACGACAGTACAGCCTTTGAATACCATATTTAGCTGATCGCCGAGACTCTCGTCTTCCGTCGTCATAAAGTCAGCATTTTTTTCAACAGGTTCGCTTTCCCCGGTTAACGCAGACTCTTCAACACGGAGTTGGGAAGTTTGAGTTAGCCGAGCATCAGCGACGATCATTGAGCCATTTTCCAGAACAAGTATGTCCCCAACGACAACTTCTTCTGCATCTATCTCAGTGACGTGGCCATCCCTCAAAACAGACGTAACTTGCTTATTCATATCTTGCAAGGCTGCAAGTGCTTTTTCCGCATTTCCTTCTTGGACAATTGCTAACACTGAATTAATCACGACAATGGCGATAATTAATAACCCTTCAAATAAATCCCCATGTTCCGTCGATACCGCTGTGTAAAAAGAAATTGCGGCGGCAACTAATAAAATAATCGTAGTAAAGTCCGATAAGCTATGCAAAATCTTACTAATTAATGACTCGCTGGGCGCTTGTTCAAATTGATTGCGTCCATTTTCTTGCAAACGATTCGCCACCTCTTGCGATGTCAACCCATTCTCCATCGATGTTTGCTGCTCTTTGGCGAGTTGCGCGTAATCTTTCTTGTATGCTTCCATTCCATTCCTCCTATACTATTGACGTGCAATTTAACTATAGCATGATTGTTTTATCGGATTCAATGAATACCCCTTGTTAAATCGAAACGTTTACGTTTTTTTAGAAAGCTGGCGACTTTTTTCACTTTCGTTACGAAAAAACGTCCATCCCGAAAAATTCTCTCGAGACGGACGGTATGATTTATTTTACAAACATGGCATCGCCAAAGCTAAAGAAGCGATACTTCTCATTAATAGCGTGTTGGTATGCTTCTAATACAAACTCTCGACCCGCAAAGGCACTCACAAGCATGACTAATGTCGATTTTGGCAAATGAAAATTAGTTGAGAAGGCATCGACTATTTTAAATTGATAGCCAGGCTTAATGAAGATGTTTGTCCAACCACTATCTGCTTGAATGGCACCATCAAACTTCGTGCCGATGGTTTCTAGCGTGCGAATCGATGTAGTGCCGACTGCCACGATTCTTCCACCTGCGTCACGTACAGCATTTAGCTCATCCGCAGCTTCTTGTGTCAGACGGTAAAACTCACTATGCATCTCATGCTCAGCAATATTGTCGACACTGACTGGGCGAAACGTCCCTAAACCAACGTGCAGTGTCAAGTAGACCAAGTGAACACCTTTTGCTTGAATTTTTTTTAATAGTTCTTTCGTGAAATGAAGGCCCGCAGTCGGTGCGGCAGCTGAACCGTTTTCTTTGGCATACACCGTCTGGTATCGCTCTGGATCTTCCAGACGTTCTTTAATGTATGGCGGCAATGGCATCTCGCCTAGTGATTCCAAAATTTCTAAAAAGATGCCCTCATATACAAAGCGAATCATCCGTCCGCCATGATCCAATTCTTCTTCTACAATTGCTTTTAAGCGACCATCACCAAATGTAATTTCTGTGCCGACTTTGGCACGTTTGGCTGGTTTGATGAGTGTCTCCCACGTATCTCCCTCGGTATTATTTAAAAGCAATAGTTCTAAATGAGCACCCGTCTCTTCTTTCACGCCATACAAACGAGCTGGTAGTACCCGCGTGTTATTCATAACCAACGCATCACCAGCGTTTAGCTCATCAATAATTTCATAAAAGTGCTTATCCGCCATTTCTTTCGTTTTGCGATCCAAAACTAATAAACGAGAACTTGCTCGGTCAGTCAAAGGGGTCTGTGCAATCAATTCCTCTGGTAAATCAAAATCAAAATCTTCTGTTGTTAACATTCGTTCTCTCTCCTTACTTTCTTGCTCTTTTATTTTAGCATGTTTTGTGGGCCAAAAAGGACTTAAAGCATAAATAATTTAGCTCTAATCATTCCATATAAACCGTGACATAAAATGAGACGTTTTGACCAAAAACCAAAAATCCAAAAGTTTAAGAAACAACTTTCGGATTTTCTGGTCTGTTTACTTATTGCCGAACATTCAGTATCTTACGAATGATTCATCGTGACGCACCCATTTTTTAATGGAAGAGATGGCTTTGTTTTGCTCGTTCGCTCATCCGTTTTTGCAAGTCAGTCACCTTTGGAAATAGATAGATACCGACTGCAGCAAAGCCTACGAACATACAAACTAAAAAGATCAAATCTTGCCAAGCATTCGCCCAATAAATGCCACCCGCCGATTCACGCAATAGATTCACAGCATACGTAAATGGTAAGAGTGGATTAATCATCTGGAAGAACTTTCCGGATACTTGGATAGGATAGTTCCCGCCACCACCAGAAATAGAGAGCACGAGAATAATGATTCCGATTCCCTTACCGATATTACCAAACATGGCGACGAGTACATAAATAATCATCATAAAGCTCAGCGCCACTAAAACCGCAAAGAATACACTCCACGCTGGCTGTCTCACATCTACACCAAGTAAGAAATAATTTCCGAGTGTCACGATCAACGCTTGCCCAATCGCCATTGTCAAAAACGTCAACATACGAGCAATAAATGTTTCTCGTTTGGTGAATTGATTCTTTTGTTTGTCATTGAGGAAGTAACCCGTCGTTGCCACACTCGAGAAGAGCAACGCGCCGACCCAAAGACAAAGGGCCGTGTAAAATGGTGTACTAGCCGAACCATTATTGGCAATCGGGTACATCGTTGTTGTTTTTAGATCGACCGGATTGGTAAAGAAGTCACTTTCTTTTTGAATGTCTTGCTTCATTAATTTAATGACTTGACCTAAATCAATGGTCTCTTCTCCCTTACGGATTGCTTCGGCTGCTTTATGAATTCCTGCTTGAATAGAAGGCCAGTCATTTTGAATGAGGTCGTCTGCTAAATTCAATGCCTTTTCTACGCCAGGGAATTTTTCATTCATCAAGGCCAGCGTTGAGGTCAAATCATTACGTACCGAAGACCAATCGTTTTTCATAAAGTTCGCTGCGAGCTGCAGCTTTTCAGCTACTGTCGGCAATTCATTGTTGTAAAGATCTGCCCCCTTATTGATGGCATCGACAATTTGCGTCATATGGCCATTTAATAAGGTATTCGCATCTGAAAGTTCTTGACGAATCGCTGGTAGCTGCGCTTGATACTTCTCTAAGATACTGATGGCATTTTTCACCGTGCCATGAGTGGCAGTTAGTAATGATTCAAGTTGTTCAAAATTCACTTGTGACATCAACGAAGAGGCAGTCGTTAAGGTATCAATTAACTGATTGACAATTGTCGTGATAGAATCGCCGACATTTAAGGCTTTGACATTGGTAATTGTTGTTTGGACAGCACCGGCTGCTTGATTAGCTGAAGTTAACAGTGCAGAAATATCTGTTTTGATTTGATCAAACTCACCATTTTTAGCCTGTTCTGCTAAGCTTGTCGCTCGTGTAGCAAGATCACTCACTGTCTGTTCTACTGTTTTTAGCTGCTGAATCATACTATCAAGAGCGGTACTACCTGTCGCCTGCTGCAAATTCTCTAAGAGTGTAATTACAGAATTAAGGAGTGTCGCTTGAGTGTTAAAGTGTGCGGCCAATGCTTCTAGCAAGGTCACAACTTGCTGTTTCTCCGCATCGGTCAATTCATTTTTATCCAATAAGGTTTGTAAATCACTGGTAGTTGTTTGGACATCGCCTGCCGCTTGCGAGATAGCATCTAGCGTAGTATCCACTGAGGTAATAATAGTCGGCAAGGCCGTTTGCAACTGCTTGGCAAAGGCTAGGACAGATTCCGAGGTACCAGATGCCTGACTGCCTAATTTTTCAATCTCTGGCCAGAGTGATTGGACTTTCTCGATAATCGCTAAGCCTTCTTTCGCTTCTGACACCCCTTGATTCATCGTCTGTTCTACTGATGAAAAGTCCTCATTGATTTCAGCTAGTTGATTTCCTGCCGCTTGCAATTCTGGAATTTTCTCTTGGAGTGTCAAAATAACCGCCGCTTGTTTTTCCAGCTCTGGCATTTTATCATTCAATGCGATAATTTTTTCACCTAAGGCATCCACTTCTGGCAAGTAACTACTAAATTCATTGGCTTTTGCGAGCTTTTCTTTCATCTCAGGTAACTTATCATGAAGTGTGACAATTTCTTCAAGATACCCATTAATTTCAGTCGCGTGTTCATCCGTTGTCAAAATCAGATTTTTCACTTTATTAATCGAGACTAAGTTTGCTTCAATATCATACCCGACATCCTTTAGGGCTGTAAATAAGGTCGTAGTCGCAGTACTTATAAAGTTTTCAGCGACTTGGTCTTTTAAGCTATTTGCACCTTTATCGGTAATTTTTGGTGCAATGGCATTAATTTTTTCATTAAAATAATAATCAATTTGAGGTTTTTTGATTTCCCCTTTCGTAAAACTGATTAAATCTTCAGAGAAGTCTTTCGGAATATAAATACCAGCATAATACTTACCTGATTTCACTCCTTCTGTAACAGCTTTTTTGGATTTTACAAAGCGCCATCCTAGTTGATCATTTTTCTTTAATTTCTTTAATACTTCTTGGCCGACTTCAATTTTTTTATCATTCAGCGTCGTACCGACATCATCACTATAGATGGCGATTGGAATTTCGCCTGTATTCCCATATGGATCCCAAAGTGCTTTAATATTAAACCACGCATAAAGTGATGGTAAGATCATCAATGCTACGATTAAAAAAGTAGCTAATGGAATTTTAAAAATTCGTTGCCAATCCAACTTATATAAATAGAAAATACGTTTTATTTTTTTCACTTTCTCACCTGCTTTTTTTCAGTCGCTTGCTACTGTATCATATTTTCAAGCTCTGTTTCGACTTTTTTGCTCTCCCATACAGACACTTACTACGATTTGTCTAATAACACAGATTCTTACGTAAAAAATCCAATGAAAAAGATTCTTGTTACTAGTTTATCATGCCTCACGGCGACAAGTTAGTAGCGAGCCTTCTCTTTCACTGGATGTTAACCGTTGTTTAGTTGGACATAGCTGCATTTTTCTGAGCGGCCGTACGGACGGCCTTGATAGTAGCTGCTCGAAATTGACTTTCTTCTAATGATTGCACTGCTGCAATCGTCGTACCGCCAGGCGAGCAGACCATATCTTTTAATTCACCTGGGTGTTTGCCTGTTTCTAATACCATTTTCGCCGATCCTAAGACCGTCTGTGCAGCAAATTCATAGGCTTGCTTACGTGGCATTCCCTCGGCAACTGCCCCATCAGCTAGTGCCTCAATGAATAGATAGACATATGCTGGCGCTGACCCACTGACACCGACCACTGCATCCATCATAGATTCTGGTACGACTTCTGATTTTCCAAAACTGTCAACTACTGTATGAACTTCTTCCAACACATCAGCCGTCACTTCTTTTGAAGAAGAGATACTACTCATACCTGCTCCCACCATAGCTGGTGTATTAGGCATCACGCGAATCACTGGATTACTAATTGTTGCTTGAATTTGTGCAATAGTCACACCTGCTGCAATCGATACGATGACTTGAGTGGGTCTAAGATGATCTTTCATTTGCTCGATTACTTTGGGCACGATTGGTGGCTTGACTGCCAAGATAATTACCTCCACTTCAGCTAAAAAAGTAGCCAAATCCAACTGAGGAGTAACCTGATATGTATGAACGACTTTTTCTAAGGTTGGTGCGTACCGATGATTGTATACTTGAATTTCTTTCGGTGCACATAATTGGGACTCTAAAATACCTTGAATCATCGCTTGGGCCATATTACCGGCTCCGATGAACCCTATTTTCTTCATGCTTGTTCCTCCGATTCCGTAAATGATTGTACGCTGTTCTCTTTTATGATTAAGTAGCCACGCTGAGGTGTACGCATCTGAGTAAATTGCTGAAAGGATAGGAGCAATTGCCACTCTTTCTCCCCTTGTTGGAAGACACCGACATAAGTGACCCCATCTGGCTCTTCTTTTTTTGAAAGTTGTGTCAACAAACAATACCCAATCGGTATGCCTTGTTTTGTGCGCAATTGCTGACTTTTCTTTCGTAGAAAATAAACAAAGAAAAATACGGTAATCAAAACAACACTATAGCCTACTAATTGACTCATTTAGGCAACAATCCATTCTCCGATACTTTGATATCAATCCCGACACTTACTTTGATTGCTTTTTCGACTTCAATCATTTTTTCTTCATCAATGCGATAAATTTTATCCTTTAATCGCGACTTGTCAATTGTGCGAATCTGCTCTGTTAAAATCACGGAATCTCGTTCAAGACCCGATTTTGATGCCGGTAGTGAGATATGGGTCGGTAATTTCGGCTTAGAAATTTTTGCAGTAATCGCGACAACGATGACAGTCGGACTAAAGTGATTTCCTAAATTATTTTGAACGATTAATACTGGTCGAACTCCCCCTTGTTCTGAACCAACAACTGGAGATAAATCTGCAAAGTATACATCTCTCCGTCTTATCATACTCTTCCCCCTATTATTTACTCATATTCTCTTGGCAGTCGCTCAGATAATAAGCAAGCGACTTCATAATGAATCGTACCAATATAGCTTGCAATGTCTTGCAATGAGATAGTTTTGTCTCCATCTGTGCCGATCAGTGTCACCGTCGTGCCCACTGGTATATCAGCGGGTAAGCGAACCATCAATTGATCCATGCAGACACGGCCGACTATTTCACAGAACTGGCCATTTACTAACACATGAAATCCTTGTAACTTTCGGACATAGCCATCCGCATATCCAATCGGTACCGTCCCAATCCATTCATCCTGTGTTGTTTCATATGTATGACCATAGCCAACACCGGATCCACTAGGTAATTGCTTGACCTGAACTAGCTGCGAGGTCAATGACAGTGCGGGCACCAATGAATAGCTCGGCTGAAGTGCATCTGAGGATGGATTCAGGCCATACATGGCTACACCATAGCGAACCAGATTCCCTAATGGCTCATGCCACAACTGAGTCGCACTATTGGTGACGTGAATATACCGAGGGGCTTCTAATACAGCGATAGTCTTAAAGAAGCGTGCCTTTTGCTCTTGCCAATAAGTCGCATCTGCTTGGTCGGCTGTCGCAAAATGCGTGAATACGCCCTCTAGATAAAATCCCTCTGCTTGCGCTAGTGACACTTCTGCTTGCTTGACATCGCCTGAATCAATAAAGCCAATACGACCCATCCCTGTCTCAATCGCCAAATGGACAGCAATCGGCTCCTTCCATGGCTTTTTAAGATAGGCTTGTTCGGCTTGTTTCAACCAGTCAGTTGAAGCGACTGGAATCGCCAATTGATACTGACTGACAACCGGCAAGTATGCACAATCGACCAATCCTAAAATAAAAACAGGTAAAGTAATACCCGCCTCTCTTAATTCAATTCCTTCATCAATTGTTGCCACACAAAAACCAGCAACGCCTTCTTCTTCCGCAATTTTTGCTACTTGAACGGCACCATGTCCATAGCCATTTGCCTTTACTACTGCAAATAATGATTGATCTGCGGATAGATGCTCTTGAACAGTCCGTAAATTTTCACGAATGGCCTCTGTATGGATGGTAATCCGCGTGGGACGATAGATGGATTTCACCATACTCGTTACCTTCTTTCTATTCCTCTAGGATAATTTGTGCAAAGATCATGGCATCTGTATGCGTAATACTGACATGTGCAACACCTGACTGAAATGGCGAACGCGTCACAATTGGTGCACCGGCTTCATTTGCCAACACTTCGATGTCTTGAAAACTCACCTTGCCAATACCAGTCCCCCATGCTTTTGAAAACGCTTCTTTGCATGCAAAGCGACCGCCTAAAAATTCCACTTGACGATGAAAAGGCAACCGATCATACCATTCCAACTCTTTTGAAGTCAAAACTCTTTTCGCAAATTGCGGCTTTTCTTTTACAATTTTTGCCATGCGCTCTGTTTCGACCGCATCAATGCCAACTCCCTTTATCATACTTCAATTGTCCTTCCTTAGTTAGTCTTATTCTACCCAAAAAAAGCGAGAAAATACAGAGGAATTTTCCTCACTCTTCGAATTCCTACTACCGAACAAAAAAAGCTATCGAAGCCTCTAATTTTGTAGGCTTCGATAGCTATCTTCATTAATCTTGGTTAGAGCGGATGACAAAGCTGCGTTTGCTGCTGTCTTTTGTGCGACGACTTTTTTTGTAGCCATCTTCACGGTTGCTGTTAGCCGGCTTGCGGTTACGGCTACCATTTTCGCCATCACGGCTATAACGGTTGTCGCGATTTTCTCCACGACCGCCACGGTTATCACGACGGCGATTGTTGTTGCCTCTGCGGTTGCCGCCACCATTTCCACCACGATTGCCAAAGTTTTTCTTCCCTTGTGGCAATGGTCTTTCAGGTGTAATTTTGACAGGCACTAAGTCAGTTGGGTCTTTGGCTAGTGTTTTCACTAGTAAAGCAGCCAAATCTTGTGCAGAGTAGCGTTCAAGCAAATCATCTGCAGCAGATAGGTAACGGTCCAATCCGTTTTCATCCATTTTTGATTCAATTTCTTCCAAAGCAGCGCCAAGTTGTCCTGTAAACGCTTCTTTTTCGGTTGGTGGACGTAATGGTGTCATGCGTTTTTTCGTTAAGTTTTCGATAGTATGCAAGTAGCTCATTTCGTTTGGTGTCACGAATGTTACAGACATCCCACCTTTACCGGCACGGCCTGTACGTCCAATCCGGTGAACATAGCTTTCTGGATCTTGAGGGATATCGTAGTTGTACACGTGTGTCACACCTGAAATATCCAATCCACGAGCAGCCACGTCAGTCGCTACTAAAATATCTAAGTTCCCATTTTTAAAGCTACGTAGGACACTCATCCGTTTTTGTTGAGATAAGTCACCATGGATGCCTTCAGCTTTATAGCCACGTGTTTCTAGTCCACGAGCTAATTCATCTACACGGCGTTTTGTACGACCGAAAACGATCGTCAATTCTGGTGTTTGCACATCCAATAAACGTGTCATAATATCAAATTTTTCAAAGTCTTTTGAGCGAACATAATATTGATCAATTAGCTCTGCTGTCATTTCTTTGGCTTTGATTTTTACGTGTTCAGGATTTTGCATGAATTTCACGCCGATATTTTTAATTGCTGGTGGCATAGTTGCAGAGAATAATAATGTTTGACGAGTCGCAGGTACTTTAGAGATGATTGATTCAATATCTTCTAAAAATCCCATGTTTAACATTTCATCTGCTTCATCCAATACTAAGGTTTCGACAGTTTCCAATTTTAGGGTGTGGCGATTAATATGGTCTAACATACGTCCTGGTGTACCCACAACGATATGTGGACGATCTTTTAATTGACGGATTTGGCGGCCAATATCTGCTCCACCGTAAACTGCCATTACACGAACCTTTTTATCTTTACCTAGACGATACAGTTCTTCTTGTGTTTGGATTGCTAATTCACGTGTTGGTGAAATAACTAATCCTTGAAGATGGGAACTGCTCGTATCAATTTTTTCTAACATTGGTAAACCAAATGCTGCCGTTTTACCGGTACCAGTCTGTGCTTGACCAATCACATCTCTTCCTGATAACGCTAAAGGAATTGTTTCAGATTGAATCGGTGTTGCTTCCTCAAATCCTGAGCGTTCTACCGCTGTTAACAATTCTGGTGAAAGTTCTAATTCTTTAAATTTCAAATGAATCCTCCTATTATTTCCTCATACAGCTCATCTGTACGGTCCCTCTGTTCTGATTTCAGCGGGCATGTATTCTTTGAGGTGTTCGTAGTTCTCATCTACCGTCATCCAAGGTAGATACACACCGAAAAACCACCTCTTGAAGGCATTAGAAAAGGCTAGGACAAAATTGTACAGCCTTTCGTCTCAGCCTAGCTTTGAATATACAGTAGAATAAATTCTACTAGCTATCTATTAGTTCCTTAATTAAAAGGGTCAAACCGTTTCTAAATGAATACTTCATCTTTCGGCACGTAGGTTATTGTATCATAGATTGAAATTTTCATCAAGTTTACAGTCTTTCATTTCAAACGTTATCCGAAAATTGAGCTGTCGCCATCTCGTGCATTATTTGTTGCTTCAATTGCTCAGATGCATAAGAATACTGTATCGCATCTTGATTCATTTTTTGGATATCTTGCCAGCTTAATTGATGTGCTTGGCTAATTTGCCAATACTCGTTGGTTAAGGTCGTATCAGACACCGTGCGATTGTCCGTATTTAAGCAGACCTTTAAGCCATTACGTAGCCAGTCTTTGATCGGATAATCTTGGTAGTCAGCCACCGCTTTGGTCTGAATATTGCTCGTCGGACATCCTTCAATACAGACCGAGTGACTCGCACAATCCATCTGTGCTTGCTGATTATTTTTTAGCGCAATCCCATGCCCAATGCGTGTCGCTCCAAAGGCAATCGCTTGATAAATATTCGCCACACAGCCGCATTCACCCGCATGTAGCGTAAATGGAATGGCTTTTTCTTCTATATAAATACGCAAATTATCACCTAGCTCTTCTAAGTACGCATCTTCTTCCGGTCCAGCTAAATCAAACCCTACTACCTTCTCTTCTGAGCAATCAAGACTCTCTTGAAAGACTTGAGCAATCGACCGTGCTTCTTCTTGGCGCATACCAATAATCAAAATATTGCCATCGATGGGATATTGTTTCTCCGCTTGGGCAATGCCTTTTGCGACAGCTTCGATTGTCTCAATCACCGTCAACCCTTTCGCCATTGAAAGACTCGGTGCAAAGCGAATTTCAATATAGCGTACGCCGTCTTCAGCTGCTTGCTCCATTACATCGAAGGCCGCCATTTCAAGTGCCTTTTTGGTCTGTAAGTAAGGCAATACGAAATCAAAACACTGCAAATATTCAGCTAAATTTCGACAATCCTTTGGCGCTTGCATCTGTTGACGTACGTCTTTTGTTTCCGAGGATATAGACATACCTTGCTCCTGAGCAATAACTTGCAGCGTTTCTGGTCGAATCGAGCCATCCAAATGACAATGCAACTCAGCTTTGGGGAATTTTTTTAGGGTTTGATAAGTGATCATGCGAACCTCCTGAAAAGTATATTGTTCGCATTATAGCGATATTCCAGATGATAGTAAAGGATATCTTCTTAAGATTAGGATTGTTTTCATTTAATTTTCCTAATTTTTTCATTTTTTTAAAAATGAGCCACAAACAAATAACAGGAACTCCCAAAGTTTGCGGGTAAACTTTGGGAGTTCCTGTTTTTTACTTCCAGCTGAGACTGTATCAGCCGCTAACGTTGTCATTCAGTTTCACTTGTCAGTGCATCAACAACTTGATTCAATTTCATCCCGTTGCTTCCTTTTAATAGCAGCATATCGGCTGGTTGAAGTAATTGCTTTAAGTCCTCAATCAGTGCCGCTAATTCATTTGCATCATACAGTTCGAGCGGAACGTCACTGTCTCTAGCAGCTAATTCTTTGGCCAAATAATCCATTTGTTCTCCGACTAAAAATAAGCCATCATAATTTTGGACGTGATCAGCCATCGCCGCATGCATGACTGATGACTCTGGTCCTAACTCAAGCATGTCCGCTAGTACTGCAAAGCGTCGGCCTTGGACTGGCAGTTTGCCAAAGCTATCTAATACCAGCCCCATAGCAGTAGGATTGGCATTATAGACATCACTTAAAAGCCGTGTCCCATTTTCCATCTCTAGCCACTGCGTGCGATTTTGGGTCACTTGCACATTTTTCAGTCCGTTGGCGATTTGCTCAGGTGTGACACCAAATTTTTCACCAATACTATATGCAATTAAGGCGTTTTTGACATTGTATATTCCTAATAAAGGTATGCGATAGTCTTGCTTCTTCACGGAAAATACCGTTTGTTCCGCATGCTCTTCAAGAATATGCGCAGCGACATCGCCTGCATCTATTCCAAACGTCACGACTTGTTGCGTCATCCCTTGGACAAGTGGGGCTAACAATGGCTCATCGCAAGGAATAATCAAGCACCCACCCGCTGCCAACGCTGTCGCAATCTCCATTTTTCCTTGGGCAATCTTTGCTCTAGACCCTAAGTTTTCAATGTGTGCTTCACCGATCATCGTAATGGCTGCGATATCTGGTCTGGCAATTGTGGAGAGGGTCGTAAGGTCACCTGCATGATCCATCCCCATTTCAAGCACGACAACTTCGGTATCTTTTGGCATGTGTAAGATGGTGTAAGGTAAGCCAATTTCGTTGTTATAATTTCCTTGTGTTTTATATGTGCGGAATGCTTGTGACAACACAGATGCCGTAAGATCTTTGGTCGTCGTCTTCCCGTTACTCCCCGTAATAGCGACAACTTTTGGTGCAAGCAACTCACGGAAATACGTCGCTAGTTTTTGCATCGCTTCTAGACAATCAGTCACCTGAATGACTGTGATGTCTTCGGGTTGGTCTTGCACACTCCAAAGCGTTGCAATCGCTCCATTAGCAATTGCTTGGTTAATAAAGGTATGCCCATCCCTGGCACCGGCTAATGGGACAAACAAACTTCCTGCCACTACTTTACGGCTATCAAATTCGACACTTCTGATAATCCGACTATCTTCTACTTCAATACCAAATAATTGGGCCACTTCTTTTACTGTAAACATCGAGCTCTCCTTTAAAAAAGAGCAAAGCCACTAATAAGCGGTTGCTCTTTCCTCATTTATTCGTTCGTAACATCCATTAATAATGCTTGTCGTTGTTCAAAGCGATTCATTCCTAGTTGAATTAATTCCTCAATTAAATCACCATACTTCAGTCCGGTTTGCTCCCATAACGAAGGATACATACTAAATTGGGTAAATCCTGGCATGGTATTTAATTCATTTAAGAACAATTCATTTTTGCTAGTCAAAAAGAAATCACACCGGCTTAACCCACTACCACCTAGCATCGTGTAGGCTTTTTTGGCATACTCTTGTGCTTTCACTTGAACTTCATCAGGCACAGATGCTGGGATTTGCATTTCAATTTTGTTATCAATGTATTTCGAATTGTAATCATAAAACGCAACGTCTTTAACAATTTCTCCAGCCATTGTCGTGCGCACATCTTCGTTTCCAAGAATGGCCACTTCAATTTCTCTAGCTTCAATTCCTTGCTCAATCACTGCACGCGTATCGTATTGATAGGCTTCCTCTAGCGCATGCTGTAATTCTTCGCGGTTTTCAGCTTTTGAAATACCTACACTCGAACCCATATTGGCTGGCTTAACAAACATCGGATAAAGCATTGATCCTTCGCATTGTTCGAAAACTTGCTTTGGATTTTCTTTCCATTGATGCTTTAAGACAGGCACATACGGCACTTGAGGAATACCTGCTGCTTGTAAAATGTACTTCGTCATAATTTTGTCCATTCCACACGCACTCGTTACGACACCAGCACCCACATATGGCATGCCGATGGTTTCCAAAAAGCCTTGGATTGTCCCATCTTCACCATTTGGTCCATGTAAGAGTGGGAAGACAATTGCTTCTTCTTGCTTGATTTCACTCGGATGAATTTCTTTTGCTGATGCTTGTTCACCTTTCCAGGTTAATTGCAAGATATCTTTGGACTCTGGCTTCTCTGTCAAGAGCGGACCTTTCACCCATTCACCCTTCTTAGAAATAAATACCAACTGAACTTGGTAATACTCATAATAGATTGCTTGTAAAACAGAAAAAGCAGACAAAACGGATACTTCATGCTCCGCGCTTTTTCCCCCATATAACAAAATAATTTTCAAAAGTTTTTCCTCCTGTAAGGTCACTTTCCAGTAATTTTCTCCCTTATTTTAGCATAAAAACAAGAATATGCCACTAACCCATCCAAAATAATCCAAGCAATTCCGTGCCATTTACTTTAAACTTTTGGTTAACTCTTCGCGTAAAATACGCAAAAAGATTTGGCGATCCTGCTGTGTAAATGCACTAGGTCCTTTCACTCTGCGATGTTGCTTTCGCATCTGCGCATGCTCAAAGCGCTGTAGCAATAGTAGATCAATCGTCTCAGAAAGATACTCCTTGCCTGAGTGGTGAAACACACGCACACCCTTAGGCAATAACAGTGAAGCCAGCCCATAATCTTGCGTAATCACCCAATCATCTGCTTGTACAAGCTTAACAATTTCATAATCTGCCCGATCTGCACCTTTTTCTACATAAATCAAGGAGACAAAATCCGGATAGTCTTTGACCGTATAGTGAGCAATACTCGTTACAATGACGACTGCTAATTGACATTCTTTGGCTACTTGGATGACTTCGTTTTTTACCGGTGAGCCATCTCCATCAATCATAATGCGCAACGCATTTCCCTCACTTTTCTTTGAAATAAAAAAAGCCAACAGACTCTCATCTGTTGGCTAGCCAGTGTTATTTCTAACAGATGACACCATTTCCACATAGCTGTCATCCGACACCCTACAATCCGGTAGGCGAGAATCTCTTGTGCCTCTGGTTGAGTGGTTAGCATACGCTAACTTCCTCGGCTCATCGCATGCTAACTATCATAACACAAAAGTGGACAAAAAACTAGTTTGCTTCAGCTTTTAAGATTGTTTTGACCTTTGTTGTAATCAAATCAATCGCCACATGATTCCTACCACCCTCTGGCACAATCACATCTGCATAGCGCTTAGTAGGCTCGATGAACTGATGATACATTGGTTTCACCACCGATAAATATTGATGAATAACTGAGTCCAATGTCCGACCACGCTCTTCCATGTCGCGCTTAATCCGGCGAATAATGCGGATATCATCATCGGTATCGACATAAATTTTGATATCCATCAAGTTACGCAAACGCTCATCTTCTAAAATCATGATTCCTTCTAAGATAATGACCTCTTTAGGCTCTTGATGTACCACTTGATCACTGCGTGTATGTGCCACGTAGTCATATACTGGGATATCGATTGCTTGATAAGCTAACAATTGCTCCAAATGGTCAATCAACAAATCCGTATCGAAGGCTAGCGGATGATCATAGTTTGTCTCCAAGCGCTCATCAAAGCTTAAGGAACTTTGATCTTTGTAATACGAGTCATGCTCAAGCATCATAATGGAATGATTTGGGAAATGGTCAAGAATTGCGCGACTCACACTTGTCTTCCCACTTCCTGATCCTCCAGTTACGCCAATAATAATCGGTTGCTTCTTGCCCATTCCATTACCTCTTTCATTCACATTTTTACACTGGTATCTATTATAGCGAAAATCTCAAAAAATACCATGTATAACAGCCGATTTTCTTTGAAAGATGTGTTAGATTTTTTTCAATAAGTATGGCAACTCCGTCAAGTGCTGAATCCAATACGTGCTCTTGGCAGACGGGGTGGGGTGCAAATAAATCGTATCAATCCCACTTTGGTGACCGCCTTGAATATCAGAAGTCAGTGAATCCCCGATAATGACAAATTGCTCTTTCATTATGCCTGGATTTTCGGAAAAAACTTGCTCAAAGAAGCGTGGATCAGGTTTTTGGACACCTAAGTCTCCTGATACAAATAGTTTATCAAAATAAGGCAAGAGTTGCGCTTTAGCTAGTCGCTCTCTTTGTGTCTTCCCATCACCATTTGACACAATTTGCAGTGAATATCCTTGCTTAAAAAGTCCTTGAATCACTTCTAAGCTCGCGCCCAAGCGTTGATGTTGCTGAGTAAGACTTGCTCGAAAGGTGCTGTCTAGTACCGCAGCGTCACCGACTAATTGACAATCATACAACGTCTGAGCAAAGCGCCAGATTAACCACTGCTCTCGAGTAGCCCGATTTTTTTCAATTTGCTGCCAAGCGAGTTGATTATATGTATGATATGTTTTAGCTGTTCGCTTAGTTAATGGTACTTGCTGCTCAGAAAAAGCACTCTTCAAAGCTGCCTCCTCTGCCGCTTGAAAATCGAGTAACGTATCATCCACATCAAATAATAATACTTGGTACATCTTAGTTGCCACCTTCCATAAAGGGTCGTAATGCTTCTAATTCATGTTTCATCAGTGCCCGATATTCCCCGACAGGCAACGTCTTGAGTTCAAGAGGACCAAAGCTGATTCGCTTCAAAAAGGTCACTTTTTTCCCACAAGCTAAGAACATTTTTTTCACTTGATGAAATTTTCCTTCTGATAAGACGACTTCCGCCTCACTCTCCTGATCATGACAGCTCTTTAAAAGAAGCTGTGCTGGCAGACAGCGTGTCCCACCGTGAAAAACAATGCCCTCAGAAAAAGCCTGTACGTCCTTTTCAGTCAAGCGCGCATTCACTCGGACACTGTACTTTTTATCGACTTTCTTCGTTGGGTGAAGAAGTTGATACCCCAGAGGTCCATTCGTCGTCACTAAGACCAATCCTTCTGTATCGCGATCCAGCCGTCCCACTGCATACAGACCCGCTACCAGATCGTCTGTAGCGAATAAATCAAAAATCGTTGGCACCACTTTATCATGATTGGCAGTAACGTACCCAGCTGGCTTATTCATCAGCCAGTAGCGTTCATACCACTCGACTACTTGGCCATCGACAGTCAAACAGTGGAGATGACTATCAACATTGAAAGACTGATTACGCATGATTTCTCCGTCAATCTGCACCAATCCTTTGGCAAATAGTCGTTTCATTTCTTTCCTACTTGTGTGTAGCTGTGTCTCAATTACTTTGTCAATTCGCATGTGTTCCCTACTTTTATTCGTAATTTTTTATCATTATACCGTAGCTGCCATTGTGAAAAAAGGGTTATCGTTTGACTTTGAATTTGAAAAGGCCTATCGTTAATAGTGTAAAGTAAATAAGTTTCTCATACACAGCGTTATAACCTGGTGGAGAAAAGTTAAAAAAACTTTTTGGGGTAGCTGTGACTAGCTACCCTCTTTTTGCGTGTCTCACGTACCACTTAATGTGCAAGAGTAACAAAATTTGCTTAAAAACTACTACCCATTTGGTAGGAAATTTAGGAGGAATTGAGTTATGTCAGTATCATTGGAAGTAAGTAAGAGAGAAGTTCGCCCCCGTTCTTTACGGAACAAATTACGTCACGAAGGAAAAATTCCTGCAGTTGTGAATGGTTACCAAATCGAAAGTACAGCCATCTCGCTTGATAGTGCAGAAATTGAAAAAGTATTGCGTCAACATGGATTGAATACTGTATTAACCATGAGTATCGATGGTAAAAAAGTCAATACGTTGATCCATAACTATACGACTGATACCTTCACTTCAAAATTAACTCACATTGAATTTTTATCTGTCAACATGAACGAAGTCACTGAAGTCGAAGCCGAAGTTGTTTTAGTCGGTGAAGCTGCTGGTGTGCGTGCCGGTGGAGTCTTAACCCAAACATTGTACAGTGTGACAGTCGCTGCAACACCAGACAAATTACCAGAAAATGTCGAAGTAGACGTAACAGACTTAGAAATTGGTCAATCACTAAGCGTGGCAGACTTGAAAGTTGATGGTGATTACGAAATCGTCACTGATGCAGAAGAACAAGTCGTTACAATCACTGAAGCACAAGTAGAGGAAGAAGAAACAACTGAAGAAGCTTCAGAACCAGAAGTTATTGGTGAAAAAGAAGAAGAATAATTAACTTTAAGGGTCGAACATAGTGTTCGACCCTTTTTTGAAATGAACGTTCAAAGTTAGCCATTTTTGTTACAATTTCTTTTTTTGTACGCTATTTTTTACTTTTTTATTCTCTCAAAATTTCTAGAATGTTGGCGAATAGTCACATTCTGGAAATTTTTTTAGAATCTCGTTTGATAGTTTAAATTTAATAAGTTATTTAATAGTCAGGGAGGTTCTTTCATGCAGAGTTTATTTTTTTCAAAAGCCCATCTCAAAAAACTAACTGAATTAAAACAACTCAATTACCGCTTACTTCCAACTACCAGCTCCTTCACTGTGGCAGAAGCAGCTGTACCTTTTGGTGATTATGTCCATTTTTTCCAAGAATCCTTACAAGAAAGTCTTCATTTCCAATTGCTAAATCAGCTTTTACAAGAGCCTTTTTCAACTAATAAGGACCTGTGTGAAAAAATATTTGTTAGCGAGTCTACCTATCTTCGGAAAATAAAAGAACTAGGCAATCAATTAAACAAGTATTGTCTACTTACTAATGATCTGAGACAACCTTCCTCTAAATTAGCTGAAATTCAACGTCGCACGATGCTCATTCCTGTCATGGCGTTGGATCTACTGGATCTTCCAAGTGAAGAAGCTATCGAACAGACGCTCTTTTCACTCTTATTAGAAGAAAAGCAAAAATGGAACAGTTCGTTAAATCGGTTTATGTATGAAAGCCTCCATCATCCCGCTTCGCTGTTTTTCCAAAGTGAATCAAATTATATCTACCTTTGGAAACTCATTCTGGGCATTGAGCATTATCCAGTCGATAGTCAGTTTTCCAGGTACTTAGCCTCTCATATGAAAAAAAAGAACCTCTTGCACTTTTCGCTCTCTGAACAACGAGAGCTCGGACGCTTGTTCTTATTTTTTTTCGCAATCTATCCTTGTGGTATACCGGATTGTTTCTACGAGCTAATATGTAAACGCTACAAAAATATAAAAAAGCACTACTCACCTGCTATCGATCAATACTCATTGCTACTTACCTTTTTTCTTTTCCCTTAAATACAAAAATAACGTCGTGCTACTAAATCCGCAATGGGAAGTCAAAAATGAGCTACTATTAAAAAAAGAGAATCCAAAAGTTCGAAAAACAACTTCTGGATCCTCTTCTTTTACTGGTACCTAAACGCAATTGTCACAACCTTGGTTAAACGGTGTTCAAAAGCAGCTCCTCGGCAATAAGTCAAAAATTCCCAAAAATTTGGAAATCAATTTTCGGAATTTCTGAGCTTATTGCTCGGAGCTAAACGCTTTTTTTCACAGCCGCTTTTAAAATTATTTGGAATCAGCGTCCACGATTTTAACGGAGCCTTTCCATTTTTCATTAACGTAATCTTTGATTGTATCTGAGTGTAACACTTCAACTAATTTTTTGATTGCGTCTTTATTTTCATCGCCTTTACGTACAGCAATGATATTCACGTATGGTGTGTTGTCTTTTTCCAATAGAACGGCATCTTTTTGTGGGTTTAAATCAATTCCTAAAGCAAAGTTGGCATTAATGGCAACAAGGTCACCTTCGCCATTTTGGTAGACTGTCGCTAGCATTGCTGGTGCAATATCATGATTAAATTTCAAGTTTTTAGGATTCGTAGCAATGTCATCAAATGTTGCGGTTTCTTTATCTACGCCATCTTTCAAAGTAATCAAGCCATTGTCTTCTAGAATCGTCAAAATACGGCCCCAGTCAGATGTCGAGTTCGAAGTAATGATTGTCGCTCCATCTGCTAAGTCTTTGATATCATCAATTTTTTTAGAATACAAGCCCATTGGTTCCACATGGACAGCCCCAGCATTCACAATGTCATATCCGTATTTTTCTACTTCTTGATTCAAATATGGAATATGCTGGAAATAGTTCGCATCAATATCACCTGCATTTAAAGCTTTGTTAGGAATTGCATAGTCGTCCATCACTGTAATTTCCAAGTCTACCCCTTCTTTAGCCAAAAGAGGTTTCGCTTGTTCTAATATTTCAGCATGTGGCGTACTTGAAGCTCCGACCTTTAGTGTTGTGGTTTTTTCACTACTTGACTCACTTGAGCTTGAGTTGCTACTGCCACAAGCTGCTAGCGTCACCGCTGCAACTGCTGTAAAAATTAATCCCAATGTTTTTTTCTTCATCTTCTTTTCCCCCAATTTTTTATCGTTTATCTGTTTGTTTCGTCAACGTATCACCGATTGCTTGAACGATAAAGACAATCACTAATATGATGACTGTTGCAACCATTGTAACTGTGTAGTTCCCTCGTTGAAATCCTTCTTGCCATGCCAATGAACCTAAGCCACCAGCACCGATTGTCCCTGCCATAGCGGTATAACCAATCATAGTAATCGTCGTCACCGTAATGCCCGATATTAGGGCTGGAATGCTTTCAGGAATTAATACTTTGTATACGACTTGCCAATAGCTAGCTCCCATCGCCTCCGCTGCTTCAATCACCCCTGCGTCAACCTCACGCAAAGCAATTTCGACCAGCCGTGCATAAAAAGGCGCTGCGGATAATACCAAGGCTGGAATCGCTGCTTTCGCTCCCAGCATCGTTCCGACTAATATCGTCGTAAAGGGAATCAACAAGACCATCAAAATCATAAACGGTGTCGATCGGAAAATATTGCTTATGATGGATACTACTGTATACGAGAATTTTGATGATGCTTTCTTTTTCCTTCCCAAACTATAAAGCACCAAACCTAGTAATAACCCTAAGACAATCACGAGAATTGTTGAGACAATCGTCATATATAAAGTGTCATAAAATGATTGCTTCATCGCTGACCAATCGACTTGGTCAAAACTAAAATACGTTTCTGCAAAAGATTTATTCATGATTGATCACCTCGATTGCCACTTGTTTTGCTTCAAAATAAGCAAGTGCTTGATTAATCTCTGCTTCCTCACCCGTCAGTAAGACCGTCAAGGAACCAATCGATCCCTCTTTGACTTGATCAATTTTGCCGAACACTACATTGACATCTATTTGATAGTGTCTGATTGCTTGTGAAATGACAGGCTCATTGGCATTGTGCTCCGTAAACGTCAACGTGACTAAGCGACCATTGGGATTTTCTTTGATAAAAGTAGCCAATAGTTCAGGATCGATAGGCTCCTCGATTTCTTGGCGCACAAAGCGTTTCGTGACTTCTTTTTGTGGCTGACGAAAGATGGAAACGACTGACCCTTCTTCAACGACTTGCCCTTGTTCCATCACAGCTACTTTATTACAGATTTGTCTGACCGCATTCATTTCATGTGTAATTAGTACAATGGTTAGATGGAGCTCTTGATTGATTTTTTGCAGCAAATCAAGCACTTCTTCTGTCGTCTGTGGATCTAGCGCACTGGTCGCTTCATCACAGAGCAGAATTTCTGGATCATTGGCTAGTGCTCGTGCGATACCGACGCGTTGTTTTTGCCCACCGGATAATTGTGAAGGATACGCTTTTTCACGTCCTTGCAACCCGACTAGATTTAATAACTCAGTCGCTTTTTGCGCACGTTCTTTTTTGGGAACACCGGCTAGTTCAAGTGGCAATTCGACATTTTCTTGTAATGTACGAGACCACAAGAGATTAAAATGCTGAAAAATCATGCCAATTTTTTTGCGGAACTCTCGTAATTCCTTAGGCTTTAAGCTCGTAATACTATGTTCGTTGACGATTACTGCACCCCCTGTCGGCAGCTCTAATCCATTTAGCATACGGATCAATGTACTCTTCCCTGCGCCTGAATACCCCACAACACCAAAAACATCACCACGTTCAATCGTTAACGATACCCCATCGACTGCGTGAATCGAGCCATTTTTTCCATAATATGCTTTTTTTACGTCTCTTAATTCAATTAATGCCATCTTACCACCATCTTCCTTGTCACTATAAAAAAAACGCCCCTTGTACATATGTACAAAGGACGTGCATCATCTGCCATGTTACCACCTTAATTCGTTCTATCATAGAACCTCTGCCGATACAGAATACTCATTCGATATCGTTACACTATAACGGGTGTGCCCGTAGCTTGCTCACCAATCAGCTCACTTGCTCTTGCTCATAGACCATCTTCTATCTTACCGCCATACCCTTTTCCACCAGTCAGGGCTCTCTTTGATTTAAGTAAAATATACTCATCTATTCGTTGCTTTTTTCTATTGAGCACATTATAGCAAGGTGTTTTATGACTTGTCAACGTAAACAAATAGATTAGTCTTCGATTGCTTCAAAATCCGTTGCTTGAACATCTTTCAAGCTTAAGAACCATGTATTCATTTCATCTTCATCATTTAACACGTCGATGTCGTTACTGATTTTTTCATTTACCGAAGAAATGACACCTGCTAGTGGGCTTACGAATTCATTCACTGCTTTTTCAGCTTCCACCTCTAACAGCGTGTCGCCTACGTTTACTTGTTTGCCTACAGTAGGTAAAGTCGCAAAGGTCACATTGCCCAGCTCATCTTGCGCTTCTTTGGTCAAGCCAACACAGTATTCTTTGCCATTAAATAAAATCCATAAATTATCTACTTTTTTTAAACATCTTTTTTCCATGACGCTAGCACCCCTTCGTACGTTTGTTCTTTGAAACCATTGAGGACAAATTGCCCATTCTTTAATAAGATTGGTCGTTTGAGTAACATACCATCTGAAGCCAATACTTCACAGGCCTCCTCTAGTGTATACCCATCGACTTTGTCTTTCAAGCCTAACTCTCGGTAACGAATACCACTTGTATTAAAGAAATGACGGATTGGAAAGTCAGTTGATTGAATCCAAGCTGCGATTTGCTCTTTTGATGGTGTATGCTCTACAATATCAATCAATTCAACATCCACATCATGCTCGTGCAAAAATTTCATTGCTTTTTTACATGTCGTACATTTTGGATACCCATACACTGTTATCATTGTTCGTCCCTCCTATTTTCATTCTTTTGCTTGAAATCTCATTGATAAAATTAAGCCAATCCCAATCATATTGCTCAGTAAAGCCGATCCACCTTGACTAATAAATGGTAATGGAATCCCAGTCAGTGGCAAAAGACCGATGTTGGCACCGATGTTTTCAAATACGTGGAACAAAATCATCATGATAATACCTGAAGCGATATAGGCGTAAAATTCATTATTTGTATCGTAACAGACACGGATCATCCGGTAGATCAACATAAAATATAAAAAGACCACAAAAGCACTACCGATAAAGCCGAAATTTTCACCAATTACTGAAAAAATCATATCCGATTCTCGAACCGATACATAGACATCACTCACATTGAAGCCTTTTCCAAGCAAACCACCTGACCCAATCGCCATGATGGCAGTCGCTACTTGTCGTGAACTCCCCTGAATATCATGAAATGGATCAAGCCAGGAGTCAATCCGCTTAAACTGGTACGTCTTCACAATCCCTAAATCTGAAAGAAATTTTCTTCCATCTTCATTAATGACCAAGAAGAGTGTTAAACCGGCCAACGCTAAAAATAAGACAATCACTGGCACAACAATTTTCCAAGAAATACCTGACATCAAAAAGATGCCACCAAAAATGGCTAGAAAGACCAACATCGTTCCAAAGTCTTTTTGTAGTAAGACCAAAAGCAACACAGGAACAGTCACGGCAAAGAGTTTCCCAATCAGTAATAAATCCGAGGTCAAGTTCCGTTGCCGATAGACCGTATTGTGCGCTGTCACCACACGCGCCATCATCAAAATATACGCAATCTTCATCAACTCTGCCGGCTGTAACGTAAAGGAACCAATACTGAACCAATTTCGTGATCCTGTTGACTCTGCTAAAGTACGATCATAAAACTCTAAAAGCAAGGTCATAATCACCAAGCCACCACCATAAATATAAGGTGTCAAACGCCAAAGGACTTTTGATTTTATTTGCATAATAATCATCACTGCAAACATCCCTAGCACATACCACAATGCTTGCTTGGCTACCCCAGCAAATAGACTACCTTTATAGTTAGGATTTTGTGCATAGGCAACGTATAGGGCAGATAAACCAATTAAGCAAAGTAAAAATACCGGTAAAATAACTCCATAATCAATCCGACTATCTAATTTCTTACTCATTCTGCTATTTTTTTCCATGAATTCTCTCTTTCCATCGATTCGTTCTTTTCATTATAGCGCTAGACCACCAACAAAGAAAAGTCTCATCGGCTCGCAATCAATAAAAACTTAAGTTTTTCATCTACTACTATTCATCCGATGAATCAAACTGTTGTTTCATGATTTTTTGGAATTGTTGCTTTTTCGTACGATATTTGTAGAAGAGATGAAAGGCCCCTGCCAATAATAAAGTAATCGCATAGGGTGCGCTGTCATTCCAAAAATAAATCATGTTCCAATAAGCCAACAAGAGTAACGCCATCCAATAATAGCCAATGATTCGGAAAAAGACTCCTTTTGAGCCAATTTTATGGAAATACTCCTGCCATTTTTCTTCCGTCATCTTTTGAAGGTGGCGTTTCACTTTAAAATGAAGCATCAAAAATCCGACTGATAACACCGCAGACAATCGAATGCTAATAATAAACAAGAGCAATGTTCCTAAAATAAAAAGCATATAAACACTCCTTTAGTTGTTGGTTCCTTTTCTATTTTACACGAAAATAAAAAAAATGGGAATGTGACAAACATCTGTCACATCCCCCTTAAAAATGAATAAATAGTGCTACTTTATTTTTAAATGCCAGCTGCAGGAATCGAACCTGTGACCTACGCGTTACGAGTGCGTTGCTCTACCTACTGAGCTAAGCTGGCAAAAACCACATAGACGATTATAGAAAAGAAACGGATTTTTGTAAAGAGGAAATAAGAGAAAATAGATAAAAACCTACTCTCTCTCATTCATTCTATTATTTTGTTCCGAATAAACGGTCTCCTGCATCGCCCAAACCTGGTACGATGTAGCCATTTTCATTTAAATGATCATCTAACGCTGCAGTATAGATATCTACATCTGGGTGGGCATCACGTAATGCTTTGACACCTTCTGGAGCAGATACAAGGCAGACAAACTTAATATTCGTCGCGCCACGTTTTTTAAGTGAATCAATGGCCATAATTGCTGACCCACCAGTAGCCAACATCGGATCAACGACAAGTAATTGACGGCTATCAATATCATCTGGCAATTTAATAAAATATTCATGCGGCTCCAATGTTTCTTCATCACGATACATACCAATGTGACCGACTTTGGCAGCTGGAATTAATTCTAAAATACCATCTACCATGCCAATACCGGCACGTAAGATTGGAATAATCGCTACTTTCTTCCCAGTAAGAGTCTTTTGAACAGACTTCACGATTGGTGTTTCAATTTCAATGTCTTCTACTGGCATATCTCTTGAAATTTCGTAGGCCATTAGCATGGCGATTTCATCGACAACCTCGCGGAATACTTTGGTCCCACAATTCTTATCACGAATAATTGTCAGTTTGTGTTGGATTAATGGATGATCAATCACTTGAAATTTTCCCATGTTCGTTCTCCTTTGTGTTTTTTTCTATTGTAAAACAACTTTCTCAATGCCGCAAAGAATTTTACCGTTTAATACTATACCACAAAATCGACTTGAAAAAAGAGAATCCAAAAAAAATTTGGATTCTCCTAAGATTTTACTTTTTATAAATTGGGTATTGATCGGTTAGTTCTTTCATCTTCGCTTTCACTTCTGTTTGAATGGCTTCGTCCTCTGGGTTGCTTAAGACTTGCACAATAAATTCAGCGACTTTCGTAGCATCGGTTTCTTTAAAGCCCCGACTAGTAATCGCTGGCGTACCGACACGAATACCACTCGTTTTAAATGGACTTAGCGTTTCAAATGGAATGGAATTTTTATTAACCGTGATATTTACTGAATCTAGTAATTTTTCAGCTTCTTTACCATTCATCTCAAACCCACGGACATCAATCAATAATAAATGATTATCTGTCGCACCAGAAACCAACCGCGCACCCGCAGCTTGATTAAATACTTTTGCCATCGCTTGTGCATTGGCAATTACTTGTTCACTGTATTCTTTAAATTCTGGTGCCAACGCTTCTTTAAAGGCCACAGCTTTCCCTGCAATGACATGCTCTAATGGTCCACCTTGAATCCCGGGGAAGACATTGCTATTGATTTTTTTGGCTAGCTCTTCATCATTGGTCAAAATCATACCACCACGAGGGCCGCGCAACGTTTTATGTGTCGTTGTAGTCGTGATGTCTGCATAAGGAACTGGGTTTGGATGCAATCCTGCAGCAACCAAACCAGCAATATGTGCCATATCGACCATTAGTTTCGCACCGACTTCATCTGCGATTTCTCTAAATTTTTCAAAATCAATGATTCGTGAATATGCACTTGCACCTGCAACAATTAATTTGGGTTGATGTTTTCTAGCTAAAATGCGAATAACTTCATAATCGAGCACTTCAGTCGTTGGATCGACACCGTATCCTACGAAATGATACGTTTTTCCACTAAAATTGACTGGAGAGCCATGTGTTAAATGACCACCTGCAGATAGATCCATTCCTAAAACAGTATCTCCTGGCTCGATTAATGATAAATACGCAGCCGTATTGGCTTGTGACCCGGAATGTGGTTGGACATTTGCAAATTTAGCCCCGAAGAGTTCTTTTGCTCGCTCAATTGCCAAATTCTCAACGACATCAATAAATTCACAGCCACCATAGTAACGTTTGCCGGGATACCCTTCTGCATACTTGTTCGTTAGAATGCTTCCTTGTGCTGCTAAGACACCTTCAGACACGATGTTTTCAGAAGCGATCAGTTCCAAGTTGTTTTGTTGGCGTACACCTTCTTGATCAATTGCCTTCCATAATTCTGGATCAAATGCTCGATAGTCCATATTTGCACTCTCCTTTTTGACTAATTATGTGAATTGTAACACAGGAAAAAACACCCGCCTAGTATTCACCCTAAAAAGTATTAAACTTCTGTTTCATTGTTCGTAAAATACATTTGATTCGCTGCTTTTTTCAAGCGATTCATATAGGCGACACCTAAGCCATCTTCTGGATACGTCGCCACATATAAGCAATCTAAGCCCGCTTTCGTCTCATCTAAGGCCCGCAACCCAGAAAATAATCCTTGCGTCGCTGCTTGGACAGAGTCGTCGGCATACATATAGACTGCGGCGGCCTCTCCTCGAACTACTTCAGCGGCAGTCGGGCCCGCGAGTATCCCAGCACGTATCGGATGATGAGCCAGATAGCTTGCTACTTGCTCCCACTCTTGTTCATGAACCATTTGTACAGGGACAACGGGCGCATAATGTTTGTACTTCATTCCAGGAGCTTTGGGCGCTTCATCGGCACGAAGCAAATGACTATCGACAGCGACTGGTGTGTGACAGGCTTGTTCAAGCATTTCTTTTGTTACTGCTCCTGGCCTTAAAATCATCGGCGGTTTGTTCGGATCACTGAGATCAAGCACTGTGGACTCCACACCAATCTTTGTCGGCCCGCCATCTAGTACACCTTTTATACTGTGCTCAAAATCATGGATCACGTGCTCAGCAGTCGTCGGGCTAGGATGACCAGACAGATTCGCGCTTGGTCCGACCAATGGCACACCAGCTTGACGAATTAACTCCAAAGTCAAGGCTTGATCTGGCATTCGAAAGGCAACGGTCGCTAAACCTCCCGTCACGACTGTATCAAACGTATTGGGCTTGATAGGTAAAATAATCGTCAATGGCCCCGGCCAAAATGTTTGAACCAGTACTTCTGCTAATGGATGGCTTTCTTGAATGTATTCTTTGACTTGTTCGAAGCTAGTCACATGGACAATCAACGGATTATCACTCGGACGGCCTTTGACTTGATAAACTTTTTTTACCGCTTGTGGATTCAATGCACTGGCACCTAAGCCATAGACGGTCTCAGTAGGAAAGGCGACTAACTCCCCTTGTTGTATGTAATGTGCTGCTTGTTTGACCTCATCAGTTGAAATTTTTTGAATTTCCACAGTTTATCCACACCCCTTATTGGTTAAAACATTTAGTTATTCACATTTCAATAAGTTATCCCCATTTTGTGGATAACTATCTTTGCTTTTATCTTTCTAATATTGTGTATATCTCAGACTATTTTTGCGATGTTTCTTTGAGTTTTACACATTATCCACAATTAGTGGACAATGACCATTCGCGGTTGACCGAACAAATCCTTTTTCACTTGAACCTCTTTTTGCGGAAAAGCTGCTTGAAAGATTTGCTGGACTGCTGGTCCTTGGCGGTAACCAATTTCTAAAAATAGCCAGCCGTTTTCCGCTAGACAGGATTGCGCTTGGCTAGCAATCTTCTTATACATCGCTAAGCCTTGGTCATCTGCAAAAAGTGCCATCTTAGGCTCAAATTGGCGAACACTAGCATCCATGATGGACCATTCGTCTGAGCTAATATATGGTGGATTCGAGATAATGACATCCCACGTTTGATTTTTTACAGGTACTAGTGTATCACCATGATAAAACGTCACTTCACTGCCGATGCGTTTGGCATTCTTTTGGGCAATGACCAGTGCCTCTGATGACAAATCGACTGCCGCGACCTGCCATAACGGCCGCTCAGCCTTTAGCGTCACCGCGATGGCTCCCGTACCGGTACCGATATCCACAACGTGACAGGCTTCGCTTTGCACGTGCTTTAGACATTGATCGACTAATTCTTCTGTCTCAGGACGCGGAATAAGTGTCGCGTCACTGACTACAAACGTCCGACCGAAGAACGCTTCTTGTCCCGTCAAGTATTGAGGAGGGACATCGGCTAATAGCTGACGCAAATCACTAGTCAGCTGCTCTTCATCTTCTGGAAGACTTGGGTTATGCATTTGAAGTAGCCATGTTGTTGTGTCCCATTTTTTTCGCGTAAGAAAAACAGATTGAATCGCATGGCCTTCTTTGCCATGCGATTCTAATTGAGATTTAGCCTCTTGTATAAGTTGAAAATAACTTTTAGCCATTTTGTAATTCTTCTAGCTTCGATGTTTGATCATAAAGAACCAATGCATCGATAATCTCGTCCAATTTTCCAGCTAAAATTTGGTCTAGCTTTTGGATGGTTAAGCCAATGCGGTGATCTGTGACACGGTTTTGTGGGAAATTATACGTACGGATACGCTCTGAGCGGTCACCTGTCCCGACTGCTGATTTACGGTTCGCATCGTATTCACTTTGTGCTTCGTGTTGCAATTGATCATAGACCCGTGCACGCAAGACTTTCATCGCTTTCTCACGGTTTTTCAATTGGGAACGCTCATCTTGCATCGCCACTACAATCCCTGTCGGTAAGTGAGTCAGGCGGACGGCAGATGCTGTTTTATTGACGTGCTGACCACCTGCTCCAGATGCATGATAAATGTCGACACGAATGTCTTTATCTGCTAAATCTAGCTCTACTTCTTCGGCTTCAGGCATGACGACCACTGTCGCTGTCGATGTGTGAATGCGTCCTTGTGATTCAGTCGAAGGGACACGTTGTACTCGGTGAGCACCACTTTCATATTTAAGCTTGGAGAAGACATTGTCGCCGGTAATCATCATGATGACTTCCTTATAGCCACCGATACCTGTAATATTGGCATCCATGACCTCTACACGCCAACCTTGTGATTCGGCATAGCGTTGGTACATATTAAACAAATCACCTGCAAATAATGCCGCCTCATCTCCACCAGCAGCGCCACGAATTTCCATAATAATGTTTTTGTCATCGTTAGGATCTTTAGGCAACAACAAAATTTTGATGGTATCTTCTAAGACTTCTTTTTCTTTTTTTAAATCTGATAATTCTTCTTTGGCTAACTCCGCCATCTCAGCGTCTAGATTTTCACCTAGCAATTCTTCTGCGTCAGCAATCCCTTGAACTACTTCTTTGTAACGGCGATACGTCGCTACTGTTTCACGGGTATTGGCTTCTTCTTTTGATAATTCCATAAAGCGTTTCGTATCGGAAACGACTGCTGGATCACTTAATAATTCTCCTAATTCCTCATAACGGTCTGCAATCGCTTGTAACTGATCGTACATACTTGCTCTCCTTTATTCTTCCATTCGTTTGGGGTGAAAATAGTGGTGGCGACAAACAGGATAATAGGCTTCATTGCCACCTATCTGAACTTGATTTCCCTCGTAAACAGGTTTTCCGTCAATATAATGTAAGTTCATCGTCGCTTTCTTATGACAAAACCAACAAATCGTCTTCATTTCTTCGATTTTATCTGCATATAATAACAAATACTTTGAGCCTTCAAATAATTCATTGCGAAAATCATTCTTTAAGCCAAATGCCATCACTGGGATGTTCAACTCATCGACAATTTGGGTTAACTCTATTATATGGTGTTTTTGCAAAAATTGCGATTCATCAATTAACACGCAATAAGGTGGTATTGCTAATTTGCGAATCACGTCATAAACGTTGGTTTTCTCAAAAATAGGAATGGCTTGCTCCTCTAATCCAATTCGACTAGAAACATTGCCCACTCCTGACCGCGTATCCAAAGCACTCGTCATCAAGATGACTGATTTGTTTTGTTCTTTATAATTGTGTGCCACTTTTAAAATCTCAATCGACTTGCCACTGTTCATTGCGCCGTACTTAAAAAACAACTGTGCCATTTCTGCGACTCCTTTTTTAGCTTCTTTGGTATTATACTTGAAATAGCAGATTTTTTACAGTGGAAACATTGGTATTTGTCTTGAACAACTACTTTACGGTGCCCATTTTTTCGTTGACTTGCTCCGCTTTGTTCTTTCTTTTTTTCCTCAAATATTTGTCCTTTGTCAGCGAATGGTAGAAACAATCACTGATAAAAAAAAGACCCCCAAAAATTGACTTGTCGGCCTAATTTTTGGGAGTCCGCATCCTCTAGATGAATTCTTCATTAAAAGGTTACTTAATCTCAATCTTCTTTAATGGTTCTTTCGCATCTGCTCGTTTTGGTAATTGCATGGTTAACACACCATCCTTGAATTCTGCCGCAATGGCACTTTCATCAATTCCCTTTAACATAAATTGACGATGATACGATTGACTACTACGTTCGCGCCGAACGAAATGTCCTTCTTCGTCTTTGTCTTCCACAACATTGTTGCGTTCCGCTGCAATTGTTAAAACATCATGATCATAAGTCACATTTAACTCTTCTTTTTTAAATCCTGGTAAATCGGCTGTTAATTCATATTCGGCATCACTTTCTTTAATGTCTACTTGAAATGTGTCATTACCAAAAAACCTAGGGAAGAAACTGTCGAATAAATCATCCATTCTTGCTAACCCACCATCATATCTTGATACTGCATTTGCCATTTTCACTTTCCCCTTTCAAAATTGGTTTTCTCTTACAAGTACAAGCGGCAACACCTGTAAGTCTGGAAGCCTCTCACTTCCTTACACTTATTATTGTACTCACCCTCTAAAAAAATGCAAAGATTTAGCACTCTATTATATTGGGTGCTAAAAATTATTTATTCTCTTGAAGGATTGCTAAAAAAGTGGTGCCATATTTATCCAGCTTATTTTGGCCCACGCCTTTTATTTGAAGAAGTTCTAGTGTAGTGGTTGGTTGTTTCTGTGCCATTTCTTGCAAAGTCTTATCAGAAAAAATGACATAGGGTGGCACCCCCTGTTCTTGAGCCAATATTAAGCGTAGCTGCCGCAAACGCTCGAATAATTCATCATCTATAATTAGCTGTTTAACGACTGTTTGTTTGCGATAAACCCGTTGTTTTCCTCGTAGAACATCCACACCACTTGCAGAAACACTTAGTAACGGGTACTGGCCTTCAGATAACATGAGATATTGTTCCGCCGTCAAATAATCAATCAAGTCTGTGACTTCTTTTTGTGACCAAGTAGCCAACAAGCCATATGTCGTTAGCTGGTCAAATTTCCATTGACTAATTTTTTGATCTTTAGAACCTGTCAAGACTTTGCTAACCAACCCTTTCCCAAAGCGTTCCCCCATCCGTTTGACACAAGACAATACTTTTTGTGCTTCCTGTGTCACATCAATCGCTTCACGCTCATCTAAGCAATTGCTACACTTGCCACACGCCGTACCTGTTTCACCAAAATAGCGAAGAATGTAACATTGCAGACACATTTGCGTATGCGCGTATTGATTCATCTCACGCAATTTCAAATATTCGTTTTGCTTATAGTCAATTGTCGCTTCTGATTGCTCAATAAAAAACTGCTGAATTTGCAAATCTTGGGCGCCGTACAGCAAGATAGCTTCACTTGGTAAACCATCACGACCTGCTCGGCCTGCTTCTTGGTAATACGATTCGATGTTGCCTGGAATTTGTGCATGAATGACAAAGCGCACATTGCTTTTATTAATCCCCATACCGAATGCATTGGTGGCGACCATGACTTGAATCTGGTCGTACAAAAAAGCATCCTGATTGCGTGAGCGTGCTTCTTCGCTCATCCCACCATGGTACATACCAACTGCAATTTTTTGGTGCTGCAACAAATGATACAAGCGCTCCACTTCTTTGCGCGTACTGGCATAGACAATGCCCGATTGCTTATGATTCACCTTTAAATACTCAAGCAAATACACATCTTTTTGGTCTTTGACGACTTGGAAGGCTAAATTTTCACGTGCAAATCCCGTCTGAATGACTCGTTCTGGCGAAATATGTAACAGTTGGCAAATATCTTGAGCCACCTCTGGGGTAGCTGTGGCTGTAAGTGCGACAATCGTCGGCGTTGTGGCAAATTGCTGTAGCCACTGTGCGAGATACAAATAGCTTGGGCGAAAGTCATGACCCCAATGTGAGATACAATGTGCTTCATCGATTGCCACTAGGGATAAGGTGACGTGTCGCAATAATTCCGTGAACTCTTTGGTTGCTAAGCGTTCTGGTGCAACATAAAGCAACGAGATCTCACCTCTTGCCGCCATCCCTAACCGTTGCTGACTTTCGGCAAAAGAGAGACTGCTATTCACATAGGTGGCTGAGATGCCCATCTCGTTTAGACTATCGACTTGGTCTTTCATTAATGAAATCAGGGGTGAAATGACTAGCGTCAAGCCCTCCATCATCATCGCCGGCAATTGATAGCAAACTGATTTTCCACCACCTGTTGGCATGATACCTAGGACATTCTCACCATTAAGGACACGTTCAATGATCGCCTCTTGTCCTGGGCGGAATTGATCGTAGCCAAATGTTTGTTTTAGTCTTTGTTTTAATTCATTCATCGCTTTGTTGCACCTCTCCATTCCTTTCGATTATAGCGAATTCTGTCATCAATTCCTAGCTTCATAGAAAAGAACGCTTGAAGAGATACCCTCTTCAAGCGTTCCTATTTACTTTTTCAGTAGGTAGAAATGTCAGCTGTGCTACTTCTTTTGCCGTCAAGCCACACTTAGTCAAATCAAGCGAGCTTGGCTTCATCTGAGGCTGAGCGACTAAAGCATCAATTCCAGCCGGAGTAACGAGTGAGCGCTCAAAGCGAATCACTAAGCAATGATCATCAAGATACACAATTGACCACTTGCTTTTTAGAAAAGCGAGTATACCCTTGCCTCGCCAAGTAAAGCCGCTCTCAGTCCACGTATCAATGCCACAAATCTACTTTCGTTTGGCTTTTCTAGTGTAACGAACCGTATCGATCAGTTTTAGAGGTGCTTCTTGTAAAACCTCATACGTAATGGTAGGTACTGGCGCTTGCACTCGTCTACATGGGAAAGGTCGTCGCTGCAATGTGCCATGTCTTCAGTAGCTTCATCTTGCTCCCTCCTACTTAGTTAAAAACGACCGTCTCCGTTACTTGAATTCCTTTGTCCAGTGACTGAATCACGGGGCAATTTTTTGAAACCAATTTGACACAACGCAAGGCTTTTTCTTGGTACTCTTTCTCGATGTGTACAAAAAATGTAATGTCAATCGCTGATAATGGTTCAGCTTGCTTTGATTGGTCTCGATCATAGGATACTTCTATTTTATCAAACGTATAGGGGATGTGTGAATTTTCCAGTACTGAACTATAGACATACCCACCACACGTCGCCGTGGCTGTCACGAGCATTTGGACTGGGGAATAGCCTACCTCTCTAGCCAAGATCCAATTCGTCGGCTCAACGGGTAGCTCAAATTTTTCCTTTCCTTTTTGAATGGTTAATGTTTCAACTGACATGATGGTCACTCCTTACAAAATGATTGGGTCGGACTTCTTGCCACTGAAAGTCCGTCGTTAATTGGATTGGTTCTTGATGAATTGGCTGTTGCAATTGCTGTCTAGCTAACTTTGGATCGGCAATCGGAGCCGCCGCCAATAGTTTTTTCGTATAGGCATGCTGCGGATGTTCGAATAAATCATTCGTTGGGGCTAATTCGACTAATTGCCCTTGATACATCACTGCGATGCGGTCAGAAATATGGCGAATGACCGACAAATCATGTGAAATAAACAAATACGAAAGTGCATATTCCTTTTGCAAGCGTACCAATAACGCCATGATTTGCGCTTGAATCGAGACATCCAAGGCGGAAGTCGGCTCATCGCACAAAATGAATTTAGGTTGGCCGACGACCGCCCGCGCGATACCAATGCGCTGCCGCTGACCACCGCTAAAAGCTTTTGGATATTTGTGAACATCGGCTCCGCTAATTCCCACCGTGGTCAATAGTGCCAAGGCTTTTTCTTTGGCGCTCGCCTTTGATTCACGAAATAGTGGCTCCATGACTAGTTCCAAGGCCGTCATTTGTGGATTCAAAGCAGAATAGGGATCTTGAAAAATAATTTGCATTTCTTGCGAGAGAGTATGCTTTTGGCTAGCTGTCGCATGCTGCAAGTCAATACCATTAAACAACACTTGACCAGATGTGAATGGCTCTAGCTGAAGAATCCCTCTGCCTAGCGTTGTTTTTCCGCTACCAGATTCGCCCACTAGCCCTAGCGTCTCCCCTTTGTAGATGGTTAGACTAATGTCGTTGACCGCATGGACTTGCGTTGTTTGCCCCCGCCAGTTTCTCGACTGAAAGACTTTGTCGGCGTGGGTGACTTGTACGAGTGGTTCTTTATTCATGCGTGCTTCCTCCTAGCCAGACACGATGCGTTGGTGACAATACAGTCCACTCGCCCTCGCTTTGTATTTGGTGTTTTTTGGGCTCTTCAACTAGCTCTTTATCCCCTAAATGAGCCGCTGCTAACAGCTGTTGCGTGTACGGGTGTGCGGCATGATAAAAGATTTCTTCTGTCGTACCTTCTTCAACTAGCTGACCTTGGTACATAACTTTGATTGCATCACACATACCTGCTACGACACCAAAATCATGAGTGACTAACAAGACCGCCAACTGCTCTTCTTTTTGTAGTTGCTGAATGAGTGTCAAAATCTGTGCTTGAATCGTAACATCTAGTGCAGTCGTCGGCTCATCGGCAACCAACAGTTTGGGTTTTGCTAAGAGTGCCATGGCAATCATCACCCGCTGGCGCATGCCGCCAGATAGTTCATGCGGATATTGCTTCATTCTTCGCTCAGGCAGCGGGATGCCGACTTTCGTCAATTCTTGGATTGCTAACTCTTTTGCTTGGCGCTTAGGGATTCGTTGTTGACGGCGAATCACTTCAATCAAATGATACCCAATCGTGCGGACCGGATTGAGCGATGTCATCGGATCTTGAAAAATCATCGAAATCGGCAGCTTATCTTTGGGCGTGACGGATTGTCCTTGAAAAAGAAAGGTATCATAACTCGCTTGGGCGCCATCAGGTAATAGATTTAACAAGCTTTTCATCGTGATGCTCTTGCCACTGCCTGACTCACCCACAATCCCGACCACTTCCCCTTTATTGACAGATAGTGATAGCGGATGGACCAAGACTTTTTCTTCGTTTTTTGCTGTGTTTAATTTTACTGTTAACTCTTCGATCGTAAGTAAACTCACGCTGCTTGGCCTCCTTGTAGACGACTCTTGACAAAGTCGCCCAGATTATTAAATGAATAGACCGTTAATACGACAAATAGCCCCGGTAAGATTGCCATATAAGGCGCGCTTTGTAGCGTTGCCTGCGCATTTTGCAACAAGCTACCCCATGAGGACATCGGTTGCTGGATACCCATACCTAAAAAGCTTAACGCTGATTCCGTCATGATGGCACTGGAAATACTATTGGTCGCTGCGACAATCAATGTTGGCAAGACCGATGGAAAGACGTGCTTGGCAATGATTGTGAGGGACTTTTGTCCGATAAATCGCCCATAGGCTACATAGTCGCGCTCTTTAGCCGCTAAGGTCTCCGCTCGAATCAAGCGAGCAATGCTCATCCATGAAAATCCACCAATCACGATGACGATGGTCGTTAAGCCTGGTTTTAAGAAGACACTTAAGACAATCACTAAGACTAACCATGGAATTGCAGAGAGCACATCGACCGCCCGCATCAACACATTGTCCAACCAGCCACCGAAATAACCGGCAACTAAGCCAATCACTGTACCGATAAAGGTCGCTGTTAACATCGCCAATATTCCGACTAATAGCGACACGCGCCCACCGTATACCACCCGAATAAAGTAATCTCGACCGACTTCATCGGTCCCAAATAAATGCTGCCAGCTCGGTGGCTGCGACATTTGACTGACGTTTGTTGCAGTCGGATCAAGTGGCAATAGTGGCGCCCCTAGCGAGAGACAAATAAGGACAAGTAAAAAGAGGGCGGACAGCAAATAGATTGGATGACGCAAAATACTTTTGAAACTAGAGTGACTTGTATTCATTTCGCGCTCCCTCCTTTACGGATACGAGGATCTACTATCGAGTACAAGACATCGGCAAGCAAGTTCCCTAAAATAACTAACGATGCTGAAAACAACATAACTGCCATAATCACAGGATAATCCAAGCTTTTCGTCGCGCTCATCAAGTAAGGACCGACTCCTGGCCAGCCAAAGATGGTTTCCGTGATAATTGCCCCTGTCACTAACATCGGTAAAGCCATCCCAATTTGCGTCACAATCGGAATCAAGACATTGCGACTAATGTGCCGGCTAAATATTTCCCACTTGGTCGCGTGAAACGCCTTTTGCACCATAACGTAATCTTCTGAGACTTCCTTCATCGCTGATGCTCGAATGTAACGCAACAGCTCTGGGAAGAAGACAATCGTTAAGGTTGTATATGGTAAGATGAAATGTGCCAAGTAGTCTGATAAACTCCAAGCTTGTCCGACCGTTTGCATCCCGATAATTGGGAATAAATTCAACTTGTAGCCAAAATAATAAATGAGCAACATCGCCAACCAAAAAGAAGGGACTGCAATACCAATTGAGGCAATCCCATCAATCACGCGGTCCAGCCATTTGCCTTTATTGGCCGCAGCTACTAATCCTAAAGAGACCGCTAAAATCAACGCCGTCACATATGCCGGCAACACTAGTCGAATGGTATTTGGTATTTTGGTAGCTAAATCATTGGCAATACTGTGTTGCGATGCCAATGAGTAGCCAAAGTCCCCGTGAAAAATTTGCTTAATCCATAAATAATATTGCACGAGAAACGGTTTATCCAGACCATAACGTTGACGTAACACTTCCACTTGACCTGGTGACATATTGGGTGTCGTCAATGAGTCAATCACATCATAAGGTGCAAGTTGAATCAAAGAAAAAACAATAAACGAAATCACTAGCAACAAAGGGATTGCTTGTAGTATTCGTTTGAGAATATAACGTAACATGCTTTCACATCGCTTTCTATCAAAGTCAATCAGACAAAACAGGCTGTGCGAGAAATCGCTCTTCTCCGCACAGCCTGGCATTTACTTAATGGTTAATTTCGCCATATCTTCAAACGTATAAATTGGGACAAGTTTGGCATCATCAATGCCTTGAATACGTTTGTTTGCCGCTAAAATCTTTTTGTTATCTACAATTGGGTAGATCACAGCTTGGTCGGCAATTTCTTTTTGTAGATCATCATAAATAGCTTCGCGCTTAGTGGTATCTAATTCAACCGCGCCATCATTGAAGAGTTGATCGACGGTATCATTGGCTAGCTTAAAGTAGTTTGAGCCACCACCCGTTTTAAATAAACGTGCGTATTGATCAGGATCATTTCCCATGATGTAGCCACCTAAGAACATATTGTATTTAGTCGAATCCGCTTTGCGCAATTCTGTGTAAATGGCTGTGCCATCGCCACCTTGCAACTCGACGGTAATACCCACTTTCGCTAATTGTTGTTGAATCAATGTCGCTTGTAGACTTTGCGCTGGATCTGATGCCGTAAAGGCTAGATTAATTTTTAGATCAGACACGCCGGCTTCAGCCAATAATTTTTTCGCTTTGGCATCATCTGTACTGTATTTTTCTACATCATCACTAACAAATTTATTCGCCGGTGGCAAGAATGAATACGGTGTCGCATAATATTTTTCATCTAAGTACGCCGCTTTGTTCATTTCATCTTTGTTTAGTGCATAGAAGATTGCTTGACGAACTTTCACATCTTTTAATTGCTCTGTCTGACTGTTTAATCCTAAATAGCCAATCCGGTTTTCGCTGTATGCATATGTGCTAATCGAATCTGTGTCTAGGTCTTTAATATCTGATGGTAAGACCACTGTCGCATCGACCTCACCCTTTTGTAAAGCAACTTTAGCAGTATTGGTACTTTCAATAATTTGTAACGTCACGTTTTTAATACTTGGCTTGGTGCCAAAATAGTTTTCGTTGGCTTCAAATTGTAAGTATTGTCCACGTTTGTATTCTTTTAATTTGTATGGGCCAGTTCCGACTGGTGTTTCAGGCAATTCACTCACTGAAAAATCAGTAACATCTTTGTAGATATGTTCTGGAATGATAAAGGTTTCAGTCACAATATTATTCACAGCTGCTGCACTAACGGTAGGAAAATCAAAACGCACCGTATAGTCATCAACTTTTACTGCTTTGATTGCTTGATCACCAATCCATAAACTGTCGGCATTTCCATTAGCTTTGTCAGCTTTTTTTGTATACGTAAACACGACATCATCAGCCGTGAATGCTTCCCCATCAGACCATTTGATCCCTTGTTTTAGTTTCACGGTCACTGATTTCCCATCCGCTGCTGGTTCAACTGATTCTGCTAAGACATTTTCTGAGTTGCCGTCGCCATCAACCGCTACTAATGGTGAGAAAATCATATTCGCTACAGTGAGCCCCCATCGATCACTAGTATTGATAGGATTCATAGAACTAGGATCACCACTAATCGCATACGTGAACGTCGATGAATCTGCCGTTGTTGTAGAAGACGTTGTCGTTGATGACCCTGAGCCACAAGCAGCTAAAAAAAGTCCCAAAGCTACGAGCCCCACGCTCAACCATTTCTTTTTCCCCATATATACATTCTCCTCTTCACAACAAAATTTTCTTTCATTTGTACAATATATGTACTGTATATGTACTGTAATCAACCTAACGTCACTTTGTCAAATAACAGAACTTTTTAAAAGAGACTCATTTTTCTGCGATAGTATATATCTATCGCTACTTCTTGTCATAGGCCGCTATTACACTAGCTATCTAGACATGTCCGAGCTCGCCTGATTCTTTTTTTCTATCGCGGAACAGGACTTAGCTCGCTTTGTGCTGCTAAATCAGAGTCAAACAGTACGACAGAATCTCCCATAAAAAAAAGCAGTAAATCCAAAAGTTTGAGCACTAACTTTCAGATTTACTGGTCTTTTATTTGCTGCTGTTGTCTCGCATTTTTAAAATACACTTAGTTGTTTCAATGGCCAATAGCGTAACAGTACTTCACCTTGAATATCGTCTTTGGTCACAAAGCCAAAGATACGACTATCTTTAGACACCAAGCGATTGTCCCCTAAGACAAAATAACTTCCCGCTGGCACCGTCACTTCAAAGTCGGAGGTAAAGCTCGTCGCGGCTTCTGCACGTTCTTGGAATAATGTGCTATGGCTATACTCTGATTGTAATTTATCATCCGCAAAGGCTTTTTTAAATTCGTTTAGATAGGCTTCTTTATAGGTCTTCCCGTTGATTGTTAAGACATCTCCACTCATCTTTACCGTATCGCCTGGCAAACCAATCACACGCTTGACCGCCGTCGTCGATTCATCGTCCGGCTCTTTTGTGGTAATAATATCAAAACGCTCGATTTTTGCTAGTTTATTGACAATCAGGCGTTGACCATCTGCCAAAGTCGGATCCATTGAATGCCCACTCACTTGTACTGGAGTGAATACAAAGATACGAACCACTAAAAATGCAAGGATGATAACGATAAAAAGACCCCAATCACTCAAAAATTTTTTCACTGGACTGACTCCTATTCTTTTTTATGCTTCAGTATAGCATATCCTAAACCGGAAGAATCACCAACCATTTGTAATTAAGAATTTCGCAATCTTTGGATAGAAATCTTATCATTGGCTACTGAAAGTTTGCTATACTAGCTATACTGAACGATAAAGGAGCTTACCTGATGAACTTTAAACGGTTTTCTCAGTTGACACACCGTAAAGGACAGCATTTTTTGACAAAAAATGTGTCTTCTATTCAAATTATTGTCTTTTATTACCTTGCCATGGCAGCAATCGCTTTACTGCTATTTTATTTGCCATTCTTTCGCGTCCCAAATCAAGACGTTTCATTTATTGACCTATTCTTTTTAGCAATTAGCACAGTGAGTGTGACCGGCTTGACAACTATCTCATTGACGGATGTCTTTAATCACAATGGCATTATCTTACTGGAAATACTTTTTCAAATAGGTGGCTTAGGTATTATGATGTTTTCGACATTTTTTGCCATTGTCTCTCGTCGCAAAATTTCCTTAAAGCAACGCCAACTAATTATGACTGATATGAACCAGCCTAGACTAAGCGGAATTGTCAAAATGATTCGAACGACATTTACCATTCTTTTAATTGTCCAAGCAATCGCCGGTAGTCTATTTGCGATTTATTTTAAACTCGGTGGGTATTACGAGCATTGGTCCTCTGCCTTTTTTTATGGCTTCTATCAAGCCATATCGTCGGTAACCAATTCAGGCTTTGATGTCACAGGAGACTCCATCTTACCCTTTGCCAAAGATGGGTTCTTTTTGATTGGAATTATGTTTTTAATCGTGATTGGTGGGATTGGCTTTCCAGTCTTGATGGACCTTCATGAATATAGCTTGCATGTCTTACATAAAAAGCGCAAGCGACTACCGTTTCGTTTCTCGCTTTTCACTAAGATTGCTTCATTGGCCTTTGTCGTGCTTTTTGTGGTCGGTTCGGCTGCAATTTATTTTTTAGAAAAGGACCACTTATTTGTCAGTATGTCCTTTGGTGAGCAACTCTTGAATAGTTCCTTTTATTCAATCACGACTCGGAATGCCGGTCTGCAAATTCACGACCTTAATCAATTTCAAATCACGACGTTGATGTTATTTTCGCTGTTGATGTTTATTGGCTGTAGTCCAAGCTCAGTCGGTGGTGGTGTACGGACGACTACTATGGCGATTATCGGCTTGTATTTGTTTTCTTTTTTAAAAGGCGAAAAACACGTCAACGTCTTCGGACGGAAAATAGCCGATGATGATGTCCAAAAATCCATCGCGGTCTTTATGTTGTCCCTAATGATGTGCTTTTTCTGTGTCTTATTTCTGAGTTCAACAGAAGATTTGCCACTGATTTCGATTATCGTTGAAGTCACCTCTGCCTTTGGAACAACCGGCCTCTCTCTTGGCATCACACCAGAGCTGTCGACAGTCGGTAAGATCGTGATTGCACTCTTGATGTTTATCGGCCGGATTGGCATGTTGTATACTTTGCTTTTATTCATCCCTAAAGAAACACGCGATTTAGGCTATGCCTACCCAACAGAAAAGATTATTATCGGTTAAGTTTCTTAGGATTCATTTGATTTTCACCTGTTACCAGCGCACTGTCTCAAAATTTATGATAAGATATAACACGTTAAAAAGGAAATCGGTCTTGATGGAGGATATTATGGGAATAAGAAGTACGGCCGCTATTCTAGTAGGCAAAAGCTCACAGTGGCTTTTAAAAACATTTTTCAAAGGAGGATCGAGCTTACCTGGTAAGCTAGCTTTACGAATCGATCCCAAAGTATTAGATCAACTAGCAAAAGATTACCAAGTGGTCGTCATTACCGGTACGAACGGCAAAACATTAACGACTGCGCTGACTGTAAATATCTTGCGTCAAGAATTTGATAGCGTCTTAACCAATCCCACAGGTGCCAACATGGTCCAAGGAATTGTCTCGACCTTCTTGTCTGCTAAAGCCAAAAAAGGCGACACAAAATTTGCCGTCTTAGAAATAGATGAAGCAAGCTTACGTGAAGTAACTAAGTACATTAAGCCAGAACTTTTCGTTTTTACCAATATCTTCCGTGATCAAATGGACCGATATGGTGAAATCTACACGACGTATAAACTAATTGTTGAAGGTGCCTCGCAATCACCTGACGCTTTGATTTTAGCCAATGGTGATGCGCCTATCTTCCATTCTGTTAAAACGATCAACCCACAAAAATTTTATGGTTTTGACCACTTGCCTGATAAGGAGCAGCTGGCTCATTACAATACAGATAATGTACTTTGCCCAAATTGCCAGCATATCCTTCATTACAAAATGCTTACATATGCCAATCTTGGCAAGTATTATTGTCCCAACTGTTCCTTCAAACGGCCAGCCTTAGACTATCGCTTGACGGAATTAACAGCCATGACGAATAAACAAGCTTCTTTTGTCATTGATGAAAAACCGTATCAGATTGAAGTCGGTGGACTATACAATATTTACAATGCTCTAGCTGCCACCGCTGTAGCCGAGCACTATCACGTCGCTCCTGAAAAAATTCGCGCAGGCTTAGCGTATGATGAAAAAGTATTTGGCCGCCAAGAAGTCATTCACATAGGCGAAAAAGAATGCACCTTGGTTCTCGTAAAAAATCCAGTAGGCTTAAACCAAGTAATCGACATGATTGGCCTTACACCTGACTCATTCTCACTAGTCTGCTTACTAAACGCCAACTATGCAGATGGTATCGATGTAAGCTGGATTTGGGATGGCAATCATGAAGCCTTTGCCGATATGGAGATTCCCGCAGTCATAGCTGGTGGTGATCGCCACAAAGATATGGCCCTACGCCTGACAGTCGCCGGGATTCCAGCAGAAAAAATTACGGAAGTCGCAAGTATCGACGACACGATTCAAAAAATCCAGCAACTACCAACCAAACACGTCTATATTCTTGCGACCTACACTGCCGTCTTGCAATTACGCAAACGCTTGGCTGAAAAAGGCTTCATCAAAGGAGGCATGAGCAATGACTAAGTACACTTTACGACTCGCACATTTATACGGGAATTTACTAAATACGTATGGCGATAACGGCAACATCTTAATGCTAAACTATGTCGCAAAACAACTCGGCATTACATTAGAGATGGAAGTCGTCAGCATTCATGAATCCTTTGACCCTGAGCGCTATCAGCTTGTCTTTTTCGGCGGTGGCCAAGATTACGAGCAAATGATTGTCTCAAAAGATATTCAAGACAAAAAAGAACCTTTGACAGACTATATCGAAAACGATGGTGTCCTCTTAGCAATTTGTGGGGGGTATCAATTACTTGGTCATTACTATATTGGCGCTGACGGTGAAAAGATTGCCGGTATCGGTGCGCTAGACCACTATACGCTTAGCCAAGACAACCATCGCTTTATCGGCGATATTGTCATCCATAATGACGCATTTAATGAAACATATTATGGCTTTGAAAATCACAATGGCCGCACTTTTCTTGGTGAAGGTGAACGACCTCTGGGGACAGTCGTTCAAGGTAACGGCAACAATGGCGAAGACCAATCCGAAGGCGTCATCTATCGTAATGTCTTTGGCTCATACTTCCACGGACCGTTATTAGCCAGAAATCCAATTTTAGCACAACGGCTACTGAAGACTGCGCTTGTGCAAAAATACGGCGAGGCAGCCTTAGCAGATTTACCCGAGCTACCACTTGCTCAAATTTAAAAAGATAAGGAGACCATAAAAACCAGAAGTTATTTCTCAAACTTCTGGTTTTTTTTCGTAGCTAATTCTGTCACAATCTATTTTTTACATAAAAAAACTCACTAGTTGGGGGCTAGTGAGTCAGGGAGAAAGAAATGAAAAAAAGTTTGGTTTGTTTGGTATGAATGAAGTATAAGACGTCCTCCTTAAACAAACCATAAATGTATTTTTTCTTTCAAAAATTATTCCTTATTCTTTTCGACCAGGCTCTGATGCAATCAACTGCACGTCGCCTTCAATCAGCCAGTCATTGATTTGATTCGGTAAAATAAAACTTGTTCCAGGCGTTAACTCGTAGCTAGTATCACCAACCAAAAGCTTGCCATAGCCTGAAATAGCTGTCACTAAGGTGTAGGGTGCCCGTTTTTTAAACGCGAGTGATCCTTTAACAGACCACTCATAGACGTTGAAAAAGTCTGTTTTTACATACGTGGTGATTGTTGAGTTATCTTTTCTTGCTTCTTGAATAGACGGTGTCGGATAGACAGCAGGAATAGTCGATACATCAATCGATTGTTGAATGTGGAGTTCTCGCTTATTCCCCGTTTGGTCCACACGATCATAATCATAGACCCGATAAGTCGTATCCGAACTTTGCTGTGTTTCTAAAATTAAAATGCCTTTCCCAATGGCATGAATCGTGCCACTAGGAACGTAAAAGAAATCACCCTTACGCACGGGGACTCTACGAAATAGCTCATCCCACGCTGTTTTTTCCACCATTTCCGCAAATTCAGCCTTGCTTTTGGCATGATGGCCATAGATGATTTCTGCACCTGGCTGGGCATCAATCACATACCAGCATTCTGTCTTTCCTAATTCACCCTCATGTTCTTTGGCATACGCATCATCTGGATGGACCTGCACAGACAATTCCTCTTCTGCATCCAATATTTTAACCAATAAAGGAAAGACTGGTTCTGTAGGATTGCCAAATAATTCTTTTTTATTTTGCCAAAGGTCGGCCAAATTTTCACCTTTGAATGGGCCATTTATGACCGTACTAACACCATGCGGATGTGCACTAATCGCCCAGTCTTCCCCTATTTTATCGTTAGGTAATTCAAAGCCAAACACATCATGCAAACGGGTGCCACCCCATATTTTTTCTTGAAATACTGGTTGTAAAAACAATGGTTCCATCGTTACTCCTCGCTTTTCTCTTTTTCACTTAAGTAGCAAGCGACCAACTGATCACGGTGGGTGATGTATGCTTGCCGTTCATCTATTGGGTGCACCCGATTAGACAAAAAAATCAGCCCTGACTGCTGGTCGCAATCAATCAATAAAAATGTCCCTGTATAGCCGGTATGAAACAACATTGTATGTGTTGGACCCACTAATTGCCACCCAATCCCGCGCTTTCCTTTACGATTTGGTGTTTGATCTTGCTGCGTTGCTTGTAGCACTTCTCTTGAGATATAGCCCTCTCCCCCATGCGCATACATCCAAACAAACGCTTCTAAGTCAGCTACATTCGAAAAAAGACCCGCATTGCCTGCGTGCTCACCAAGAATCCGTGCTTTGGGATCATGAACCGTTCCCCTTAGCACCTGACCATTTATTTGCTCGGTTGGCACGACTAACGAACCCTTGGGTGATCCTAGCGAAGTATGAATCATCCCTAGTGGTTCAAATACTTCTTTTTGAAATATGTCTGCTAGCGGTGCCTGATAGATTGCCTCCAATAACAAGCCCAATAAAATAAAACCCGTATCCGTGTAGCTCACTCGCTGGCCTATTTTTGAAGATGCTTGTTGCTGAAGATAGGCTTTTTTTAGCTCATCTGCGGCTAGTTGATCACGGTGTTCAATCCATGTCTGAATGTCTGATGTGTGTGTCAATAAGTGTCTGATGGTCACACGTTTGTCTGCATACTGCGGCAAAAAACGAATGACTGGATCATCTAGCTGCAACTCATGACGATCAAGTAATCGCAAAATGACCGAGGTCGTGCCGATTACTTTGGTTAATGAAGCCACATCAAATAAATAGTCTGCCGTCAGCTTTTCCTTATTCGGGACTGTCGCCGCCCAGCCACTCACCTTGCGCTGAAAGTGACCGTGCTCTAAAAAACTGCCGATATATCCACTATAGACACCCGCAAGCCGTTGTTGCTCCATGAGTGCCAGTGTTTTTTCAAACAAGTCGTTCACCTCTTCTATCTATGGTTAGTTGGTACGCTCAAACCACCATTCCACGCCAACTGAATCGTAGACAGTCAATACTGATTTTTTCTTATCGATGAAAAAGTCGTAATCAGAGTCTAGTAGATTTTTCTCCAGTGCCAATAAATCATTTTGATCTAAGACAAACTTGATAAACTCCAAACCAATCACTTCATCGCTAGTTAATGCCACAGTTGGATCGGATACTTGATTAGCTGTGACTACAAATGACAGTGTTGGACTATGTAATTCTGCTTGCTGATTCAACTCAAAGCCTAATTGGTCAGCTAAAAAGGTTTGCTGTACGTTTTGATCAAGGACGTTTAACGCCACACCGACAAATTGAATCGCTTCGGTTAGACGGATAGAGGTATCTGTTTGATCGCAAACCAAATCAGCAGCATCGACAAGCTGATCCGCTGCCTCTTTTTGATAAGAAATTACCCATTGATTTTCCTCTGGGTCTTTTAGATTCACAGTAACTGTCGCTTCAGTCACGTGGACTTGGTATTCGTTCTCTTGGGTAGCTAATCGTGCAGCAATCGCTGCAAGTTCGGGTAGTGATGGGACTTGCAAGATAATGTGCTGCAATTTTTTGGTTTTCCTAAAATGATCATCGGCACGTGGACTTTCCTCTAATAACAACCGTTCTTCTGGGTGATTGTCCGTCCCCATAATTGCCAATGCATTCTCTTCACTCTTCAATGAAAAACCGATAATATCCCGATAAAACGCAATCATTTTATCGCGGTCTTTTACTCGTATCGCCAATGAAACGAGTTTTGTACTTGGTCCAAGCTGAAATTGCCCCATTCCTTTGTATCTCCTCTCAAGGTTTCTCGCTTCATTTTACTGATAATCTGTCATTCAAGCAAGCAATACCCGAAAAAAGCTAAGAAATGAAGCACTTTTCATTATCTGCACGTTTTTTGAGAATATGGTACACTACTCATAAATAAACAACGGCTTTTAAGGAGGCTTTTTTTGATGGAAAATTGTATTTTTTGTAGTATTTTAGCCCATGACATCCCTAGTCACAAAGTATATGAGGACGACAAAGTGTACGCCTTTTTAGATATCACTCAAGTTACCCCAGGCCATACGCTAGTGATTCCGAAAGTTCATGTATCTGATATCTTTGAATACGACGAAGCACTTGCCGCTGATGTCTTTTCGCGAATTCCAAAAATTGCACGCGCACTTGAGGCAAGCTTCCCTGATATGGAAGGCTTAAATATCATTAACAACAACAAAGAGATTGCCTATCAATCCGTCTTCCATTCTCATATCCACTTGATTCCTCGCTATGGAAAAGAAGATGACTTTGCGTTACATTTTGGCAACCATATGGAAAATTACACAGCAGATGACCTAGCAGCCTTGGCCGAAAAAATCAAAGCGCAGGTGAAAAGCGAATGACATCATTTCTAAAAGGTCTCGTGTTTGGCGCTGGTGTTGGGGGCAGTTTAGGTCTTCTTTTTGCGCCTAAAAAAGGCAAAGACTTCCAACAACAAATTGATACCTATGTCGTTGATGTCACTGACTCTACCAAAGAATTTAAAGAGCACGTCGCACATCTTCAAAGCACGGTCAAAGAAACATCTGACCTTGTCGCTCAGACGGTCCCCGTAGTTTCACGAGCAATCAAAAAAGATATCGATGCTTTTCAATTTCAAGCACAACCACGTATCAAACGAATCAATGACCAAAAGGCACTCTTATCGCAACACCTAAAAGAAGCCAAACAAAAATTAGCTAATACGAAATAGCTTGCTAAAGAAAACATGACAATTCTATGAATTTTATTCGAAAGATTTACCGATTTCTTTTATTCTAATAAAAATATGTTATAGTAGTTGTTGTGATATTTTTACTTTAGAAAATGGGAGTGCTTAAGAATATGAAGAAAAAACTAATTTTGGCAACTTTGGGGCTTTTCAGTGTCATGACCTTAGCTGCTTGCTCTAGCTCAAGCGATGAAACGATTGCTACAATGAAAGGCAATAAAATTACCGTCTCTGATTTTTATGCAGAAGCAAAATTAACCTCTGCCAATCAACAACTGGCTCGTAACATGATTATCTATCAAGCATTTGAAGATAAATATGGTGACAAAGTATCACAAAAACAAGTTGATAAACAATACAACCAAACCGCCAAACAATACGGCGATTCATTTGAATCACAATTGGAATCAGCTGGCTACACAAAAGATTCTTATAAAAAGGCAATCAAACAACAACTTGCAATGGAAGCAGGCTTAAAAGCACACGTGAAATTGACAGATGCTGATTACAAAGCTGCTTGGGAATCTTTCCATCCAGAAGTTGAAGCTCAAATCATCCAAGTTGCCTCTGAAGATGAAGCAAAAGAGGTAAAAACAGAAGCTAGCAAAGATGGAGCAGATTTTGCTAAGATTGCTAAAGAAAAGTCTACAGATAGCACAACAAAAGAAGATGGAGGAAAAGTAACCTTCGATTCTACCTCTACGACCATCCCTGCTGAAGTTCAAGCAGCAGCATGGAAATTAAAAGATGGTGAAATTTCTGATCCAATCGCAGTCACTAACTCATCTACTTACACACAAAGTTACTATATCATTAAAATGGTGAAGACTTCTTCTAAAGGCAATGATATGAATAAATACAAAAAAACTTTGAAAACAATTGCGACAAACACAAAAATCAATGATTCAACGTTCTCAACAAAAGTCATTGGTGAAGTATTGAAAGATCAAAATGTAAAAATTGTTGATAAATCTTTCAGTAATATCTTATCAACCTTTATTGATGCCGCTGAAACGAAAACATCATCTAGCTCAACTTCATCTACTTCAAGTTCAGCAACAACGTCTTCTACTAGCGAAACATCTGAATCTTCTTCAGATACAACTTCTTCATCCAAATAATTAAAAAAAGTAGTTGAAATGACTGTGGTCATTTCAACTACTTTTTTTTGCTATTTACTCATTTATTTTCGGTACATAAAAACTACGGCCATCTAAACCAAAAATTCGTTCAGTGTAGCTTCCTGGTTCTGTTTGACTAATGGCTGTACTCATCATCTGCATTGAAGCATCGAGGTTGTCAATTTGATGTAAAATTTCAGCTTCCATGATGCGTGGGCGTACTGGCGAGCCATATTCTAGTAATCCATGATGGGTCAACACCATGTGCCGGAGCAACACAACATCCTCACTAGCCGGATCAATCGATAAGGCCACACAAGCTTTTGTAATCTCCTCATCCACAATAACAAGATGCCCCACTAGATTTCCTACTAACGTATATTCCGTTCCCACTGGACCAGATAGCTCAATCACTTTGCCTAAATCATGAAGCAAAACACCAGCATAAAGCAAAGCAGAATCTAGTTGGGAATATTGACTTACCATTGCTTTTGCCAAGTGCAACATTGTCGTTGTATGATAAGCCAAGCCCCCAGCAAACGCATGATGGTTACGTTTTGCTGCTGGGTACTCAAAAAATTCCCGATTGTATTGGTTGAACAAATACCGAACAATGCGATTCCAATGAGGATTAGTAATTTCAAATAACGTTTGGCTGATGAATGCCTCCATCTCCTCCCGTTTCACAGGGGCGCGTTCCATAAATAAACTAGCATCGGATGGTTCTTCGTCTTTTGGTAACCGCAAATGAATGATCTTCACCTGTGGATTTCCTTGGTAGACTTCTCGTTTTCCATCAAGACAAACCACTTTTCCCGCTGAAAATTTTTGAATTTCCTCTTCGGATGCATCCCAAAATTTTCCATCAATTGTGCCACTCGTATCTTGAAATGTGAAGGCAATAAATTTTTTGCCATTTTTGGCAATTCGAACATCTGCTTGCTTGATTAAAACAAATAATTGAAAGGTTTCATCAAGGGTTAATTCTCTAATTTTTTTCATTACGTGGCTAGCTTTGTGGATGCACAGCATTCAACAAAGCTAGAATTCACATCCTTTCATTCGATGGACATTCGCATTTGGTCCAATTCCTGATAATAGCTTACCATTTCTCGGTCTGAGGATAAACAGATGACCTGCATCGTTTTTCCAAATTCTTTAAAAAGTTGTGCTAAATCATATTTTCGTTGGTAATCATAATGCAACCATCCGTCGTCAATCATTATTGGACATAACGTTTCATTGCCCTGTAAAGAAAGATACGCAAAGCGAATGGCCATAATCAACTGATCTTTCGTTCCTGTGGACAATTGATAAATATCAAACGTCTGTTTCTCATTTGCTACAAACAATAGTCCTTCATCAAACCAAATTTTTTGATAATGATTTCTCGTCAAAATTTGAAAGAAGTGCGCTGCTTTTTGCACTAATTGTGGTAATTGTTGTTCGGACCGATTGGTGGCTAGGTCCCCAAGCATCGCTGCATGAAGTTGATTGCTTGCCCATTGTGTAGTACTTTCTTGCAAGTCGTCTTCAAGCAACACACGCTGTTGGTAAAGTTCATCAAGGGTCCCATCTTCTTGCAATTGAGCCAGTTCCAGTCGCAATTTTTGTTGTTCAGCTACCAACAACTCTTTTTGGTGTTTGAGGTCCATTTGTTGTTGGTGATTTTTTTGCACAAGCGTTGCTAGCTCATCTTTTTTTATTTGCTGAGGATAGATACCAGCTAACATCTGGGCTAGTTCTCGCTCACGCTTCCGCCGTTGCCAATGTTCTTCCCACTGTCTCATCCACATTGGGATATCCGTTGGTTGCTCAATTCCTAATTGATGCAACAACGCATCGTGTGTTTTGATTAACTGCTCCCGTTCGAGTTGCAATTGTTGAACTTGTTTGGCTAATAGCGTACTGGGTTGTTGCAAACGTTCCATTTTAATCGCCTGCATTTCTTCGCCAAAAGCCAAAATCTTCGTCACTTGCTCCATTAAAGGTAACTTGGCCAACGGTAGCCATTCCCCAAAATCAGCCCAAATTTGTTCCTTTTCCGCTAATTTGGTCTGTATAGTGTTGATGCTTTGGCGCAATGGTGGCAAACTTTGTAACAAATCCAAATATATTTGCACTTCTTCATCGTAATGTTGCACGATGAATGGCCACTCATCAACTGGAACTTGCTCTCCAAAGAAAGGATATAATTGGTGCACCAATTTTTCGTATGCTTCTTGTTTTCCCAGCAGTTGATCACTCAGATCTTGCAATTCCAGCTCATAGTTTGTTTGCTTTTTGGGTGCCTCTGAAGAAGACTCATGCACTGACTGGGTATTTTTTGATGATGATAGACGATAGGACATGATGCCACTACTTATTCCTAAAAGCATGAAGAAAATACTTGGTCCCAGTTCCCTTATTAAAACGGTTATCCCACCCAAAACAAGCGCTACAATTGCCACGATACGTAAGGGTTTTGCATAATCCTTTTTCACCTGATAGTGATCAATTTCGCTCATTTGCTTTTCTTCAGTTGCTACTTGTTGTTCAGCTACCCAGCGCTTTCGTTCATGAAGCAGTTGACGTTCTTGTTGTAATTTTTTTATCATTGCTAATTGATCATAAATGGCTTGTTGGGCAAGGGCAGGTGGCTGGTCGGCTTGCCACCCCCATTTTGCTTCCAATTTTTGTTGTTGCTGCAGCTTTACTTGTAACGTACTCGTTTGTTGCGCTACTTGATCAACCATTCGCGCCAATTCGACTTGTGCTTTGCTCACTTGCTGAATTGTTGCTTCATGTTCTAAGTAAAAAAAATACCGTTCAGAAGTGTTGCCTTGCTCCAATCGGGCTATTTCAGCTTGATGTTTTTGAATCGTTGCTGTCACATCTTGATAACGCTGGTAAAAGTGTTGTACTCGTCGTGTCAGCTCCGGTGTTGCTAGGTTTTCTTCTTTAGGCAATGTTTGTCTGAGCATTTGCCATTCTTCATAGAGACTCCAATGAAGTGTCTGCTGCTCATATTGCTGAGCATGCTCATGTAGCGCTGTTGACGTTTGATTCATTTGTTCCATTTCGTGTTGAATTTGCCCAACTCGTTGCACTTTTGCTTGGACTTGAGCCTCTTGTTGTTCTTTAACTTGAATGCGCGCTTGCAACTGTTTGTATTGTTGAATCAGTTGATTTAATGGCAACCGTTGCCCTCTTGGACGGAAGAGTGCCTGATTATTTTTTTTGTCGGCTTGTATACTGGACATGATGGACTGATTTCCACTAATTCCTATTGATAACAGTGCTTGATGCAATTCGTCTTCTTGTAAGTGATCAAGTTTGGACAGTTGCTCTTGTTGGAAGGTGTAGATTTCTTGGAACATTGCTAATGTCAGGCCACCTAATACCGTTTGCAAGTGTTCTTCCGTTGTCTCTAATTCACCAAGCCATACGCGAGCTTTTCCACGATTTGCTTGACGGAACCGCTCGATTTTAATCGATTTATATTGGGGAGTCGCTATCCATAAACGTCCCCCATAGGCAGCTCCATCTGTCGGCGTATAGTCTCGTTTTTTATTGGATTTCTTAGGAAACCCAAAGAGCATCGCTTGGATAAACTGATAAAGAGTGGATTTTCCCGCTTCATTTTCCCCATAAATCAATTGATTGCCTGCTGAAAAGGTAAACTCTCGCTGACGATAGGCGCCGAAACCAACAATTTCGGCTTTCATAATATGCATTATTCCCCCTCCTCTTTCACATCAAATTCTTCGTAGATGCGCCGCTGAACATTGGCTAATACCTTTTTTTGGAAAGAGGTAGTCTGAAACAGCTGACTCAAAACTGGTTGTGTCCACAATTCCTCAACAGTTTGATGAAAAACAGCGGGTTCTTGATAGGTCTGATACAAAAGTTGCCATTCAGCAAAATCAAGTAATAGCGGACTGCCTTGGTCCTGCTGTGCTTCTTTAACCACTGTGACATCGTATAACCACTGGGTTGTCTGCTCACCTTGCCTTTGATTCACATAAGCCAACAGCTCTTGCTTTTCTACGGGTGATAACCAATCACTTGGTAAATCGTCCGTATCAAAAAGCTCTAACTGTAAAAAGCATGGGCGAGAATGGATTGGTTCACTCAGCAAGCGATCCAAGACGTTTTTTTTCGATGAACAGCCAGCTAAAGATAGTTGTCCGGTAAGCCAATGAATCCCAGCAACAGAAATTTGTTCGATGATAGGTGCCTGTTGTGGATGGATGGTAACAAGTTGAATTCCTGCAATTTTGTCTTCTTTTTTATTTCGACCGAGCGGGGTCCCCGGATAACAGATCGGAGGCTGACTGGCTAACTTAGTGGGAACATGAATATGCCCTAACGCCCAATAGTCATAGCCTTTGGTTTGCAAATCTGCTACTTGGAATGGTGCGTATTGCCCAGATACCCCCACTTCCCCATGGTACATGCCAATGTGCACATCGACAGCCATACGCGGCGGAAATTCACTGGCTTTTGTCGTGCGAATCCATGGATGACAGTAACTGAACGCACTGATAGCATAACGTTCATGTTCTGCTGTCTCCCCCATCATGGTTGCGACCTCCTCTGATGTAAATAAATGAACATTTTTAGGAAAATCAAACCAATAGCGAGTTGGATCATAATAATCATGATTGCCAAAACAAAGATAGACTGGAATATTTCGCTGCGCTAAACGATCCATTTGTTCAAAAAATAAGCGTTGCATTTTTAATGTTGGACGGTTTTGGTGAAACGTATCCCCCGCCAATACTAAAAAATCAACCGCTTCTTCTAGTGCAACATCGACAAGCGTTTGCACCATCTGTTGATTGTACTCTAAAAAAAAGGCTTGATACTCTTTAAGAGCAGACAGGCCTTCAAATGGCCGATCGAAATGCAAATCGGCAGCATGAATAAACCGTACCATTCTGTATGACTCCTTTGCGTTTATTCCTTTATTTTATCATGTTCTCTGTCAAAAGTCAGAAAAAATGCGAAAACTTGTTCGTATTTTTTCTGATTTAGACGGCAACCACTTCCAATTTAATTCGATCTGGATCTTCAAAATAGACCGCATACTGATTCTGTCCACCTGCAAATGGATACAATTGATCATAAAGTAACGTTGTGGGATTCATGATAGTCAATTGATCATGTATTTGATCAACCTTCAGCCGAGATGTTGCCCAGAAAGCCAAATGATTCAGTCCTATGTGCGTACGATTATAACCCATTGATTGTTTTTCTTTGGCTACTTCAACAAAAACTAAGTAACAATCACCTTGACGGAACGTTACGCCATTCACCCAATGAGTATCCAGTTCGAATTCCAAATTACAAACCAACAACCAATGATAAAATTGGACCGTGTTAGCAAGATTGGCTACATAAATTTCAATATGGTTCATGCTCTCCCACTCTTTCTACAAAACAACAGTCGTTTCACATTTAGTTCGTGCTAAATGTGAAACGACTGTCTTTATTTTAGTATGAACGTTTTTTATTCGCCTTCGTACAATTCATGAACTGGTGCCATAACAATCTTGTTCATATCATTCACCAATAAGCTAAAGGCTTGCTCGGCTTCCATTAACTCTGCAATCCCCGCTTCGGCTTGGACAGCTGTTGTTAATTCTTGCGCTTTTTGAGCATCTTCTTCCGTCATTTCTTCGCCGCTCATCATTTTTTGTTGAAGTGTTTGTTGAAAGGCTTGAAACTCTTTAAATAAGGCATAGGCTTCCGTTTTTTCTTTTAAATTTGCAAATGCTTCTTGCAAGGCTTTGTATTGATCGGTTGCACGAATTTCTCGTTCTAGTTGCGTTGCTGTATCATAAATATTTGCTGTCATGATGTTCCTCCATTCATTCTTCTTTCTCTATTTTACCATCTTATGAAAGCTCTGACAAAACCCTTTATTGATTTTCTTGGATTTTCCCCCAGAGGTTATTCCAAAGCTCTTTTGATTTTTCCTTAACTGTATTTCCAAAATCTGTTAACCCTTCTTTGGCTTTTTCGGTAAAGTCATCTAATCCCTTTTGCCAATTATTGTCCGTGGATTCCCCTGACTGCTCTTTGGCTTCTTCCGGTGTTAACACTTTCCCACCTGTGTCGTAAGCATCAGCCACCTCAAAACTGGTTCCCTTGGTATAAGGTAATACACTTTCCGCAACTTTTTTAAAAATCAACCCTGCGACGGTTTCACTCGTGCCGTGCAAGTAATGTTCAGCACTCGTCTTTTCAAAGCCCAACCACGTCGCCATCACTAAATCTGGTGTGTAACCAATCACCCATTGATCATTTACTTTGGTTGCGTCAAAACCTGTTTCGGTCGTTCCTGTTTTCCCAGCGACTGTGTAGCCATATGGATCTGCTAAAACCCCTGTTCCATGTGAATACGTCCCTAGTAAAATACTCGTCATTGCAGTGGCTACTTTTTGCGATACCACTCGTTTGCCTTTGACTTCAGTATTGTCAACAATCACCGCACCGGTAGAGTCGACAATCTTCGTAATTAAATGTGGCTGATAGTACGTGCCGCCATTGGCAAATACGCTATACGCTGCCGCCATCGTCAGCGGTGACTCGCCATATTGTAGCCCACCTAACGCTAAGCCCCAATACTTGTCTTCATCAGTCAAGGATAAGCCGAATTCTTTGGCCTTATTAAACCCAGTCTCTAAACCAATCTCATGTAACAACCAAACTGCAGGCAAATTCAAGCTTTGTGCGACGGCTTGATACATTGGGACCTCACCAGAATACGTGCCGCTATAATTTTGCGCATCGTAATAACTTAGAGGACTATCTTGTAAGACGCTAGCTGGTGTATAACCTTTTTCCAAAGCTGGTGCATAGACAGCTAGTGGCTTAATGGTCGATCCAGGTGACCGCTTCATCTGGGTAGCAAAATTAAACCCACGAAAGACTGACTCCCCTCGTCGACCGACTAAGGCTGTCACGCCCCCATTGCTTGGATTGATGGCGACCGTTGCTGATTGTACGATTGCGCCATCTGATGCATTCTCTGGGAAATAGCCATCGACAGCATACGTTTCTTGCATCGCTTTTTGTTGATCTTGATCCAACGTGGTATAGATCTTATAGCCGCGATTCATAATATCATCGGCATCCAGCCCATATTCATCGAATGCTTCATTAATCACTGCATCAAAATACGAAGGATACTGGTAATTATCAGACGATGCTTGGTATGTATCATTGAGCAAGCTATCCAACGAGACATTTGCTTGTACTTTTGCATCGCTAGCACTTAATTTATTATTATCGACCATCAGTTGTAATACGGTATCTCGGCGATTCGTTGCATTTTTCAAATGATCAATCGGGTTATAAATTGATGGTCCCTTTAGCATTCCAATCAAGGTTGCTGCTTCACCCACTGTCAGTTCACTTGCATTGACACCAAAATATTTATTTGCAGCATCTTGCACACCCCATACCCCATTACCAAAGTAAGAAGTATTTAGGTACATCGTCAAGATTTCATCTTTGGAATAGTTCTTTTCTATTTCGACAGCCAAGAAAATTTCCTTCGCTTTACGCGTAAAGGTCTGGTCTAACGTCAAATACGCATTTTTAGCCAACTGCTGGGTAATCGTACTTCCGCCGCCGCCCTCGGTACTCCGATTAATTACCATCCGTACAGCAGCCCGCGCAATTCCTTTAATATCAAAGCCGTGATGCGTATAAAAATTACGATCTTCGGTCGAAATAACTGCATCGATAAGCGCGGGTGACATATCATCTAAATCAATATACGTTCCTTTTTGCGCATATAATTTCCCAGTGCTTTCTCCATCTGTATCGTAGATCATCGTGGATTCTTTTAATCCTGATTCTAATTCTGATACATTTGTTGTCTTTGCTACATAAAATAAATACACACTCACGCAAAGCAAACAGACTAAGGCAACTAAGAGAAATACTTTATGCAGATGGTATTTTTTCCAAATCCGCTTGCGCCATAAATGCAGTTGATGCAAGTATGGTTTGATCCATAACCAAAAGCGCTTGCTGTATGTTTTGAGGGCTTGCCATAAAGCAGCCAAAAATTGTTTCACATTCATCTTCTTCCTCCATTAAGTCTACTATACCGAAAAAAAGCAAGGCCAGCATACGTCTTAGGAAGGAAATTCCTTCTCATACGATCTCAATTAGTGTATCATGTGTTTGCTATCAAAAGAGGATTTTTTTGTTAAAAAAATCTTAAACATCAATCATGCTCTATTAGAAAGGAATCATATGGATTACCAAATTACTTTGCCACCTACCCAACAGACGACCACTGTTCGCGAACTGCTCGAAACACAATGGCTTGTGCCAAGAAAAGTACGGCACTTTCTTCGTACCCGCAAAAATGTTTGGGTCAATGATCAGTTAGCACTCTTTCACCAAGAAGTACGAGCAGGGGATCGAATCACGCTACGTTTAGAAGCAGACGACTATAGCTATCAGCCCGTCGCGCTCGGTCAGGCAAGCCGAGTATCCGTCTTATTCGAGGATGAGCATCTGCTTTTAGTAAACAAGCCTGCTGGTATCAAGACCCATCCGAATCAACCAAATGAAGACGACACACTACTCAATGATATAAAAGCGTACCTTGCACCCAAACAGCAACAAGCCTATGTCGTCCATCGACTAGATAAAGAAACGAGCGGTGTCATTTTATTTGCCAAAAATCCGCTAGTCTTACCGATTTTAGGACGTCTGTTAGAGCAAAAGAAAATCTATCGCACCTATCAAGCAATCGTAACTGGCAAACTCACAAAAGATTGCACGATTCGAAAAAAAATCGGCCGTGATCGCCATGACCGCCGCAAACGAGTGATAGATGAGCGTCATGGACAGCAAGCCGTGACACATGTGCAAGTCATACAGGTTCACTCCCAGACAACAAATATTACCTGTCAACTAGAAACGGGACGCACCCATCAGATTCGCGTCCATCTCGCAAGCATCGGCCACCCAATCATCGGTGACCCACTTTACCAAACCAAACCGGCCGAACGTCTCTTCCTACATGCCTACCAAATGCACTTTATCCATCCTTTCACGCAGCAAGAAATGACGATTGCCACACCTGATTCCTTATTCGGTTGCAACCTTGTAAACTAAATCAGACTGCTTTTATTTATGATGAATCATGCTGGAAATTCCAGTAATCGTTTGATTTCAGTGCAGCCTGAAAAGCCGAAGAGAATTCCTTCTTTTCGGTTTTTTTATATCCATCGATTGGTTGTCTTTGTTTTTGGGATGGCTTCGTAGAATTTTCGTCGCGCATGGGCAAGACAATAAATGAGTAAAATCCCATCTAACGAACTATACACCGAGTACCCATCACAATAGAGATAGCCAGTGCATTCTTTCAAGAAATCTTGTGAGACTACCGTTTTTCTTGTCTCATGATGATGGGAAATAACTAACGGAGTAGAACTATCAGACATGTTACTAAATACCCAGAAAACCGTTGATTCCTTATTGCTGTTTAGCACACGATAGCTTTTTTCATCGGCATAAGCTACATCTTCTGCCCACAATTGCTTCTGAAATCGTTCAACGAGTAAAGATAACTACTCATGTCCAACTAAATTTCGTCAATTACTGATGTATTCTCGTGTACTTGCTAATCCTAGTTGATTCCAGTAAGTAATTTGACGATAGGCTGGTACGTTCATTTCGAATTTCTGACGAATTGTTTCTGTAACGATACTTTATTATCTACTGAATTCTTCTACTGCGTGTTCCAAATCCAATGTATTTTTATTATATTTTGGATTTGTACACTTGCGACATGATCGTTTTCAAACGATACGTTCTGCATTATCAGAAAAAAAGGTTCTGTTGCAACGCTTCGACTTCTAAAGCAGTGAGCGCCCGGTACTCCCCTAATGCTAATGATTCATCTAGCGTTAGTTGCCCCATCCGAATGCGTTTCAAATAGACCACTTCTTTCCCCACTGCAGCAACCATACGCTTTACTTGATGAAATTTCCCTTCATGCAAAATGAGCGAAATCTGACTTGTTTGGGCTGATTCATCGACAGATAAAATAGTTAGTTTTGCTGGTAGACACTGTTCTCCTTGGTCAATCATCAGACCCTCAGAAAACAATGCCACATCCTCAGCCGTCATCACGCCAGCCACCGTGGCATGATATTCCTTCTCCACGTGCTTTTTAGGGGACAACAAGCGATGTGCTAGTTGACCATCATTGGTCAGCACTAATAGCCCTTCTGTGTCTTTATCTAAACGCCCCACTGGAAATAAATCTTCTCTAAAATCCTCATCTACTAATAAATCCATAACCGTTTCGTCGTAATTATCGACCGTCGCTGAGATGACACCAGCCGGCTTATTTAATAGATAATAATAATCCTTCTGATACTGAATGACTTCTCCTTCAAAAGAAATTTGATCTTCATATTCGTTGATTTGTGCTTTATCACTGCGAGTGATTTCGCCATTGACGGTCACTTTTCCTTTTTTGATGAATTGTTTTACTTCTTTGCGACTACCCAGTTGCATCGTAGCCAAAAATTTATCTAATCGCATCGTTTTCCTCCTTGTGAGTACAAAGAACTTTCCAGACAAATGGCAAACACCCATAGTTTGAGCATTCATTTTCAACCTTTTGTCTAAAAAGTTCTCGTCTCATGTTTATTTTATATGCAATTTTCGTCTTAGACGCACCATACCAGGTCCTAATAATTTGTCGGCAATCCGGATTTTTAACGCCATGTAACAATACGCAGCGGCCCCGATTCCACCTACAAGTAAGACCAATAAGAAAGCCGCACCTTTATGCTCTACTGAGAAGACTTGTCCAAAAATCAAGCGAGAAATACCGGCAATGATAAGTAAAATCACTGTCATCAAGCTAATCAAGACAATCCTTCGTAACGTCAACATCCGATTAAAGCGCGTCATCTTATGTAGGTGACGGACATTCAAGTAGCACGTTACACTTAGCGCGATGGTCGTCGATAAGAGCGGCCCATATACTTCAAATAGAAAAATAAAAGGAACCTGTAAAATAAGTTTTAAGATAAAACCAATCACTAGATATTGGACTGCTGCTTTGTTTTCATACATTCCTTGCAACATGCTGGCTGTTAACATGAAAAAACCTAATACCAAGCCAGACAAAGAAGCTTCAATCAAGACTCGTGTTCCTAATACATTTGGTTCATAAAAAATGGTATTCAGTGGATAGGCCAATAAAATCATCCCGAAAGTCGCCGGCAACATCACAAAAAAGTACAGTTGCAAATTGTTACTAATCAAGCGCGCTAAGCCACGACGATCATCTAATGCATAGGCCTCTGTAATCAATGGTAACCCCACGGATGCCAGTGCGATTGCCAAGCCAATAACCACCATCGTTAGCTTGTCAGGGTTTGCTCCAAACAATGCCAACAGCTCCATCGCCTGATTTTGCGTATAGTCTGCAAACAATCGTAACGTATGGATAAATGAAAATTGATCAATTAATTTAAAAATCGTAATTCCAGATCCTACGATAATAAAAGGAATCGACTCTTTTATTGTCGTAATCAGCAAAGACTTGGTATCCAAGACGACTTCTTCTTGGCTATGCTCGGCTTTTATATCCATCCGAATCTTTTCAGTCCGGAAGTAATAAATCAAAATCCCCATCCCTGCAATGGCACCGATAAAGGCGGCAAACGTCGACTGAGTGACCGCATCCACATAATTACCATCGCGAATCTTCATGATGATAAACGTCGTCAATAACATATAAAAGACACGTGCTAGTTGCTCAATAATTTGCGAAATTGCATAAGGAGCCATCTCATGAATCGCTTGAAAATAGCCCCGCATCACACTCATCAATGGGATAATTAACAGCGCCACACTTAAAGAACGCATCGTAGGAATCAAGGCCGCACCACCACCCGCTACGCTAGCTAAAAATGGCGAGCTAATGTACATAATCAAGGCAAACACGCCACCAAAAACGGACATTAATTGCATCGCACGCACGAATAGTTTCTTACTGGTTTTGTATTCTCCTCGCGAATTATGGTAGGCGATTTGCTTGGCAATGGCCGCAGGGATACCCGCTGTCGAAATCATGATGAACAATGCATAGACATTGTACCCCATACCAAATAATGCATTGGCTGACTTCCCGTTTTCTCCCATCCAGTAATACCAAGGTAAGATATAGATTGCACCTAATAGCCGCGAGCCGATATTGCCAATAGTTAACCAGGCGGAACCGCGAGCCATTTGTTCCTCATTGCTTAGACGTTGCTTGTGAGTATCATCTGTTTGCTTCATCGCTTCTTCTCCATCTTCTATCTCTACATATCTTCTATTCTAATGCGAAACGCTACTAGTGGCAATGAATTTTTCTAAGATGCCACTAAACAAGCTGCTCATTATGGACTTTCTTAATTGTTCACAAGTGGAGGATTCTTCTATGCCTATCTCATACATACTAGCTAATATGGTATAATACCTTCAATGATAATTAGTCAAGGGAGCTTAGCTATGTACAAAAAAAAATTAAAAGACATCTACGCAGTCCTCTTGCGTGAAAAGATGCTAAAAGAAGTCATCATCCAACAACAATGGCATATCACACTACCCGATCACCCCATTGTGGATCACGTGTTTCATTCCTTATCTTATGACTCACGAGAAGCCGATGAAGCGACACTATTCTTTTGCAAAGGGCAACAATTTAAAGAAGTATTTTTAGAGCAGGCAGTTACTGGTGGAGTTAAAGTATACGTCTCCGAACAACCATACGATTCAATCGATGCAGTCGGTCTGATTGTCACAGATATTCGAGAAGCCATGGCTATGATTGCTCAATTTTTTTACGACCATCCTGAAAACAAATTAACAAAAATCGGTATTACTGGTACCAAAGGAAAAACCAGCTGTGCCTATTTCTTAAAAGATAGTTTGGAGCAAGCCACAAATCATAAGACTGCCTTGTTCTCTTCTGAAGAAACGACTTTAGATGGAGTTCACTACACACGCTCCCATCTCACAACACCAGAAGCGCTCGATTTATACAAGCAAATGGCTAAGGCTGTCGAAAACGGACTGACCCATCTAGTGATGGAAGTCTCTTCGCAAGCGTACAAGACAAAGCGCGTCTTCGGCCTGACTTTTGAACTAGGAATTTTCCTAAATATTAGCCCGGACCACATTAGCCCAATCGAGCATCCAACATTTGACGATTATTTGTATTGTAAGCGTCAGCTGATTCAACACAGCCAACAGATGATCCTAAATGCCGATAGTGATTATTTTGAGCTTTTAGCTGAGACGTGTACCCTTTATCACGTACCCTACGTCACGTTTGGTCGCTCACTAACAGTCGATGTCGAGATTCAAGATGCAACAGACACACGCTCGTTTGACTTGATTGCACACACGCTGTCATTCTCAGACCTAGAAGGCGGCTATCGTCTGGCAATCCTTGGTACGTTTAATCACGACAATGCCACCGCAGCACTACTGGTCAGTCATTTACTCGGCTTTTCCGAAAAAATCAGCCGTCAAGCCATCGCAAACACCGTCATCCCTGGTCGAATGCATGTGATTGATGAGCCGAACCAGCCATTGATTTTGATTGACTTTGCGCACAATTACCTAAGTATCAAAGCAGTCGGCGAACTGGGACATCACTTGCGCCCGAATGGCAAAGTAATTATCCTGACTGGTAGTACGGGCGGCAAAGCCTTGAGTCGGCGAGCAGACATCGCCAAGGCACTCTCAGAAATTGCCGATGAAGCGATTCTAACGAGCGATGATCCGAATTTTGAAGATCCCGCAGCGATTGCAAAAGAAATCATTAGCCATATCGACAACGATGCTCTCTCGATTACAGTCGAGACACAGCGCGAGAAAGCCATCGCTATCGCCCTATCCCATGCGACGACCGAAGACATTGTTGCAATTTGCGGCAAAGGAACCGAAAAAGAAATGAAAATCAACGGTCTAGGTGAACCTTATCCTGGTGATTATGAAGTCGTACAACAATTATTGAACTAACTGTTCATGCTTGCATAATGCGCAAGCACTTTCTTTTGTTTTTGTCACAAGTTGTACTATAGTGAATGTGTAAGACCACTAAAGAAAGGGTGTTTTTCATGAGCAAAAAAATGGCAGTATCGACCGTTATTAATGAAGGTGGACGTGAAGGCGTTAGTAAATCATTGAATGGCCACTTAGAAGTCAAAACAACCGGTACGAAAAAAGAAGGCTACACCAATCCTGAAGAATTATTCGCAGCAGGTATTTCTGCTTGTTTTAATGGCGCGATGGTCTTTCCACTAGAACGCGACGGCTTAGGCGACAAGCATCGTTCTGTCCGAGCTGAAGTGACGTTATTAGGTGATTTGCCCGACTTTACAACCTTGCATCTTGCTGTCCATTTGATTGGTAAAATCGATGGTGTTTCAAAAGAAGATACATTGAAATATATGGAAGAAACCGATGGCATCTGCCCTTATTCAAAAGCGATTCACGGTAATGTGGAAGTTACCTATGATGCGGAAGACGGTCGCTAGAAGTATACTCGTCTAAATAACGTTCTAAGAGTATTTCAGACGATCGTTTAAAAGCAATTAGTAACGACAACAAAAAGCCAGGAAATCCAAAAGTTTGAGAACCAACTTTTGGATTTCCTGGTCTTTTTTTGTAGCAAAATATCTCAGCCTCTTTAATTAGCAACAATATTGACTAATTTATTGGCCACAACGATTACTTTACGAATGGTTTTACCACTAATAAAGTCTTGAACGAGCGCATCTTCCGTCGCTAGTTTTTCGATTATTGCTTTGTCTTCATTTAGAGCGACCGTTACTTTCGAGCGCACTTTACCATTGACTTGGATAACCATTTCAACTTCATTTTCTACTATTGCTGCCTCATCAAATGTTGGCCAAGCAACATAAGAAATGCCGTCTTTGTTTCCTAGCACCTCCCATAGCTCTTCACTAATGTGTGGAGCAATTGGCGCCAATAGTTGCACAAATCCTTCAACATACTCGTAGCACAATGATTCTGCTTTGTATGCTTCATTTACAAAGACCATCATTTGTGAGATGGCAGTATTAAAGTGCAGTTGGTTATAGTCTTCTGTCACTTTTTTCACCGTTTGGTTGTAGACTTTCGTCAATGAGCCATCATTAATCGTCGTAATGCGATCGCGTAATTTGCCCTCTTCATCGACAATTAGGCGCCAAACACGTTCGAGGAATTTACGGCTACCTTCTAGGCCATTTTCACTCCAAGCAATCGATGCATCCAAAGGCCCCATGAACATTTCATACATCCGTAGCGTGTCTGCTCCATACTGTGTCACGACATCATCTGGATTGACCACATTTCCTCTTGATTTGGACATTTTTTCATTGTTGCCACCCAAGATCATGCCTTGATTGAATAATTTTTGGAAAGGTTCTTTGGTAGGTACTACACCCAAATCATATAGGAATTTATGCCAGAAACGAGCATAAAGCAAATGTAAAACGGCATGTTCCGCCCCACCAATATAAATATCCACTGGTAGCCAGCGTGTCAACTTGTCATAGTCAGCCAAAGCTTTTTTGTTATGGGGATCGATGTAGCGTAAGAAATACCAAGAGCTTCCTGCCCATTGCGGCATGGTGTTGGTTTCACGACGACCTTTTTTACCAGTCTTAGGATCAACGACATTGACCCAATCATGGATATTGGCCAGTGGTGACTCTCCTGTGCCACTTGGACGGATATCTTTCGTTACTGGCAATCGTAATGGTAATTCTTCTTCTGGGATTGTCGTCGCTGTCCCATCTTCCCAATGGATAATTGGAATTGGTTCCCCCCAATAACGTTGACGAGAAAACAACCAATCTCTTAGGCGATAGCTGACTTCTTTTTTCCCAATTTGTTTTTCCTCTAACCAGCTGACAATCGTATCAATGGCCTCTTGTTTGTTCAAACCATCTAAAAAGCCTGAGTTGATATGTGTACCGTCACCAGTAAAGGCTGCTTGTGTCACATCGCCACCTTCTAAGACTGGAATAATCTCTAAGCCAAATACTTTGGCAAAGTCATAGTCACGTTCATCATGCGCTGGTACAGCCATAATTGCCCCTGTACCATACGTAGCAAGTACATAGTCAGCAATCCAAATGGGAATCTTTTTTTGGTTCACTGGGTTAATCGCATACGCACCTGTGAAGACACCCGTTTTTTCTTTTGCTAGATCTGTTCGGTTAAGATCGGATTTTTTCGCTGCTTCTTCGATGTACGCATCCACCGCTGCTTTTTGCTCTGGTGTCGTAATTTCTTTCACCAAGTCTAATTCAGGCGCAAGTACAGCATACGTTGCACCAAATAATGTATCTGGACGTGTCGTAAATACTGTAAAGTCTTTGTCAGTACCGTCTACTGAAAAAGTCACATTCGCCCCTACAGAACGACCAATCCAGTTGCGCTGCATTTCTTTGATGCTTTCTGGCCAGTCTACCTCTTCCAAATCTTCTAACAAACGATCCGCATAGGCTGTGATTTTTAGCATCCATTGGCGCATTGGCTTACGCACTACATCATAGCCTCCGCGCTCACTCTTGCCATCGATAACTTCTTCATTTGCAATAACTGTTCCCAATTCAGGAACCCAGTTTACCGCTACTTCAGCCTCATAAGCGAGCCCTTTTTCATATAATTTGGTGAAAATCCATTGTGTCCATTTGTAATACTCTGGATCTGTCGTATTGATTTCACGGTTCCAATCATAACTAAAACCGAGTGAATTAATTTGATGGCGGAAGGTTTCAATATTTTTTTTGGTGAATTCAGCTGGATCATTCCCTGTGTCCAAGGCATATTGTTCTGCTGGCAAGCCAAATGCATCCCATCCCATTGGGTGTAATACGTTGTACCCTTGACTTCGTTTCATTCTCGCTAAAATATCTGTTGCTGTATAGCCTTCTGGATGTCCCACATGTAGTCCTTGACCAGACGGATATGGAAACATGTCTAGTGCATAAAATTTTGGCTTTTGGGGATCATCATGGGTATTAAACGTATTGTTTTTTGCCCAGTATTTTTGCCATTTCTTTTCGATTTCTTCGTGATTATAGCTCACTTTCGCCACTCCTTTTTATGATTGCTAAAAACGCCCTATAAGAAGCATCAGCTTCTTATAGGGCGTTTTACATTTACGCGGTACCACCTATTTTCCCTTTTACAAAGGCTCCACGTGATAACGGAACGACCGTATTTTCCTACATAAATTCAGAAAATAACACTCTAAGGCGAGTTCGAATGTTTGTCCACATATTTCCACCAACCATATGCTCTCTACTGATTCAAACCATTCTACTATTCCTTATCAACGTGATAGGTATGAAGTTGTATCTGATGACAGTCTACCAAATTTAGAAAAAAAGTTCAATGACTTACCCTAATTTCAATGTTTGTCCGATTAAAAGAATATCCGCAGACAATTGATTGACTGATTTTAACGCGCTCACTGACAAACCATGTGCTTGGGCGATTTTCCAAAGACTATCCCCTTTTTTGACTGTATAAGTCTTCGCTGAAGTTGTAGTGGTTGTTGTTGAAACAGTTGTCGTGCTTGCTATACTTGCTACACTCGTTATTGCGTTCACTTTTAATCTTTGGCCAATCAATATCAAATCACTGCTTAAATTATTCCAGGATTTCAACTGCGCTACGGTCACACCATAATTGTTAGCGATTTTGCTTAAATAGTCGCCTTTCACTACTGTATAGGTTGTCGTTGTAGTTGTTGACGCGGCCGTATTTGTTGTCGTGTTGGTAGTACTCGTTGTACTTGTACTTACGGTATTTGCACTTGCGACACTCGTTGTTGCATTCACTTTCAATTTTTGGCCAATCAATATCAAATCACTGCTTAAATTATTCCAGGATTTCAACTGCGCTACGGTCACGCCGTATTTGTTGGCGATTGTGCTTAAGTAGTCGCCTTTCACTACTGTATAGGTTGTCGTTGTAGTTGTTGGTGCGGCTGTATTTGTTGTCGTGTTGGTAGTGCTCGTTGTACTTGTTCTCGTCGTACTTGGTGAATCATATTGCGTTAAATTGTATTGAGCAATTACGCGATTCAAGACAGTCGCATAGTTAGGGGCAGTAGCATAGCGCCCTGTTAACCAAGCGGTCGCATCTGTATATGACGTTGTATTGCTTTTCCATGCACCTGTATAATAGTAGCTACCACCAAACGAGGTCGTTTTTAGTACATTGGCATTATCTTGAAAAGATTCTGCATAAGAGGGGTATTGACGGAACGGCTCATTCTTTGTTACATATTGACCATTTAAAAACTCTTTTGTATTCATATAGACTGTTTGGCCGTTGTAACTTCCTTTAATCCCGAACAAATTATAGTTTGGTGCTTGTGCTAATGCACTCTGTCCCCAGCCACTTTCGACAATTGCTTGAGCAATCATGACCGAAGCATATAGATCATTGGCTTGAGCAATAGGGGCAGCATAAGCAGCTATGGTATTGATAAATGCAGTTTGACTCGTTGTTGATGATGTATAGCCACTTGTATCTGCTAAAACAACTTTAGTTGGCAATAATGGTACGAGTACCGAGCAAGCTGTCACAGCTGTCCCTACTATTGCTACTTGATGTCTGAGCGATTGATAGCGAGTGGCTATTTTAGTTGGCTTGTTATGTATGGTTTTACGAGATTGCACGTCTTTCATCATTTCCCCTCCATTTTTCTCGAAACTATTTTCAGTATAACTTTAATCAATCCTTAATAAAAGCTTAAACTTTAGATTTTCTTAAATGTAATTTCTTTGTAATCTAAACGATTCGATTGTAATAAATAATGATTGCATAAAGTGGTCAGCTAAGTTTTACTTATGCTTTTTAAGCTATGGTATAATGAATACACGTAAATTTGAAAGGAATTATTGCATGCAAACACCACAACAAACAACAAAATTATATAGTCAATTTACTGCGAGCTGCTTTTTATTGTTATTTATGTTTTTAGGCTATGTGGTGAAGTTTTATCCACAGTGGCTAAACTCATTTGACCAACTAGGGACGGCAATAATCCGCTTTGACTATCCTAACTGGAACCCTTTTTTCCTATGGGTCACTAAATTCGGGAACCCGACTACGGTTTCAATTTTATTTGTCACAATCCTTGGTTTATTTTTGTATTGGAAAAAATATGCAGAAGCACTGTGGCTTAGCTTAGGGGTCATCGGCATCGCTGCTATCTTTAATCTCCTTATCAAGCTTTTCTTCACGCGAGAACGCCCATCTTTGGTGCACTTAGTAACAGAAAACAGCTACAGTTTCCCCAGTGGTCACGCAAACGGCAGCATGGTTTTTTATGGAACACTCTTTTTATTGATTCCTTTTTTCATTCAAACCAATTGGGTCAAATGGCTACTGCGCATCATCTGTGTCTTTTTGATTATTGGTATCGGGACTAGTCGCATATATTTAGGCGTGCATTATCCAAGCGATATTCTGGCGGGCTATTCAGAAGGACTTGTTTGGCTTGGCTTCACTTATCCTCTCTTTAAAGAAAAACAATTTATTTGGCGCTTTACACAAAAACAAAAATGAAAGAAGGAGCAGCTCATATGAGCGATTATACGTACCTTGATAGTTCCGGCAAACGATACCACACATGGAACGGTGCTTTACGTGACGAATTTGGCGGAAAATTATTTAAAGTGCCCATCGATGGTGGCTTTGATTGTCCCAATCGCGATGGCACCGTAGCACATGGTGGCTGTACATTTTGTAGTGTCTCTGGTTCTGGTGATATGATTGTCGCCCCACATGATCCACTCCCTCAACAATTTTACAAAGAAATCGACCAGATGCATCAAAAATGGCCGGGTGTCGCACAATACATCGTCTATTTCCAAAACTTCACCAATACACATGCTCCCGTGGAAGTAATTCGTGAGCGCTTTGAACAAGTCGTCAATCTTCCTGGCGTCGTCGGGCTATCAATTGGTACACGACCTGACTGCTTGCCTGATGAGGTGGTCGACTATTTAGCAGAATTAAACGAACGACTTTATCTGTGGGTCGAATTAGGCTTACAGACAACATTTGAACAAACAAGTACGCTCATCAATCGTGCACATTCTTACGACACCTATCTTGAGGGTGTGGCAAAGCTTCGTAGCCATGGCATTCGCGTCTGTACGCATCTCATTAACGGTCTACCTGGCGAGACCTATGACATGATGGTTGAAAATGTACGACGCACCATTCACGATGCAGATATACAAGGCATCAAGCTCCATCTGCTCCATCTGATGCGCAATACTCGCATGATTCGCGATTATCATGAAGGACGTTTGCAACTACTTTCAAAAGAGACCTATGTTTCCCTTATTTGCGATCAATTAGAACTCATCCCGCAAGACATCATCATCCATCGATTGACTGGCGATGCGCCTTGGGATTCTCTTATCGGGCCAATGTGGAGTCTTCAAAAGTGGGAAGTACTGAATGCGATTGATCGTGAATTAGAGAAAAGAGAGAGTTTCCAAGGAAAATTCTATCAAAAGAAAGAAGATACGCACTATGCTACCCACAGCCTTAACATATAGTCATCAATTAGCCAAAGAAATCATCTTTTCTGGAGATTGTGTCGTCGATGCTACGATGGGCAATGGTCATGATACAGCATTCTTGGCCCAGCTAGTTGGGCCAACTGGTCATGTTTTTGCTTTTGATGTCCAAAAGCCAGCACTCATCGCGACCGAACAACGGCTACTCGCAGCCGATTTGTTAGATCGTACGACTTTAATCCATGACGGACATGAGCAATTTACTCAGTACTTTCCAAAGCAAACTGCTCTTAAACTAGCCATCTTTAATCTAGGTTATTTACCAAGTAGTGACAAACAGATTATTACTCATAGTGAGCATACTCTAGCAGCCATCCAGCAAATGCTCCCTGTTCTTGCTAAGCGTGGCCGGATCTTGCTTGTTGCATATTATGGTCATCCTGGTGGTCAAGAGGAGCTAGATCACGTACAAGCTTTTTGTCAGACGTTACCACAAGAAGAATACCAAGTGATGACCTATCAATTTATCAACCAGCGTAATGCTCCACCAATTTTATTTTGTATCGAAAAAAAATAACCAAAGCGCGTATGATAAATTTACCTTAACGCTGCTAAATCTGAGTGGCAAAAAAGACTAGAAAATCCAAATGTTTGAAAAATAACTTCTGGATTTTCTAGTCTTTTTGCTTTTCTGTTACTTAAATACGTTTAAATGGTGCACATAAACATTTTTTATTCTTCTAACCATGTCAATACGCGCTGAATCCAATGATCCCAAAACTCCCAATTGTGTGCACCAGGTCCTTCTTCATATGTCACCTCTAAGCCTTTTGCTCGCATCTTTTGTACTGCATATTGACTAGCAGGGTAAAGTGGATCTTCTGTACCTACACAAACAAAAATTCGGGGCGCGTGTGCGGAATTGACTTCCTCTATTAGATGAATTGGATCATTTTCTGATCCTTTAAATTGCTGCACATCGCCAAAGATACCCGTCCAATACGCCGGATTGGGTAACTCTTCAAATTGCTCCAGCATTTCTGCCAGCGCCAAAGCACCCGACAGAGAGGCAATGGCCCCAAATGATTCTGGACAGCGCATCCCTAACTTTAAAGCGCCATAGCCGCCCATTGATAAGCCCACAGCAAATGTCTTCTCTCTTTTTTTCGTTAATTGCGGAAATAGCTCGTGACAAATACGTGGCAGTTCCTCCGAGACAAAGGTCCAATAGTTCATGCCAAACGTCGTGTCTGTATACCACCCCAAATCCGTGGATGGCATAATCACAGCTAGCCCTTTATCTGCAACATACCGTTCAATCGATGTTCGTCTTTGCCAGACACTATGATTGCCATGCATCCCATGTAAGAGATACATAACAGGAAGATCCTCCGTTTGCCCCACTTGATTCGTTCCGTATGCTTTTTCTGTTTTTTGAGGAAGAATGACATTAATCATTACTTCCATTTGCAATACATTTGAAAAAATATTCGCTTGTAAAAAAGCCATCTTATCACCTGCTTATTTGTTTGTTCTTATTGTACCAGTTTTTTGTGTTAATGTAAGAGCAGAAACAATAGCTACGATGACCAATAAGATAGCCACTCCATAAATACTATGCAATCCTTGATACAAAACATGTCGCAGTGCTTGTAGAGACTCTGTCGGCAATAATTTAGCCGTGTGAGGATTCACCAATTGATTCATTGCATCTTCTGGAACAGCAATCGTCAATTTTGTTAATTCCTTCGCAGTCGCAGCATTAAAAATAATACCGAAGACCGCAATCATCATCGTTTGCCCCAACGTTTTAGCGAGTGTATTGAACGACGTTGCGACGCCTAGTTGTTTGTGAGGGACACTGTTTTGTGCGCTGACCGTTGTTATGACGATTGTCGCACCCATCCCAGTGCCTATCACAGCTGAAATTACAAAAAAAATATAAAATGGAGTTGCAAATGGCATCAAAAATAATAATGTCCCACCAATCAAGGTAACAAGTAGTGCAATGAGTAGATTTTTTCGTAATGAAAAAATAGTTAGCCAATTGCTAGCAACTGATGAGCCATACACCCACATAATCGACTGCGGTGCCAAGATCAAGCCACCAATCGCTGCACTCATTCCCAATACACCTTGCATCCACATTGGAATATAAACTTCCACTCCCATCAGAAAGCCACTAACTAGCGCCGCAACCAAATTCACGACGACAAAGGTACGATTACGGAACAACTCAAGAGAAATCAATGGATCCTCCGCCCGTTTCTCAACTTGAATAAATACGACTAAACCAATTAGACTAATTAAGAAAAACATACCGACTCGTAACGACAACCCTTCGTCACCTAAATACTGAATGCCAATTAAAAAGAACATCAACATCATCATCGACATCAGACTGCCTAGCATATCCATTTTCTTATTGGTCTTAGGTCGTTTCTCTTCAATTAAATACCTACCTATTAACCAAATCAGTCCAAAACCAATTGGCACATTGATGAAAAATATCCAATGCCAACTAAAGAGATCGACCACGATACCACCCGCCAGCGGGCCTACAACACTTGCGACCCCCCATGCAGTACTCGTTAACCCAAGAATTTTTCCTCTCTTCTCAGCCGAGTACAAGTCGGCGATAATTGTGAACGCGACCGGCATCATTGCACCCGCACCAATCCCTTGAATCGCTCGCGCAATAATCAAGTGCACCATAGAGTACGACATGCCACACAAAGCAGAACCAATCATAAAGATAGCCGTGCCAAATAAAAAGACGGGCTTTCTGCCAATCATATCAGCGAGTTTCCCATATACAGGTGTCAGCATCGCATTCGTCAATAAATAAATCGAAAACACCCAGTTCATAATTTCAATACCTTTAAGCGACCCAACAATTGTTGGCATTGCCGTTGTAATAATGGTGCCTTCGATTGCAGTCATAAATGTTGCCACAAACACCGCTGCTGTGACTGCTTTAATATTCGTTTTTCTCTCCATCTCATCCTCCAAAAAATTGCATAAAAAAAGACTTCTATTAAGAAATAACTACTTAATAGAAGTCGCCTCTTTATTCCTTCACACTTGCCACTAGCGCATCAACTTTGTCAGTCTGCTCCCAAGGCAAATCGATATCTGTACGACCAAAATGTCCATATGCAGCCGTCTGTTTGTAAATAGGACGACGCAAATCTAACATTTCGATAATCCCTGCTGGTCGTAAATCAAAGTTCTTACGCACGGCTGCAATCAATTTATCATTAGCCACTGTTCCAGTTCCAAACGTATTAATACTGATTGAAACAGGCTGAGCCACTCCAATAGCATAGGCCAATTGCACTTCAACTTTACTTGCTAATTTAGCTGCAACAATATTTTTGGCAATATAACGAGCAGCGTAACTAGCAGAGCGGTCTACTTTAGTCGCATCTTTACCAGAAAATGCTCCCCCACCATGGCGAGCGTACCCACCATATGTATCAACGATAATTTTTCGTCCTGTCAGACCAGCATCCCCTTGAGGTCCACCAATGACAAACCGGCCAGTAGGATTAATATAATATTTTGTTTGATCATCCAATAGTTTATTCGGGATGACCTCTTGAATAACTTGTTCAATCACATCTTTACGAATCGTTTCATTTGAAACTTCTTCGTCATGTTGGGTACTGATGACAACTGTGTCCACACGTAATGGTTTTTCATTTTCATCGTACTCTACTGTTACTTGTGACTTTGCATCAGGTCTAAGATAATCCAAGGTACCTGATTTTCTTAATTCTGCTAACTTACGGACCAAACGATGGCTCAAAGCAATTGGTAACGGCATTAACTCAGGTGTTTCATCCACAGCAAAACCAAACATTAAGCCTTGGTCTCCTGCTCCAATCTCATCTAATTTATCGCCTTGTGTACCACGAATTTCTAACGCTTCGTTGACCCCTTGAGCAATATCTGGTGATTGCTCATCCAATGCAACCAAGACAGCCACATTATCACCATCAAAGCCATATTTGGCTCTAGTGTAGCCAATGTCTTTGATTGTTTGACGGACAACTTTTTGAATATCGACATAAGCCTTCGTTGATACTTCACCAAAAACAAGAACCAAGCCAGTTGTTACAGATGTTTCACAGGCCACACGAGCTTCCGGATCCTTTTCAACGATTGCGTCCAAGATAGCATCACTGATTTGATCAGCCACTTTATCCGGATGTCCTTCAGAAACAGATTCTGAAGTAAATAAATGTTTTTCTGACATTTTTTATTCCCCCTAAATTTCGATTCGGTTACAAGGCATCTTCGCTATTCGTTCATATGCGAATCCTTTCGGGAACTTGCAACGAAATGATTATACCACGTTTCTAATTGAAATAGCGCATATTTCATTTGAAAGCAAAAAAAAAAGCATTCAGATGAATGCTTCAATGATCCGTACGGGAATCGAACCCGTGTTACCGCCGTGAAAGGGCGGTGTCTTAACCGCTTGACCAACGGACCATGCTAAAACGGAGAAGGAGGGATTTGAACCCTCGCGCCAGTTTCCCGACCTACACCCTTAGCAGGGGCGCCTCTTCAGCCACTTGAGTACTTCCCCAATACCAAAATATTTGAAACTATGGGCCTAAATGGACTCGAACCATCGACCTCACGCTTATCAGGCGTGCGCTCTAACCAGCTGAGCTATAGGCCCATTTTAAAAAACTAAAGCGGGTGACGAGAATCGAACTCGCGACAACAGCTTGGAAGGCTGTAGTTTTACCACTAAACTACACCCGCAT
>ENA-OWZU01000007-OWZU01000007.1-human-gut-metagenome-genome-assembly--contig:-NODE-7-length-84671-cov-17.027879_pt1 | contig 84671 bp, 80 predicted proteins | sample MGYA00249263_ERZ652121 | MGnify/ENA primary metagenome ERZ652121 (study PRJEB26925, sample SAMN05827113) | human gut metagenome | biome: ENVO:2100002; feature: ENVO:00000062; material: ENVO:00002003... | reverse complement strand
CCGTCACACGGCGGACCAGTGCGGGGCGTGCCCAACCGCACGAGGGGCAATGGTATGCGCCAAGCTGGCCGTATTGCACGTAGTCGTACTCCAACGGGGCGTTGCACTGCGAGCAAAAGCGCGAGTCGCTAATGCGGTCGGACTCGGTGTCGGTGGCGCCGTCGATGCCAAAGGCAATACTCGCATTGGGAACGCGCGCGGCAATCGAGGCGCACAGCGGGTCGTCGGCGTTGTAGATGAGCGTCGTTGCCGGCGAAAGCTCCAACGCGTGGGCGATGACCTCCTGGGTGTGATCGATCTCGCCATAGCGATCTAGCTGGTCGCGGAACAGGTTGAGCAGCACAAAGTACGTCGGCTTGAGCTTGGGCAGAACGCGTACGGTGTAAAGCTCATCGCACTCAAAAACGCCCACGCGCTTGCCGCTGCTGGTGTGTTTAAGGCCGCCGCGGGCCTCGAGCAGAGCACCTACCACACCAGGCTCCATATTGTTGCCGGCACGGTTGCACACCACGGCAGCACCGCTGGCAGCAACGGCGTCGGCGATGAGGTTGGAAGTGGTGGTCTTGCCATTAGTACCCGTAATCACCACGCTGCGGTCGACAAGGCCAGCGAGGTCGCTCAGCAACTCGGGGTCGATCTTCATGGCGATGCGGCCGGGGAGTACGCCGCCCTGGCGCTTAAGGACGGAGCGCAGCCCCCAGCGAGCGATATCGCTCGAGGTGCAGGCAAGAGATGAGCGGAGGTTCATGAAACCGTTCCTAACGTAAACGACATGGTCGGGTCGAGTGCGTCACTAAAATCCGTAGCGGCGCGCAAATTCCTGGGCAAGCTGCGATACATCTTCGCAGGCGTTGGCCCAGGGGGCAAAGTCGGGAGTGTCCGAGATAATACCGTCCGCTTCCCAAACGGCCTGGTGCGAAAGATCCCAGGGATCGTGTGGCTCGGGCCGGCAGGGAAGGTACGGTGTCTGGTACATGGGGTTCAGTAAGAAGAACGCGCCACCCTCGCAGCGGTTGGCGAACTCACGCAGCGCGCGTGTCGCCGGGCGCATCTTGTTTGTTTTGAACAGCAGAATCGTGCGGGCGAGCAGATACCAAGGAGAGTTCTCGAGGGCATCGGCCCCCATCTGCTCCTCGAGCTGGTGGGCCAGGGCAAAAAAGCCGTCCTCGTCTTCCAAGCGAGCGAGGGCGAGTAACACGGTGCCTGCCGCTCGGGTGGGATAGCCTTCCGCCTTAAGAACACGGCGAGAATAGTTGACGGCAGCACGGTAGCGGGCGCTCGCCATGCACAGCTGCGAGATGGCCTCGAGTGTGTGAAGCCACCCGATAAGCGCCGGCTCGCTCACGGTGAGCTCTGCCGCCGTCACGCCGTCCGTCAAAACTTTGTTGGCCCAGTAGTGCGGGGCCTCCATATCGAACCCGGGCACGCTTTGCTGCAGGTAATCGGCCGTGGTTGCCTCGAGCTTCATCAGGTCGCCCAGGCAGGCGTCAACGGGTGTGTCGGCCAGGATGATGGCGAGCAGCTGCGCGTCGACGGTCAGTGCGTCGACGCGGACAATCTTGAGCAGCTCATCGCGCATGTCGTCGAACAGGCGATTGCGCGTCTGCTCAAACTCCTCGTCGCTGCCCATATCTTCGATGCGATGGAGCTCGTCGAGCAGGTGGCGATGAACACCGGCATAGGACAGCAGCGCCTGGGCATGCTCGGACTGCGCGTACTTTTGGGGATTCGCACTAATGTCGTTATGGACAAGCTCGCGTGCTGCATCGGTGAGCTCGGGGTGCGACGCCAGATAGGTGCGCTCCAGGTAGGCGGGGATGTAGACGCTCGGATCCATTAGAGGTCTCCTCCCTTAAATGGAAGCCCCTGCTCGGCTGCGCGCAGGATGCGCTCGTCGATTTGGGAGCGCACGATGTCGTTGGTGGCGACCCAGGCGGCAAAGCTGGCGTTGTCGGGGGCGCCCAGGCCCTCCTGCAGTACCGGCGTCGCCTCGGACAGCGCAAGGACAAGCTCGTCGGTGGAGCCCACACCCACGTTGACGCGGGCATAGACGCCATCGGGAAACTCGGTTTGGAAGTAGAGTGCCTCGGCTGCGTGCGGACACGAGCGCACAAGGATACGCAGGTAGTGCTCGGCGCCCTCGTAGTCCAGTTCGCGCCAAGCCGTGCTCATCAGCGCGATGAGCGTCCACGGGTCCAAGTCGCGCTCCGCATCTTTGGGGCGGCGGCGCAGTGGGGTATTCGCGAGGTACGGCACGGAGTGTGCGGAGCGAAAGCGCTTGAGCTCCTCGGCGGGGTATTCGAGCTTTGCCATGGCGAGCATCGCGGTGTGGCGGACACCGGCGGGGTCGTTGGGCGCAAAGTCCAAGCTGCGATTCGCGGCTTCGAGCGACATGCGATAGCGGCCGCTAATGAGGGCGCGCGATGCCAAGGCGGCAAGCCAGCGCAGATAGGGGCGGCGCGTAAGGTCGCCTGCGGCCTCGCGCTCGTAGGGGTCCTGGGCCGAGGCGATTTTGAGCGCTAGGTCGTGCTCGACCTCATCGCACTTGGATACCAGGTACTGTACGTATTCCTCGTTGGATTCGGCGGTGAGTGCCGTCAGCATGCGCTGAGCGTCCCAGTTGGCCGGATCGAGTGCGGCCGCCTCGCGGAGCATGTTCTCGGCAGCTGTCTCTTCTTGCTCTGCCTGGGTATCGTCAGGGATAAAGGGAATGCGGTAGTCGACAGCCTCGACCACCTTGGCAATGAGGTGCCCGGCGCGGTCGCGGTCGTGCACGATGAGCGGTGCGGGGTTGCGGGTGAATTGTTCCATCAGACGCTCTACGGCGGCAGCGTCGGTGAGCGGGATATTGTCGCGGCGCAAGGCCTCAAGAACGAGGCGATGGCAATCCTCTTGAATGGGATCGAATGCCATGGGGCCTCCTTTGCTGCGGTTAGGGTTCAAATGTTTCTATATAAGGTTCTAGTTTACCCGCATGTGGCACACCGGGGGTGCCGCACTTGGACTTGCACCTTTGCACCACGAAGACGGATGTCGCACAAATGTCGGCACCTTGGACGACCGAGTGGTATCACGGTGCCGCAAACGGTCGATTTTTGCCGGCGAACGGTGCATATTTTGGAGGGGCACCGTCCTGCCCAGGATATGTAGTCAACCTTGATAAAACGTTTGCCCAGCTTGGGAGTATGAATGCCGCACAAGGGTCTTCAGGGATAGAAAAAACGTTTCATCATTGGCGGCTTTAGGTGAATAACTGACCAACCAGAACGGTAAAATAGTGTTTGTCTGAGCGTTGAGACGTTTAGACATCGCGCATTGTCATCGCCGGCAACGCGCAAACCGGTCCTAACGGAGCCAATTGGGTGCTCCGTTATATACGCAAGTCTAAGAGGGGCTTGTTTAGGAGGCACAGTATGGGACGTTTTACCAATCCTCGCGATCTGTACTTTGGTGAGGGCGCTCGCCACGAGGTGAAGAACCTCAAGGGCAAGAAGGCCATCATCGTTTCTGGCGGCAGCTCTATGCGCCGCGGCGGGTTCCTGCAGGACGTCGAGGCCGACCTCAAAGAGGGCGGCTTCGAGGTCAAGCTGTTCGAGGGCGTCGAGTCCGATCCGTCCATCGAGACGGTCATGAAGGGCGCCGAGGCCATGCGCGAGTTCGAGCCCGACTGGATTATCGCCATCGGCGGCGGCTCGCCCATCGATGCCGCTAAGGCCATGTGGGTCTTCTACGAGTATCCCGAGGAGTCCTTCGATAACATCATCCAGCCGTTCAGCTTCCCCGAGCTGCGTCAGAAGGCTCACTTCTGCGCCATCTCCTCTACCTCCGGTACCGCTACCGAGGTCACTGCCTTCTCCGTCATCACCGACTACGCCAAGGGCATCAAGTACCCGCTGGCCGACTTCAACATCACCCCTGATGTCGCCATCGTCGACCCCGAGCTCACCTACACCATGCCCGCCAAGCTGTGCGCTCACACCGGCATGGACGCTCTGACCCACTGCATGGAGGCCTACGTTTCCACCTGCGCCTCTATGTTCACCGATGCCAACGCTCTGCACGGCATCCGCGAGATCGTCGAGTGGCTGCCCAAGTCCTATGCTGGCGACCATGAGGCCCGTCAGCACATGCACGAGGCTCAGTGCATCGCCGGTATCGCCTTCTCCTCGGGCCTGCTCGGCATCGTTCACTCCATGGCTCACAAGACCGGTGCTGCCTTCGAGAACGGCCACATCATCCACGGTGCTGCTAACGCCATGTACCTGGGCAAGGTCATCCAGTGGAACTCCAAGGATCCCCGTGCTGCCGAGCGTTACGCTTACGTGGCCAAGGAGATCCTGCACCTTCCCGGCGAGACCAACGAGGAGCTCATCGCTGCACTCGTCCAGAAGATTCGCGACCTCAACGACCAGCTCAACATTCCGCAGTCCATCAAGGATTACGCGAATGGTGGCGTGAAGGTCGACGCCGAGAACCCGCAGATGGTTTCCGAGGAGGAGTTCCTCGCCAAGCTGCCCGAGATCGCCGCGAACGCCGAGCAGGACGCTTGCACGCCCGAGAACCCGCGTGAGACCAAGGCTGCCGACTTCGAGAAGATCCTCAAGGCCTGCTACTACGACACCGACATCGATTTCTAATCGACTCTTGTTATCGTAACGAGGGGCTCCGCACGTATCTGTACGGAGCCCCTTTCTTTTTTCTTTTAGAGAATGGGATAGTTATGGCTGCAATTTTCAATAGCCCCAGCAAGTACATCCAGGGTCCGGACGAGCTCGCCAAGCTCGGCTCTTACGTTGAGCCGCTCGGCGCTAAGGCCCTCGTCATCGTGACGCCTTCGGGCAAGAAGCGCGTCGGTGCCAAGATCGAGGGCGGTTTTACCGAGGCTAAGGCCGAGCTGCTGTTTGAGGACTTTAACGGCGAGTGCTCCAAGGGCGAGGTCGATCGCCTGGTTGCGCTCGCTCGCGACAACGGTTGCGACATCATCGTCGGCGTCGGTGGCGGCAAGATCCTCGACACCGCGAAGGCCGTCGCCTATTACCTGGAGTCCCCGGTTATCATTTGCCCCACCATTGCTTCGACCGATGCCCCGTGTTCGGCGCTTTCGGTGCTCTATACCGATGACGGCCAGTTCGACAAATACCTCTTCCTTAAGGCAAACCCCAATATCGTCCTTATGGATACGACGGTTATCGCGGCGAGCCCGGTGCGCCTGACGGTTTCCGGTATGGGCGATGCGCTCGCAACCTATTTCGAGGCTCAGGCGACGCACGATGCCGACGGCGGCACCTGCGCCGGCGGCAAGGGCGGCATGGCCGGCCTGGCGCTCGCCAAGCTCTGCTACGAGACGCTTATGGCCGATGGCGTCAAGGCCAAGGTTGCGCTGGAGAAGGGCGCGCTCACGCCTGCCGTCGAGCACATCATCGAGGCCAATACGCTGCTTTCGGGCATTGGCTTTGAGAGCTCGGGCCTTGCTGCCGCTCATGCCATCCACAATGGCCTGACGATGCTGCCCGAGTGCCACAGCATGTATCACGGCGAGAAGGTCGCCTTCGGCACCATCGTCCAGCTGGTACTCGAGGATGCCCCGACCGAGAAGCTCGAGGAAGTCTTGGGCTTCTGCATTGAGCTTGGCCTGCCGGTCACGATGAAGGAACTTGGCGTTGCCGAGCTTACGCGCGAGCAGGCCATGATTGTTGCCGAGGCCGCCTGCGCACCCGATGACACCATGTGCAACATGCCCTTTGAGGTGACGCCCGAGATGGTCGCAAACGCCATCCTGGGTGCCGACGCGCTGGGCCACTACTATCTCATGGATGAGTAAATCAAGCTAAGGAAGGGGCAAAGCCAACAGATGGCTTTGCCCCTTTTTGCTATGGTGCAAAGGGGCAAGGTTACTTTGCACCAATCGTTGTTTGATGAAGGGCGGATTCTCGTATGGCGCTTCCTATGGTTTACGGCGGTCCCGGCCGGTATGTTCAGGGGCCGGGCGAACTGTCGCGTCAAGGCAGGTATTTGTCATGGTTGGGCTGCGCTGCCTATGTCTTGTTTGACCAAGGCACCGAGGATCGGCTGTGCAGGCAGATCGTCGATGGATTTCTGGACGAAGATCTAAGCGAGCCGTTCTTTAAGATTTATGACGGTCCGTGTACGGAAGAGGCCGTTGTCGAAATGGCTAAGGAAGCCCAGGCCGAGTATTGCGACATGGTAGTGGGTATTGGCGGCGGCAAGATGCTCGATATCGCCAAGGCCGTTGCGTTTTATGCCGAGTAGCCGTTGTGCGTATGCCCCACGGCGGCTTCGATGGACGGTCCGTGCAGCGAGATTTCCGATGCCGATTTGCAGGGTGTTGCAAATGCGGTCTTTAGAAACGAGCGCAATATGGCCAACGAGCAGGCCAAGGTGACCAAACAAAAACTCGTGCAGCTCATGTGCGAGGCATAGCTTGGCACTTGATTGACCTTGTGCAATCGAGGCGGCGATAGGCCATGGGCTATTTGCCGCAAAGATGCTCCGCGTGTAATTTGCCCGAGGCGTGGGCCGATAGCGTATCATTATCTCTTGCTTGTTTGCACTGCTCAGGGAGGGGCCGCGCATGGCGCAGGAACACGATCTGTTTGATGACATTATCGAGATCAGCAAGGGTTTCGACTTTCTTAAAAATCCGCTTGGCGGCGTGACCGATGCACTCGATCCGTCGGCGCCGCAGTGGAATCCTGCCGACTACAAGGAGCGCCCGCGCGGCAATACCATTCCGTGCCTGACCTGCAAAAACGAAAAGAGCGGCTGCACCGCGTGCATGGACGTGTGCCCGGTCAACGCTATCGAGGTCGAGGAAGACGCCATCGAGATCCTCGACTCCTGTCGCAAGTGCGGCCTGTGCGCCGCTGCCTGCCCGACCGAGGCGATCATCTCGCCGCGCCTGGCGCCTAAAAACCTGTATGACGATATCGTCTCTGCTGCTACGAGCCACGAGACCGCCTACGTCACCTGCACGCGTGCCCTCAAACGCATGCCGCGCGAAAACGAGGTCGTCGTCGCCTGCGTGGGCGATATTACGGCAGAGACCTGGTTCTCGGTACTGGCCGACTATCCCAACGTGAGTGTGTACCTGCCGTTGGGCGTGTGCGATAAATGCCGCAACACCGGCGGCGAGGACATTCTGGGCGAGGCGATTGCGAAGGCCGAGGAGTGGTCCGGCACGGGTATGGGCTTGGAGGTCGACCCCAAGAGCCTCAAATGCCATAAGCGCCGCGAGTACGAGCGCAAGGAGTACATGGAAAAAATTGCCCGCACCACGGGCCTGACGGTGACCAAGCTCAATCCGGCGACGGCGGCGCTGGCCTCGGTGACGCAGAAGCTCAAAGCCCATCGCCATCAGATTACCCAGCTGGAGCGCACGCTCAACACCATGTGCGGCACCACGACGACCAAGCGTCGCCGTTCGCTCACCCATGGGCGGCAGCTGGTGCTCTCGACACTGCAGAACCATCCCGAGCTTGCCCAGAATATGCAGGTGAGCACGCCGGAGTGCGATTTTGAAAAGTGCACGTCGTGCGGCGAGTGCGTCAACGTGTGCCCCACGTTTGCCTGTGATCTGGTGGGAAGCGGCCGCTTTGCGTTGGAGTCCACGTATTGTTTAGGCTGCGGCGCCTGTGTCAAGGTTTGTCCTGAGCGTGCGCTCAAGCTTGTTGAGCACGACGCGTCCAATCTGGTCGTCGTCGATCCCGAAGCCGAGGAAAAGGCCGCCCAGAAGGCGAAGGCTCACGAAGAAGCTGAGAAGGTCAAGGCCGAAGCAAAGGCCAAGCTCGACAAGATGCTCGATCAGGTGGAGAAGCTCGCGGACTAGCTAAAAGAGCGTAAATGATGGCCGGTGGAACAGGTACTGCCCCGCCGGCCAAAAAAGTTGCGGTGGAATAGTTCCCGTTTTGCCCTTAAGCTGGCCATTCAAGGAACTATTCCACCGCAACTAATAGACAGTTAGCTCATACTGCTCTGATGGGTCTCGCTGCCGTTATTGCGGCGGGTGACCGTTTCGTGGAGTAAAAAGAAGCTGGGAACCTGTTTGGTCTCGGTGTATTCCATAAGGATACCGTCGGCGTTGTAGGTCTGTCCGCGTACAACAGCGAGTGCGTTAAAGTCGTCGAGATCGAGCACGCGTGCATCCTCGGGCGTGGGATGCTCAATCGTTACATCGCGTTTGCCCGTGGCAATCTTAATGCCAAGGTCTTCTTCGAGGTAACGATAGATCGAGTCGTTGACAATCTCGGGTGTCAGCCCCGGTACCTGTGAGCTTAGGTAATAGGAGTCGTCGGAGCACACGGCCCGTCCGTCTGCATAACGGATGCGTTTGGCACGCGTGAGCTCACAGCCTTCAGGAAACCCGGTAATCTTGGAGAGCGCCTTGTTGCAGACGAGGAGCTCAAAGACAGTAGTAACCGTTTTGAGCTCAAAGCCTCGGCTGGCCGCGATTTCCTTAAAGGTCTCGAGTCCGCCGCCACCACCACGACTCTTCTCGTCACTGATGTTGCGAATGACGCGCATGCCTTTGCCTTGCTGGGGGAGCACGTAACCATCTGCCGCAAGCATCGAGATGGCGCGACGGACCGTCATACGCGAACAGTCAAACAGCTGCGTGAGCTCAGTCTCCGAAGGCAGATAACTCTGATAGGCGTAAGTGCCGTCGTCAATCGACTGCTTCACGTTGTCATAAATAGTTTGGAAGATGGCTCGCGCCACGACGGTCTCCTAGAGCTGAGTGCGCGAGCGGTGGATGAGGACCGCTCGCGCAGGTGTCGATCGATTTACTTGCTGGGGTCGATTATATATTTACCCATGGCACGCAGAGCTGGGTCTGACAGGATGGCGCCGAGTTCGTCGAGGGAAGCCACCTTGGCGACCATCGAGGATACGTCGAGCCTGCCAGAGTCGATGAGCTCGAGCGCGCGACGCTGCGTATAAGGGTTGATGTAGGACGAGGTAAGCACAAGCTCCTTCTGGAAGACCTCGAAGGGCTTGACGGTGATCGTCTCATCGGGCTTGGTGAGGCCGAACATCATGACCGTAGCCTTGTGGCCGGCGATCTGGATGGCCTGCTCGATGGTGACGGGCTTGCCAACACACTCGATAACGACATCGACGTTGCCGACGCCCTCCTGCTTCAGGCGGGCCGGGACGTCCTCGTGGATGGAATCAATTGCCAGGTCGGCGCCGAGTTTGAGCGCAACCTCGCGCTTGCCTTCGACAGGCTCGAGCAAGACAACCTTGGTGGCGCCGGCGTTTTTAGCAAGCTGCATCATGAGCAGACCGATCATGCCACCGCCGATAACGACAACTGTGCTGCCGGGCTTGATGTTGCACATATCGATGCCGTGCAGGCAGCAGGCGACGGGCTCGGTCATGGCGCCCTGCTCGAAGCTGGTGTGATCGCCCAACTTGTAGACTTGCTGCATATCGACGGAGCAGTACTCGGCAAAGCCGCCGTTAACGGTGGTGCCGTAACCGGTCATATGCTCGCAGTAGTGGTTGATTCCGTCGCGGCAGGGTTCGCAGCAGCCGCAGGGATGGTTTGGGTCGATGCACACGCGATCGCCCGGTTTAAAGCCGGTGACATCGCTGCCCACGGCCTCGACAACGCCCGCAAACTCATGACCAAGGATCGTGGGCGGGGTAACGTCGGCTGCACCCTTGTCGCCTTCATAGATATGAACGTCGGTACCGCAGACGCCGCAAGCTTTGACGTTGATCAGAACGTCACGCTTGCCCACGGTCGGTTTTGTCGAATCCTCGACCCTGAGATCGTGCTTTCCATAGAAGACCGCGCTTTTCATGGTGACTCCTTAACGTGGCGGTGGATGTTGTAATGAAGTATAGGTATGTCTATAGATATAGACAAGCACATCTAGACAAGTAGAAAAGAAGTTTATAATGCAGCCATCAGCTATGTCAGATTTAACAGGCGAAATACTGGACATATACCGTTTACGGCCAATAATCAACCGTTTACCGACCGTAGTATTTATGCTAACTTGTCTAGATAAGCGATATGATAAAAATAAAAGCGCAAGAAGTCAGGGAAGCGGGCCCACCCGTCCTATTGCACGAGGTACACGCAAACGGCGCGTCTGCGGTCTCGAGTGAAGCCAAAACCGCAGTCGCTCCGAATGAAGAGAGGGGGATTCCCCGTCATGATGCAAAAGATACAACGTTTCGGCGGTGCAATGTACACGCCTGCAATTCTTTTCGCATTTTCCGGAATCGTCGTCGGCCTGGGTACGTTGTTTACCACCGAGGCGATCTTTGGCGAGATGGCCACTGCGGGCCATCTTTGGTTTGATTGCTGGAATGTGCTGCTCCAGGGTGGTTGGACGCTCTTTAACCAGATGCCGTTGCTGTTTTGCGTAGCGTTGCCAATCTCGCTCGCGAACAAGCAGAACGCTCGCTGCTGCATGGAGGCTTTGGCCATCTACCTTACCTTCAACTACTTTGTAAGCACAATCTTGGGGCAGTGGGGCCCTGTCTTTGGTGTCGACTATTCTGTCGAGGCGGGCAGCGGTACTGGTCTTGCCACTATCGCAAGCATCAAAACGCTTGACATGGGCATCATGGGCGCGCTTATTATCTCTGGTATCGCCACGATGCTGCATAACAAGTTCTTCGACACCGAACTTCCTGAGTGGCTGGGCGTGTTCTCGGGCTCTGTGTTCATCTATATGATCGGTTTCTTCGTTATGGTTCCGGTCGCTCTTATCGCCTGCCTGGTGTGGCCGCATGTTCAGGCTGCTATCTCCGCCTTCCAGGGATTCATCCTTTCCGCCGGTACGTTCGGCGTTGGCGTCTTTGCTTTCTTCGAGCGCGTGCTGATCCCTACAGGCCTGCACCACTTTATCTATACGCCGTTCTATTACGACAACGCGGCGGTCAACGGCGGCATCTTTGCTGCTTGGGCCAACATCCTGCCCCAACTGGCTGCCGATCCGAGCATTGCTCTTAAGGATGCCGCACCCTGGGCTGCCTATACCTGCCCTGGTTGGACTAAGGTCTTCGGCTCGCTTGGCGTTGCCATTGCGTTTTATATGACCGCCAAACCCGAGCGCAAGCAGCGCGTCAAGGCTCTGCTCATTCCCGTCACCCTTACCGCTATGCTTTGCGGTATTACCGAGCCGCTTGACTTCACCTTCCTGTTCATCGCGCCCGGCCTGTTCGTCGTCCACTGCGTGCTCGGAGCGCTTGGCTGCATGGCTCAAAACCTCCTTGGCGTCGTGGGTATCTTCGACGGCGGCATCATCTCGATGCTCTCGTGGGACTGGCTGCCCCTTTGGGCCGCACACGGTCTGCAGTACGCCATCTCCATCCTTGTCGGTCTGTGCTTTACCGCTCTTTGGGTTGTGGTCTTCCGTTTCCTGATCGTCAAGTTCGACTTTAAGACCCCCGGTCGCGAGGATGACGATGTTGAGGTCGAGCTCAAGTCCAAGGCCGACTACAAGCAAAAGCAGGGCGGTGCTGCTGCTGGCAAATCGGCCGCCCAGAGTAAAGATGATGAGCGCTTGGTGCTTGCCGAGAACATCCTCGATCTGCTCGGTGGCACGGATAACATCATCGATGTAACGAACTGCGCTACCCGTCTGCGCGTTAACGTCAAGGACAAGAGCGTCGTTGCACCCGAGGCTTCCTTCAAGGCGATCGGTACGCATGGCTTGGTGGTCCAAGGTCAGTCAATTCAGGTCATCATCGGCCTTAGCGTCCCGCAGGTTCGCGAGAAGTTCGAGAGTCTTCTGAAGTTCGAGACTCTTCTGTAAACCATCGTCCATCGAAACAATCGGCCTTGCAGAGCCGGTATGCACCGCAAGGCCGATTCTAGAGATAAAAAACTCCACTTCTAGGTAACAATTCCAAACCGTGCAGGCCGCGTACGGGGATGGATTGAGCAAGCGGCCAGAATGAGGAGGACATCATGTCCAAGAAAAACTATGCCGTGACCATTGCCGGCGGTGGCTCTACCTTCACCCCGGGCATCGCTCTGATGCTGCTTGAGGAGCGCGACCGCTTTCCGGTCAACAAGGTGACCTTCTACGATAACAACGCCGAGCGCCAGGAGACCGTGGCCAAGGCCTGCGAGATCTACTTCCACGAGAACGCCCCCGAGGTTGAGTTTAGCTACACCACCGACCCCGAGACCGCATTCACCGGGACCGATTTCGTCCTTGCTCACATCCGCGTCGGCCTGTACGCCATGCGTGAGCTCGACGAGAAGATTCCTCTCAAGTACGGCTGCGTTGGTCAAGAGACCTGCGGTGCCGGCGGTATCGCCTACGGCATGCGCTCCATCGGTGGTGTCATCGAGATCCTCGACTACATGGAGAAGTACAGCCCCAACGCCTGGATGCTCAACTACTCCAACCCCGCGGCCATCGTCGCCGAGGCCTGCCGCGTGCTGCGCCCCAACAGCCGCATCATCAACATCTGCGACATGCCGATCGACCTCATGGATAAGATGAGCCGTATGTGCGGCATCAAGGATCGTCGCGAGCTGCAGTACAGCTACTACGGCCTCAACCACTTTGGTTGGTGGAGCAAGATCTACGACAAGGAGGGTAACGACCTCATGCCGCAGATCAAGGAGCACATGGCAAAGAACGGCTACCTGGACGGCATCGAGCACGAGGCCGGTAAGGAGCAGCATGTCGAGGAGAGCTGGATTCACACCTTCGGCAAGGCCAAGGATGTCTATGCTGTCGATCCCGAGACGATTCCCAATACCTACCTCAAGTATTACCTGTACCCGGACTATGTCGTCGAGACGTCTGACCCCAACTACACTCGCGCCAATGAGGTTATGGACGGCCGCGAGAAGAAGGTCTTTGGCGCTTGCCGCGACATCATCGCCAAGGGTACTGCCAAGGACGGCGGCTTTGAGCCGGATGTACATGCCAACTACATCGTCGACCTTGCCTGCGCACTGGCCGAGAACACGCTCGAGCGCTTCCTGCTGATCGTCCCCAACGATGGCGCTGTGCCCAACTTCGACCCGACGGCCATGGTCGAGGTGCCTTGCATCGTCGGTTCCAACGGCTTTGAGAAGATTTGCCAGGGCCCGATCCCGCAGTTCCAGAAGGGCCTGATGGAGCAGCAGGTTTCCGTCGAGAAGCTCGTTGTCCAGGCTTGGGTCGAGGGCAGCTACCAGAAGCTCTGGCAGGCACTCACGCTCTCCAAGACCATTCCTTCGGCGAGTGTTGCTAAGCAGATCCTGGACGAGCTCATCGAGGCCAACAAGGATTTCTGGCCCGAGCTTAAGTAAGGACTACTGTCTCGAACCCTCACGCATCTCTGCTTCATTTGCGCCGTCGTGGCGTCCGGATTCGCCCGGATGCTGCGGCGGCGCTATACTTATGCAGTTTGAAGTACCTGTATCAAAAGGAGCTGTCGTGTCCCTTTCCATCGGTATCGTGGGCCTGCCCAACGTGGGCAAGTCGACGCTGTTCACCGCGCTTACCAAAAAGACCGGCCTTGCCGCCAACTACCCTTTTGCCACGATCGACCCCAACGTGGGTATCGTCGATGTGCCCGATAGCCGCCTGCAAAAGCTCGCCGACATCGTCAACCCGGGTCGCATTGTGCCGGCGACGGTCGAGTTTGTCGACATCGCGGGCCTGGTGAAGGGTGCCAACGAGGGCGAGGGCCTGGGCAATCAGTTCTTGGCAAACATCCGCGAGACCGATGCCATCTGCGAGGTCGTGCGTTACTTTAAGGACCCCAACGTCATGCGTGAGGTGGGCCGCACGGGCGAGTTCGTCGATCCTGCCGGCGATGCCGACACCATCATGACCGAGCTCATCCTGGCCGATATGGGAACGCTCGAGAAACAGCTGCCCAAGCTCGAGAAGGAGGCCAAGCGCGACAAGGAGCTCATGCCCAAGTTCGAGGTCGCTAAGCGCCTGCTTGCCTGGCTCAACGAGGGCAAGCGCGCCGCATCCATGGAGATGACCGACGAGGAGCGTGCTGCCGCCAAGGGCCTGTTCCTGCTCACTATGAAGCCCATCCTGTATGTGGCCAACGTGGACGAGGACATGCTCAACGACGATCTGGCGCCCATCGATGGCGTCAAGCCGCTGCCGATCTGCGCCAAGATCGAGGCCGAGCTTTCCGAGCTCGATCCCGAGGACGCTGCCGACTACCTGGAGAGCCTGGGCCTGGAGCAGCCCGGCCTGGACGTGCTCGCTCAGGCTGCCTACAAGCTGCTCGGCCTGCAGTCGTTCTTTACGGCCGGCGAGATGGAGGTCAAGGCCTGGACGGTGCGTCAGGGCGCGACCGCCCCGCAGGCCGCCGGTGTCATCCACACCGACTTTGAGCGCGGCTTTATTAAGGCCGAGGTCATTGGCTATGACGACTACATCGAGCTCGGCGGTGAGCAGGGCGCCAAGGCCGCCGGCAAGCTGCGTATTGAGGGCAAGGACTATGTCATGGCCGATGGCGACGTCGTGCATTTCCGCTTTAACGTGTAAGGACGACGCGCATGTTTAAATATGGCAAAAAAGCTGGCTACATGGGTATTGCGCTGCTCGTACTTGCGGTGATTCCGCTGGTGGTTGCAGCGTGTGTTATCCCCAACATTGGCCCCGAGGTGGCAACAAAGTTTAACGCAGCCGGCGAGGTGACGCGCTGGGGTAAGAGCTACGAGCTGCTGGCACTGCCGGTGCTCAACCTGCTGCTGAGCGTGGCGACGTACTTTACGGCAGGACGCCAGGCTAAAAACAATGATGATTCCGCCGCCATGGCGCGCATCGTATGCGAGCGTTACCTGCGCAACGGTTGCATCACGGGTGTGTTCCTCAACGTGGTCAACGTTTACTTTATGTACTCGGCGATTACCGGAACGGGCTTTGGCTTTGGTTTCTAGCTTGTCCTTTTAGGCAACGAGCCTGCACGCATATTCAATGGCTGCTGCGAGGCCGCCGCTCGATCGTGGTTTAAAGACCATGTCGGCGGCGGCCTCGTTTTCGTATCCGGCGCCACGAAGGGCGAGTGCGATACCGGCTTCTAGAAGGAGCGGCAGGCCGCGTTGACTGGTTGCGATTACGGCAGCCTGATTGAGCGAGCAGCTGTGCGTTTGGCATTGGATGGCAAGTTCACCTTGCGTCGGGCAAGGGACCAGAACGGCGGCGACGCGACTTGATAGCAATGCAAATGCTGTGCGCTCATCGGGCGAAAGGCATTCAGCTTCAACGACGACGAGCTTGGGCGGTGCGCTGTTTGTGCGAAGCGTGGCTCGGTACATGCGGACCGAAGAACCCGTCATAGAAAACTCCTGTGTATTCGTCAAAACGTAAACTATAGTTTACGTTTATGTTCGGCTCCATTTCAAACTCGGCTGCATGGACGAACGTGCGAAACAGATTCTTGGCAGGCGGGTCGAAGAGACACGCAGGGACCTTGGTATCTCCAAGGTTGATTTTTGCGTGGCGACAGGAATCAGCCGACCCTACCTCGACCGAATCGAAGATGGGACGGCAAATTTCACGCTCAAGGTTCTATTTAAGATCGCGCCCGCACTCGGCATGACGGTGTCAGAGCTTCTCGAGGGTATCGAATAGGGCGTTCCCCCGCTGTATTTGACGCTCTTTGGGCGGGTCCCCTTGGTTGCGATGTGCAAAATCGCGAGTATTCAGCACTTGTTCAGCCGTAGATGGTAGCTCGAGCGGCTGGCTTTGCCTTTTTGACAGTAGTTAATCCACACGCTTAATAAAAATGTGGAATAAATATTTACTAGACGGCTCCTTCGTACTAAAAGTTCGTCTAACAATCGGCTGATTCTATGCCTCCGGCGGAGAAACTGCAGAATACTCCGTTTTTTGCACGGCCCGAGGGGGACCACCTGTCGTTTGGGGCTGCGATAAGCGGAACTGCCTTAGGGATTACGCCATCGGGATACGGTCGTGGTTGACTTGGCTGTAGAACAGGCGCTGAATCTCGTCCGCATCACGTGACTGGCCGAGTGCCCACATGGTCTTGGCCACGAGCGTCTCGGTGGTCATGTCGTCGCCGCGCAAAATACCCGGATGATCGGCGTAGGCACGGCCGACCTCATAAACGCCCAGATCGAGGCCCTCTTCGGGGACCTGCGTGGTCATAACGACGGTGCGGCCCGAATCGACCCAGCGGAAAATCGCCTCCTGGAATGACTCGCCGGACTCGCCAAACTCGGGAATACCGCCAATGCCAAAGGTCTCAAGAATTACAGCATCGTAGCTATCGGCTAGGGCGTCCAGGATACCCGGGTTCACGCCGGGCGTAAGCTTAAGGACAAACACGCGCGGGTCGATGCTGTCGTAGAAACGCACCGGGTTTTCGCCCTGATGAGTGCCGTGGAGCCCGTTGCGCACGATGCGGTCGTTGCGGATGTAGGCAATGGGCGGATAGTTGACGCTAATGAACGCGTTAAAGCTCATGGTGCGCTGCTTGCGGGCGCGCGTGCCGGCAATGGCGACGCCGCCAAACACGATCGAGACGTCGTGCGAATGCTCGTCGAGCGCATAGAGCAGGCTCTGATACAGATTGAGCTTGGCGTCGGTAAAGGGATTGCCCATGGGCTTTTGCGAGCCGGTGAGCACGATGGGCTTGGGGCTGTCCTGAATCAGGTAGGAAAGCGCTGCCGCGGTGTAGCTCATGGTGTCCGTGCCGTGCAGGACCACAAAGCCGTCGTGGTCGGCATAGCCCTCGACGATGACGTCGCGGATACGCATCCAGTCGCTCGGGCGCATATTGGTGCTGTCGATGTTCATGGGCTGTACCACGTCGAGCTCGCAGAGGTCCGAGATCTCGGGGACGCTCTGGGCGAGCTCCTCACCGGTCAGGGCGGGGGAGAGGCCGTTGCCGTCCTCGGTCGATGCGATGGTGCCGCCCGTGGCGATGAGAAGGATGCGCTTCATGCTGGTATTCCTATCGTATTTGCCGCCGCAAGGGCGGAGTCGTTCGGCAGTATTGTGGCACAGGGCGTCCAATGTTCAAACGTATTACATCATCTGTAACGTTCGGTAACACTTCAATTGCCGTCAAATAGGGGCCTAGGTCGTGCGTTTGCCGTGCGCTGATGGCTGCGAGGGACGAGAAACCCCATATAACGTGTACACTATGGAAGTTATTCTCGTTTATTCGCGCGGGTGGGCACCGGCTCCCCGCCAACAAGAGGGGGAACCATGGATCAAAAGGCTTCCGCAAAGGTCCTCGTACTCGACTTTGGTGCGCAGTACGGTCAGCTCATTGCCCGTCGCGTCCGCGACCTCAACGTGTATTCCGAGATCGTCCCCTGCGACATCTCGGCCGACGAGATTCGCGAGATGAACGCCTCTGCGCTCATCCTTTCCGGCGGCCCGGCTTCCGTGTATGCCGAGGACGCTCCGTCCATCGATCCTGCCGTCTTTGACCTGGGCCTTCCCGTCCTGGGCTTTTGCTACGGCCATCAGATCACGGCCGTGACGCTCGGCGGCAAGGTCGGCCACTCCGAGGTGGGCGAGTACGGCCGCGCCACCATCACGCGCACGGCCGGCGCCAAGCTCTTTAACTCCACGCCTATGGAACAGACCGTGTGGATGAGCCACCGCGACGCCGTTTCCGAGGTGCCCGAGGGCTTTACCGTTACCGCCAGCACTGACGTGTGCCCGGTTGCTGCCATGGAGTGCGTCGAGCGCAAGATTTTTACCACGCAGTTCCACCCCGAGGTCAAGCATTCCGAGTATGGTCAGCAGCTGCTGAGCAACTTCCTGTTTGAGATCTGCGGCTTGGAGCCCAACTGGAGCATGGACAACCTGGTCGAGACCATGACGGCCGAGTTCCGCGAGAAGGTCGGCGACGACCGCGTGATTCTGGCTCTGTCCGGTGGCGTCGACTCCTCTGTCGTGGCTGCGCTGGGCGCTCGCGCCGTGGGCAAGCAGATGACCTGCGTGTTCATCAACCACGGTCTGCTGCGCAAGGGCGAGCCCGAGCAGGTGGAGGAGGTCTTCACCAAGCAGTTTGACGTCGACTTTATTCACGTTCACGCCGAGGACCGTTATGCCGAGCTTCTGGCCGGCGTGACCGAGCCCGAGGAGAAGCGCCGCATCATCGGTACGCAGTTCTGGAAAGAGTTCTTCGCGGTTGCTCAGCAGCTCGAGACCGATGGCAAACCGGTCAAGTACCTGGCTCAGGGCACCATCTACCCCGACATCATCGAGTCCGGCGCTCGCAAGACGGGTGGCAAGACGGCCACCATCAAGAGCCATCACAACCTGATCCCGTTCCCCGAGGGCGTGCACTTCGACCTCATCGAGCCGCTCGATCACTTCTTTAAGGACGAGGTCCGCGCGCTTGGCCTGGCGCTGGGCCTGCCGGGTCACATCGTGTTCCGTCAGCCTTTCCCGGGCCCGGGTCTGGCCATCCGTATCATCGGTGCAGTCGACAAGGAGAAGCTCGAGATCCTCAAGAACGCCGATGCTATCGTGCGCGAGGAGCTGGATGCCTACAACCAGCGTCTGTTTGAGCAGACCGGCGAGCGCAACTCCGAGCACAGCTGCTGGCAGTATTTCGCGGTCCTGCCCGACATCAAGTCCGTTGGCGTCATGGGCGACGAGCGCACCTATCAGTGCCCGATCATCCTGCGTGCCGTCGAGTCCAGCGATGCCATGACCGCCGACTGGGCCAAGCTGCCCTACGACGTACTGGCCCGCATCTCCGGCCGCATCGTTGCCGAGGTCTCCGGCGCCAACCGCGTGTGCTACGACATCACGTCCAAGCCGCCCGCGACGATTGAGTGGGAGTAGGCTGATAGGGTTCTGACCTGCATTTTTGAGTGCCGCACTGTGCCGCTGAGTTTCGTTTCGTACGAGAGTCATGGCAAAGCCGCCAGCGATGTTGGTGAGTAAATACGATAACCGAGCCTCCGTTCCCGCGTTGGGACGGAGGCTTTTTCTTTGTCGTTTTACTCCCTTTCACCTGCGATTTCGCAATTTACTCCCCCGTGTTTCAAGACGGCAAGGCACGGTGCGGCATTCGGAGGAACGGGAGTAAGGATTCATCCCAAGTGAGTAGACGCGCGATTTTTGTCTCCGAGAGCCAAACGGGGCCGTTTCGGGGCCTGTGAAACTCAAATCGAACTCAATAGGCTTTTCGGCGGTCTTCTCACAGCGTTTTCCCAGGTGGTTAATGGGGAGTAAAGAATCTCGCCGCCTCAATGAAAACGGGAGTAACCAGGGGAAATGCCGCGGCGTACTGCCGCGTGCCGCCGTGTAAGCCACCGCGTCATTTACTCCCCAGGTGCGCCGGAAATGCCTTGGCATGCAATGGGGAGTAAAAACTCAGCTTACGCAGGCCCGAGCGGCGCTCGCCGCCTGGTCCACCGTCCTGATTCGGTTGCGTTGATCGCGAAATGCGGAGAGCCGCTACAGCGAGGCTTTCCAGTCCTCGTATTCGTCGGCGTCGATCTTGCCGTTTTCGAGCTGCGCGCGCTTCTCTGCCCACAGTTCGATCGCCATCGCGGCTTTGGGCGCGTGCGGCGCCTTGGGGTTCAGGGAGAGGCCCGTGCCGTCGGCTGCGGGCACGATGCCGAAGGAGTCCTCGAGCCGCACGAGCAGCGACATGAGGTCGCCCGCAGTCTCGACGCCGTAATCCTTGAGGGCGTTGACGGACACGCCGAGCGCCGCGGAGATGGACTCGAGCAGCTCGGGCTTCACGGCGCGGATGCCGCTCTCGTAGTGGCGCACGGCCCCCTCGGTCAGGCCGACCGCCTCGGCGAGCTGCGCCTGCGTCATGCCGCGCGACTTGCGGTACCGCCTTATGTTCTCGCCTACGGACATGAGCCCTCCTCCTGGAATTACGTACCAGCACATCTTATCAGCGTACGCAAATGTACGCAATTCTATTGACAGTACAGATATGTACGTTTACTCTGAATCTGTGAACCGTACGTATCCGTACGCCATTGATTGGAGGAGCCATGGACGAGAAGGTGGCGAAGACGCCGAGGCCGCACATGCTGGACGCCGACGAGGTCGCGGAGCTGCTGAGGATCAAGAAAGGCAGCGCCTACGAGGTGATCAGAAAGATAAACGCCGAGCAGGAGGCGCGCGGGCGCGTGGTCATCCGCGGGCGCGTTCGAAGCGACGTCTTCGACGCCCTGTACTTCCCGGAGGTGGACTGACATGCCCGTGTACAAGGACGACGGCAACGGCACGTTCTACGTGCAGTGCTACTACCGCGACGCCCGCGGCTCGAAGCGCCACAAGACGAAGCGCGGCTTCTCCTCCGAGGTGGAGGCCGCAGTGTGGGAGAGCCAGTTCAAGAGCCTTAACGGCGGGGCCATGGACATGACGTTCTCCGAGTTCGTCGAGGTGTACGCCTCCGAGGTGAAGCCGCGCATACGCGAGCACACGTGGATCACCAAGGAGTACATCATCAACGACAAGCTCGTGCCGTTCTTCGGGGACATGCGCATGTGCGACGTGAGGCCGATCGACGTCATCAGGTGGCAAAACGAGCTCACCGAGCACCGGGACGCCGACGGGAAGCCCTGGGCACCGACGTACCTGCGCACAGTGAACAACCAGCTCAACGCCATCTTCAACCACGCCGAGCGCTACTACGGCCTCAGCGACAACCCGGTGCGCAGGGTCGACAAGATAGGCTCGAAGAAGGGCGGCGAGATGCAGTTCTGGACCAAGGACGAGTACCTGAGGTTCAGCGAGGCCGTCATGGACAAGCCTCTCTCATTCCACGCCTTCGAGCTGCTTTACTGGACGGGCATACGCTGCGGCGAGCTCCTGGCGCTCACGCCGTCCGACTTCATGCTGGAGAGCTCGCGGCTGCGCATCAACAAGTCGTACCAGAGCCTCAACGGCGTTGACACCGTGACCGACCCCAAGACGCCCAAGTCCGTGCGCACGATCGTCATGCCCGCCTTCCTGCGCGACGAGATGGCGGACTTCATCGAGATGCGCGACGACGTCGCCCCCGACGAGCGCCTGTTCGCCGTGACCAAGCACTTCCTGGCCCACGAGATGGAGCGCGGGTGCAAGGCGTCGGGCGTGAAGCGCATCCGCATACACGACATGCGCCACAGCCATGTGAGCCTGCTGATCGAGATGGGCTTCTCCGCGCTGGCCATCGCCGACCGCATGGGCCACGAGGCGGTGGACATCACCTACCGCTACGCGCACCTGTTCCCCACGAAGCAGGACGAGATGGCCGCCGCGCTCGACGGGGCGAGGGGGTAAGAAGGATGCCGTGCGAGAACAGCGCCCGCAAGCGCAGCAAGACGATGGCGTTCCGTTGCACGCCCGAGGAGCGCAAGCTCATATGCGAGATGGCAGCCTGGAGCGGCATGAACAGGCAGGACTACATCATCGCCAAGCTCACCGATACCCAGGTCGAGGTGAGGCCCTCCGTGAGCGTGCAGAAGGCACTGAGGGACTCGATGGCGGAATTGGCCAAGGAGGTGCGGCTGGCGGCCTCCTACGGCGAGCTGAGCGAGTCCCTGCAACAGAGAATTGAGCACGTGATGAGGTTCTTCCTAGCGCTCGGCGAGCCTGTTGACGCGCCGACGGAAGAGACATCGCCACGAACTACGTTTTTGGAAGAGCCGGTTCCATCCGTCATCGATGCGGGTTCCGACACCGCAAGCATCTTCGAGATGGGACGCAGGTAGGGCCTAGCGCCAGACCTCCAACGCCTTGTCCGCAAGCCATTCGGCGCGATCGGCGATATCGCCCTCGTTCCAAGACTCCTTCTCTAGGGCGCCGGCCATGGTCGCAAGGCCGGCGGCGCAGAGGGCAAGGCCGTCCTTGTATCCCTTTCCCTGCTTCTTGGTGGGCCAATCGGCATCGCGGATGGAGGCGTTGAGCGAATGCGTGATGATGGCGAGGTTGCCGAGCGTGAGGAGCTTCCGGTCCCTTCGCGTGGCAGCCTCATCGTCGAGGGCTCCCCATTTGTTGCGCCACTTCTTGGGCATCATGTGCTCGAGGGTGTACTGGTTGAATCCGAGCAGGGCTGTGCTGCTCATGCCTGGGCGAATGGCGCTTTCCAGCAGATAGAGGACGCCCTTGGACTGGAGGTTGTACAGACACGATTCCTCGAATGCCGCTCGAACCTCGGCGTCGCCGGGCATGTATGTCGTCGCCTCGTCATTGGCTTCGAGAGCCTTCCTCAGCGCCTCCGCGTCCTTCACCTCGTTCAGGATCAGCGAGGTGAACAGCCTGTTGTAGTTCTTCGTGGTCGCCTGAACCAGCGTTCGGCGGATGATGTAGGTCTCAAGCAGGGCGAAGACCTCGGATTCCTCGCCCGAAGACTCCGCGTTCTTGCGAACGTAGAGCACGTACGGGATGAGCGTCGAGTTCTTGAGGCCGAATATGAGCACGTTCAGGCGCTCGATGCCGGGGGCGGAGGGGATGTCCGCGTCGCAGTAGCCAGGGTCGAACGTGGACTCGAACGCCTCGGCATACGCCTTCATGTTGTCGAGAATCTCGACCTTGTCGCCGTTGCAGTACCTGCCGATGAAATCCTTGTAGGACTGGAAGAGGTTGGACGTGCGCGAATAGAAGAGCTTGTCCTCGGTCGTGACGCCACGCCTCTTGTCCTGGACCAGAATCTGGAGGAACGCGTCGAAGAAGAGGTCGACGAGCGTGCGCTTGATGCGCCCGGTAACGATCTCCTGCTCCCAATACTCCCTCTTCTCAGCCGTGGGCTCGAAGACGTCTTCCCAGCACTCCTTGAACGCCTGCTCGTTCTCGCGGTTGAAGAAGTAGTTCTTGAGGAGCTCCGCCGTCGTCAGGCGCACCCCGAGCGAGTTGATGGTGTCGAATATCTGCTGCTCGTCCTCGCCCTCGGTAAGGTCGATGCAGACGAACTGGACGTTCGACTTGATCGTGTTCCTGTCGACCCTCTCTGGGTCGATATTCTTGAGGAAGTAGTTGTAGGCGCGGATGATGGCCGAGGTGCCCTCGATGGGCTCGCAGTCCGTGGCGCTGACGACCCTCTCGAAATCCTGCCGGTCGTACTTGCCGTGTCTTAGGGCGATTTGGCCGGTCTCCAGGACGAAATCTCGCTCAAACAAATTGTTGGTGCCGTTTTTTGCACAGAGTGCCTTGAAGAAGATGACCATGGTCGTGAGTCGCTGCTGGCCGTCGATGACGGTGCGAACCTCGGAGACCTCGGACCAGGTGTTGCCGGAGGAGGCCTGCTTCAGGATGATGGAGCCCAGGAAATAGGGCCGCTTCGAGGCCGTGACGAACTCCATGTCGCCGAGGAAACGCTCCCATTGCTCTTCTCCCCAGACGTACGCCCTTTGGTAAAAAGGTATTTCGAGCAGGCGCGATCCGTTGAACACGCCGCTTATCGTTGCTTTTCCTGCATCCATCCTTAAAGCCCTATCTATCCTTTGCGGTTATTGCTGGCGGGGTCAATTTTATCAATACGCTGCTTGACCCTTTAATGTTCCCGGTCCTTGCCGTCTTCTCCCCAGAAGGTGCTCGAAGATGATGCGCAGGTCCTCGTCATCGAGGTAGCCGCCCTCAAGGCAGCCGCGGTCGATGGCGTCGAGCATCGTCTGCTCCTTCTCCTTCGAGCGGTCGTAGATCACGGCGTCGAGGGATAGCTCCCTGCCGTCGCGCGTGAACATCTCGTGCATGAATTCGGCACTGTTCGCTTGACTCCAATCGCGTACCGCGTGCTCGAGCGGGCCGCTTCCCCTCGATATGGCGACATCCCAATGCTCGCAGTTAAGCAGAAGAAGTCGGTTCATGAACTCGACGCCCGAAAAACCGAGTCTCGCAAACGGCGGAAATAGAGGGTCATCTGAAAAGACCGCAGCATACTCACTGCTCAACGGCATATACGCGAGATGAAAATCGTACGAGTCGTCCTCGGGCCCGATGATGAACATAGGCATCGACGTCGTAACGAACCCTGAGCCGACGGGTGCCCTAAGGATGGAGAAGCTCTTCTCAAAAAAAGCCTTTCGAATACGGTTAACTGGCACAATATCATCGTTGGAGAAGAGCATGGTTGCGGCGGCGGCAAGCTCGACCACCGCTTGGGAATCCCCGCGCCAATCCGACCAATCGAGCAAGCCGAGCTCATAGGGTGTCAGATGAACGTTTCTGAGCAGCTCTTCGGCAGTCTCGCGTGACCATTTCTTGTCGACGCGCATACTGATAGGGTGCCGGACGATGATATTTGCTGCCAGCTCGCAAACGGCGGCTTTCCCATCAGAATACCCTTCGTCTTCGCACTGGTCTTCTTTCTGGCGTTCCAAAAAGCGATCGTAAAGCGGCGCGATGCGGCTCTCGAGCTCAGATAGCTTAACCTCGATGAGGTTCTGCGCATAGAATCTGTCTGTCGCATCGCCTGTCGCATCGGCATGCTCGACCTCATAAAGATCGCGCATGCTGCAAAGGTTCTCGCAATTCGTGCGGAAGAAGGAGCCCTTCTGTCTGCTGTAGGCATGAAGCTGCCCGGAGGAATCCGCGAAATGGCGCAGGTAGAACCGCGGCACCCAGTGCTGCTTTCGCGTCATCTTTCCGGGCAGCTTCGACATCCTAAGCCTTCACCGCCTCGTATTGGTAGGTCGTGCGCACGTTGTAATGGAAGTCGTTTCCGAGGTCCAGCGCCTCGAAGTGCTTCTTGGCGCAGCCGATCTTGATCTTCTCCGCGTCGCGCAGGGCGGGCTCGCCGTTCTTGCCGCCCTTGGTCTCGGTCACGAAGTACACGCGGCGCTCGCCGTCGGCCTCCTCGACGTACGCCCAGTCGGGGTTGTAACTGCCGAGCGGCGTGTCGATCTTGAACGCCGAGGGCAATTTCGCGAACACGAGAACCTCCTCCTGCTTGTCTAGAGCCTCGGCAAAGGAGCGCTCGACCCCCGCCGAGTCGTAGACCACGTAGTTGTACAGGCTCTTGCTCGTCATGTCCGGCTTCCACGCGTTCTGCCCAAGGTAGGCCGTGTAGTCGTCAAGCTCGAGGTCGCGCATGGTGTACCACTCGTCCTCGGGAAGGCGCACGTACTTGATGCCCTGGGCGATGAGGTCGTTCTTCACGCGGTTGATCTTGTCGCCGACCTGCGCGAGGAAGGTCGCGGGGTCGATCTCGAACTCGTCGAGGCGGCTGCAGCCCTCGAGGATCGCCTTGATGGTGCCGCGGGTGAGCCCGACGGCGTCCTGCAGCTCTGCGATCGGGTCGGGAAGGTCGTATTTCACCTTTCCCGAAACGGACACCACGGAGGTGCCCGTGCCCTCGGCGCTCACGCCCGCGTCGTCGATGCCCAGCGAGGCACGCTCGCTCGTCACCTGGGGCGGGCGCACGGCGAGCATGCCGTCGACAGCTTCGATGGCATGCTCGATGAGCTTGCCGGAGTCGACCTCGACCTGGAAGCGCGTGCGCTGGCGGATGCGGTCCCACAGGGCCTGGAACGCAGGGTCGAGCGTGACGTCCTTCTGCAGCTCGACCGAGACCTCCTTGGCCTTGTCACGGATCTGGACCCTCTGGGACTTGTGGATGATGATCGCCTCGACCTGCTCCTTGGCAGGCTCGAGCTCGGCGGGGAGCTCGACCTTGCCCTCCTCGGCGGCCGCCTTCAGCTCGGGCGTCACCGCGCCCTTGCCGTCGACCATGCCGGTCGCGACGAGGTGGTCGTAGACCTGCTTGGACTTCTCGTAGCCCAGGCGCTCCTCGACGCCATCATCGCCCTTGACCGTGACCTTCGTGAAGCTCTCCGGAGTGATGACGCCGAACTTGAAGTCCTCAGCCTCAAGCTCCTTCTGCAGGCCGTTGGCGAAGTCGTCGTAGCTCTCGTTCGCGATGACGGTGAGCACGTTCGCCTCTGGGTCGTACAGGCGCTCGCCATCCTGGTTCACGCACAGGCGCAGACCGCGGCCGATCTTCTGGCGCTTGGTCAGGTTGTCCTTTGTCTCGACGAGCGTGCAGATCTGGAACACGTTGGGGTTGTCCCAGCCCTCCTTGAGCGCGGAGTGGCTGAAGACGAAAGAGACGTCCTTGTCCGCGTCCTTGCCGTCCGGGAAGGAGATGAGCGTCTCCTTCTTCTGCATGATGAGCTCGAAGGCCCCGGCGTCGTCGGCGGTGCCGGCGGCTCCCTTGGAGTCCTTGAACTTGCCCTTCTTGTCCTTGGCGAAGTATCCCTGGTGCACGGCGTGGGGGTCGCGCACCAGCGGGGCGCCGACGGCTTCGTAGCACTCGAGCCACGTGCCCTTGCCGATCCCCGCCGCCTTTGCGATGCGACGAGGCGCCTTCGAGTTCAGGGCACCTGCGTACTCCTCCTCAAACATCAGGGCGTACAGGCCGCCGTGGACTTCGGGCTCGTAGACGCGGTATCGGTCGACGCGGTCGATGAAGAAGAGCGAGAGCACCTTCACGCCGCGCGGCCACAGCTCGAACTGGCGGGCCAGGTGGTCCTCGATGGTGCGGCGGATCTGCGCGCGCTTGACGACCTCCTCGTTGACGTCGCCCAGCGCCTCGCCGAGCTCGAGCACCTCGCCGTTCTGGAACTCTATGAACTCGTCGCCCACTGCGGCGCCGATGTTGTTGACCACCCAGCCGCTCTCGTAGTCGCTGTTCTCGCCGCTCTTCTGGTAGAGGTCGTTGCCGGTCTTCACCGTGACGGCCTTGCGCTTCTGCGTGCCGTCGGCCTGGCGCACGTCGATGGACACCTTGGCGGAGAACGGGTCGGACTTGACGGACTCGAGCCTCACGTACGCGCCGTTGAGGTTCGCCTCGGCCTTGATCGAGTCCACGCAGATGCCCTTCACCAGGTGGCGCTCGAAGGCGTCGACCGGCGTGAGGCGGTAGATCATGTTGTAGGCCTGCTTGTGCGTGGCCGAGTAGCGCAGCACGAACAGCGGGTTCAGGCTCTTGATGGCGGCCTTGGCCTGCTTGGTGTTGTCGACGCTCTGGGGCTCGTCGATGATGACGACGGGCTTGCAGGCGCTCACGAGCTCGCGAGGGCTGAAGCCGCCGGTGAGCTTCTCGCTGGGACGGTGGAAGAGGTTGCCCTCCTTCGCGGTGCCATCCTTCTCGAGGCCCTTGTTGAACGCGTCGATGTTGATGACCATGACCTGGATGGAGCTCGACGTGGCGAAGTTACCCACCGGCCCCATGTCCTTCGAGTCGTACACGAAGTAGTCGAGCGGCGTGCGGTCGTAGAGCGTCTCGAAGTGCCTGCGGGTGGTCTGGAGGCTCTTGAGGACGCCCTCGCGGATGGCCACGCTCGGCACGACGATAACGAACTTGGTGATGCCGTAGCGGCGGTTTAGCTCGTAGATGGAGCGGATGTAGACGTAGGTCTTGCCGGTGCCGGTCTCCATCTCGACGGTGAAGTCTCGCAGGCGCCCATCGGTGAGGACGTCGGTTGCCGGGAGGCAGCCCTCCTCCTGCACGGCGTGCAGGTTGTCGAGGAGCTGGCCCGGCGCCACGCGAAGCTCGTTGCCGTGGCCGACCATGAGCTCGCCGATTGCCGTCTGGCCTTTGCGGCCGGAATCGGCGGAGAATACGCTGCCAATAAATTGTTGTCCGCGGAACAGGTCGCAGGTTGCTTCGATGGCCTCCAGCTGGTGCTGCTGGTCGGATGAGAACTTGAACTCGAGCGCCGCCATGCTAGACCGTCCTCAATTCGATCTCACAGCCCATGCGCTCGCCGGCGTGCTTGAAGATCTGCACGGCGTTGAGCTTGAGGGTGTCGTCGAGGACGGAATCGAGGATGAGAACGCGCCTGGGCTCCATGTCGGCGATGGCCTCGAGCGCCTCAATGGTGAGGCCTCGGGACATGCAGCAGACGAGCTCGTCGCAAGCGACGGACCAGATGGGATAGCCCGCGGCTTCAGACTTCTCGACGGGCAGCGTGAGCTCGAGGCCCCATTTGAGCATCATCTCGAAGACGATATCCATATCGGAGCGATCGGGCTTGACCACGTCGAAGAGGAGCTGACCGGGCTCGGGCTTCTCAATGCCGGACTCATCGAGCTCGAACACACGGAAGCCGATGTCGGGAAGCTGCTTGGGTCCCTCGCCAAGCTTGAGTTGACGGTTGGATTCCTCGAGCTCGGTTTTGATTTTGTCGCCTGCGCGGCGAATGCGTCCTTCGCCTATGTCGCAGAGAGTCTCATACCCGTCCTTGTAGGCGTCGCGTTTCGGGTCACAAGGCTCTGGAAGCTGGACAAGGATAAACTGATAGCGATCATCTTTTCCGAGCTCCTGCAGGAACATGGCATGGGCGGTCGATGCTGAGCCTGAGAAAAAATCAAGCACAATATCACCCGTGCTTAGATGCTCATGTACGGTAAGGAAGCAAGCAACCGAAAACAATAGATAGACCGCCAGCACTACACTATTCCGAACCAAAGACCAAAAGATAAGCATTTTGAGAAAATCTAAACTTTTGGATTTTCCTACAATGCCGACTACGGCGGAATCCCTCCCACTCCTTATATATTTCTTTCTGTATACATTGAATTTGTATTTAGTAAAATGCAGACAACACCACGGATCGGCTTTTGGCTGGACAATTCCAACCAAACACCGCAGCAGACAGTAGAAACCATTCTGAACGTTAGGAAGCCGGTATGATTGTTACATATAAGGGGAAGAAAAATTTCTTTTAGATACTTGTTTTCCTAAAACTGATGTGATATAATTCAAGTCCAGAAAAGGAGTAAAAAATATGCGGCGAGGTATTCTTAAATAAAACTATAATCAAATAGTGGGAACAAAGGATTATGATAATCCCTTTTGTAGGGGCTTAGTTTTTTGTACCCAATTTAAGAATACTTTTGCCTTATCAATTTTGACATATCCCCAAAAACAGCACTCACAAACAGGTGTAGCTGTATATGTGTATGTCCGCAAATTATCATCCCCAGTGGTAAAAGTATTTTACTGCTGGGGATTTTTATGCCCTTCGGGGCAGTAAAGGGAGGACAATCACATGAAAATAATCAATATTGGAATTCTTGCCCATGTAGACGCTGGAAAGACGACCTTGACGGAGAGCCTGCTATATGCCAGCGGAGCCATTTCAGAACCGGGGAGCGTCGAAAAAGGGACAACGAGGACGGACACCATGCTTTTGGAGCGGCAGCGTGGGATTACCATTCAAGTGGCAGTCACTTCCTTCCAGTGGCACAGATGTAAAGTCAACATTGTGGATACGCCCGGCCACATGGATTTTTTGGCGGAGGTGTACCGCTCTTTGGCTGTTTTAGATGGGGCCATCTTGGTGATCTCCGCTAAAGATGGTGTGCAGGCCCAGACCCGTATTCTGTTCCATGCCCTGCGGAAAATGAACATTCCCACCGTTATCTTTATCAACAAGATCGACCAGGCTGGCGTTGATTTGCAGGGCGTGTATCAGTCTGTTCGGGATAAGCTCTCCGCCGATATTATCATCAAGCAGACGGTGTCGCTGTCCCCGGAAATAGTCCTGGAGGAAAATACCGACATAGAAGTATGGGATGCGGTCATCGAAAATAACGATGAATTATTGGAAAAGTATATCGCAGGAGAACCAATCAGCCGGGAAGAACTTGTGCGGGAGGAACAGCGGCGGGTTCAAGACGCCTCCCTGTTCCCGGTCTATCATGGCAGCGCCAAAAAGGGCCTTGGCATTCAACCGTTGATGGATGCGGTGACAGGGCTGTTCCAACCGATTGGGGAACAGGGGAGCGCCGCCCTATGCGGCAGCGTTTTCAAGGTGGAGTATACAGATTGTGACCAGCGGCTCATCTATCTGCGGCTATACAGCGGAACGCTGCGCCTGCGGGATACGGTGGCCCTGGCCGGGAGAGAAAAACTGAAAATCACAGAGATGCGTATTCCATTCAAAGGGGAGATTGTTCGGACAGACACCGCCCATAAGGGCGAAATTGTCATCCTTTCCAGCGACAGCGTGGGATTAAACGACGTATTGGGGGACAACACCTGGCTTCCTCGTGAAAGGTGGCGCGATGCCCCCTCCCCATGCTGCGGACGGCGATTGCGCCGAAAACGGCAACGCAAAGAGAACGGCTGCTGGACGCTCTTACGCAAATTGCGGATACTGACCCGCTTTTGCGCTACGAGGTGGATTCCATCACCCATGAGATCATTCTTTCTTTTTTGGGCCGGGTGCAGTTGGAGGTTGTTTCCGCTTTGCTGGCGGAAAAGTACAAGATTGAAACAGCGGTGAAGGAACCCACCGTCATTTATTTAGAGCGGCCGCTCAAAGTGACCAGCCACACCATCCATATCGAGGTGCCGCCCAACCCGTTTTGGGCATCCATCGGACTGTCTGTTACGCCGCTCCCGCTTGGCTCCGGTGTACAATACGAGAGCCGGGTTTCGCTGGGATACTTGAACCAGAGTTTTCAAAACGCTGTCATGGATGGGATCCGTTACGGTCTGGAGCAAGGCTTGTATGGCTGGAACGTAACGGACTGTAAGATTTGCTTTGAATACGGGCTTTATTATAGTCCGGTCAGCACGCCGGCGGACTTTCGCTCATTGGCCCCGATTGTATTGGAACAGGCATTGAAGGAATCAGGGACGCAGTTGCTGGAACCTTATCTCTCCTTCACCCTCTATGCGCCCCAGGAATACCTTTCCAGGGCTTATCACGATGCGCCGAAATACTGTGCTACCATCGAAACGGCCCAGGTAAAAAAGGATGAAGTTGTCTTTACTGGCGAGATTCCTGCCCGCTGCATACAGGCATACCGTACTGATCTGGCCTTTTACACCAACGGGCGGAGCGTATGCCTGACGGAACTGAAAGGGTATCAGGCCACTGTCGGCGAGCCGGTCATCCAGCCCCGCCGTCCAAACAGCCGCCTGGACAAGGTGCGCCATATGTTCAGTAAGATCACTTGATACACCACAGCGAGGAAGGTTATTGCATTTCCCTGTCTTTCGTGGTAAAATGTAGTTGTAAACCACCAGAGAAACCAATCTAATTTTACCGTTGATAGCCATTTCCTTGATAGCCAAATGATAGCAAAAGTTCGGCAAGCCCATAGGATAAGGATAATAGGTATCAGGAAAAATCAAATGGTATCAAATTCCCCAAACAAAAGCGTTTAGAATTAAGTTTCATTTTGCGAGTGGGAATAACGGGAACTGGCTTCTGAACTCGCGTTTTGGTGCTGCCGAATACCGCCTGATACTGTTTCGGCATCGCCGCAGGGCAAAGCCACCAGCGAAATAGCGGGAATAACGGCCTCCGGACCTTCTGGTTCGGAGGCTTTCTTTTTGCATGCCTACCTGGGAAAACGAATCAATTATTCCCGCATACCCCTACTGGGCGGTACGGCGGAGTACTCGGCGGTACGGGAATAATTGGGCCCTGCGGGAATAATTCACAATTCGGGTCCTCCGAGGGGCGATTTCGAGCGGGTGAAACTGAGTTGAAACTGCGTGGCGGATTCAAACCCTTTTCGCTTGTATTTGCCCAGGTCAACAAACGGGAATAAAGAAACGCGGAAATCGGTTTCCGCAGTTTCGACAACCCCGAATGCCGCCGAATAACGCCGTGTATCTTGCTGTATTTTGGCGCGCAATTATTCCCCGAACGGGGCTTCCGGGGCGCCGATTTCATACGGGAATAATGGAACAGCCTCCGGAGAACCGGAGGCCGTTCGCAAGGAAACGTCAATTCACCTGGGAAGATGTCAGAAAGAGGCTTTCCAGTCGGCGTAAGCGTCCTCGTCGAGTTCGCCGCGCTCGAGTTCGGCACGCTTTTCGGCCCAGGTTTTGATCGACTGCGCGAGCTTGGGGGCATGCGGCGCCTTGGGGTCGACCGCCAGGCCCATGCCGTCCTCGCTGGGGACGAGGCCGTAGCCCTCCTCCAGCTGCAGCAGCAGGGCCATGAAGTCTCGAGACGTCTCGACGCCGTAGTCCTTGAGCGCGCCCTCGGAGACCTCGAGCGCCTTCGCGATCTTCTCGAGCAGCTCGGGCTTAACCGCGCGGATGCCGCTCTCGTAGTGTCTGATCGCACCCTCGGTAAGCCCTACGGCATCGGCGAGCTGGGCCTGCGTAAAGCCCTTCGCCTTGCGATGCCGCCGAATGTTGTCGCCTGTCGCCATGTGCCCTCCTATGGATTTCGTCGGCGACCATTCTATCAGCGTACGAGTTTGTACGCAATTCTATTGACAGTACAGATACGTACGATTATTCTCGGGAATACGAGCGTACGTATACGTACGGATAGATAGGAGGTCCAAGATGGAACAGCCGGTGGCAAAGACGCCGAGGCCGAGCATGCTCACCGCCGACGAGGTGGCGGAGCGCCTGAAGATCAAGAAAGGCAGCGCCTACGAGGTCATCCGCCAGATGAACAAGGAGCAGGAGGCCCTCGGGCGCGTGGTGATTCGCGGACGCGTCCGCAGCGACCTGTTCGATGCCCGCTACTTCCCGGAGGTGGACGATGCCAGCCTATAAGGACAAGAAGACGGGGCTCTTCTACGTGCAGTTCTACTACCGCGACGCGCGCGGGGCCAAGCGGCACAAGACGAAGAAAGGTTTCCAGACCGAGCTCGAGGCACTCCTGTGGGAGAAGAACTTCAAGGCCCTCAAGGACGACGCCATGGACATGACCTTCGCCGACTTCTGCAAGATCTACGAGGCGGAGGTGAGGCCGAGGGTCCGCGAGCACACCTGGCTTACCAAGGAGAACATCATCCAGAGCAAGCTCCTGCCGTTCTTCGGCGACATGCGCATGTGCGACATACGGCCCGTCGACATCGTCAGGTGGCAGAACTCTCTCACTGGATCAACAAGGGCGGACGGCGACGGCTTCAAGCCCACTTACCTGAGGATCATCAACAACCAGCTAAACGCCATCTTCAACCACGCCGAGCGCTACTACAACCTGGAGAAGAACCCCGTCCACAAGGTGGACAAGATGGGCAGCAAGGAGGCCGGCGAGATGCAGTTCTGGACCAAGGACGAGTACCTCCGCTTCTCGGAGGCCATCTCCGACAAACCACTCGCCTTCTACGCTTTCGAGGTGCTCTACTGGATGGGCATACGCTGCGGCGAGCTCATGGCGCTCACGCCCTCGGACTTCCTGATGGAGACGTCGGAGCTGCGCATAAACAAGTCCTACCAGCGCCTGCGCGGCGAGGACGTGATCACGAAGCCGAAGACGCGCAAATCGGTGCGCACGATCAAGATGCCCGCGTTCCTCCGCGACGAGATGGCGGAGTTCATCGAGATGCGCGATGACGTGGCGCCCGACGAGAGGCTCTTCGGCTTCACGAAGCACTTCCTCGTGCACGAGATGGACCGCGGCTGCAAGGCGTCGGGCGTGAAGCGGATACGCATCCACGACCTTCGCCACAGCCACGTGAGCCTACTCATCAACATGGGCTTCTCCGCCCTCGACATCGCCGAGCGCGTGGGACACGAGGCCATCGACATCACATACCGCTACGCGCACCTTTTCCCCGCCAAGCGCGCGCAGATCGCCGACGCGCTCTCCGAGCTGAGGGGCGAATAGGATGCCGTGCGAGAACAGCGCCCGCAAGCGCAGCAAGACGATGGCGTTCCGCTGCACCCCGGAGGAGTACGAGCTGATCGCCAACATGGCCGCCTGGAGCGGCATGAGCCGGCAAGACTACATCATGGCGAGGCTGACCGGGACCGAGGTAACGGTGAGGCCGTCGTCGCGGACGCAGCGGGCGCTGCGCGACTCCATGAAGGGACTGGCGGAGCGGCTCCTCGCCGTGTGCGACGCCGATGAGCTTGATGCGGACCTCCAAAGGCAGCTCGCCCTGGTCATGGAGATCTTCAACGGGTTCGGCGAGGCGCCGCCGCCCGGAAGGCGCGCAAAGCGCGAGAAGGGGCCCAGCGACGATCTCTTCGGGATGCCTCGATGCTAATCCCGGGCCGCGATTGGGAGGCGCAACCGCTTCCGGGCGCACGCGCGCGTGCCGGCGCGGCGAGGGACCGCAGGCGCGATGCGTGGGCAACCAAGGCAATCAGAGGCAATTTGATGAAAAAGGTATATACTATTTTCATCAAAAAGGAGGAATGCTATGACAGAAGCAGAGGCCATCGCCAAGCGCATAGAGAGCTTCGGCGTCGGCAGGGCCTTCACAGCCGCCGACTTCTCCGACGTCGCAGGCCGACGCAATGCCGCCAACGCGCTCGGGCGCTTGCATGTGAAGGGAGGGATCGCCCGCGCCATCCGCGGCGTCTACTACGCGCCGGAGCGCAGCGCGCTCATGGGCACCGAGGTGCCGGCCAGCGCCGACGAGGTCGTGCACGCCGTCGCCCGCGCCAACAAGTGGATCGTCGCGCCGTCCGGCGACGCGGCGCTCAATGCGCTGGGCCTCGACACGCAGGTGCCCGCAAAGCTCGTCTACGTCAGCAGCGGCCCGTACAAGCGCTACGAGTACGGGCCGTACGATATCGAGCTCCGGCACCGCGCCAACCGCGACCTGCTCGACTGCTCGCAGATCACCTGCACCATCGTGCAGGCCCTCAAGGCGCTCGGACGCGAGAACGTGGGCGACGAGGAAATCGGAACGCTCGCGCGCAACCTCACGGAAGAGCAGGCCGGCGCGTTCCTGGAAGAGTCGGCGGGACTCACCTCTTGGGTCGCCGACGCCGCGAAGAAGATATGGGAGGCGAAGCATGGACAGGATCGCTAGGGCCTCGACCGACGAGCGCAGGCTGGTCTTCGAGGCCGCCGCGCAGAGGATGGCGCTTGCGCCGGCCGTCGTCGAGAAGGACTTCTGGGTGTGCTACACCTTGGACCACCTTTTCCACAGAAGCGGCTTCGCCGAGTCCATGGTGTTCAAGGGCGGCACGAGCCTGTCGAAGGCTTTCGGGCTCATCGAGCGCTTCTCGGAGGACATCGACCTCATACTCGATTGGCGACTCCTGGGCTACGGCGAGGACGAACCGTGGGAGCCGCGCAGCAACTCGGCGCAGGAGCGGTTCAAGGCCGACAGCATCGGGCGCACGAACGCCTTCCTGGCCGACGCCTTCGTCCCGAAGCTCAGGGCCACGCTCTCCGAGTCCCTCGGCACCGAAGCGTCCGTTAGGTGCGGGGCCGAGGAGGAGACCGTGTACTTCGACTACCCGCGCTCCTACGAGTCGGCGGGCACGCTCGACACCATCAAGCTGGAGATAGGACCCATGGCGGCATGGTCGCCCTCCGAGGAGGCGGCGATAACCCCGTACGCGGCGGACGTGGTTCCGTTCGGGCCCGAGCTGTCGACCACGGTGCGCACCGCGAGTCCCGAGCGCACGTTTTGGGAGAAGGCAACCATCCTGCACCAGGAGGCCAACAGGCCCGAGGGCAAGGCTATGCCCAGGCGCTACTCCCGCCATTACTACGACATGTACCGCCTCGGCCACTCGTTCGTGCTCGGCCGCGCCGTCGCGCAGCCCGGCCTCCTCGAACAGGTCGTCAGGTTCAAAGAGAAGTTCTACCGCACGCCGTGGGCCAAGCTGGCCGACGCGAGGCCCGGCACGCTCAGGCTCGCCCCTCCAAAGGGCAGGCTCGACGAGTTGGCGGCCGATTACGCCTCGATGAGACCGATGCTGTTCGGCAGCTACCCGAGCATCGATGAGATAGTCGCCTACATGGTGGAGCTTGAGGGGACCATCAACGGGCTAAGCTGATCAAGGGCGCCCCAATTCCGGGCGCCTGCCGGAATCGAAGAGGCGGGGCGGGCAACGCGACGGCTTCCCCGCCGAGAGCGGAGCGTTCCTTTTCGACGGGCGGCGTTGAGAACAGGCTCTTGCCCCTCGGCACAAAAGACCTCGTTCTGCGCCTCCAGGATGCGCGCGGCCTCGCCGATGCGCTCGGCGCATCTCTCGCTTATCGACCTCAGGGCCACTATGCCCTCGACGTCGAGCGGGTCCAGCTGGTCGGCGTGCGCCATGGACTCGAGCAGCTGGTCAAGCCTCCTCGCCAGCCTTTCCGCATCTGCCACCGCGTCGAGCAGCTCGCGACGCTCGTCCTTCTCGTTGATGCCCATCATCAGCCGTCCTCCTTCTTCCGACGGACGTGCTGCGCAGCACCGTAGCCGTTCCGCATGGAGAGCCGCCTCGCCACCAGCGGTCCCGTGCGCATATCGGCCGTGAGCGGCACGGGAGGGGCCGTCCGATTAGGGTAGCGGCGCCGCGACTCGGAAACGCGCCTCCGTCCTCGACGCGACGTCCCGACGTAAACCCTCGCGAGCGCCCCAGCAATCGCCGACAGGTCGCATCCCATGTCCGGAAGCCCCGGCGCCCATGCCCGATTCCATACCGCACGCCTCCGCCCCTCCGATCCGAAACCCGCCCCGGCGCTCCTTGGACGCGCAGGGTCGCACGCCGGCGGGCGGCCAGCAAGGGCCGCGACACTTTTTCGGGTTCTTCGCCCCATGCGCTCCGCGCGCGAACAACGCGAAAAACTGCCGTCGGGAGACTTCTATAACCACGCCCGACTTCGCTTCCTCCCTTGCAGGCACACCCGCGCTGCATGCGACTCACGCGGCGCAAGGCACGCCACAGGGGCGGGCCTCAGAGTCTAAGGAGCAAGACATGAACGACATGAAGGAAAAGGCGATGGGCGCGGTCAGGACCTTCCTCGAGCGCAAGGGCTACGAGATCGTCGACGAGGCCTGGCAGGGGCCCGAGGGCATCGGCGGGATCGACCTCGTGGCGGTGGACGAGGACGGGACCCTGGTCCTCATCGACGCCACGGTCCGCATCGGGACGGACGGCTTCCCCGAGGCCCACAGGGCGCGCGGGCTGCGCGAGGCGCTGGCGGCGACGTGGCTCGCCGGCAACAGCGACGACTACGCCGACACCCCGGTCCGCTTCGACGAGGTGGCGATGATGGTCGTCAAGGAGAACCGAGCGCTCCTGCGCCACCACGTCAACTGCTTCGGCGAGATGGAGCCGCTCTCCTAGGCGGCGCGCCCGGCCCCGGGCTCCCGGGGCCGGGTTTCCCGAAATCCGTCCCCTGTACCACGAAAGCGTACATATCCGTACGTTTTCGTGGTACACTCCGCTTGTCGGACAAATCCGTACGGTTTTGTCCCGACGCTCCGAGACTCGGGGCGCGCCGGACCGGATGCGGCGAGGCGCACCCCACGCTAGAGAGGACGCGACCCATGCGCACGATAGCCATTTCCAACTACAAGGGCGGCGTCGGCAAGACGACGACCGCCGTGAACCTGGCGGCGATCTTCGCCGCCCGGGGCCTTCGGACCCTGCTCGTCGACCTCGACCCGCAGGCGTCTGCCACCGACTTCTTCGGCCTCTACGACCGCGCCGCCTCCGAGCGCCGCACCTCGGTCGAGCTGCTCTACGGCGGCGCGCCCGTGGAAGAGGTCGCTTACGCCGCCGGGGAGGGCCTCGACGTGGTGGCCTCGACCATCGACCTCGTCGACCAGAACGAGATGCTCCTGCGCGAGCAGCGCCTCAAGTTCGCCCTCGACGACGCCTCGGGCTCCTACGACGTCTGCCTCATCGACTGCAGCCCCGTGATGCGCAGGCTCGCCTTCAACGCCTACCTCGCCGCAACGGAGGGCGGCATGGTCGTCATCCCCGTGAAGCTCGACTCCACCGTGATGCGCGGCACGGCGCTCACCGTGGAGGCGACGCGCTCCATCGCGGACGCTCTGCGCATGCCCACGCCCAGATGGAAGATACTGCGCACCTGCGTGCCCGGCCGCATGACCAACGCCGAGGCCACGGGCGCGGCCGTGCTCGACGGGTTCTTCCCGGGCGAGCAGTTCGAGACGGTCATCCACGCGAGCAGCAAGGTCTGCGAGGGCAGCTGGCAATGGAAGCCGGTGGCGGCCTTCGAGCCGGGGAGCCGCCCCGCACGCGACTACGAAGCTCTCGCCGACGAGGTGTCCCGTGAGCTCGCCTAGCCAGGTGGCCGCGGGCTTCACCATCACGGGGCTTCTCGACGGCGCGTCGCGCACCCGCGGGCGCTACCCGGTGTCCGAGATAGCGGTGGCCGACATCGCCGACCACCCGGCGAACGCCGCCTACTCCATGGACCCAACGGGGATAGCCGAGCTCGCCGAGTCCATACGCGAGGACGGCCTCACCGACCTGCCGCTCGTGCGCAAGGTCGGCGACGGCTCGTGGCAGATGGTCTCCGGGCACCGGCGCAAGGCCGCCTACGCGCTGCTCGCCAAGGACGACCCCGCCTACGAGAAGATGCCCTGCCGCGTGATAGAGGGCATCGACGACGAGCGGGCGGTGACGCTGCTCCACGCCGCGAACTACTTCACCCGCGCGCTCACCGTGACCGAGCGCGCCGCAGCGACCGAGGCGCTCAGGGGCGACGCCGTGCGCCTGCGCTCCGAGGACCCGTCGCTTTCCGGCATGCGCGTCGACGACGTGAAGGCCGCCATCATCGAGCGGCAGACGGGCCGCAAGGTCTCCGGCAAGACCATCGCGCGCGAGGAGAGGCTTGCCCGCCGCATCGCCGAGGACCTCTCGCCCGAGTGGGCCGCCGAGGCCGACCGCGGCAACCTCAGCGCCGAGGCGGTGCGCACGCTCGCGGGCATGCCGAAGGAGCGCCAGGCGGAGATGCACGCCGCGATGGAGCCCTGGCGGCGCACCAAGCGCGAGCTCTCCGACTACGTGAGGAGCGAGGGCAAGACGCAGGCAGGCCCCGACGGCCGCATCGCGAAGGCCGCGAGGCTCGTCGCCGACTTCCTGGAGAGCCCGCCCGAGAGCCCGAGCCCGGCCGACCTCTCGCTGCTGCGGGAGATGGCGCTCATGACCGCGCCCTACACGGATGCGGGCACCGATGCCCGAAAGCGCCGCAGAAGGGCCTCAGGCCCGAAATCCAGCAAGTAGCCTATGGCGTCCGACATCGCGTCGGGCGTCCATAGCACTTGGGGACCGGGCGGCCTCGGACCCGTCATGCCGCGGGCCGTTGGGGAGCCCGCTTTCGCGAGGCCCCGTCCCAGAGGCGACGCCCGAGCTGGGCCGCCGCCTGCGGGGGATCCCCCGCGCCCCTAGAGAGACGCGCCCGCCGCACGGTGGGCCCGAGGAAAGGAATCCGCCATGGAAGAGGAAGCCGGCGCCGCCAAAGGCAAGGAGCGCCGCGTCACGTTCCGCATGGAGGGAGGCGACTACGACGCGCTCTGCAAGCGGTGCGAGCGCGCCGGCCTCAGCAAGTCGGAGTACCTGCGTTACCTCGTGCGCATACCGTTGTCGACGGAGGCCAACGCGGGAGACGAGCACCGCATACTCGTGGACCGCAGGGCCCTGTGGGCGATGTCGCGCGAGCTCACGAAGTGGGGCTACCACTACAACCAGGCCGTGCACGCGATGAACCTCATCAACTTCCACGCCCGCCATGGGCGCGTCGACCGCGACCTCGTGGCGGAGAGCGTCCCTACGATCGAGCGCGAGCTCGCCGACGTGAACGCCGCGGCCCGCGAGATGGCGGCCGAGCTCGGGCGCATCGGAGCCGACTCGCTCGTGGAGGGGTCGCCATGCCGATCCTGAAGCCGATAAGCGGCCACGGCGCGACCGGAGGCATCCGCCGCTACCTCGAGAAGGGAGGCCGCGCCCTCGCGCGCGACCTGTTCAACCTGAGCTACGACGAGCGCGACGCCGGCGCGCTGGGAGACGAGGCCAAGGAGGCCTGCGCCTGGGACGCCGAGATGGACGCCACTCGCGCCGCCTTCGGCACGGACGCACCCTGGAGGGGAAAGCCCGCGCGCACGTTCAAGCACTTCGTGCTCTCGCCGGACCCCGGCGACGACATCGACCTGGCTGCGCTGCGCGAGCTCGCGTGCTCGTGGGCGCTCAAGCACTTCGGCGACCACGAGATCGCCATCGTCTACCACGACGACAACGCCCGCGGCATACCCCACGCGCACATCGTAGTGAACAACGCGAACCTCCGCACGGGCTACCGCATGCAGACCCAGCACCCCGAGGACCTCAACCGAGACCTTCAGGACATGGCCCGCGAGCGCGGGCTGTCGGGCCTCTCCAACGACCGGGCGCCAGAATCGCCGTCGAAGGCGCGAGGGCGCGCCGGCGCGGGCGGGCCCAGGAGTCGCAGGAGCGTCTACCTGGGCCGTGCCGAGAAGGAGATCATGCGCTCTGGCGGCTACTCGTGGGTCGGCGACATCCGCGCCCGCGTCGCGCTCGCCAAGACCACGGCGCGCGACGAGGCGGAGTTCCTCGGCATCCTCGACGCCCTGGGCGTGCACGTCGCCGACAACTCGGCCAAGGCGAGGCGGGACGACTGGGTGTTCAGCCTGGCAGAGGAGCCGTCCAAGAAGGTCAGCGGCGAGCGCCTGGGGTTCGTCTACGGCAAGGAGATGCTCCGCCGGCGGTTCGAGCGCGAAGGCGCCTACCGCCCCACGGACGCGAGCACCGCGCGCATCCGCGAGGCCGCCGAGCGGGCCCTCGAGCTCAACGACCTCTCGGAGCTGAGCAGGCTCTCCTCGGCGCTCGAGACCTGCGCGAAGTTCGACGTCGAGTCGATCGAGGAGTTCGGTCTCAGGATGGCGACGCTCGAGCGCCGCGGCCAGGCGGGCGGCGAGGGGTACCGCCGCCTCGAGGCTGCGCGAGCCTACATAGCGGAGAACGGCCTCATGCCCCTCAAGACCCGCTACGGGAACGGCGACAAGCGCGGCGAAGCCGGCGACAACCAGCGCGGCAGCCGGCATGAGGACGAGCAGCAGCGCATCCTCGCCGCCGAGCGGCAGCGGGCCCAGCAGGACCAGCGCAGGGAGAGGGGCCGGAGATGATGGTGAGGATAGAGTACGAGGGCGGCAGGACGACGCTGTTCGACACGCTCTCGTTCACGGAGGGGTCGCCGTTCTCCGGCGCGAACATGCTCACGGAGTTCGAGCTCGAGATGCGTGAGGTGCCCGAGAAGGGGCTTTGGCTCACGGCGAACTGGCACCAGGTGCGCGACGACTGGCGCGCCGACGCGCCCGCGGACGGCATCCCGGCCGCACGCAGGTCCCGCGGATGGCGCTTCATGCTTGCCTCGGAGGCCGAGCTCGGGCGAGCCCGGCGCGTCCTGCTCGACGGCGACGAGGCGTTCGCCCGGGTGCGGGGATACCTGTGCGACGCGGCCGCGATCGGCGCCTGCTACCGCGAGCACGTGGGTCCTCCCTCAAAACCGCTGAAGTCGCAGATAAAGGAGCTGCAGCGCGCGCTGGGGAGGGCGGAGGTCCCGGGCGTGCCCGACGAGCTGGCGAGGCTGCTCGCGCAAGAGAAGGAAGAGGGCGCCGAGGATGGTGCCCGCAAGGTCAAGGAAGATTGGGGTGACGTCGATGAAGAGGCTTGGTAGGTTCCTCAAGGCGGCGCTTAAGGTCACGCTGGGCTTTTTCGTCTGGCTGTTCCGCGCCGTGTTCAAGTGGGTGATGTAGTAAGAGGCGGGCAATTGCCCGCCTCTTTGTCTTTCCTAATCTGTCTGATCGTCGATGAGCCAGCAGTCGGTCCCATCAGTGAGCAGCGTCCTGGCTGACCGGGATACCGCCGCGATGCGTTGGATTTTGCCTTTTCGATCTTCGGCCTCGGACCTCAGCTTCGACTCTCCGGAGCGTAGGCTCGCGCGCATCTCAACCTTAGCTTCGAGGAGTTGCTCTTTTGCAGCGGCTCTGGGGGTCTGAGAGACCAGCCTCTTGAGGGCGTTTCCCTGGGCTCCGCGAGGAAGCGCGATGGGCGTCCCTTTCATGCCCCCGATCTTCATCTCCATGAGCGCTGCGAGGACCTGCCTCTTTTTCAGAAAGCCCTGAGATTTGTCCAGGATCCGCTGTTCTTCGATGAGGGCGCTGCGGTCGTCCATGCTGCCGTCGTAGTACATGCGCGTCATGGCGAGCGCCGACAGGGCCTGGAGGCACCCCCCCCCTTCGAGGCCTTTTGTCTCCATTCTGGGAATATATCCTGCTCATTTAGGGTTATTCGCGCTGAAAGATTTTGACTAGCTTGGTGTCCTTTATTTCGTAGACAATGTCTGCAACGTTCTCGACTAGCCTCTTGTCGTGCGTGACGAACACTATCGTTCCGGCGTAGGCGCTCATCATCTGCTCGAGGGCTTCGGCGCTCTTGACGTCCAGGTAATTTCCGGGCTCGTCCATGAGCAAGATGTTGTATCTGCCCAGCAGCATCTTCGCGAGCAGCAGCTTGATGACCTCGCCTCCTGAGAGAGCGCCAACGTCCTTTGTCAGGTCACGCGGTCCGATTCCCATAGAGGCGAGGACGCTTCGGATTTCGGTCATGCTGTACTCGCAACCCTCCTGCATGAACGAGATCGCAGACTGGCGGGCGTCGAACTTGTAGCCTGTCTGTTCGAAGTAGCCGATCTCTGCCTTGGGAGAGACGTTGATGCCGTCGGCGCGCTGGATGATCGCCTTCAGCAGGCTGGTCTTTCCCGTACCGTTGCCACCGGTGATGGCCACTTTGGCACCGAGCGGTATCTCGAATTTCGCGCGATCATAGAGCACGCAGCCGTCGAAGCTCAAGCTGAACTCGTCTGCCGAGATGGGAAATTTGCTGTGCAGCTCCAGGGCCTTGCTCTGGCGGAATCGCACGGCGCGAATGCTATCTGGGGCCTCGATCCCTTCGAGCGCTTCGAGGCGCTTCTCCATGTTCTTAGTTGCTTGATGCATTTTCTTCTGCTTGGTGCCGGTTGTTTTCTGATGCCCCAATCGACCTGCATACTCGTTGCTTTTCTTTGCGCCCTTCCGCTTGGCGTCGACCTGCCGTGCTTTTTTCCGCTGTTTTTCGATGGCGGCTTCGAGGCGATCGCGCTCGCGCATCGCCTCTTCGTATCGAGTCGCCTGAGCTTTGCGATCTTTTTCTTTTTGCCGCAGATAGTCTGAGTAGTCACCCCAGAATTCGGAAATACCGCCGTCTTTGAGCTCCCAGATCTTGTCCACCACCTGGTCGAGAAAATGACGGTCATGGCTCACAATGAGCAGGGCCCCATCAAATGCCTTGAGCTGCCCGACGAGAAGGCTGATGCCGTCTTGATCGAGGTGGCTCGTAGGCTCGTCGGCGAAGATCGCGCTTGCATGCTGGGAGAGCGCAGAGGCAATCTTGGCGCGTGTTTCCTCTCCGCCGCTCATCGTCTCTTGCGCCACTCCGGCGACGTTGAGACGGGAGAGCATCTCACCACTGTCCTGAGCCGCATCAAGGTCGAGTTCGTCGAGCTGGCTGATGAGGGCAATGCTGCCGAAGCGCCTGACGTCGGCGTCCGCAATGGTAAGATTGCCGCTCAGGATTTTTAGCAGGCTGGTTTTGCCTGCGCCATTGTCTCCCACCAAGCCGATGCGATCGTAGGAGTAGATTTCCAACTCTTCGATGTCCAGGATATCGCGGCCGGCATATTCCAAAAAGATGTCTTTAGCTTTGACTATGAGTTCCATAGGTTGAACCGCCTTTTGTGTATTAGCCTTTTACTGGAAGCGCAGCCATGCCAAAAAAGATTGCTCACGTCGATTTTTCGCCTTTGCCCAATTGCCGGCGCGAGCGTTTTGACCTTGCGCAAGCCGGCAAATCCGAAAATGATAGTTGGCGACGAATAAGGAGCGCGATGTGGGATGTCGGTGCAATACCTCGTCGTCGCAAGGGCTTGAAGGCTGACGCGTGAACCGATGGCTGCTGCCTCTTTTTTTCGAATACTTGGGCTATTGAATCCGCCCGGTATCTCTTTTCCCCACGTTTCGGACGCTCGGAGCAAGCAGCATAGCCATCGCAAGCAGTACCATGGTCGCTCCAGAGCCGACGAACCATAACGGAGCTCCAAGCAGATCCGCAAAAACGGAGGGGGCCGCGAGGCCCATGGGCATGGCCCACGCCATGATGGTTCCGTAGAGGCCGAAAACGCGGCCTAGGTACTCAGGAGGTATCTGCTCCTGCATAAGGGCAGTCTGGGTTCCCGCGTACAACGGGGAGCATGCGCCCATAAGAAAGCTCACCGGCAGGAAAGCGGCGAACAACGACGAGCCGAGCAATCCGGATACGATTGCGGCAATGCCGAAGCCGACAATCGCGGTGACCATGGTGAACGACCTATTGCGGAACCCTCCCGTAACTGCCAAGATGCCGGACCCAGCCAGCATGCCTGCAGAAAAAAGGATTTCCACCAAAGCGGCATCCCCCGTGCTACCGCCAAAATGCCCCAAGGTCATTATTGGGAACAATGCCGCGAGCGGAGAGAACGCGAAAGCGAAGACGAACCCGCACCAAAGAAGGGCGAACAACCCCCTGTGCCCTCTAATCAGCTTGTAACCGTCCGAAATCTCAGAGAAAAGCTCTCGAACTTTATTGGAAAAGGACGAACTGTGGTCAGCTTCGTCGAGTCCTCCTGCGTCTATCCGCGCGGCGAGGACGGCTAAAGAAGCGAAAAGCGCTCCCAGCACGTCGAGGACAATCATAGCGGTAATGCCCGCCACGGGATAAATCACTGCTGCAAGCGCGGCGCCAAGAATGTATCCGCCGGACTGAATCGCCTGAGTCACCCCCGATAGGCGAACGAGATGCTCTGGCGGGGCGAGATGGGGCGTGAGGGATTGGGAGGCTGGCGTGTAGAACGAAGTGCCAACTGCACGGAGAAACAGGGCGATGAGAATTAGCCATGCAGGTAAGCTGCCGGCCAACGAGGCAATCGTCAAGGCGGCGCCCACCGCGGCAATGAAGAGGTCGGTGCCGATGAGGACACGTTTCAAAGGCAGTCTGTCGACAAGGGCGCCCGCAAGGATTCCGAACAAAGCAATCGGCAGAAAGCCTGCCAGCGATGCTAAGGAGAGGAGAGAAGACGACCCTGTCGTGAGGGCGAGATGCCAAATAAGACCCATTTGGAGAATCGAACTCGTCAATGTCGAAACGAGCTCCCCGCCCCATACGAAACAAAGCTTGAATTGCCATGAATGGCACAGCAGAGCAGACCTGCCCCGAGAGGTTTCAAATATCATGGTTATGTCCAATCGTGAAATGGCGTGCAGAAAAACAGCGCGACGCCACAACAGCGCCGCTTTCTAGGCGCTCATCCACGTGCGGAAAAGACCAACCACGACACCCCTCCTTTGTTAATTCGGTCTGGCAAACCATGTAATATTAACGAGGCTTGAGTTTGCCTGTCAAGAATCGACCATCGGAAAGGGCAATCCTCTCTGGCCATTCGATTCCTTTTGTATCTATGGCTGCATTTACGTTATGTGGTTATTTATTTCGTTAGAATTCCCAAGCAAAACGCTTTTATGCACCATGTCTGCGCAAGCGAGAAAAGCCATTTCTAAGCCTCGGTCCACGAAAATGTCAACTTGGCTTTTCATTGAGCCGATACTTCCAACACCGCTGAAAACGAACCAAACGCGTAGCTCTTGCGTGTCCGCAACTCGCACCATCAAAGTATGCAAGCATCCTGATGAGCAGGATAGCCTCTGATCGTCTGTATCTCAATTCGGAACAAAGATCCTGGGAAAAAGGGGATGCGGCGCCGAACGCGAACAATGTGTGTACGCTGTCGAGAAATGAGGCGCGCGCCGAGAAACCGGTGGTCCATACTCCACGCCGCACCCCCAACTGAGCCTCGTAGGATTGGACCTCTTTAAGCAACGGTTCGAGGTCTTTTTCGCGCTCAGCGGCGTCCCTGGCCTTGTCTTCGATGCCGGCGAGTTGCTCGGTAATCCAATCGATTACCTGACCGACGTCGTTGTACCTGCCCTCGATCTCGTTTCTTGCCGCCTGTCGTGCCTCGGCGGGCTTTTGGAGGTAATCGTCATGAAGGGCTGCGTAGGTCCTAGCGATGTCCAGGGCGTTTTTGACCTTCGCCCTCTGGTCGCCGGCGATCATGGAGGCGATCGATTCCAGCTTGGCGTCGATGCACTGGAGGCTGTCGCTGATTTCGGTCATGTACGCCTGACCGACAACCATCGCCGCTGCGGCAAGGCCGACGCTGGCGATCTGTGCGGGGCTGACCCCAGCGGCTTTGAGGGAGACGTCGCCGCTCAGGCGACCTTTCGGGTCTCGGACGAGGGCCCTTACCGCTTCCGGATCCTTCTTCGAGGCGACGAGGTCCTTAAAGCTGTAGCCTTCGGGAACCTCGACTTTGTAGAGCTGTTTTCCTCGACGAGGTCTATGACGTCCGAGGCGAGGCCGAGAATGGCGTCCGCCCGCTCTCCGATGCCGACGTTGTTCTCTTTGCCCGCATCGGCGTTCGCGACGAGCCTGATGTTCTCCAAGTCCTCGACGGGAACGACCTCGACGCTGATTGGCGCAAGTTCTTTGTCGCTCATGCTCTTAGCGCCTATCTCGCCTCATCGGAACGCGCCAGGACGTCCCATTTGTTGTACGAGCCCTCGGCCTGAAGATCCCTGACGAGGGCCTCATAGCGGGTCTCGAGGTCTTTCTCCTCACACGGGAAGAGCAGAATCATCATTGGTCTTTTGAACTTGAAGTCAGCGTAGACGTCGATGTTGCCGAAACCGTAAAGCTGTGTGTATATGCTGAAGCCCATGGATTTGCCGCAACCGACATAGACGTCCTCGTAGGCGGAAGGGTCTTTCTCTCGTGCCGATTTCATCGTGACGACGGCGTAGCAGCCGGCGATCGCCATGTACCCATCGCTGAGGTCGGCTTCGCTGGAGACGTTGTTCTCGAAGTTCTCGAAGAAATCTTTTGCGGAGGTCGGCGGAAGCGAGCTTGCCACGGCCTTCTTGCGGGATGCCTCGAGTGACTTTTGCTGCTCCTTCTTGTCTTTGATTGCCCGACCCTTTGAAAGGAATGAGTCCCTGGCTTCTCCCAGGCTATCTGCCGCCTGCTTCCCCCTTTGCTGCCCCCAGTCGATCAGAGCGGGCCCGTATTTGTTCACAGCGGGCTCAACGAAGGGCAGAACGTCTTTTCCGATGTCGATGGCCCTTTTGACGTCTTGCAGCTTAATCTTTCCCAATTGCGTACCTCTATTCATGGACAACCGGAAGCTTATCGAGAAGCAGCCGGCAGCGTCTTGTTTCTATCAAGTGCGTAAATTATCTCACCACATGCAAGACCCCTTGCCGAGATATAGCGGCAAGGGGTCGAAGGGCCATATTCGGTTGTAGTTTCGATCTGCAAGTCCTAGTCTCGGTCGTCGTCGCCGGCTGCGCAGCAGGCGTAGGCCGTGAGCGTGAGGAGCCCCATGAGGAGCCCTATTCCGAAGGGCGCGAATCCCATGTTTCCACCTCCTTCGCGTAGACCACGGTGCGGGAGTTGCTCGTCTGGTAGCTGCACGTCACGAAGGCCCAGGCATGCGCGATGTCCGCCGAATCTTCCAGGACGACCTCGCACTGGGACAATTTGTCCCCGAGGTAGGCGTCGAGCTCCGCAGCGCCGGCGAAGTCGGTCCGCTTGCCCTCTGAGCTCGCGTCGACCACGTCAGCCGCGAAGACCTCGAGCTCGATCGCATTCTCGCGGGTGTAGACCCGGATGGTGCGGTGCCCCTCGGCGAAACCGCGCGACGAGTATTGCGCGAGCGGCGCGAACATAGTGCCGTCGGACATGTGGTGCCCGTAGACGATGACGAGCGGGCTCTCGGCGCCCTGCGCGCACCCGGCGTCGATGTAGGGAGCGCCCCACGCTGATCTTTCGCCGCCGGCGTCGTGCGTGAGGTAGAAGTCGGGCGATTCGGGCCGGCCCTGGACGATCGGGTAGTCGACGGTCGTGCCCGGCACGCGCACCCAAGCGACGACGGAGGCGGGAAGGGCGTCCCAGTCGATGCCGCCTCCCGTCTCTTGAGCCTCCATTGCCGCATCCTTTTCCGCAGCAGGCGCCTCGTGCACCCCGTAAGGGTTCCTCTCGGGCAGCGGCAGGACGGCGAGCGCCGCCAGCGCCAGCAACGCCACGGCAATGGCGAGTGCCGTGGCGGCTTTCCCTTTGTTCATGTCCTCCCCCGTTCGCAGGGGAGGCCCCGGGCGGGCGCCCAGGGCCTCCGGTTCGGTATCGATGCGGCGCCGCTACTCTTCCGGCTCTTCGGCAGGCTCTTCGGCTGCCGCGTCCTTGCTTGCGCCGGCCGTCTTGCGCTTGCGGTACGCGAGCACTCCGCCCGCGCCCGCCGCAGCTGCTAGAGCGATGCCCGCGGCCACGGCGTAGCCGGTGGCGTCGGGGGCGTCGGCCCCGGTCTTGGCGTAGGGCTCCTCGGGCACCTCGGGCGTGTCGGGGTTGTCCACGACGACGCTCTGCTCGGCGGAGTCGATGTCCTCGTGGGTCGCAACGACGTTGCCGGCGGAGTCCAGGACCTTCTCGAAGACGACGAGCTCGTCTCCCTCGGCCAGGCCCTCGGTGTCGAACTCGAAGGCCACCTCGACGGTGCCGGAGGGCGCCTCTGGCTCGAAGGGCGTGCGCGCGGTCACCTCGTTGCCGTCCTTGTCGAGGAACGGCTCTCCGGTGCCCTTGTCCATGAGCGTGCCCACGGCGATGTAGGTCTCGCCGGGGACGAGGCCCTTGTAGGCCACCGTGTCGACGACCTTTGCCTTGCCGGCCTCGATGACCTGGTCGCCGTCGGCGGCGTCGGCCGCCTGGGTGCCCACCTCGACGGCGACGTGGACGGTCTGGCCCTCGTCGGAGAGGTCCGCGTGCGACGCCACCTCGGCGCCGTCCTTGCGAAGGCTCTCGAACACGACCAGGTCGCGGCCGCCGAGCAGGCTCGCGTCGAAGGAGATCTCTACGTCCTGGCTGCCCGTCGAGAGCGCGGGCGCGAACTCGGCCTTGGCCCCCACGGGCTTGCCCGAGGCATCGGTCACGGGCTCGCCGGTCGCCTTGTCGACGAGGGTTGCCGAGAGCTCGTACTCCTCGCCGGCCTTCAGCCCCTCGTAGGCCACCGCGTCGACGACCTTGGCCTCGGCGTCGGCCGAGACGTCCTTGTCGCCGTCCGCCCCGTCCTTTGCCGTGGTGGAGATGCGCGGGCCCTCCTGGTCGTCAAGGCCCATCCACACGGCCTTGGCCACCGTCGAGTCGCGCTCGACCCAGAAGCTCCTGGTGATGAGCTCGAGGCCCTCGTTGGCCTCGCAGCGCAGCTCGGTCATGGTGTAGGCGCCGTACGGCAGTGCCGCCAGCGAGTCGTCGACCGGCGCCGAGGAGCCGTCCTCGCCGAGCGAGAACCAGATGCCGGCCTTCGGGTCCATGTCGGCGGCAGCAATCGGGCCCTCATGGCCGAGCAGGGCGTCGTTGGCGTTGGTGTCCCTCGAGTGCCTGTTCCAGCTGCTCGCGGTCGACGCGTCGCCGTTGCGGTCCGTCACCAGCACGTGCGTCTCGCCGGTGGCCGCGTTCTCGATGGCGAACGGGACCATGAGGCCGGCGTTGTCGGTCTCGCTCTTCTTGGAGAGCTCGAGGTCGTTGCGCACCACCTGGTCGCGGAACTCGAGCGCGGCGCCGTCCGCGGAGGCGCTCACGATCTCGCCGCCGGTGCGGACCTCGAAGGTGCGGGGCTCGCCGTCGGTCAGCAGGTAGCTCCCGTTCGTCGCCGTCTCCCGCACGTCGTAGGTCCCGTACGGCAGTGCGTCGGCCGCGGTCTGCGCGGTGTAGACGCCGGCCTCGTCGTTCCATGCGGTGGTCAGCGTGGCCACGGCTTCGCCCGGCTCGCGCCATTCGCCGTCAACGAGGACCTTGTGCGCCGAGCGGTTCGTGACGGTGAACTCGATCCCGTCGAGGCCGGGGTGCTCGCCAGGCGCCTCCTTGTGGCCGCTGCCCGCGAGCGCCTCGGACGCCTGCAGCTCCTTGTCGGACTTGGTCACCTGCACGCCGCCGCGGAAGACCTCGTCGGTCACGGGGTCGCCCGTGAGGTCGCGCACCTCGCCGGCCTTCACGGTGAACGCGACGGAGGCGTCGCTGGCGTCGTAGCCCTCGGGCGCTCCGGACTCGACGATGCGATAATTGCCTGCGGGAAGTGCGTCGGCGCCGGTCGCGGCGACGTGCGACCCGTCCTCGGGCGCGGTCTTGATCGTGGCGCAGACCTCTCCGTCGGCGTAGTACTTGCCGCCGACCAGCACGTACCGGCCGGTCTCGTTAACGACGGAGAAGCTCGCGCCGTCGAGCGAGGCGTCGCCCTGGGGCTCCGCGCCCGCCTCGGAGTCCTCTTTGGCGACCTTGACGCCGCCCGTGGACCAGCTGAAGCTCACGAGCGTCTGTGAGCCGCCGCCGGTCCTGACGCAGAACGCCTCGAACCCGGCGGAGACCCTGCCGGCGCCCGCCTTCATCTTGGCGAAGGTCCCGCCGATCAGCTCGGATTTCGCCCAGGAGGCGAACTCGGCGCTCGTGCCGTGCGTGGCAGCCGACTCGGACCCAGAGTAGGCGTAGGCGATGAGCACATGGCTCGCCGCGGCGTACTTCGCGTCGTCCCAGCCGCCGCCGTCGTACCAGCTGCCCGGGAACATCGACGCGTCGAAGCCGGGAGAGCCGAACGAGTACCAGATCGCCGCTGTCACGTCGCCGCTCGGCACGGGGCTCGTCGAGTAGGAGCCCGGCGCGGGCGTCGGGGACGAGGGCTCGGCGCAGTAGGCGATGTTCCCGTCGGCGCTCATCCACGTGGTGGCGAAGCCGCCGTAGGGGATCTTGCCGCCGACGGACACGTCTACCGTGCTCGGCGCGGCGTAGGCGGGCGAGGCCGCCACGGAGGCGAGCAGCGCCCCCGCCGCCAGGATGAGCGCCATGGCGCATCGGAGGAGCTTTTCCTGCAGGGTGCAGTCTTTCGCTGCGTTCATCTTTCCGCCTCCCTATCTCTCGACGCTTCGCTGTGCGCGGGGCGCCTCGTGCTCGGTAGCGCGGCTCGCCTGGCGGGCGTGCTCGGCGCGCTCCGCGAGGTAGCGCGAGCGCCCTGCGTCAACGGCCTCCTTGAGCTGCGCCGGCATGACCTTCACGGTGTCCTTGACCGCGCGTCCGCCCTCGTCGAGCTCGGGCTGGCCGTCCGGGCCCATCACCGTCTTCCTCAGCCACACCTCGCGGTTCGCGAGCAGCGGTATGTCCCGGAAGTCGGCCCCCTCGAAGCGGCTCTCGTTAACGAACATGGGGCTGAACTCGTAGCCTCCCACGTCCATGCCGTCGACGACGGTGCCCTTGGGAAGGGTCGCCGAGTTGAAGGTCCTGGCCTCGCCGGTCGCGCGGTCGGTGTACTCGATGCCCTCGCGCACGAAGCTCTTGTGCAGCGAGAGGTACACGTTCTTCCTCTCTTCCATGTCTTTCCTCCTTTTCGTTTTCAATCGGTCCTTGTCTTCATCCGCCGGGACGCGTGCCCCGGCGCGGCGCCCCTATCTCATGGCGACCGCCCCCTTCCTCGCTTTTCCGCTAGAAGCCGCTCACGATGTCGCGCGCCCAGGAGCCGCTCTTCACGAGGGCCAGGATGAGCAGCACGCACATGGCCAGGTACTGCAGCGCGTAGGTGAGCCCGTTCGCGACCGCGTCGGCCGGGGTGCCCGTCCCGGGGTTCGCCCCGGTGAGCCCGCCGAGCACGAGCGGGAACGATATGAGCAGCACGAGGATGATGACGCCGGCGATGCAGACCGCCCCGAAGCTCTTCAGGTAGCCAAGGCCTATCTGGCGCGTGGCGTCCATGCCGAGGAACGCCAGCGGGATCGGGGCGAACGCGGCCATGATGTAGAGCTGGAGCGCGCGGGCCCAGCAGACCACGAGGGCGACGACGTAGGCCGCCAGCACCACGACCCAGCTGATGAGGCTCACGACGAGCATGGCGATGAGCGACGGGATGTCGTCGTCGGTGGTGACGACTGACACCTCGGGCAGGTCGAGCGCGCCTCCGGCGCCGAAGAGCGCCTCGACTCGGTCGATGGCGAGCCCGCAGACCTCGTAGATCGACGCCATCAGGTCGAAGCTGTTCTGTATGAGGAACAGGAACACGGCGAAGAACACGAGGAGGAACACGACCTCCTTGACGCCGGGAAGGCTCTGGCTGCCGTCCATGCGCTGGGATATCTCGATGAGCTTCAGGGTGAAGACCAGGCCGAGCACCCCGCACCCGATCGGCAGGATGGCAACCTGCCATACGCCCCGGGCGACGTCGTGCATGGTCAGGTCGCTCGAGCTCGTGAGCATGTGCGCGAAGTCGGCCGAGAGGATCCCGTTCGCGCCGATCGACCCGAGCACGCCCGTCTGCGCCTTGAACATCCAGTTGCAGCAGTCGCGCAGAAGGCCGCACAGCCAATCGTTGACGTCCCCGGCTATGTCGGCGTATGCCGGCTGCGCGGGGACGAGCAGGAGCGCGCAGAGGGCGAAGGCGGTCGCGGCGGAGACGGCGAAGACCCTTCGGCGTCGCGATTCAAGCGCCCGCACGGCTACATCGCCTCCAGCGAGCCGCCGCGCGAGACCACGGTGACCACCGTCGAGGCGGGGTCGTCGAGCGTGAAGGTCGTCGACGCGACGTTCCAGGCGTAGTCGAGCCACACCTCCTTGTCCCAGGTGGCTCCCGTCGCCCGCGGGGACACCTTCGCCGCCTTCCCGGCGACGGCCTCCTCGATGGCGGCGACGTCCGCGCCCAGCGCCTCGGAGAGGCGGTCGTCGGTGCCGGTCACGGAGAACGCTCCGTCTTGCGCCTTCTGGGGCACGTAGGCCTGCGTCAGGAGGTCGCAGGCCAGGGTGCGGGCGTCCCCGCCGCCCGAGACCTGGATGAGCGACAGGCCTCCCGCCTTGTCGCCGGTTCCCTTGACGTCGATGGGCACGCTGAGCACGCCGCCGGCCTCGGAGGGCTCCTCGGCCGAGAAGAACCAGGCGCGCTCGGTGCCGCCCGCGCTCTCCACCATGGCGCCCTCGACGATCCGCAGCGTGGCGGTCGGGTCGTCGGCGCCCGTCCACGCGGTGTTCCAGAGCGCCTCGGCGCCCGAGGCGGCCTTCCCGGTTGCCGCGTCGGCGCCTGCAGCCGCGGGCTGCTCTTGCTCCTGGGGACTATCCTGCGCGCCTTCCTGCGGGGCGATGGCGCAGCGCGCCGCGCCCGCGCCGAGCGCCACGGTGAGCGCGCCTGCCGCGACGGCGGCCATGACCCTTGACTTTCCCTGCATTGGTTTCTCCTATCTCGCGGTGAGCGCGCAGCTGAAGCTGCCGATGCCGCTCGCTATGCGGCACACGTCGCCCGTTCGCGGCTCGTGTATGTACCTGTCGTCGCCGATGTAGATGGCCACGTGGCCCGAGCGGTAGAGGATGTCGCCGGGCTTCGCCTCCGAGAGCGGTATGCGCCTGAGCTCCTCGTACTGGGAACCCGTGTAGTGGCTTATGCGGATGCCCGCCTGCGCGTAGCAGTACTGCGTGAGCCCGCTGCAGTCGAGCGCCTTGCCGGGGGTCGAGCCTCCCCACACGTAGGGCACGCCGAGCTGGCTGTACGCCGCCTCGACGATCGCGTTCCCGTTCGCGGTCGAGTCCTTCAGGTCCTCGACCGTCATGGAGTCGAGCCGGTAGAGGCCCCATTGCGCCATGATCGACTTCAAGGACTCGACGTAGGACGAGTCGGTCGCCCAGCCGGCGTCCTTGAGCCCCTCGGCCATCCTGTCCGAGTCGTGCCTCTCGATCGCCTCCCGGATGAGGGCGTTGCCCGAGTAGCGCTCCGCCTGCAGGAAGACCCTGCTGCGGAAGCGGATGCACTCGGCGTCGCCGGTGAAGCGGATGAAGCTCGCCGTGATCTGGGTGTGCTCGCCGGGCACGTACTCCTCGCTGGTGGCCCAGTTCGCCTTGCCGGCCACCTCGGGGCAGCCCGCGTAGCCCGACCACCACTTCATGCCGAAGAGGTTGTGGTCGCGCTCTGCGAGCTGGCTCATGCGGTCGCCCTGGCCGGACTCCTGGATGATCTGCGCGATGGTGCAGCCCGCCGGGTGCCCGTACTCCTCCTGGCACTCGAGCGCCGCCTCGACCATCTCGTAGGTGATGTAGGGCGGCAGCCCCTCGAGGCCCTGCTTGGAGGCCGCGTCGTCCCAGAAGCCGAACAGCGCGCTCAGCAGCTGCGCGACGGCGAGCGCGCAGGCGACGAAGGCCACGATGCCGGCCACCGCCCCGAGCAGGGCGGGCGCTGCGCCCGAGACCGCGCCCGCGATCGCGGAGGCGGCGCCCTTCGACCCCGCGGCTCGGGCCGCCTCGCCCGACGCCTGCGCGGCCGCCTGGGCCGCCTGGTGCTTGGCCGGGGCGGTCGCGCCGGCTGCCTCGGGGCCGCGCGCGCCTCCCTTTGGGGCGCCGAGCGCGGTCGCCGCCTTGCGGCTGCCTTGGGCTGCTTTCTTCGCCTTCCTCTGCCGCAGCCTTCCCGCGGCCTTCTTGGCCGCACGCCCCGCGTCGTACATGCCCGAGGCGCCCTCGAGCTCCTCCGAGTCGTCGAGCTGGGAGACGGCCTCCCGGGCGATCGCCAGCTTCGCCGCATCGACGCGCGAGCGCATCGCGGCCGCCGCGCGCCGGTCGCCGGCTGGTTGGGACAATTTGTCCCCGAGCCCGCCTTCCGGCGCGTCGGGCCTGGAAGGGCGCCCCTTCGCCGTTGCGGCGGGGCCTCCCGCCTCGTCGAGCGGGCCGGCACCCTCCGAGACGTTTCCCAGGGCGTCGCGCTCGGTCTCCGCGACGTCGCCCGCGGTGAGCACGTCGCGGCGCTGCGCCCCGACCACCTCGAGCATCCCGCCGCCCTCGCTCGGGCCGGCCATTCCTATTCCTCCGCCTCTCGCGCCGCCCGGCGCATCTCGCGCTCGGCGACCTCTGCGGGCTTGGTGTTCCACAGGTCGTAGAGCGGGCCTTTCGGGAAGTCGTCGGTGATGGGCACGCGGATCCCGGCGCTGATGAGCAGGCCCTCGCCGGGCTTGACGGCGTCGCCGATGTAGCCGCGCTCCGTGGCGGAGAGCTGGAGCATCTCCGCCCATGCGTCGAGGTCGGCGGTGGACTGCTTGTGCAGCAGGAAGAACTCGGAGTTGAGCACCATGTCGCGGGCCTCGGCGTTGGCCAGCATGTGGCTCGTGTTCTGGCTGATGCCGGTGCAGATGAGGCCGAACTTGCGCCCCTCGCGCCACAGGCGGGCGAAGTACTCGACCACCGTCGGGTGCGCGAAGAGGCTCTGCACCTCGTCGATGTAGAGCCAGGTGTAGTTGGGGCGCGGCGGCGTTACCATCACGCGGTTGCGCACCATCTCGAGCGCCGTGATCATGCCGAACACGCGCATGTTCTGGCCGAGGCCGTGCATGTCGATGTTGGTGATGCGGTTGTCGAGCGCCACGTTGCTCTGGCCGTTGAAGAAGGAGAACGCGCCCTTCACGTAGCGCTCGTAGCGCAGCGCGATGTCGGCGGCCTCGGGCTCGGGCTGAGCGAGCAGCGCCGCGTGGAAGTCGCCGAGCGTGGGCAGGCGGCCGTCCCTCGCGCACTCCCGGTACGCCTCGCCGACGCAGCGGGCGATGATCGAGCGGTCGCGCTCCGGCAGGCCCTCGCGGCCCTCGGCCATGAGCGCGCTCGAGAGCGCGAGCACCGCGTCGGTCTTGTACGCGAGCTTGGCGGCGTCGGCGCGGTCCGCGACGTCGGCGGTGTCGAGGGGGTTGAGCACCGCCGAGCATCCCGGGGCGAGCTCGACGTTCGCGCCGCCGAGCGCGCCGACGAGGTTGCCGTACTCGCCGGCCGGGTCGAAGATCACGACCTCGTCCTCGGGGTGCGCGAGCACGGTGTTGGTTATCTCGCGCTTCACCGAGAAGCTCTTGCCCGAGCCGGGCTTGCCGCACACGAAGCCCATGGGGCTCGCCAGGCGCTTGCGGTCGCACAGCACCAGGTTCCCGCTCTCCCTGGACTGCCCGTAGTAGCCTCCGCCCGCCTCGTCGAGGCTCTGGCTGGCGAAGGGCATCTGCATGGCCACCTGCCCCGTGGTGAGGTAGCGGCTCACGGTGACGTGGTTGTCCCCGAGCGGGAGCACCGAGTTGAGAGCCTGGCGCTGCCGGAAGTGGAGCGGCTCGAGGCCGATCGTGCAGCCCTGCGCGACGCTCGTCACCTGCTGGACGCGGCGGTCGAGCTCCTCGAGGCTGTCGGCCCAGGTGTAGACGAGGCCCGTGTAGACGAACAGGCGCTCGGACTTGTTGCGCAGGAAGTCGAGCAGCTCCTCGGCCTCCTCCTTCGAGAAGCGCAGCTCGGGCGGCAGGATCTGGTAGTCGTAGCCCTTCTTCACGGCGCTCATCTGCTCGTCGATGATCTCCTTGTCCATCCAGTCGATCTGGCGCTTCACGAGCGCGAGCGCCTCGCTCTGCGCGATGGGCTGCACGTGCAGCGTCACGTTGAGCGGCAGCGGCAGGTCGATGATGGAGGCGAGGTAGGTCTCCTCGATGACCGACCCGAAGCTGCGCACCGCGAGCACCGCGCCGTAGCGCCCGTCGCTGCGGAAGCAGTCGGACCTGCCCTCGGGCTTGAAGTCGAGCGTGGAGGGCATGACGAAGTCCTTCGTGCGCGCTCCCGACGTCGGGGACAATTTGTCCCAGGAGAACTCGAAGCGCGACCCCGGGCGCAGCTGCCCCTGCAAAAGCTCGAGCCTCTCGACGCCGTCGAGGGCGCGCGACGAGCAGCGTATGCGCGCGAGCGTCTGCTCCACGTCGCCCCGGATGCGCGCGAGCTTGGGCACCGCGGCGTCGACGTCGTCGGCGCCCACGGCGTAGGTCAGGTAGCGGTGGCGCACGAGGTTCGAGACGCCCTCGCGCATCTTGTCGTTGAGGATCCGGTTGTACTCTTCGGCGAGCCCGGCGGTGGCGCGCTCCCCGGGCTCGAAGAAGACCTTGCGGCCGACCTCGTCGGCGGGGATGGGCGCGTTCACTACCTGGAGCTGCACGTGGGAGTCCGCCGGGAAGTAGTTGAACAGCGAGCTCATCACGGTGAAGGCCGTCTCGCGCGCCTCCTTGCGCGCGGACTGGTAGCTGATGTCGGAGAACTCGACCGTCTGGCTGAACACCCCGGGCATCACCTGGGCGATGCCGTCCCTGTACATGGCGTCGTAGCCGACGTAGGCGGCCATCTCGCGCGAGCGGTCGCGCTCCCGGCGGCGCCTCTGCCGCTCGGCCTCCGCGCCCTTCGAGGCGTCCTTGCGCCCGCCCGTGCCGCCGAGGAGCAGCCCGAGGGTGCTCGGGCGCTTCGGCCTATTCTCCTTGTTGCTTCTTGCTCGGCTCATAGAGCTCGGCTCCTTTCTTCCTTTCCCTGCGCCTCGCGCGACGTCCCGGGCGGCCCGGGCGCGGCGAGCCCTCGGGGAGGCTCCCGGCGAGGCAGGGCTCGTACGCGAGCAGCTGCGGGGAGAACTCGTGTGCCGCCAAAAGCGGCAGCAGCTCCTCGGCGCGCATGCCGAAGGGCCGCCAGAACCCGGCGAGCCAGAACGGCATGCTGCAGAGCATGATCGGGAAGGCCGCGTCCGCGACGTCGGCGTGCAGGCCCAGGTGGACGAAGGCCGCCGCCCCGACCGCGCTGCCGAAGCCGAGCGACACGCATGCGAGCGTGCGCAGGCTCATCTTCCCGACGATCTTCTCCTCGTACTCCCCGATGTCCTTCTGCACCGGTATCCGGAGCGCCATCCGCGACGCCCCCTATGCCGGCAGCCAGGACGTGTCCAGCTGCCCGAAGTAGACCGACGCGGCGATGATGATCGCGCCGCCGGCGATGGTGGAAATGGCGGTCGCGATCTGCGGGCCGCCCTGCTGCTCCCTGATGGCCAGGCCGAGCGAGACCGCTCCCCACACGACCAGGAAGCCGCCGAGGAAGGTCACGCAGCCCGACACGAGCTTGATGACGTTTGCGAGCATGCTGCTCTCCTTTGCTTTCGGTTGACGATGTTCCTTGCTGCTCCTCCCCCGCGGCGGGGGAGGCCCGCGCCCTCCGCGGCCCCGTCACGAGGCGCCGTCCTTCCGCCTGCGGTACTCCGCGAAGTCGAACGGGCCGCGGCGCGTGGCCTCCTCGAGCAGGCGCGAGCGCGGGTGGCGCTCGAGCCGGTACTTCCGGTCCATGAGCGGCATGCACCCGTTCACGAGCACGAGCGCGTCCTCGCGCGGCATGCGCGCCACCTCGGCGGGCTGTATGAGGTCGCGCTCGGAGATGCCGCGGTTCACGGTCCGGGTCCAGCCGGCGCCCCGCGAGTCGCTCTGCGTCTCGCTCGCCACCGTCTGCTTGCCGGCCATCTTGCTGATCTCCTCGTTGGTCTCGTTCGCCTTGCCGCCCAGGTAGAGCAGCGTGTCGCAGGCGTTCACGATGGTCTCGGCGTTATTGTCGCCGTAGGTCTCCTTCAGCTGCGAGAGCGACTGGGCGATCATCGAGACGGCGATGTTCCTGCTGCGGGTGACGGCGATGGTCCGCTCGAAGTCGGGTATGCGCCCGATGTTGGCGAACTCGTCGAAGACGAAGTGCACCGTCGTGGGCAGCGAGCCGCCGTGCGCCTCGTGCGCCTCGGCGCAAAGCGCGCTCACGGCCGTATCCATGAGCAGGGCGAACAGGAAGTCGAAGGTCGAGTCGGTGTCGCTCATAGACGCGAAGAGCGCGACCTTGGCGCCCTCGTCGCCCATGTGGGCGAGGTCGAGCTCGTCTTTGGAGGTGAGGTCGCGCACGGCGCGGATGGAAAGCGGCTTCAGGCGGACGTTGCAGCTCGAGAGCATCGACTTCATGGTGTCGCCGGCGGCCACGCGGAACTCGCGGTAGCTCGCGAGCGCGAAGTCGTCGGGCGGCGCGGGCTCGCGGACCTTGACCCACTCCCACGCGCCGTCCTCCTCGGAAAAGCCGCGCAGCGATCCGCCCTCCGCCGAGGCGCCGCCGCGCCTGACGTAGCGCTCGCCGGTCTCCAGCTCGCGGAACACCATGTCGAGCGGGCTCATGTAGCCCGGGTCGTCGCGGGCGTCGGCGAGCGAGAGCAGCGTGAGCAGCCCGTCGAGGTTTCGGTCGGCGGGCTCGCAGTGCATGACGAGGTAGGCCGTGAGCGCGGTGTAGACCAGGCGCTCGGCCTTCTCCCAGTAGGGGTCGCCCTTGTGGTCGGCGTCGCCCTCGGTGTTGGCGACGATGCCGCGGGCGAAGCGGATGACGCCCGCCTCGTCGCGTATGTAGGCTATGGGGTTGAAGCGCATGGAGCGCGTGAAGTCGATGGTGTCGAACGCGCGGATCTCGTAGCCGAGCTCCGCCAGCGCGCCGCCCATCTCGCGGATGAGCGTGCCCTTCGGGTCGGTCACGAAGAAGCTGGCGTTGGCCTGCAGGAGGTTCGGCTTGACGTAGTAGCGCGTCTTGCCGGTGCCGGGTCCTCCCACCACGAGCACGTTGTCGTTGGTGTCGGTGGAGAGGTCGAACCTGCGGCTCACGAGGCGGATGCGCGCGTTGTCGGTGAGGATGATGTTGTTGTCGGGGTCCTTGGGGTCGCCGAAGGGCGCGATGTCCTTGCGCGTGGCCCACCTGGAGCTACCGTGCTCCTCGCCGTCGCGCCGGGCCCCCTTGGTCCCCAGTGAGCGGGCCCAGGCGAGGAGCGCGCCGCACGCGCAGGCGGTCCCGGCGCACAGGGGAACCGCCTCCGCGGAGAAGACGCGCCCCGCGCGGAGCGCCGCGGGGATCGCCGCCATGGCGGCCTCCGGGTCGAGGATCGGGCTCGTGCCCGACGCCGCGATTGCCGCGGCCGCGAAGTCTCCCGCGGCGAACGCCGCCGCGGCCAGCGCGGCCGCCGCCTGCCACCTCATCTCTCGGGCCCCTCGATCTGGCGCGGGCCGCGGTCCCGGCCGATGCCCTGGCTGTGGGCCCTCGACGCCTCGCGCGCCCGCTCGGCGCGCTCCGCCAGCCGCTCGGGCGCCTGGCGCCTCTCGGCGATCTCGGAGAGCCGCTCCCTTGCGCGATCGGCGGCCTTGCCCGTCTCTTGCTCCAGCTGGCGGAAGGCCTCGTCGACCTCGGGGGCGTCCTCCACCTTGAAGAGCAGCCAGTCGCGGCCCTCGCCGGGGATGATGTGGTGCTCGACCGACGCGGCGCGCAGCTTGTCGGAGACGACCTCCTTGATCGTCGCGTACTCGGGAAGCCCAGAGAGCTCCTCGAGGCTGAGCTTCGCGTAGGCCGGCACGCCGTCGGCCGCGATGGCCTCGGCGCGCCCGCCGGCGATGGTCCCGCGGATTCCCGCGAGGCGCTCGGAGAGCTCCCTCGCGCTGCGCGCCATTGCCTCGGCGCCGGCCTCCTGGCCGATCCTCAGCATCCAGTCGAGCAGCTTGCCGCCCGCCTCGTCCCCGTAGTCGCTCGCCATCCCGCGCCTCCCTTCCAGTCGAGATGAAAAGGGGCGCCTTCGCGCCCCGGTCGTCCCTATTCGGCCCCGACGGCCCTCTCGCGCGCCATTGGGGCGCGGGCTTCCTGCCCGGCGTGCGCGCGGCTCGCCTCGCGGGCGGACGCGGCGCGCTGCGCCAGCGGCTCGGGAGCCTTCTCGTGCAGATGGGCCCACTCGCCGCTGCGGCACTGCTCTGGCGTCGCCTCGCACATGTCGCGCATGGCGCGCTCGAACCGCTCGGGCTCCTGGGCGATGGCGCCGAAGCTCCAGCTCTCGAAGCCGGTCCACGCGTCGCCGTCGCGCTTGAGCGTCCACCACTCGTCGCCGCCGTTCACCTGCTGGATGAACGCGAGGTCGCGGTAGCAGAACCCCTGGCGTATGGCCCAGTTGCCCGAGCCGAGCGCCTCGCGGAGCCTGTCGACGCTGTCCGTGCGGGAGAACTCGTAGGGGTACTCCTCGAGGAACGGGTCGTCCTGCCAGTCGAAGCCGCCGACCTTGAGCCAGCCGTTCTCCTGGCACTTCTCCACGAGCCCGTCGTGCTCGCGGCCGGTTATCCTCTCGAAGCCGTCCATGGGCCCTCCGCCTTTCGTTTGTTGCTTGGCGGGCGGCGTCCTCGCGATGGGGCACGGTGCGAGTCGGAGCAGGCGTGCGTGCTGGCGCGTCGGCGCCGCCCAAGACGTGTATAGCGATTTCGATTGCGGCGGCGACCGGGGCCGCCCGCGATGGGTCGAGCTGGGTCGAGCCGTCCGCGCCTCCACGGGAAGCGCACAAGCTAGCCGAGCCGGCGCCTGTCCCTTCCGCCCAGGTAGACGGGCCTGCAGGTCTGGGAGATCCTGCTCGCGATCGCCTCTGCCGTTACGCGCTCGCCGCGCCTCGCGAGCCTGTCCGCCAGCGCGCCCGGCGCGTAGTTCGACGTGACGATGGTCGGGCGCATGTCCTCGTAGCGCGCGTCGAGCACGCTGAACACGGTGCCGACGGACCATTCCGTCGCGTCCTCCTTGCCGAGGTCGTCGAGCACGAGGACGTCGCACTTGGCGTACCGCGCGACGGCGGCCTCGGTGCCGCCCTCGTCGAACGTGGCCTTCACGCGCTCGAGCATGCCCTTGGCCGTCGTGAAGGCGACGTCGTAGCCGGCCTCGGCGAACAGCCTGGCCATGGCGGAGGCGGCGTGCGTCTTGCCGGCGCCGACGCCCCCGTGTATGTAGAGCCCGGCGCCCCCGTTGCCCGCGAACGAGGCGATGTACTCGGCGAACTCGGAGCGGTCGGCCTCGGCGGCCCAGTAGCGCCTGGGGATGCCCGCGCGCGAGAGCGCCTTCTCCCGGCGGGCGGCCTCCTCCTTGGCGGCGAGGGCCGCGCGCCTTCGCGCCTCGGCCTCCCGCTCGCTGGCTGCGCCCTCGCACGGGCAAGGGGCGGCGGAGACCCAGGCGACCCTGCCCGCCAGCGCCGCGCCGAGCGGATCGAGGGCGGCGCCGCAGTGCGGGCACGCCCTCGGCTCCGGCTCGTCGAAGGAGAGCCCGGCCGCCCGGGCCTGCTCCAGGGTGATGAGTCCCGCTCGGTCCATCGGGCGCCCCTTTCTTATCTTCTGAAGTCCTTGTTGTCCCTTTTGCTTATTGGGTGGCATATCGTCAGGGGTTTCCCTGTCATTTCGTCAGGGGTTCTGGCTGCGAACCCTGACGGTTCGTCATCCTTGTTCGCTGCGAACCCTGTTATTTCGTCACCCTTTCGCGCCGGAAACCCTGACGAATCGTCAGGGGTTGCCAGCGCTCCGGGCGGCAGCCTCTCGCGCACGATGCGGTACCGCTTGGTGGCGTGCCCGCGTGCCGGGGCGTGCATGCCGCACTCTTCGATGAGGCCCCGGTCGAGCAGGTCGCGGATGGCGCGGTGGACGCTGCGCTCCTGCACGTTGAGGAATCGGGCCAGGCCGCCCTTGCTCTCGAAGTAGCCGCACCCGGCGTCGCAGAAGCCGAAGATGCGCGCGTAGACGAGCAGGGAAAGGCCGGAGAGGCCCAGGTCCGCCATCATGAAGTGCCGTACCGTCGTGAACTCGCGCGGGGAGGGGCCGTCGCGCCCCTTCGGGCCTGCGGCCGCCATCGGCGCTAGCCCCTTCTGGGCGAGCCGACGATGCTGTTCCGCTCGACCCATGCGACGAGCTCGTCGTGCAGCACGATGCCGTCGCGCGTCTTGCCGCCGATGTAGCGGATCGGGAACGGGTCGTCGGGGTCCTTGGCGAGCCGGTACATGGCGTCGCGGCTGATGCGCAGCATCGCGCACGCCTCGTCGGCGCCGAATATCGCGTTGGTCGATGCGATGAGCCTCACCTGGCTCCTGCTAATGCTCTTGGTCATGGTCGTCCTCGAGCTCCTTTCGTCTCGAGGCTCCCTCGCGTGCCCGGCCGCGGGCGGCTCCTGGGGCGGTCGCCGCCGTCATTTTCTCCCGCTCCTCGACTCGATGTAGGCGTCCACTGACGCCCTCGACACCAGGAGCTTCCTTCCGAGCCTGTACGAGTCGATCTCTCCCGACCAGATGAGGTCGTATGCCTTGTTTCGGCTTGCCCTCATGTACTCCTGCATCTCGATCACCGTCATCCATTCGTCGCGATCTTGGTTGCCCTCGGGCGCGACGCATTCGGCTGTGCGTGCCATGGTTCCTCCAATCTTCCCGTGCGGCACCGCGCGAGCACACCGCACGGCACCGTGTCCCTTTTCGTCTGCGCGACGATTGAACCGCCTGATGTCGATTGGTGAGCACGGCAGGAGCTGAGACGGGTCGAGATGGGTCGAGCTGGTCGTGTCTTCACGAAACGGCCATGAGCCGCGTGCCTTAGCTGGCAGCTAAGTCCCCGAAAAGTAAAAGGCGCCCATGCGGGCGCCTGCCTAGTAGCTGGAGTTGTTCGGTTGTGGTCGGAATGCTCGTCTTCCACGGTGCTGTCGTCCGGGGTCCGGCATCTGTCGTTCGCCTCTTCTGTCGTGTTTGATGTTGCGTGTTCTGCGAGCGACCTTGCGCGGGCCTGCCGGCCCGTTGCCCCAGGTGCACCCGGATAAATGGTACCCATCCGTTGGAACATGGACATCGCGGGAGGGCTGTTTGGGCAAGCTAGGATGGATGAGCGGCGGGGTTCTAAATGCAATAATTCGAGCTAAAGGGCCTTGTACTCTCTTTTGCAAAACGCGAGGGTGCAATAAACTCGACGATCCCCCTGAACCTTTTCTGAACGAATCAGCTCTTAGGCGGTATGACGCGACACGCATCGGTAGTGCTCGGACTGGGTTAGTCATCGAGTGGGTATAGAACATACGTTCTGTATAACGTTATAGCACCAGGTGGCAGGCGTAGTTTCAATCGAAGCTACGCCTGCTGCTATATATGGGTTGATGGTGGTATCAATGACCGCGATGCTTCTGTTTGCGCTTCAGTTTTCGCTGCTCGAAGCGCGCCTCCGCCTCATCCGCGCGACGCTGGCTTCTTGCTTGAGCCGATTCCCGCTTCATCGTCTCCCGCTGATTCGCGAGCGCCTGCTGCGCCTTGGTGCTCATCGCCGGCTGCTTGAGGGCTTTCGCCGCCTCGCGGGCGCGTCGCTTGGGGTTCTTCGCGGGCTTGCTCGCCTCGGTCGGATCGTGGCCGAAGAACGAGAGCTTCGCCCATTTGTTGACAACGAATCGCAGGATCTCCTCATTGGACGGTTCTGCGCCGAAGACGATGCGGGCGGCGCCGTATCTGCCGTCCTCGACATGCTCCGCCAGCCCGACCCAGAATTGGCCGTCGTGATATACGGTCAGGGTGGACGACACGCTGATCTGCATGGCTGGTTCCTCCTTTATGTAGATGACCATGCAGAGAAGGGACAACCAAGGAGGCAGGTTACTGATGCGGACTCCCGCACGCCCACGACTACCCGACGGGGACTGTGTTTTCATCTCTGGTGCCCGCATTGTAGCACGCGCGGATTCACGATGTTGATTGCCGGCGCCTAGACGGAGATGAAGGCGGTTCGATCTAGGTCAAGCCGGTCGCTCGTTCATGAAGCGGCCGATTCCCTGAAAATAAAAGGCGCCCACGAGGACACCTACAGGCTATCTTCGAACTACTTGGTTTGGGGCAGACGGAGGAAAAAAATAGGGCAGAATCGCTCTCACGATCCCGCCCCGCAAACCCGAGGGTTTCTAACTGGCTCCATTATTCCGGGCTTCTCAGTTCTGTCATTGACCCAGGTATCACCCGTCTCCTATAGCGAGTGAATATAAAAATAGGGCAGAGTCGCTTGCGCAAGTCCGCCCCTAAAACCGTGAAGGTTTTGCTATCTGCAGGCTATTCTACCAACCCGAGCGATTCTGTCAACCTGCGAAGGAACTCGAGCGCGGAGCGAGCTGCGGCGTCGGGCCCCTTGTCGGGCAGCGCCTCGGTTTCGCCGTCGGCCCTGGCGAACATCTCGGCGAGCTCGGATGCGGCGCGCGAGCGCGAGGAGCCCTCGGGTACCAAGCCGGAGTGCGCCACGAGCACGGTCGCGACCTCCTGCATGGCCGTATTCCCCATCCACTTCCTCCTGGTCGCCTTGGGAATTCCCACGGCGGCGACCCTTCGGGAGACGCCGCTGGACGCCGAGCCCCGGGCGGCGCCCCTCTCGGCGAAGCAGTTGATCAGGCACGAGCCGTGCGCGGCGCAGTTGCGGACGGACTTCACGCGCTTGAGGTCGTAGTGGGAGGCCTCGAGGCGCCTGTCGCCCCATCGCCTGGCGCAGAAGCGCACGAAGTCGATGAGGGTGCCGAACGAGGTGAGCTCAAGGAAGGCCCAGGCAGGCATGTCGCCGGAGTACTTCGCGTAGAGGCTCGAGCTGTAGGGGCTGCGGCCGCTCATCTTGAGCTCGCGCAGGCGGTACTCCCTGTTTGCAGTGGTAAGCGATGCCATGTAGTCGGCCACGATGGCGTAGCCGTCCTCTCCACGGTCCTCCATCTCGCGAAGCAGTGTCACCTTCTGGAAATGCTCGATGTCGAGCGTCATGCCGAGCAGGGCGTGGCGCAGCTCCTGGTCGAGCGCCGCGAGCAGGCGCAGCTGGCCGAAGTCGAGGTCTACGTAGCGGCCGTCGCGCGGGCCTCCCTCGTATTTCGAGAAGAGTTTGCGGTAGGATGCGAGCTTGAAGAAGTTGCACTTGTCGCGCAGGTAGTCCGCGGCCTCTTCCTCGGAACACAGCTCGAAGGCTACGCCCTTCTGCTTGAGGTGCTCTATCTGCTGCTCGATCGTGAGGATCGGCTTCCTATCGTGGGGTTCGGCCATGCTCGGTCTCCTGTCATTGATTTGAGAATCCTATTCTACCAGCATGTTTGCCCTGAATCCTGAAGGCCCGTTCGCCAACTCATAAGCAAGCCACCTGAGACTACTCACTTTGTTCACGAATGGCGAAGACCTGCGACCTGGGGTTTTGCAAATGGCGCGCAAGCCACCCGCGTTAATTCACTTGCGATTGCAGCTGGCGGCTTGCGGGCAAAAGGGCGGTTGAGTTTCAAAACGGGCGTTTTCGGCGCCATCGAGCCTCCAAAGGTGACCCGCCGCGCACTTTGGGACAAAAACAAAAACTCAAAGCCCTGAGTTTGAAAAAAGTTTTTGAGGTTGTCCCAGCTTTTGTCCCCGAAGCCGACGAAACGCGACATCGCGTCATTCGGCGGCACGCGTTCCGTGTCGATGCCGAAAACTGGGTGTAACTGGAGTGACGGGACGGCAGAACCGACGCCATCGAGTGGGAATAGTAAATAGCCCTTTGCGAGGGAGGTCGGAAACGGCCTCCCTCGTTTTTTATTTGCCTGCCATGGGCGCGTATGTGCTGTGGTGTATGTGGTACATACAAGCCTGTCGTTCAATCTCTCAAGCTGTTTAGCTGGGATGATTGTTTGCTGGTACGTTTTAAAGTGCTTTCAATTACCGAAGCAACGCCATCAATTTATTTCTAATTAATGCTGACCAGCAGATTGCTTTCGCCCGCAAGAGGTCGCTCGGACTGGTACTCAAAATGTACTCACGACGTTTTGAGTATCGATTTGCTGGTACTCACAGACGATAAAAATGGGTGCCAACCTCGATATATTCGTTATCCCCTTCGAATCGTCAACGAATACTAAAAAGTGATTGAGTGCTACATAGCTCAAATTAGTCTACGTAATTACGTAATTACGTATTCTGCCGTAAAATGATTTTGGTCAATTAAGGAACGTAGAACAGGTCAATTCGGAGGGGCGACCATGGAGGAAGATCAGGCTGTTCATGCCGAAAAGGAGCTGGATAAGTTCACGCTCTCGATAACCCGTGAGGATAAGCGGGCTCTTAAGTCCTATGCCGCGCGCCAGGATAAGACGGTGGCTAAAGTTCTGCGCGAATGGATTGACGAGAAGTGTAAGGGGGAGAAGTGATGTCTCAGACGACGCAAGCAGTTGTTCAGAACCTTGTTGATCGCGCTGTCAAGCTGGGCGATCGTCAGCTCGCTGCCGACATCCGCGCCTTTGCGGCGCAGCGCCAGTTTGGGCTTGTATTTGAACACAACCGTCCAGAGCGACTTCGCCTTTATGGCAAACCCATCATGGAGGGCGATGTCGTACAGGTGCTTCCCGAGCGTGGTAAAAAAGAGGACTCTAGCTCCCAACTGCTATGGTTGGTAAATGCCGTTCGGGGGGGGGGTTGCTGATCTAAAGCCATATCAATCGCCCTCATATGACGAAAACGAATGTGAGCCCCGCTCCGTTGCTGTCGACGATGTCGTGCCTGTTGCTGAATATGACCAGCCGATTTATGCTGGCCTCAAAGAGACTGGGCGTGTCGAGCGCGGTGGCGATAAGCCCTATCAAGTAGTCATCAACGGCGAAAACTACCATGCTCTTGAAACCTTGGCCTTTGCCTATGCAGGCAAAGTGGACTGCATATATATTGACCCACCCTATAACACCGGTGCCCGCGACTGGAAATATAACAACGATTACGTCGACGGCTCCGACGCCTATCGTCACTCCAAATGGCTCGCCTTCATGGAGCGCCGCCTCAAACTCGCCAGACAACTGCTCAACCCCAACGATTCCGTACTCATCGTGACGATCGACGAGAAGGAGTACCTGAGGCTGGGGATGTTGTTGGAGAGCGTGTTCAACGGCGCAAAAATACAAATGGTGACATCTGTAATTAACCCTAAGGGCAATCGTCGGGATAACGAGTTCTCGCGTTGCGAGGAGTATTTATTCTTTGTGCTTATTGGGGGCGCTTCCGTTGGGAGCATTGGCAACACAATGCTGAAACAGGAAGAGAAGAAGGCGAAGCCAATCCGTTGGAAGGGCCTGCTGCGTAGCGCAAGCAACAACGGAAGAAGAACCGCTCGGCCAAATCTATTTTATCCGCTTGTTTTCTCTGCCGAAGACGGCTCCTATATTAGGTGCGGAGATTCACTTCCCGTAGATTACAATCGCAACTCTTATCTAACTAATGATAGTGAAGTTGTCGTATGGCCAATCGGCGAAGGGGGACAAGAGCTCACCTGGTCTCTTAAACCCGATACATTTCGCGCCTATCAGTCAGAAGGCTACATAAAATTCGGGCCATGGGATGGCATTAAACGTGTTCCATATCATCTTACTTCTGGTCAAGTTAAGGATGTTCAGTCTGGAAAGCTGGCTGTTCGCGGATATGATGCCGATGGAGCTGTTGTCCTGGAGCAACAAGGCGAAGCAAACGTTCGTCCAATGACCGTATGGAACCAAAAATCGCATTCAGCTAGCGAGTCAGGGACAGGAATATTGAAGTGCTTGCTCCCGAACAGGCGCTTCCCATTCCCAAAGTCCCTCTATGCCGTCGAAGACACCATTCGCTTTTTCGTCGCCGACAAGCCCGACGCCCTTGTAGTCGATTTCTTCTCAGGATCGGGTACCACGGCACATGCCGTCATGCGCTTGAACCATCAGGACGGCGGGCGCAGGCGCTCCATCAGCGTAACGAATAACGAGGTCTCCGAGGACGAATCCAAAAAGCTCACCAAGCGCGGTCTTCGCCAGGGCGACCCCGAATGGGAGGCGCTGGGCATCTGCCAGTACGTTACCAAACCACGCGTCACGGCGGCCATCACGGGCAAGACGCCCGAGGGCGATTCCATCAAGGGTGACTACAAGTTCACCGACGAGTTCCCCATGGCCGACGGCTTCGAGGAAAACGCCGTCTTCTTTGACCTCACCTACGAAGACCCGGACGCCGTCGAGCTGGGCGTGGCCTTCGAGGAGATCGCGCCCCTGCTCTGGCTGCGCGCTGGTTCGCGTGGCAGCATCATCAAGCACGAGCAGCCGGGCTTTGCCATGGCCGACGCCTACGCCGTCCTCTTCGACTTTGCTTCGGTCGGCGCTTTCATAGACGCCGTCAAGCAGAATGCCAGCATAGGGTGCGCCTATGTGATCACGGACGACACGGCTCGATACGCCTCCGTCAAGGCACAACTGCCTGGGCTCGACGTCGTCCGCCTGTACGAGAACTACCTGCAATCGTTCAAGATTGCCGCCGAGGATGCGGTGAGGTAAACATGAGAGTCGAACTTAAGGATTTCCAAGCCGGTGCGGTCGCGACCCTGGCGAACAAGTTGCAGTCGATGCGCCGACGCTACGAGCAGGACGGCGAGCTGTCCTCGATATGCCTCGCATCTCCCACGGGGTCGGGCAAAACGGTCATGTGCGCAGCGACGATCGAAGCGCTCTTCTTTGGAGACGACGATCTGAGCCTCATGCCCGACGAGAATGCCGTCGTTCTTTGGCTCTCGGATTCCCCGAGTCTGAACGAACAGACGAGCGTGCGTTTCTCAAACGTAGCGGACAAGCTGGCAGACAGCATCCTTGACAGGCGCCACCTGGTCACAATTACCAACGACTTCGGAGCCGCGCACGACATTCTCGAGCCGCGCCACGTCTATTTCCTCAGCAAGGACCTACTCAGTAAGAACGGCCTGCTCATCAAGGGTAGTGAGTCCAACTCCGGCCGCGTGTTCTGGGACATCCTTGACCGCACCATCAGGGATCCGGAGCGTAACCTCTATCTGTTCATAGACGAGGCCCATCGCGGTCTGGGGGCCAATGCCTCGAGCGAGCGCGGCACCGCGACGATCTACGCTAGCCTCATTGATGGGCTCGACGGCCGTGCAGCGATGCCCATCGTCGTCGGGGTCTCTGCCACGCCGCAGAGGTTCGAGGCGGCCATGGACCAGCGCGCCGATCGCGTGCGTATGCCAAAGGTTGCTGTGACCCCTCGTGAGGTTCAGGAGTCAGGTCTGCTCAAGGACATCATCGAGTTGCGCGTGCCAGAGAAGGACGACCCTGTCGAGCACCAGTACCTCACTATGGCGTGCGAGCGCTATGCCTTGGCCTGCCGCGAGTGGAGCGAGTACTGTGCCCGTGAGGGCGAGAGCCCCGTCAACCCGCTGCTGCTCATCCAAGCGGCGGACAACGCGAGCAGCTCGGCCCTGGCTGAGATGTGCGACCAGATCACGGGCCTGGTCCCCGACCTTTCCGAGGCGATGTCGTTCGCCAACGTCTTCGGCGAGCATAAGGACATCGCGGCGGGAAAATACCTCATTCCCTATGTCGAGCCCGAGTTCGTTCAGGACGCCTCGCGCATTCGCGTGCTCTTCGCCAAGGAGGCTGTCTCCAACGGATGGGACTGCCCGCGAGCGGAGGTCATCTTCTCGCAGCGCAGGCGTTCGGACTCGACCTATATCGCACAGCTCGTGGGACGTATGGTACGCACTCCACTTGCGCGGCGCATCGAATCCGATGATCTTTTGAACTCAGTCGCCTGCTACCTGCCCCAGTTCAATCCCGAGAGCACTCAGGACGTGGTCGACTACCTCATGGGCCGCAAGGACGACATGGGCGAGAGCTCAATCGGCAAGCAGAACATCGTTCTCAACCCCGTGACTATCACGGCGGCTGTGCCCAAGTCCGAAGCCGACTATCAACAGGAGCTCAAGGCGTACGAGGAGAACGAGAAGGCCATCGAGGCGGCGCGGCAGGCACAACCCGGCTACCAGGCGTCGCTTGCCGGCATCGCGATTCAGGAGCCGTTGGACATGCAGGGAGCGCAGCCCTCGCTTGCCTCGGCGGTCAGGCCCGTCGACGTCCCGGCGCCAGAAGCGGAGCTGGCGCCTCAGCCCGCAACGGGCAACTACGTTGCAGCGTCTGCCCCGCAGCAACTTGCGACACCTGAGCCAAGTTCCGCACAGACCGAGCCGACCCAGCCCGTCTCGATCGTAATACCCGTGCCCATGGCAAAGCCCAAGCCGCCCACCAAGCGCGAGCAGTCTTTCACGCATCAGGAGTGGCAGGGCATCCGCACAGCCTTCGATTCCATTCCCGTGCAGCGCATTCCGAAAAAGGCCAGGAACGAATTCCAGAGCCTGGTTAAGACGGCGACTCTGCTTGTCGAGACTGGCCTCGATGTCAATGCCGCGGCCGACGTAAAAAAACAGTTCGTTCAGAAGCTCAAGGGATACATCGTTGCTAACGAGGACGAGTACCGCGAAGCCAAACACGACGTAGAGGTTGCCGAGACCGTCAAGATCACGCTCGACAAGCTCAACGAGACCGAGGACCAGGAGCAGGAGGAGGCCCGCACGGACACCGAGGGCCTCAGAAAGGCCGCCCGCGACGCCGACATGCATTTCACTAAGGAGTTTGCGAATGAGTATCGTCGCGCCAACTTCAAGGAGCTTGGGCGGCCCGAGTGCGACCTGCGCCTTGCCGCAGCGGTGCGCACGCAGGCCATCGTTGATGCGCTCGAGGGCTGGGCGGCTCAATGCCGAAAGGAATACTTCGATAAGGTCGATGGATCTGGCGATTATGACTACCTTAACGACGCGGCAAAGCAGCGCTACGACGAGCTGGCCCGTGAAACTGAGGGCAAGCGCCTCACAAAGATAGAGTGGCCCACGTCTACCAGCACGTCGGACGACTTCGCTAAATATCCGTGCCATATCGTGCAGAAAGAGGACGGCCTCTGCCCGCTCGACCTGAACCCGGCGGAAGACTATATCGTTAGGAACGAATTGGCAAAGAATCGCACGGTTGCCTTCTATCGCAATCCGTCGGGCAGCATGTCTGCTAAGGCGTTTTCGATTCCGTACATGTCTTCGGTGGGACGCAAGGCCCTGCATCCAGACTTCCTCTTCTTCGTGAAGGATGCAGCGGGCGTCATCAGGCCGTCCATCGTTGACCCTCATGGCGAGTTCCTCGGCGACACGCTAGCAAAGCTTAGGGGCTATGTGACCTATCTGCGCGATTATCCCGATGTGTTCAAGCAGGTACTCTTCGTCGGGGATATGGGCGAGGGCGTGTACAAGGTGCTCAACCTCTTGCGATCCGATGTGCAGGATGCCGTGATGGGCTACAGCGATGTCGACTGTAAGGCGCTCTTCTACGGCTCCTTCGCAAACGACTATCACTAGGATTGTCGGGATTTGCCTGGCGGGCGTCTCGGATCATATACCAGAACCGAATTAGTAAGGCTCGCTAAGGCGGCCGTCCGTTAGGGGCGGCCGCCTCTCTTCAGTCTTGACCAATGATTTCAAGCGTTTCGGTGGCATTCGCCGGTCATGACCTCGTATCCGTTACGTGGGTGGCACCTCCGCTACGCCGCGTCAAGGGGGCCCATGAGACCCCGCACAAACCTCCGCTCCGCTCCGGTTGGTGGAGGTCGTCATGGACCTCCCTTGACCCGCCTTCGCTCCGGTGCGGCTTTGCAGGGAGCAAAGCCGACGACGACGCGCGGCGTCGCCATTCGGCTTTGCCCGCAGGGGCGAGATGTTGAGGGCAGGGTGCCCGGAACGGAGGAAGATATGCAGCAGCTGATGACCGAGGAAATCGCCAAGACGGTGCCGAGGCTCTACGAGCAGGACGGGGCGGAGGACCCCACGGTCTACGTCCACTACTTCTCGTGCGTGAACGGATGGGACTGGTGGCTGCTCGAGTTCGACGGCACGGACGAGGCGTTCGGCCTCGTCGAGGGCTACGACGACGAGCTGGGTTATTTCAGTCTCAAGGAGATGGCCGAGCTGAATCGTTCGATGGGTTTCGCCGTCGTCGAGCGCGACGAGCACTTCTCCCCGAAGCCGCTCAGCGCCGTCAGGAGGAGGTAACTCCATGGGGATGTTCGAGTGCAGCGCCGTAGGTTGCTCGGACGAGGTTCCGGGCGAGGGAAACGAGCTGACGGTCGTCGTTGAGTACGAGACGGACCTCGAGGGAGGGGCGTATGAGGTGGGTGTCGCGCCGGAAGGGTCGCCCGGGCTCGAGCGTCTCGTCTCGGAGGCGTGCGGCGAGGCCGATGCCCTGGTGGGGGATGAGGGCGGATGGGCTGCCGTCCGCATCGGGCGCGGCGACGTGGAAAGCATCGACTGCGAGAGAGGCCGGACCGTGTACGTTGCCGGAGAGGGGTGAAGCACATGCAGAGAACGCGGGCATGCCATCGGCGTGCCCGCGCCAGCTTTTCCGGGGATGCCTCGCGCCATCCCCGAACCCCTGCGCGCCAAGGGGCGGTGCCCCTTGGAACCTTGGCTAAGGTGACTCGGGAACATGGAGGATACTGAGACTCGTGCGCCCGGGTGGCATCATTAAATCTCAATCTGATGCCTGACCGCTACGGCCTAGAATTCGGCGGCTTCCGCTACTTCGTGGCACCGCAGGAAGAGCACTTATATCCAGTGGTCACGGTTTCGTCCCAAGCCGCACTTACCTGAACCTGTTCGTCGTAGGCATCGGAAACCTTTACCTGTTCGTCATAAGCCGCTTGCACGGTACGAGACTCTTCGTGACAAGAACCACAGTTACCACCATTAAGCAACGAGTTCTTAAAATGAGCAGCTTCATTTCCGGTAATATCTGCACCGCAGTTATTGCAAATGCTGACATACTTCACAACCGCATCGTGGTGAACGGTCTTGTACTGCGCATCATGATGGACAGTCTTATACTGCGCGTCGTGATGGACAGTTTTGGTCTGGGCTACCCAGTTATGCTGATGCGCCGGGGTGTCATCCTTCTTTGATGAGCCGCCCGAGCTGGAACCGGAGCCGGAGTTTCCGCTACCTCCGCTCGGCTTGCTGTCCGACTTATTTCCAGAGCCGTTGTTTCCGCTGTCGTTCTTGGAACCGGAATCGTTCTTCTTGTTGTCGGAGGTCTCCGGGGTCTTCGCGTCAGACTTGTCCTCCTTGGCCGTCTCCTGCGCCTTTTCGCTCTCCTTCTCGACGGCATCGGCATCGGCGTTCGGGTTCTTCTTGATGTTGTCCTCGAACTTCTTCACGACCTCAGCGCCCTTGTCACCGGTCAGGGTGGAATCGCCTTTCTTCACGGCTGCTGCAACGTCCTTGGCGATGGCGGTCAGGTCATCCTTCGCCACCTTATCCGTATCCACCTTCTCAAGGGTGATGACAGTGCTGTCCGTCTTCCCATCGGTCTTCACGGCAGCGACCTCACTGGACGCGGCCTTGTAGGTGGATCCGTCGGCGTTCACCGGAGGGATGAGTGAGACGTTGTAGATACCGGACTCACCGACCGTGACGCTCACCTTCTTGTTCGCGGCGATGGCGGTGTAGAAGTCCACCTCCCCGTCCGCGCCCTCGATATGCGCTATGACGGGCGTGGACGTGTCGGCACCCCATCCCTCGGCCTTTACCTCAAGGAAGAGCGCCATGTCTTGCTTCTCATCGCCCGCCTTCTGGAACACCGCAGGGGTGTTCGATTTTCCCGCCCATCCGGCATGTGCGATGGCGTACCCTCCGCCACCGATGAGGAGCGCCGCACAGAGGATTCCTGCACCAGCCGCGCAGACCTGCTTGCGGGAGAACTCGCGCCCGAAGAGCATGAAAGGTTTCTCCTCTTCCTTTTCCACTGCATCCCCGGAGACCATATCGTCCGTCACCTTCGGAATCTCCGTAACCACCATGGCTCCTTCCTGATTGCGATACTTCAGTATTTGCATTGTATTTCAAATTGTCACTTATATAGGTGTGACTTATATAGGGTTGGCTTGAATCATTGACACCGAAGGACGGGAGGTGTCGATGACTCAGCTGGACCCCAAAATGCGCGTGGGGCTCCGTATCAAGGAGCTAAGGGCCGGGCTCGGCCTGAGCCAGGAGGCCTTTGCGTACTCCATCGAGATGTCCCGTACCTACTTCGCCGAAGTCGAGACCGGTAAGCGCAACGTCTCAATCGAGAATATCGAACGCATAGCAAGCGGTCTCGGCGTTTCCCTGAGAGGGTTTTTCGATTCCGACCTGTTCTCGGAGTGACCTGGCGGCTGGATTCCAACGGCGTTTTCCGGGTACGCATAGTCCCGCCCTTTCCTCACTGCAATCCGAATGTCATGGGGTCTTTGACCGCGGTTTTCCGCCACGAAGCGGCGGTGCAGGATAAGGCTCCACTACGTTTCGCCGGAGGCAAGCGGCGCAACTCGGCGAGCCGAGTTCGAAGGCGCAGGTAGATGCCTGCACTTAAAACGAAAAACTTCCGCACCCGCGTGTAGTACGCGGGTGCGGAAGTGTAGTTGATCGAGGCGTTTCCGCTGGATATGGACGATTACGCGACTAGAAGCCCTCGGGAACGTATCCTGCGACCGTTTTCGGCTTCGTCGGCGCTGTCGCCGCGCCGCCGGGGTCGGTCGGGCCCTGCCAAACCTTCGGTACCGTCTCGTTCCTGATTTCGCGGCGAGCGGTCGATTGCTCCATAAGTGCCCGTTCGGCCTCGGGGGACGTCATCCCGAGCATGGGCCCGACGAAGGTCTCGGTGACGTCCCTGCTGGGGAAGGCCATAGGTACGCCGTCGTGGATCACGAGGGCTCCCGTCTCGCGGCCAGTCCAACGCTGGAGCTCGTCGGGCGTGATGAGCGGCCTGCGGACGAGTCCCTCGCTCGTGCCCGTCGAGCCGGTGTTCGTTCCCCTCGTTCGGCTCGTGGACTGAGCGACCGCCGTGTAGGAGCCCATCGACTCCGAGAGCTTGCGCGCGGTGTCGAGGTTGGAGCAGGAGAGAACGACCTTGTCCTTGAGGAGGTCGAGTATCGTCTCGGCTTCTTCTCGGCTGTAGCCGGAGACGGACTGGAGCTGGAGGAGCGACTGACAGAACCAGAGAACATGGACGCCTTCCGAGCGCATCTCGCCCAGGTCCTGGACAATCCTCTCGTTGCGGCCGAGGGATGCCGCCTCATCGAGGAGGAGGATGGTTTCGACGGGGCAGCGCCCGGCATGGCCTGCGGCGCAGGAACGCAGCGCCGAGAGCGCTTGGGAAACGAACGTCTGGACGAGTCTCTTGTAGTTGCCCGTTGCCGAGGACGATGAGATGAAGACCGCCGTGGGCTCCTCGCCGATGTCCCCGAGGCCGCACTCGTCGTCGTGAAGCATCCGGGCAACGTTGCCGTCGACGTACTCGGTGAGGCAGTTGCTCAGAGTCGAGACGATGCCAGGCCCGCCTCCGTGCTCACCGTTGAGTCCGCCGAGGAAGGGGAGGGCGGGGTCTCCTGCGGACAGAGATGCCGCCAGGGCGGCGATGCGGTCAAGCGGGCCCTGGTCGCCTGACGGCGAGATTGTGGCAGCGACGGACATGACAGTCTTCTCGTCTTCCGGGATGGACGCGTCCTCGATGAGGGCGAGGGAGATGCCGACGAAGAGGTTCCGAGCGCCGTCGTAGAAGAACGGCTGGCCTTTCGACGGCGCGGGCACGACGCAGCGCGCGAGCTCGCGCAGCTCCCGTGCGCAGCCGCCGGCCCCCTCCGCCCTAAAGGCCTCCTTTGCCCTCTCGAGCGGATCAAACCGAACCGAGGATACGGGCGCGTCGAACATCACGTCGACGATGCGATGAGTGCCCGTCTTCTCGAATACAGGCTCCAGGAAGGCCCTGAGCTCGCCCTTGATGTCGTTGATGATGAGGGAGCGGCCTTGCTCGAAGTTTGCCAAGGCTGACAAAATGGCGACGCGCCTGCTCTTGCCCTCTCCGCTTTCGGCGAGGATGCAGGCGTGGACCGAGTCGATGAGCCTGACGCTCCTCCCGATCTCGCCCACGACCAACGTACCGCCCGAGGGCCTGCCGCCTTCCTGCCACGATTCGCTCCGGCGCTTAAGTTCGCCGTGTGCCGAGATGAGCCTCGCGTCGCCGTGGATGGGCGCGCCGGGCGCGCGGCGTCCGCCGACCCAGGTCCCGTCGTGGAGCCAACGGGACCAATCGAGATGGTTCCAGATGCCGGCAGCCATTGAGACAGTGAGGGTTGCCGCGCATCCCACGAGGAAAGCATCGTCCTGGATCAGCTCCGGCAGGACTTCGAGCGGGTTTTGGAACATGGTCCCGGGCAGCTCGGGCGCCATGGCGGTGCCGAAGCTGGCGAGCGTCACTGCCGTGCCGACGATCCACACTCTCAACCAATACCATATCGCGGGCAGCAGCACGAGCGCGATCATGGCCCCGATGATCGCGCCGGAGGCGACGCAGCGCTTGAGGTGCGCGGCCTCGTCGATGTTGAAGCTCTTCTGCTTGCTCATAGAATCATTCCCTTCACTATCGTTTTCGCCGGTTCCAACACGATGCCCGCCGCATCGCCCCTGATCGCGGCCGATACAGCGGCTGCGAGCGCCCTTGCGAGCGCGCGCTCGGCTTTCTGACCGACCTCATCTGACAGATCCTTCTTGTTTCTGGGGTTCTCCGTTGCGAATGCGAGCGCTTTGGTAAGGGCTCTGCTCACGGCAACCGGGGCTTTTGCCATAGAAAGCGCGTAGGACGGACATGACCGGAGGCACCTCTCCGGGATAGGCCTGAGCTCGCGGACGGCTTCTCGCGCCCCCTCCAGATCTTCACCGGTGACGCAGGCGCGGACCTCGCCGACGAGCGGTTTCATGCGCTTGCGCTCCGTTGCAGGCCCGCCGTCCGGCCTTGCGGATCTCATCAGTTCCCTTTCGGGGTCCGTTGTCCGGTCGGGTGCGATGATCCTCAGCAGGGCGTTGCCCTGGCGCGCGTGTAGCTCCTGCATGGCGTCGTTCACGTAGCGGTCCCGCGCAACGCTTTCGAGGCCTTTGAGGCCGGCGCAACGCTCCACGGACTTGCTGTAAGCGGCGCTCGCCCCTTTGATTTCAGGATGCCTCGACCCTGCTTCCGCGATTGCGACATCGACGGCCTTGGCGACATCTGGGTGCCAGCGGCGGAGGTGCGCGTAGGAGATTCGGCCGTCCGCAGGCAGCGTGACGCCAATCTCGTCGGCGGGGATTTGGCGGACGGCGTCGACCGCCCGCGACCTCGCGAGGTCGCGGGCCTCATACTCGGCCGCGAGCGCCGGGGCCAGGGCCGCGTCGGTGAGCGCGTTTCTAGCCCGGTCGAGCCTGTTGCGGGCCATGAGTGAATCGAACGAGCCATCGGACGACCACGCAATAACGTGCGCGTGCTTGGAATTCGGGTGGTTTTCGTGCTCGGCGGCTACCCAACGGACGCTGGACTCGGGGATGCCCATTGCCTCGGCAAGCGCCGGCGCGAGGTTTCGGCGGCAGAAGCGCTGCCAGTCCTCCTTGCACGCGAGGTCGAGTTCGCATGCCTCGTCCCTGCGGACGCTGAGCACAACGGTAGCAATCGCGCCGTCAGCCTTTTCGAGCTCCTTGCGGGCCGTGCGGAGCTGGACGGCCCCGTTCTGGTCGAAGAGCGCGGTCGACCCGGGCCTCTCGGCGCAGTAGCCGATGAGTCCCATCCTCTCTGCGAGCTCGTAGCGCTTGAGGTCGTCGACGGTTGCGGATTTGTCGGCCCCCTCGCGCGTGGCGACGTACTCGACGTTGTTGGTGATGACGGCGGAACGCCCGCGCGACCCGGAGAGGTGCACACGGGCGTTCACGACGAGGCTGCTACGACTTGCCATCGGACAGACGCTCCCTTGCCTCCGAGAGCGTCATGCCGCGCTGCATGAGGCCGGCCTGCTTGTCGTAAGCGGCGTAGATGTCCGAGGCGCTCACGCCATCCAGGCCCTCGAACGTGCCCTTCTCGATCTCGACCGCCGCGATGGCTGCGACGATAGAGGCGCGGGTCGCGCGGTGCACGACGCGCGCGATGCGGTCCTCCTGCTCGGCGTTGCGTTCGTCGAGCATGTGGTCGAGCTGCTCGAGCAGCGGCTGCATGACGCCGCGCAGATAGGTTCCGAGCTCAGTGGAGTAGAGCGCCAGGCCGTCGGAGGCGAGCCCGGCGGCGATGAGCTCGCGGGCGGCTGCGCTGTCGCTAAGATCCTTGGAAACCCCGTAGGCGTGGAGGCGGCGATATGCCTTGTCAGGGAGCCGGAGGCTCATGACCTTCGACCCGTCTTTTCCGATGGCCATTTTAGAGTCCCTCGTTCGGGAGGGGCGCACCGACGGCGCGGAGGGCGGCGATGTTCTCGGGCGTGCGCTCGTAGGTCCTGGGCCAGAAGGTGATGGGTACCATGACGAGATCGTCGCGGGGGATTCCGTAGGCGAAGAGATAGGCCGCGATGGCATCGCTGTACTCTACGTCGTCGACGTTGAAAGTGTCGGTGAAGAAGATGCCTGTGGGGTCGTCGTTGCAGCCCTTGACGAAATAGACGCCGTTTCCGCCTTCCTTGAACGGGTTCAAGACCTTGCACTCCCGCTTCGCGTAGTAGGCGATTCCGGCGCGAACGACGCGCGTGAAACCCGGACGCTCGTTGACCCGCGCTGCTCGCGTGAAGTTCAGGCCGGGATCGGATTCCAGCAGATGGGAGAGTACGGAGTCGACGGCGTCGCCCTTGTGCTCGGGGATTGTCCCGAGGAGGTCGGCGAGGCGCGATTTCATTTTCTCGATCAGTTTCATCGTGTGTTTCCTTTCTGCCGGTGCCGCACGGGTGCCGGCAACTCGCTTGAATGTCTTGGTTAGCGATGGTTCTAGCTGCGGAGAGACTGCGTGGTGCCGAAGGTGCCGAGGAGCGGCCAAGAGTTTTGGAATCCATGGCACCTTCGGCACCGTCTGCCGAGTCTTGCAGGTGAAGGGCGGTGGACAGGGTGCCGCTGCGACATGCTGCGGCACCCAATCGGCCCTAATCCGTTTCCCGGAACACCCAACAGCGTTGCTTGCCGTATGGAGGGCAGAGGCGCTTGTTGCCCGGAACCCATCCGGGGCACTGCGACGAGAGGATGCGGCTGACCATCTTGCAGTTGGCCTTGGTCTTCTCAAGGTGGAGGGCCTTGTCGAGGATTTCGAACGTGCACATGGGACGGTCGGTGTTGCCGGGATGATATGCGAGGACCTTCTGAACACAGGGGTCCTCCTCGACAAAACGTCCGCGCTGTGCGGCTGCCTCGACCTCCATCTGGGGCGTGAGGACGGTCGAGAAACGGGGGTCGCCCGTCTTCATCCACGTGCGGGCCTCTGCCCATGCCTGCCGGATGGCGGTAGGAAAGCCCTCGTCGAAGACGGACTTCTCCGTGCGCTCGATGCCGCAGAGCACCGGGAGGAAGCGCCTTGCGCCGCTCGTCCGCTCGCGGATGAAGTCGGCCTCGTTCGTGGTGCCGACGAAGACTACGCGCCGGGGGAAAGCTTCCGTCCGTCGACAGTAGGCTCCCCGGAACTCATCTACCTGACGTGTGATCCCGGCCTTCACGCTCTCGACGGAGCGCTCGGACATGCCGTTGAGCTCGGGGATCTCGACAATCCACTTGCCCCGGTTCTGCTCGCCCGTGAGCTTGACATCGCCGAGGTTGATCACGGAGTCGCTGAAATACTCGTCGCGCATGGCGAGGCCCCTCGCGAAGGAGGACTTGCCGATGCCTCCGGCACCGCACAGGATGGGCATGTAATCGGCCTTGCAGCCCGGGCTGTAGACGCGGGCGATGCCCTCGCAGAACAAGATGCGCTCGACCTCCGAGACGTATGCGTTCCTCTCCGCGCCAAGGTAGACATTGAGGAGTGTTCCTACGCGCGGGATGCCGTCCCAGGTGAGGGTATCGAGCATGGCAACGAGCGGGTCATAGGCGTTGTCCTCGCCGACGATGGTTAGCGCGAGCAGCATGAACTTCTCCTTCTGGAGAGAGATGATCTGCTGGAGGAGGGCGAAGAGCCGTGCGTCGTCGCTATCGCGCCACCGGCGTTCCTGCGAATCTGCATCCCAGGGCAGGGGCCCAGTCTTGAAGAGCTCGTTCGCGAGACGGTTGTAGCCGACGTTCAGGGGAAGAGACTTGAGCTCCTCGACGATCTCGTTGACCGTCGGCGGGGAGCGGCGCTCCGGGGACTGCGGCTCGGGGGCGTCGTCGTGCTTCTGCGTGCCCATCAGATCGCCTCACAAGAATGGTGACGGCGAGGGCCATTGATGGGGTGGTTCTTGGCGGAGGCAAGTGCTTCGAGCCGGCGGAGGCGAAGCTCCGTGTCGATAAGGCGCTCGACCAGCTCTTCCTCCGACAAGGGGTGGTCGAGGCGGTAGTCGCGCAAGACGGCGCGGCGTCGGGCGGAATTCATCATGCTAAGATTCATCGACAGAGTCCTCCTTACGTGTGGGCTCATGTTTTTGGGCGACGGCCGAGCTTTGGTAGGGGAGGCCGTCGTCCAGACCCAGGTTTGCGATGAGGGCGTCTTCAAGCTCCACAGGGGAGCGCTCGGGCGCGAACGATCCGGCAAAGGCGGCGAGCGTCTCAAGCGACTCGACGAGCTCGTCGTCCATATCTCCTGCGCGCCGGATACGCCGGAGTTCCGCTACGACAGGCCCCATGCGCTCCTTAACCGCCTTGCGCATACGGGTGGTTGCGACCACAGTAAAAGTGCCTTCCAGCAGGCTTCTCGCGATGAAGTCCTGCTTCGACAGACCGCTCAAAGCGACGCGGAGGTCGAGCTGGTCCGCTTCTGCGGGCGACATGCGGAAGGCGATGGTCTTGCAGCGACGGCGTCCCTTGGCGTCCACAATCGGCCTAGACATCCGACATCACCTCGTCCAGCGCCTCCACGAGGTCGTGCTGGGTCGAGGGGAAAAGATGCGAGTACATCTCCGTGACCTCGGCGGTCTCGTGACCCATGCGGTCGGCGATCGCCGTGGGCGAGTAGCCGCTGTTGATGAGCGCACTGACATGAGAGTGGCGGATGTCGTGGATGCGGATGCGCTTCACGCCCGAGAGCTCGCAACCCCTCTTCATCTCATGCGACAACGCGTGCTTCGTGACGGGGAAGAGCCGGTCGGTAGGGGCGATCTCGGGATGTGTCGACAGATAATCACGCAGCTCCTCACGAAGGAGGCTCGGCATGACGATGTCCCGCTTCGAGGCGCGCGTCTTGGGTGGACCGATAACGTCCTCGCCCTTGATGCGGGCGTAGGAATGACGGATACGGATAACGTTGAGATTGAAGTCGATGTCTTCCGGACGGAGGGCGAGGAGCTCGCCCTCGCGACAGCCCGAGAGGTAGAGCGTGAGGAATGCAAGGTAGATGAGCGGCTTGTCCTCGATGGCCTGGGAGAAGCGCTTGAACTCGGCAGGGGTCCAGTAGAGCATCTCCTTCTCGGGGCGCTTGGAGCCGACCTTTCCCGCCGCCAACATGGGATTCTGGGGCAGGCGGTAGAATCGGACGGCGTGGTTGAAGATGGCTGAGAACTGGTTGCAGATGGTGTGGAGATAGCTCTGCGACAGGTTCTGCTCAAGGAGCCAATTCTCCCAACGCACCACGTCCGCAGCCTTGACGTCACAAAGGCGCATGGGGCCAAAAATGGGCAGGATGTACTTGTCGATAATGGCATCCTTGGTGAGCCTGGTGCCGACTCGCAGTCGAGGGTAGATGTCACGTGCGTACATGGTTTTGACGAAGGCCTCGACGGTGACCTCGACACGCTCGTCGCAGGAGGCGAGGAAGTCGCGCTCCCAAGCCGCAGCCTCCTTCTTGGAGGCGAACCCGCGCTTCGTCTTCTTATGACGCTCGCCCATAGAGTTGCGATACCAAGCCTCGGCTGTCCAGGTCCCGCGCTTCTTGTCACGGCTAACTGACATTAGTCATCGCCACCTTCTGCTTAGAAGGGGCGGAGAGAAGGCGTGCCTCGAAATACGAGCGCTGAACCTTCCCGGGGATGGTCATGATTCCCTGAGCTGCAAGCTCTATATTCAAGGTCTTGATTAGCTTGAACGAATAGGACTTGCTCATGCCCGTGATCTCGGCAACCTCCTCCGCGCCGATAAGCTGACGTGTCATATGTAGTCTCCTTTCTAGGATGGGACACCTGTTGCCCCTTGTCTCGATTATGTACAAGAAAGGTATTAGCTACGACGAAAACTGGAATATTTCCAATCTGGCCATATCTCCTACATTTTTTGTACGCACTAGATTTCGCGTGTAGACTTAAGGGCAGCTATTCTTTGGAGGTGTATGTGAATGACTGCCGTCGACTACGTCGGTACAATCTCGGAGGCTCTGTCGTCGTTTGCGGCCGACAGGGAGTGGGAACAAACGAGCAAGCGCTGGGGGAGGCAACAACTATCTCAGAAGCTGTTTTGCCTCCGCTCGGCGCGTAAATGGACCCGAAAGGTGGCTGCGCAGGCGGCGGGAATCCCGGAATCGGCCTTAAGGAATTACGAGCTGATGAAGTCGGCCCCGAAAGAGGAGCATCTTGAGGGGCTTGCGAACGCCTTTGGCATACGAGCCGAGGCGCTTCGCTACTACGATTTCAGTGATACGGACCTAATTGCTCAGGCTTTCTTTCAATTTGCTGCGACATACGGGTTCGAGCCCGTTGCAAATGAGCGCTATTCTGCGCTCAAGCCGACTTCATCTTTCATGAAGGCGTTCCTGAAGAAATGGGCTGCTCAGTATGCTCAGGTTGAGAGCGACTCCGACCGGGATGATTATGAAAGATGGAAGGACAACTTCGCGGCTGACTTTGACCCGTCCCAGTTTCCCTTGCGCTACGAGTACGATCCGCGAGAGTCCTGGATACTGATTACGCCCTGGCAGAATAGAATGCAGTCGAAGAAACTGCCCGAGCTAAGGGCGCGGTGCACTCCTGCGAAGACTCAGCCGGATTTGGCCCGAGAGACCGATCTTTCCCTTGCAACGCTACGTTCGTATGAACAAGGGGCTAGGGTGCCAAAATTCGCTGCACTCCAAAAACTGTCTGCTGCTTTTGGCGTGAAGAGAGGGGCGCTTGTATTTACCGATTTCGGTAGTCCTGTCCAAGCGGCCCACGCATTATTTCAGCTTTCGGCCTCATATGGGTTGATTCCGGTTCAGCTGGAAGACGGCCCAGTGCTCCTCGCGAGGGGACCTGTTTCCGACTCTTTTCTTTTTGAATGGGCAAAGAAGTACGAGACTCGTGTGAAGCGGGCCGATGAATACGACGAGTGGCTCGATCGGTTCAGCTATTTCGAACATGATAAGTCCGATGACTATGTCGATAAGTTTCGGCAGCATACGATACGCCAACCGAATGGTTCGCTGCTTATTGACGGTCATGTTTATAGCGATTTCTGTCCCTTCGACGAACGTTTCAAAAGGGGATATGCGCTTGCTTAGCAAGTTTCTGCCATTGGCGGGTCGGAACATATTGCTTTGCGGCAAGCTGTTGGGAAGGAAGAGGATATGAATAAAGAAACGAAATTGGGCGATGGAGTCGCCAATGAGCTAAAGGAAGAAATCAATCGCGAGCTGTCTTCGACGGCTAAGAGTTTCATTCGAATCCTGTTTGCATACCTTAACGATAAAGTTCAGGGTATCGATTTTGATGATCTTTTAGGAAAACTGAGCAAGAAAGACGAGGACGAGATTATGTCCCTCTGGTCTTCTCAACTCGTAGAAGAAGGCCTAGTGCCAAGTGGGTATGGCGGCTTGCCGAATGATTTACTAATTGAAAATTTGCATCAAACAGGCTATGTAGATGGTCTCTATAGCGGGTACGTTCTTGCAATGATCTCGCTGGTAGATAACAATGCGCCTCGCGAGCTGATTGCTTCTGTAAAAGACGATCTATTTCCTAAACCTATAGCATTGCGCTACAGAGATCGCCATGAGTTGGTTTCGCGCCTTGATGATGAAAAATATCGCTGGGTCAAATGTCTGACGAAGGATGATCCAGCTGATTAAAGATCTCGAATCAACCTTTTCGTTTTATACGTGAGGACCAAATGAGGACCAAATTCCGTCGAAGAAACGCCTGTTAGCTTGCATTGTAAAAAAGTGAGCTGCCTTTCTAGCTGCGGCGCTCGTTATCGAGTGGGAGTAAGCAGGGCTTTGACCTGCACTTTTGAGTGCCGCACTGTGCCGCTGAGTCTCGTTTCGGACGAGAGTCACGGCAAAGCCGCCAGCGACGGCGGTGAGTAAAAACGATTTCCTAGCCTCTGTTCCCTCGTTGGAACGGAGGCTTTTTCTTTGTCGTTTTACTCCCCTTCACCTGCGATTTCGCTATTTACTCCCCGTATTTCAAGATGGAAGCGTTTGATTGCGAGGCACGCCGGTGTGAGGGCCTGAGTCGTTAGGCCCTCACAGGGGGACCGCGATGGTGGCCACCGCGCCGCCCGAGGGGCTGTTGGCGAGCGAGACGGAGCCCCCGTGGGCGC